>Ga0156179_1019_pt1 | contig 33088 bp, 22 predicted proteins | sample RifCSPlowO2_12_FD_107832 | JGI IMG/M metagenome (GOLD analysis project Ga0156179, IMG submission 107832) | Betaproteobacteria bacterium RIFCSPLOWO2_12_FULL_67_28 | reverse complement strand
GGTGTTTTCGTTCCGCGTCAAGGGCGCGAAGGCCGGCGACAAGGTCGAGATCAGCTGGCTCGACAACAAGGGCGACAAGAACCAAACGGAAGCGGCGATCGCCTGAGGGGGCGGTCGGGGTGGAACAACCGAGGAGGAGGAAGAACATGCGCAGTCTTGCGGGCACCGCGCTGCTTGCGTCCGCGTTTGCAGCCGCGCCGGCGTGGGCGCAGCAGTCGCCTTACGCCGAGTACCAGAGGATGGCCACCGAGAGCGCCCCGATCGAGCTGTTCGAGATCGCGGGCGAGGAGCTCTGGAAGAAGAAGCAGGGTCCGAAGAACGTTTCGCTTCAGGCCTGCGACCTCGGCCAGGGTCCCGGCATGCTGAAGGGCGCATACTCGCACCTGCCGCGGTACTTCGCCGACGCCGACCGCGTCATGGACCTCGAGGCGCGGCTCCTGCACTGCATGATGACGCTGCAGGGCCGCAGCCGCGAGGAAGCCACCAAGCGCGTCGAGGGCAACGCCGACAAGGGCTCGGAGATGGAGCTCCTATCGGCGTTCGTCGCCGGCCAGTCGCACGGCATGCCGATGCGGCCCGGCACCGCGCACGCAAAGGAAAAGGCCGCCTACGAACTCGGCCACAAGCTTTACTTCCATCGCGCCGGTCCCTGGGACTTCTCGTGCGCCTCCTGCCACGGCGAGGAGGGCAAGCGCATCCGCATGTCGGGTCTGCCGGTGCTGTTCAAGCCGGAGTACGCGCGCCCGCTGATGGCCGCCTGGCCGGCCTACCGCGTGTCCACCAGCAAGATCGTCACGCTTCAATGGCGCATGAACGACTGCTACCGGCAGATGCGCATGCCCGAGCCCAACTTCGGATCCGACGTGACGGTCGCGCTGATCCACTTCATGACGGTGACCGCGGAAGGCGCGGTGTACCGCGGCCCCGGAATCAAGCGCTGACAGGAGACGACGATGAAAAGATACCTGCTACTTCCCGTCGCCGCAGCGCTCGCGGCATGCGTTGCACCAGCACCGATGGGCGAGCGGCCCGCGGTCGTGCCGCAGGACATCGAGCACATCACGGCGCTGCTCAAGCGCGACTTCCACGAACGCGGCCAGGCAAAGATAGACCGCATCGACCTGGATGAGGTGCAGCGCATCTGCAACCTGAACGCCGACAACCCGCCCGAGTCGCTCGCCAAGCCGCTCGAGGAAGCGCAAATGAAGGCGATCAAGTTCCCGAACGGGAGCCTCATGGGGGACTGGAAGAACGGCGAGCGGATCGCGCAGAGCGGGCGTGGCTCGATGTGGAACGACAAGCCCGGCGTACAGCAGGGCGGCAGCTGCTACAACTGCCACCAGCTCTCGCCGAAGGTGGAGGCGTACGGGACGCTCGGGCCGAGCCTCGCGGGCTTCGGCAAGATCCGCGGCAACCGCCCGGAGATCCAGCAGTACGTGTACGGCAAGATCTACAACGCCAAGGCCTACAGCGTCTGCTCCCAGATGCCGCGCTTCGGCCATGCGGGCACGCTCAACGAGCAGCAGATCAAGGACCTAGTCGCGTTGCTGCTCGACCCGAAGTCGCCGGTAAACCAATAGCCGCTTGCAGCGCCGCGAGTTTCTGAGGTTGCTTGCGCTCGCGGCAGCCGCCGGGGCGTCGCTGCGCCCCGAGCGCTCGATCGCGCAGGCCGCCGACGAACTCTACGACGTGCCGAAGTTCGGCAACGTCGGCCTGCTGCACTTCACCGACTGCCACGCGCAGCTGCTGCCGGTCCATTTCCGCGAGCCGAACGTGAACCTCGGCGCGGGCGACGCGGCGGGGCGGCCGCCCCACCTGGTCGGCGACGCGCTGCTGCGGCAGTTCCGGATTGCCGCCGGCAGCGCGCTGGCGCACGCCTACACCTTTCTCGACTTCGAGCGCGCCGCGCGGCGCTACGGCAAGGTCGGCGGCTTCGCGCATCTCGCCACGCTCGTGAAGCGCCTGCGCGCCGATCGCCCCGGAGCGCTGCTGCTGGATGGCGGCGACACCTGGCAGGGTTCGGCGACCGCACTCTGGACCAAGGGCGCCGACATGATCGGGGCGCAGAAGCTCCTCGGCGTCGATTTCACGACGGGGCACTGGGAGTTCACCTATGGCGCTGAGCGGGTGAAACAGGTGGTGGACAAGGAACTCGCGCCAATTGAATTCCTGGCGCAGAACGTCAAGACCACGGATTTCGAAGATCCGGTCTTCAAGCCGTACGCGCTGCGCACGGTGAACGGGGTGCCGCTCGCGATCGTCGGCCAGGCGTTTCCCTACACGCCGATCGCCAACCCGCGCCACTTGGTGCCTGACTGGACCTTCGGCATCCAGGAGCCGCGCCTGCAGCAACTGGTGGATGAAGTGCGCGCCAAGGGCGCGCGGATCGTGGTGCTGCTATCGCACAACGGCATGGATGTGGACGTGAAGCTCGCGGCGCGCGTGCGCGGCATCGACGTGATCCTCGGCGGCCATACGCATGACGGCGTGCCGGCACCGACCGTGGTCGGCAGGACACTCGTGACCAATGCCGGCTCGAACGGAAAATTCCTCGCGGTGCTCGATCTGGACGCGCGCGATGGGCGCATCGCTGGCTACCGCTACCGGCTGCTGCCGGTGTTCGCCAACCTGCTGCCGCCGGACCCGGCGATGCAGGCCTACATCGAGCGCGTGCGCGCGCCGTATGTGTCCCGGCTCGGCGAGAAGATCGCCGTGACCGAGGGCCTGCTCTACCGTCGCGGCAACTTCAACGGCAGCTTCGACCAGCTGATCCTCGAGGCGCTGATGCAGGCGAAGGGCGCCGAGATCGCGTTTTCACCGGGCTTCCGCTGGGGCACGACGCTGCTGCCGGGGGATGCGATCACGCTCGAGCACGTCATGGATCAGACCGCGATCACCTATCCCGCGGTCACGGTCAACGAAATGACGGGTGCGCGCATCAAGGAAATCCTGGAAGACGTCTGCGACAACCTGTTCAACCCCGATCCCTACCTGCAGCAGGGCGGCGACATGGTGCGCGTCGGTGGCCTGACCTACGCCTGCGAGCCGCGCGCGAAAACGGGCAGGCGCATCTCGGATCTGCGCCTGCAGGGCAAGCCGCTCGAGGCGGACAAGACCTACCGGGTCGCCGGGTGGGCATCGGTCGGCGAAGGCGTGACCGGCGAGCCGGTCTGGGACGTCGTAGCGCGCCACCTGCGCGAGCGCAGGTCGATCGCTCCCGTCAAGCTGAACTTGCCGCGCCTGGTCGGGATCGAGCGCGACCCCGGCATCGCCTAGCCCCGGGGCGGGATCAGGGTTTTATTGGCGCATCGGCGACGCCGGTTGCCGCCCCGAGACGCCCGAGTTCCAGGTCTGCGCCGCGATAGCCGAGCGAGGCCGCCTTGCGGTAACGCTGCTTCGCCTCCTCGATTCGATCGAGTTTTTCGAGCACCAGGCCGACCCGGTGCTGCGCGATGCCGCTCGCCGGCTGCATGTCGGCGGCACGTACGAAATACGCCAGCGCGCGATCGTATTGCTCGAGTTGCGTGTGGATCGCGCCGCGCGCATAGACGCATTGCCAGGTGCCCGGATAGGTGGCCATGCAGCGCTCGGCGGCGGCGATCGCCTTGTCCGGCTGTCCGCTGTAGAGATACTCGCGACCGACCTCGTACAGCACGCGCGAGCCCCATGGAAGCGGGCCGTGCGCAAGCTTGCCTGCGGCATCCTCCCAGAGGCGCAGCGGAGTGGAGAACGACACCAGACGATCGTGCGCCTGGAAAAGCAGTGCCGGGCACGTCAGGGCAAAGGCCGCGAGCGCAACCCGGCTGTCGAGATAGCTGAAAATCGCAGCGACCGCGATCGCGATCCCGGGCGCCCAGAGGTAACTCCGGTAGAGCACGAACGGCTCCTGAAACCGCAGCACGCTGAGTTCCGGCAGGAACAGGATCCAGACGTACAAGATGCCGAGCCCGATCAATCCCACGTTCGCCCGCCGGCGCACCAGCAGCAGGCCGCACACACCTGCTGCCGCGAAACCAGCCACCTTGATCGCGACCCACGCCGGCGACCAGGAGGCCAACGGGTCGATGCGCAAGTCAATTGCCATTGCGCTCGTATCCGGCCAAAGCCAGATGGCAAGGTAGCGGAAGAACAAACCGGCCTGGGTGACCGCGCTCAGCGGCCATGAGAGATCGACGCTGCCCGAACCCGAACTCGCCTCGATCTGTCCGGCGATTTCGACCAGGTGCGGTTCGTACGCCTGTCCGAACAGCTGTTTGCCGAGCATCAGCACCAGCACGAACAGCGCTGCCGGCGCACACGCGGCCAGGTAGAGCGCGACATACCGGAGCGCAAACGCAGTTCCCGGATTCGCCAGCATCGCCAGCGGGACCGCCACGGCGGGAAGCAGCATGCTGTGCTCCTTGCAGAGGACGGCCAGGGCGTACAGGAACCCGGCCCAGACAGCGTCCGCGTAGGCGCCGCGCCGCAAACCACGCACGAGGAACAGCAGCGACAGCAGTGAAAACAGCGTCGCCAGGACGATGCTCCGCTGCACCAGATAAGCCGCCCCGTACACGGCCGCCGGATGAATCGCGAACCCGGTTGCGGCAATGGCCGCACACAGGGCTGCCCGTGATGAGCCGCCGTCGGCAGCCGTCGCTACGCCGTTGCGGGACCCCTGCAGCAACAGATAAAGCAGGCGATACAGGGCGAACGCGCAGCCGACGTGAAACAGCAGACTGACGAGGCGATGTGCCTCGATGCGCGAAAACAGGACCTCGGTGAACGCGAGCGAGAAATATGCCGGCGCCCGCGTGACCAGCCCCAGCGGATGCGTGGCGTAGTAGGAGAACAGGTTCTGCGCGAAGAAGAAGCGGTCGTCGAATACCAGCGGATTGCGCAGGAACGGAAGGTACAGGCCGCAGGCGAGGAGCGCGATCAATCCGAACGCGGCAAGGTGCAGGCCGCGCGTCGCCTCCGGGCCGAACCATCGTTGGAGTCGCATGATCGCCGGGAGATTAGCGTGTTTTTCACCGCCGCGAAGCCGGCGCAGGTGTGGCCCTCGCCCTTGGCAGCAGGACGCAGCGCACCTGATATCATGCCATCCGCTCCGGTTCCGCTCCGTTTCCCCACCTGATGAAAATCACCTTGACGCGCGTCGCGGTGGTCCTGCTCCTGCTCGGCGCAGGCGCGGCCGTCTGGTTTTGGTACGGCGCGCGCAGCGCGTCGGGCGAAACGAAGTACCGTCTCGGCAAAGTCGAGCGCGGGCCGATCCAGGCGGTGGTGGTGGCGAGCGGCACGCTCAACGCCGTCACCACGGTGCAGGTCGGCTCGCAGATTTCGGGACAGGTGAAGGAAATCTTCGCCGACTTCAATACCGCGGTCAAAAAGGATCAGATCATCGCGCGCATCGATCCCGCGACCTTCGAGCTGAGCGTCAATCGGGCGCGCGCGGACCTCGATGCGGCCAACAGCGCGGTTGCCGTGGCGCGCTCGGCGCTCGCCGCCCAGCAAGCCGAACTGGGCCGCGTGCGGGTGCAACTGGCCGATGCGCAGCGCGACCTCGAGCGCAAGAAGACGCTGGTCGAGAAGAACTACCTGTCGCCGGCCGAACTCGACCGCGCGCGCACCCTGTATGACGCTACGCGCGAGCAGCAGAAGGCGGGCGAGGCGCAGATCCAGGTGAACGTCTCACAGGTGGCGAGCGCGCAGGCGGCGGTCAAGCAACGCCAGGCGCTGTTGCAGCAGGCCCAGGTGGATCTGGAGCGCACCGTGATCCGGGCGCCGGTCGACGGCACCGTCATCCTGCGCAACATCGACGCCGGCCAGACCGTCGCGGCAAGCCTGCAGGCGCCGGTACTGTTCACGATCGCCAAGGACCTGCGCGACATGCAGGTCGAGGCCGCCATCGACGAGGCGGACGTGGGACGTCTGCGGGTCGGCCAGGCCGCCGCGTTCACCGTCGATGCCTTTCCACGGCGCAATTTCGCCGGCGAGATCCGGCAGGTGCGCAAGTCGCCGCAGACGGTGCAGAACGTCGTCAGCTATGTCGTCGTGATCTCGGCCGCCAACCCCGACCTCTCGCTGCTGCCGGGAATGACCGCCAACGTGCGCGTCGTGGTGGACCGCCGTGACAGCGTGCTCAAGGTCGCCAACGCCGCGCTGCGCTTCCGGGCGTCGGGTTCCGCGGAGGCCAAGCCGGCCGCCGAAGCAGCGCCGGCACAGCAGGCGGGCGGCGCCGCGGTACAGCAGTTCCGGCAACGGCTGCTCGACGAGCTCAAGCCCGACGGCTCCCAGAAGGCGAAGCTGGACGACATCTTCGACGACGCGCGCCGGAAGATGGCGAAGGTGCGTGACCTTGCGAACGAAGGCGAGCGGCGCAAGCAGGTCGAGCGCATCCGCGCCGAGTCGGGCACGCGTATCGCGGAAATCCTCTCTCCCGAGCAGCGCGCTGCCTATGAACGGCTGCTCGGCGAGTTGGGGGGGCGCGGCTCCGCTGCCTCCACCGGGCGCATCTGGATCCAGGATGAAAGCGGCCAGCCCAGAGCGGTCGAGATGCGCACCGGGCTCTCGGACGGCACCAGCACCGAGCTGGTGTCAGGGCCGCTGAACGAAGGCGACGGCGTGATTCTCGGCGTTGCGGAAAAGCCGGGCGAGAAGAAAGCCGGCGGCCCGACCGGACCGCGCCTGTTCTGATGGCGGCGGCGCTCATCCGGACGCGCGACCTCGCCCGTACCTATCAGTTCGGGGACACGGAGGTGCGTGCGCTCGACGGCGTGACGATCGAAGTCGGCACGGGCGAATTCGTCGCCGTGATGGGGCCGTCGGGATCCGGCAAGTCCACCTTCATGAACGTGCTCGGCTGTCTCGACCGGCCGAGCCGCGGCGAGTACTTCCTGGACGGTCATGCGGTCGCGGCGCTCGCCGACGACGCACTCGCCGCGTTTCGCAACCGCTACATCGGTTTCGTGTTCCAGAACTTCAACCTGCTGCCGCGCACCAGCGCGCTGGAAAACGTCGAGCTGCCGCTGATCTACGCCGGCATCGCGGCGCGCGAGCGCCGGCTGCGGGCGGCCGAAATGATCGCCAAGGTCGGCCTGGCGGCGCGCGCCCATCACCAGCCGGCGCAGCTCTCCGGCGGGCAGCAGCAGCGCGTCGCAATCGCGCGCGCCCTGGTGACGCGGCCCCGGCTCATCCTCGCCGACGAGCCGACCGGGGCGCTCGATTCGCGCACCAGCCTGGAGATCATGGCGCTGCTGCAGGAGCTGAACCACGCGGGCATGACGGTCGTGATCGTGACGCACGAGACCGACATCGCGCGCTTCGCGCGCCGCGTGCTCAGGTTCCGCGACGGGCGCATCGTTGCCGACGAGGCCAACGACCCCTTGGACGCGGCGCGCATGTTTGCCGAGGAGCCGGCGCACGCATGAACCTCCTGGCACTGCTGCGTGTCGCCCTGCGTGCGCTCGCGGTCAACAAGCTGCGCAGCCTCCTCACCATGCTCGGCATCATCATCGGGGTCGGCGCGGTGATCGTGATGATCGCGGTCGGCTCGGGGGCCCAGGCGCGCGTCGAGGAGCAGATCCGCTCGCTCGGCTCGAATCTGCTGCTGATCCTTTCCGGCGCCACCACCTCGGGCGGCGTGCGCATGGGCTTCGGCTCCAACCTCACCCTGACCGAGGACGACGCCGCGGCGATTCCGCGCGAGATCCCGGAAGTCATGGCGGCGCCGGCGCTGCGCGGCTCGGCGCAGATCGTGTGGGGCAACCAGAACTGGTCCACCATCATCTTCGGCGTCACGCCTGAATACCTCGAAGTGCGCCAGTGGGAGATCGCCGCGGGCCGCAGTTTCGATGCCACCGACATGGCCGGCGCGGCCAAGGTGTGCCTGGTCGGACAGACGGTCGCCCGCCAGCTCTTCGGCGGCGTCGACCCCGTGGGGCAGTCGATCCGCGTGCGGCGCGTGCCTTTCACGGTCATCGGCGTGCTCGTAGGCAAGGGCCAGAGCATGATGGGGTCCGATCAGGACGACCTCGTGATCATGCCGATCAGCACCGCGCGCAAGCGCGTGCTCGGCGCCGCCAACCTGGCCAAGCAGCGCAGCGTCGGCACGATCTGGGTCAAGGTGCCCGAAGGCAACGACATGAAGGCTGCCGAGGAGCAGGTGCGCGGGCTGCTGCGGCAGCGCCACCGCCTGCAGCCCGGTCAGGACGACGATTTCTCGCTGCGCAACCTCGAGGAGGTGGCGGCCGCGCAGGAGGCCTCGAGCCGCGTGCTGGCGCTGCTGCTCGCGGCGGTCGCGTCGGTGTCGCTGGTGGTCGGCGGCATCGGCATCATGAACATCATGCTGGTCTCCGTCACCGAGCGCACGCGCGAGATCGGCCTGCGGCGCGCCGTCGGCGCGCGCACCCGGGACATCCTCGGCCAGTTCCTGGTGGAGGCGGTGACGCTCTCGCTGATCGGAGGGCTCGCCGGCATCCTGCTGGGCGTGGGGGCGGCCTACGCCATCGCCCAGTTCGCCGGCTGGCGCATCGTGCTTTCGCCGGACGCGGTCATCCTCGCGGTCGCGTTTGCTTTCGCGATCGGCGTGTTCTTCGGCTTCTACCCGGCACGCAAGGCCGCGTACCTGAATCCGGTCGAGGCGTTGCGGTTCGAGTGAGCGGCGCGTTCGCGGCAAGGACATGACCGGCTGGCGCGAACGGCTGCTGGCAATGGCCTGGGTGCTCGGGGTCGCCAGCGTCGCGCTGCTGCCCGATCCGGGGGCGGTGATTCCTTCCGCGACCTATTATTTCCGCGACTTCACCCAGACTTTCTACCCGCTGCGCCACTTTCAGGCAACTGAACTCGCGGCGGGCCGGTTGCCGTTCTGGAATCCGTACGTGCACGAGGGCGAATTCATGCTGCCCTCGTTCTACCCGCTCGACCTGCTGCATGTATTCAACTCGAGCCCGGAGTTCGTGTCCTGGCTTCTCACGCTGCACCTGCCGCTGGCCGCGCTTGGCGCTTACGCCCTGGGACGCGAGCGCGACATGTCGCGTGCTGCAGCATTTGCTGCAGGCAGTGTCTATTCGATCGGCGGCTTCGCACTTTCGAGCGTCAACCTCTATACATTTCTGCAGGCGCTTGCGCTTGCGCCGTGGGTTCTTCTCGCCTTGCAACGGAGTGCATCGCGAGGGGGACGCTGGATCGCCGCCGCAGCGCTCGCACTGGCAATCAGCCTGACCACGCTTGCCGTGGAAATCGTCGGCCAGGTGGTGGTCGTGGGCCTTTGCCTGATGTGGGCGCGCGAAACGAGATACGGCGAGCCTTCGGCGAATCGAGCATTTGCTCGTGCAGCGGCGGCCCTTGTGCTTGGCGCAGGCCTGGCGGGCGTACCCATCGCGGTCGCGATCGGCGTCGTTCCCGAAACCGTGCGTGGCGTCGGATTCGCCGCGCAGGAGGCCGGAGGGTTGTCGTTGCCACCCCTGGCTCTGTTGCAGACTGTAGTGCCGTCCTTGTACATGTCGCTCGCGCGGCCGTTCGAGGCCTGGTGGGGAAGTACGATTTTTCTCGACGGCCCACCCTACTTCGTCAGCATCTATAGCGGCGTTCTGGCGCTCTCCGTCGCCGCGGCGGGCAGCGCTGCGGTGCCGCGCCGCGAACGCGTCGTGCTGATCGCGCTCGCGGCTCTCGGCGCCTGGTACGCCATCGGGCCGCAGGGCGGATTGTGGAACCTGCTGCACGAGCTGCCCTTTGCGAACGCGTTCCGCGTTCCGGCGAAATCCCTGTTTTCGGTTCATGTCGCGCTCATGCTCCTGCTTGGTCACGGAATCGACCAACTGCGAGCCGGTCGGTCATGGCGCTGGGTCGCCGGGTTCGGCACGGCTGGCGCTTTGCTGGTCGCCGGTATCGGGGCGCTTTCCCTTGTGTCCAGCGACGCCGTGACTCCGTGGCTGCAACTCGACGCGCGCGCGCGGCACGAATTCGTCGCTGCGTTCCCACGTGACGCCCTGTTCACCGCCGCAATCGCCGCTCTCGGCGCTGGTCTCGCCGTCGCCGCGATGTGCCGCGGCGTGAAACCGGGCTTGGCTGCAATGATCCTCGTCGGCCTGGTCGTGTTCGACCTGGTGCGCGCCGGCGTCGGGGTCAATCGCCAGGTCCCGCCGCTTTACTTCGAGCTCCTGCCGGGGGTGGCTGCCGAACATCTCGATCGCCTCGATGGAGGACGTGTATTCGCATTCCCGGCAACCCGGAGCCGCACCTTCAGGGCCTGGCTCGATGCCCGCTCGTCCGACGCCGACCTGTGGGCGTTTTACGCGATGCGCCAACAGCTCGATCCGTACAGCAACTTGATCGACCGGATCGAGACCGCAGCGTCGCTCGACCGGACGCGTTTCAGCCCGCTACTCACCGGACTGGCGTGGACCGGCCATGCACCGGAGGATCTCGCGAAGATCCTGCCTTTCCTGCGGCATGCCGGCGCGACCCGCATCACCAGTTTCGATCCTCTGGAGCATCCGGAGCTCCAACTGTTTCGCGTGGTCCCGATCGCTCGCACGGGGCTCGCTGTCCACATCTACGCGATCGGCGAGCCATGGCCGCGAACGCGCATCGCTTGCGGCGCTCGATATGCGCCATCCCGTGTCGAGGCCGCGTTCGCTGCGCACCAACCCGGTTTCGATTTCCAGCGCGAAGTCGTGCTTGAAGGGGTGTCGCCGCCGCCGTCAGGCGGCTGCACCAATGGCGCCGCGCGCACGCTCGCCCTGACCTCCAGCGACGAACGCTACGAGGCGCAAACCGATGGCGCCGGCTGGCTGGTAGTGCGTGCCACCCATGCGCGGGGCTGGCACGCATCGATCGACGGTAGCCCCGCGCCGGTCACTCGAGCCGACGGGCGTCACCGGGCGGTGGCCGTTCCTGCGGGACGACACGAAGTGGCGTTTCACTATCAGCCGCCGTGGCTGGTTCCTGCGCTATGGCTCTCCGCGTTCGCCGCGCTGATCGCGGCGATGCTGATCGCCCGGGGTCGGCTCGGTCTGCAGGGACGCGGAGCTCGCGAACGCTGACCGCGGTGTGCGCCGCGCGAGGGTTCCGGTCTAAGGCACCTCGACCACGATCTGCGTCGAATCGGGACCCATCAGGATTCCCAGCAACGGCCCATACGCGGGAAACGTCGTGAGGCGCCTGCCCAGCTGATCGTGCGCCTGCAGCGTCTCGGCGTAATTGGTCGCCACGACGAGCGGACATCCGGCGCCGTCGACCACTTCGATGGTGATTCGCCCGCTCCAGGGCCGCGCAGCGACCCGCTTGACGCGCGCGCGATTGCATTGCGGAGCAGCGGTTTCCAGCGTCGGGATAACCGACGCCGCGTGCGGATCGCCTTCGACCAGCCACAAGGTTTCACGAAGTCCGTCTGCGAGCGTGTCGCCGGAATCGCGCAACGCTGCCGCCAATGCGCTCGTATCGCCGATGCGCACGATCCGGTGCGCAATCCAGGCCTCGCCCGCGGTTCGGCCGAGCGATCGGACACGCGGAGTCCCCTCAACCATGGACACCTCGCAGCACAGGTTGTAAAGCTGCCGGAAAGCCGCGTACGCCTTGGTGCCGGGACGAATCGCGAGTGCCACCAGTGTCGGATCGTAGGGCGCCTCTTCAAGCGCGAAATAGAGCTGGAGCATGCGCCGCGAAGGCGCCCAGTACCCGTCAAGCGTGGACACTTTCATGGCGTACCCGGAATTCAGCCACATCCCCGCGACATCGAAATCGAGTCTCGCGCGCGTGAGTGCGCTGGCCAGCCTCGGTTCCGCAGCCTTTACGGCATTTCCCAGCTGCTCGGCGGTCGTCACGAGTGCGGCTTGCGGCGTATACGGCAGGCGACGCTCGTTGAACGCCGCAAGCGTTGCTCCAGCCAGTGGGACCAGGAAGATCGTACAAGTCAGCCACTTCGCCTTGACCCTTCGGCTTGCGAGGACCACAGCCACTAGCGTCAATATCCAGGCCACGGCTTCGCGAACGCCGCTGGGCAGCAAACCGAAAGCCAGCACAACGCCGACCAGGGTCGCGACGAGCGCCGAAAAATTCGCGACGTCATCCGACGCTCCGTCCTGGCAGCGGAATCGCAGCACGATTGCCGCAACTGCCAGAACCGGAATCACCGCTGCAAAGGGAAGAAGTGCGCGCGCCGGAACGCGAAAGGCGGGCAGCAGACCGATCAGGTCGGGCAGCACAGTGGACACGGGAGCCACGTTCATGCTGAACAGGAGCGCGACGAGAGCGCACACGATGAGCCCGGCGCCGACGCTCTTGAGGGCATTCCACGGCATCATGACCAGGCCCACCAGCAGTGGACCGAACGCGTAGTTCAGTTCGTGCTGCAGCTGACTCGAGCGCCCAGTTGGGATCAGGTCTTTCGCCCATGGTATCGATGCGGCCCAGTCCTGCCAGGTCGAGGTGGCGAATCCGTAAGTCACCGACTCGGTACTCAAGCCTCGCGCGGCGTCGCTGCTGGCTGCGTGCCCCAGCATCACGGCGATGCTGGGTAGTGCCGCCAGCAGCGGAAGGGCGAGAACTCCGGCAATCCGAAGCGAGGCGCCCAGCCGATCGCGCGGCTGCGCCGCGGACAGGTGCATGAAGAGCGCGACGAGCACGACCCCCCCGAATACGGCGCCATAAAGGATGATCTGCTGCCCGGTCGACTGCAGGGCATGCCAAAGCCCCAACACGACAAAGCTCGCCATCGAGATCGTCAGCGTGCGGGTCACCACCAGCACGACGGCGCAGAACGCGATATAGAACGCAATCGAGCCCAGAAGCAAATTGAGGTGGCCGTAGCAGATGCGCCAGGCGAGCACGGGGGCAAATGCCAGCACAATCCCTGCGCTGGCGCAGTCGAGCCGAGTCAGTTTCGGCTCCGCGCCACTCCACGCCTTGACGAGCCCGCGAATCGCGCCAAGGCCGAGAACCGCAATGGCCAGCTGGCAGAGGAAGACGAACGAGTTGTACGCCGCGAGCGGCGTAAGTCCGATTGCCAGCGATGCGCGGAAATACGGTAGCGTGAGATTGCCGAACGCGTCGGCCATCTTTACGCCGCCCATCAAATCGGGGCGATAGCGAAGTCCTGCGCCGCCTGCCGCGGCGAGATCCCGCAGCGAGGTGAACACCTGCAGGATCGCGTCATGCCCGGAAACCAGAGTGCCGGGCGACCATTCCAGCACGACTACCCAAATGAAGGGAATGAGCGCCGCAAGCAGACCTGTCGTTCCCAGGTCATGTCGCTCCCGCATCGATGCGCTGAGGCCGACCCAGTTCCGGTTCCACGGACCACCCGGATTTTGCATCGCAATCGCGCTATAGCCGCAAACGCGAACGCAGCGAACCGAGCCCGGTCTGGTTGCCGGTACTCCGGTAAAGGTCTTCGAGCGCCGTTACCGCGCGGTTGGACGATACGGGCCAGATGGACACGGCAGTCTCGAGTTCCTCGATCGCACCAAGCCTGTCGCCGCGCTCCAGTCGCAAGTAGGCGCGCAATTCGAACACGCGAGCCCGGTCGTTCTTCTCGGCGTCGGCTGGCATCGAATCGGCTGCGCGGGCCAGATGGTGGGCGAGTTGGCCGACGATGTGGCCCCGAGGGTTGGCCAGCAAGCCTTCGGCGACGCCAAGCGCGCCATAGAAATCGGTAGACACGTCCTGCAGGCATCGAAACCGGGCTGAACTCTTCGGTTCGGATGGCGCATGGGTCATGGCCAGCAGTCCCGCGATCCGGCGCCGCAGCTCTCGCTGAACGAATCCGGTCCACGGGTCGGTCTCGGTTCCCGGGATGAGCGCCCGCGAGCAAAACTGAAGAAGTTGGTCGGAAATCTCGACCGGTGTCGTCCTGGCGCCATTGGCTGCCGACTCGTCGACCAGGAAGTAAAGCCCCCGGTCGATCTGCGCAAGACCATCCGGAAATTCGCGTGTCGAGGCGACGGGCCGGGAAGCTCCCTCTTCCATGGCACGCAGCGCTTGCGCCATCTGCTGCGCTGACGTCCTGACCGGGTGGAACAGGCGGTTGCCGAAAATCAATCCCTTGGGGTGGACCAAAGTGATGTCCGGGCGTACACCCTCGATCATGTGAAAGTAACCGATCGCCCCGATCTCGGCGTCCTGGTGGACCAGCAGAATCGCGTTTGGCGGCAACGAGTGCAGCACCGTCATCGCGTACTGCCTCGACCAGTCGTAGCCGGCACGCAAGTTCACGCGGCTGCCGGACCAGAGCATGATCAGAATCACCGTCAGCGCGGCGAACGCCCGCAGCCATGGTTTCAGTTGATAGTTGTCTGCCAGCCAGGCGAAACCCAACCCCATCCAGAGCGCGACGACGCCGTATGCCGGCAACGGGTAGACGTGAAAGACGTGCTTGTAGATCGCGCTGTAATCGAACCCGAGCAACAGGATCAGGCCGACCGACGGCAGCAGGAATGCCGTGAGCAATGCCGTCGAGATGCGGCGCCCCAATTGCCGCCACTGGATGCCGGCGCCGATCGCGGCGATGATCGTGCCGGCCGCGGCGAACTGGATGAAGAGCTGCTCGCCGAATGAGCCGAAATATCGCACGCGGTCGCCCCAACCGGCGCTGGGGGAGACATCCACGCCCCGGTAGCCTTCCCGGCTGACGAAGAACCAGAACTCGCGCAACGAGTCAATCGGCCCGTAGTAGCTGATCGGCAACTCCGACCACGACCTGACGACCATCCATGCATACGGACACAATCCGAGCCCGACCATCGCTACCAGGAGCGGAGCCTGTTTCAGCGCGTCGCGCCGGAGCGGCCAGAGCAGGATCGCCAGCCCAGGTGCCACCAGAAGCATCAGCGGCCAATGGTTGCTCAGACTCAAGCCGAATGCCAAAGCCAAAACGGGAAGCAAAGCCCGGTGCCGTGCGGGCCGCGCGGTGCCGGCGTCAACAGGGCAGGCGCGCAGCGCCGCGTGCATGAGTCCGAACGCAAACAGGGTATTGAGCGTGTACACCTCGGCGATGATCGATTGCGACCAGAACACGGGCGAAAGGCCAAGACCGAAAGCAGCGACATAGGACGGAAGCAGCGCGAGGCGCAGCGCGCGCGCGCATAACCATAGCGTCGCCACGCTCAGTCCCCCCAGGACTGCGCTGAGGAGATGCATGCGATACGCGACTGTTCCCACCGGAAGGAGGGTGAAGGCCTTTCCCAGCAGCGTATGCAGCGGATACCCCGGCGGATGCTCGATCCCGAGGAAGTAGCCCGTCAAGATGAACGAGCCGTCATCCTCCAGCGCCACGGTGCGCGGCGCGGTGGTGGCGTAGAGGATGCAAAGCAATGCAGCGACAAGTCCTGCGTGCAGCCAATCCGCAGGCGAGCGATGTCCGGTTGTTGCGTCCCTTCGCATCAGGTGCGCCACGACAGTTCAGCCGCAATCCAGAAAAAAAAAGGCACCCCGAAGGGCGCCTTTTTGTGAACTTCGATGTGCGCTCAACTGCCGCGGCAGGAACCCGGGAGGTACTTCGCATTGACGTTCGTACCGGTACTGCCGCAGGTCCAGCCATACAGACCTGCACCCATGTCGCCCGGCGTTGTAGCTGCCGCACCAGCAGACTTGAGCGGCGTCAGCGTCACCACGCTGCCATTGACCATCGTGCCGATGCCTTGCACCTCGGCAGTCACCACCCCGTTAATGCTGGTGTTGACTTTGGCGACATACTTGGAGCCTGAGGCCGACTCGCACCCCCAACCGTCCGCAGCAGGCGTCACGCCGCCGGTCTGGTAGACCTCAGTGATCGATGTCCGGCAGGCACTCATCGCCAGAATCACTTCGGACATCTTCGCACGCACCGTATAGTCCTGGTAGGCGGGCAGAGCTACCGCCGCAAGAATGCCGATGATCGCGACAACGATCATCAGTTCGATCAGCGTAAAGCCGCGTTGTAGCTGTTTCATTCAGATCTCCTAGATGGTTGGGTTGTGCTGCAGTTACGATTGGTATTCAAAGCAATCCTCGTGCCAATCAGGTTAGGAAAAAAAGCTCATTAAGTCAATATATTAGAGAATCCAGGGTGACTGCGAACGACAGCAGGTGACAATATTTGTCATTTGGTCTCCTTCACGTCGCCCGACCTGGATTCGACCACGATCGTGGTCAACAACTCGTGCACGAACGCGTCGACGAACTGGCTCGGGTAGCCCGCATCGAGCAAAGCCCATTTGACGCGGTTGCCGAGCCTCGCCTTGCGGTACAGATTCAGCTTGTTGCCGCGCGCAAAAGCAATCACGCGTGCAAACAGCGCCTGATGGATCTTGCGCAGGCGATCGGCCCCCTTCTTGGCCGAAAGCTCGATGCCCGTCGGAGGGAATCGTTGCCGCACGTCCGCCACCAGCACATCCGCAAACTCGTCGATATCCTTCGACTTGAACCACGCCGGGATCATTGCCAGGAACCCTCGCACCAGGTACGCCACATTTCGCGGTAAACAGCCTCCAGATCGCGCGTGAACTGCAGTTCGTCCATCAGCGCCGACTCCTTCAGCCGGCCGCGCAGGGACTTGCGCAACTTCGCCACGCGCCCCGCGTCGCGCGCAAATCCTACCGCAAGGCCGACGTATTCATCAGGCGTTTGCGCAATCCACTCCGGCAGGCCCGCAGTCGACAGGATGCTTGCCGCGCTGCGCGAGGACGATCGCGATCCGGGAAGCGTGATCACCGGAACGCCCATCCAGAGCGCGTCGCACGTCGTCGTTCCTCCGCTGTAGGGCAGCGTATCGAGCGCGATGTCCACCGCGTCGAAAGCGCGAAAGTAATCGGTCATCGCGAGGTACGGCCGCACGCTCACTCGGGGTGGATCCACCCCAAGCCGCATCAGATCATCGAGCAACGCGTGACGCGCATGGCCGTCGGGAACGCCAACCACGACGAGACGCGCGTTCGGCAACTGCACGAGAATCCGTGCCCAGAGCAGGCGCACCGAGCGCGACAGCTTCGAGGCCTGGTTGAAAGACCCGAATGTGACGAACCCATTGCTCACCACCGGAGCGATCGCGGACGGCTCTGCGGCGATGAACGGCCGATAGCACCATTGGCTACGCGGCAGCCACGCCAGCCGCTCGGTATGTTGCGGCTCTGCCACGCCGGGCGGATCCGAGTACCGGTCCGTGATCCGGTAGTGCATCCGCGTCATCCCGGTCGAGTTCAGGTAGCCGAGCCAGGTCGCCTGGACCGGCGCCGGGCGCTGCGCGAACAGGGCCAGATTCGGAATACCCGAATGTCCCGCGAGGTCGATCAGGATATCGATCTCGTCTCGATGGACCAGGTCGGCCAGCTCACGCTCCGACATCGACCCCGCGTCGCGCCACACGTCCGAGACGCCGGCCAGCCGGCGCGTGAACTCATCCACGCGGCTTCCGGTGGAGTAGCAATAGGTCTCGAACGCGCTGCGGTCGTGACGCTCGAGAACCGGGGTGAGGAAAAGCGTCACGACGTGGTAACAGAAGTCGCCGGAGACATAGCCGATGCGCAAGCGTCTCGCGGGATCGGTGGAACGCCCGAACGGTTCGAAGCGGGACGGGTATGCGCTCTCGATCCTCACCCCGAAGGCGCGGTGCCTGGCAAACAATTCGTCGCTCTGCACGCCGTCATGGCAGTTCAGCCCGAACAGTTCAGCCGACTCGAGTTCGAAGCTGTCGGGACAGTGCCCGCGCGCCGACCGGTACAATTCCAGCGCTTCGCCGACGCGGCTCTGGCCCAGGAGGACGCTGCCGAGCATGTGCTCGGCGCGGAAATACGCCGGATCGATGGCGAGCGCGCGCCGGAAAGCGGCCTCCGCTTCATCCAGCTTCTGCTGCTTCTTCAGGATCAGGCCGTAGTTGTAGTGCGCGTCCACCCACTGCGGAAAAATCTTCAGGGCGGCCGCGAGCTCGCTCGCGGCTGACGCAAGATCGCCTTGCGAGTCGAACAGGTGAAATAGCGCAGCACGGATTCCCATCGCGTCCGGTCGCCGCGCCGCGGCAGCGCGCAGCAATCGGCCGGCTTCCAGCATCGCCCCTTTCGCCATGAGCAGGATCGCAAGCTCGTAGTTGGCGTCCGGATTCTCCGCATCGAGTGCCTGGGCGCGGCGCAGCGCCGTCTCGGCGTCGTCCGTGCGGTCGAGCTTCTTCAGCAGCAGCCCGTAGTGGTACCAGGCGCCGAAGTCATCCGGCCGCAGGCGCAGCGCGGACTCGAGGGCAGTGCCGGCTGCGGCAGTTTCACCCCTCGCATCGAGCGCTCCGGAGAGGATGATCAGCGCCTCGGGAAACTCCGCCTTGCGATCGAGCGCGGCGCGCAGATGCTCCTCTGCCGGCGCCGACTGCCCGCCGGCCAGAAGCAACCGGCCCAGGTTGTAGTGTGCATAAGGGTCGGCCGGGTTGACGGCGATTGCGGTCTCGAGGGCAGCGACCGCGCCCGCGCTATTCCCGCACGCCTCGAGGCCGATGCCGAGATTGAGATGCGCCTTGGCGTAACGCGGTGCGGCTTCGACCGCCGCCCGATACCGTCCGCTGGCTTCCTCGGGCTGGCCGGCCTGCTCGGCCCGGTTGCCCTGTTCGATCAACCGGTCGGCGATCTGCTCAGCCGGCTCAGGCGCGGCCGCAACGTTCCCGGGCGCCCGGTCACCGAATTGCGCCAGCCGATTCAGCAGATTTCGCAGCATGGCGGCGTCGCCTCGCTCCGGCCGTCGTGCCGCGCGGCGCAGGCCGGCGCACTAAGGCAAGTAGCCCGGGACCTTGGACTCGTCCACGGCGTCGATCTGGTCCTTGCTCATGTATTCATCCGCATAGCGCTGATAGACCTTCCTGCGCACGAAGATCTCGAACAGGTCGGGATCGATGTGGCCGTTGAGTCTGAACTTGCCCAGAATCTCGAGGGATTCGGTCAGGGTCTTGCCCCTCTTGTAAGGACGGTCCTTGGCGCTCAGGGCCTCGAAGATGTCGGCAATGCCCATGATGCGCGCCTGCACCGACATTTGCTCTCGCGTCAGTCCCTTCGGATAACCCTTGCCGTCCATGCGCTCGTGATGACCGCCGGCGTACTCCGGCACGTTGCGCAGATGCTTGGGCCACGGCAGCGCCTCCAGCATGTTGATCGTCGAGACGATGTGGTTGTTGATGATCTTGCGTTCCTCCGGCGTCAGGGTGCCGGCCCTGATGATCAGGTTCTTGCTCTCGTCGTCGCTGAGAAACGCGGCGTCCTTTCCGGCGACATCGGTCCAGCGGTACTGCGCGATGCGCTGCACGCGCTCGATATCGGCGTCGCGCATCGCTTCGCCGCCGACATTGCAGGTTCTCAGGAAGGCGCGGTCCTCGTCCAGCAGCCGCAACCGCTCGCGCCAGCGAGCCTCCGCCGCGTCGCGCTCCGACTGAGGCGCGCTGCGCGCCGTCAATGCGGCCTGCTCCCTGAGCGCCGCGATCTCGGCATCGCGCTTGAGGACCTCGAAGCGCGTGTCGACCAGGTGAATCCGGTCGTAAATCGTCTCGAGCTTGGTGGCCTTGTCCACCACGTGCACCGGCGTGGTGACCTTGCCGCAGTCGTGCAGCAGGCCGGCGATCTTGAGTTCGTAGCGGTCGCGGTCGCTCATCCTGAATTCCGCCAGCGGGCCCTCGGCCGCTTCGTGCGCCGCTTCCGCCAGCATCATGGTGAGCGTCGGCACACGCTGGCAATGCCCGCCCGTGTAGGGCGACTTCTCGTCGATTGCGGTATTGAGCATGTTGATCAGAGACTCGAACAGCTCCTCGAGCTGGTTGATCAGCATCCGGTTGGTGAGCGCGATCGCCGCCTGCGACGCGAGCGATTCCGCAAGCCGCTGGTCGGAGTGCGAGAAGGCGCCGATCTCTCCGGGCCGGGCACCCTCGGCGTTGATCAGCTGCAGCACGCCGATGATCTCGTTCTCGTGGTTCTTCATCGGCACCGTGAGGAACGACTTCGAGCGGTAGCCGGTCTTCTTGTCGAAATTGCGCGTGCCGGAAAAATCGAAGCCCTGCTGGGTGTAGGCGTCCTCGATGTTGACCGTCTTGCCGGTGAGCGCGGCGTACGCAGCCACCATGCCGTGATTGGGCCGGCCCTGCGCGTCCTTCAGCTGGATGGGATAGAACGGTATCGGATTGCCGCTCGTGCCGCCGAGATAGAACTTGAGGCTGGTCGTGCGCATGATCTCGAAGCGCAGCGTGCCTTCCTCGGTGACGCGGTACAGCGTGCCGCCGTCGGCACGCGTCACCACCTTGGCCGCGGTAAGGATCGACTCGAGCAGCCGGTTGATGTCGCGTTCGGCCGACAGCGAGGCGCCGATCGAATTGAGCTGCTCGAGGCGGTGAACCAGGTCATCCGCCGGCGCCGCGGCCATGTCCGGATTGGGCTCCTGCGCGCGTTCGACCGGGCTGCTCATGGTCTGCCGCCCGGCGTCATTTGATGCACACCGCGCGCACTTCCTTCATGTGCGTGATGCCCATCAGGACTTTTTCGATGCCGTCCTGCTTCAACGTGCGCATGCCCTCTTCCAGGGCCACGGCGACGATCTGCGCCACGCGCGCATGTTCCTGGATGAGCTTCTTCAGCGCGTCGCTGGCGACCAGCAGTTCGTGCAGGCCGCAGCGGCCCTTGAAGCCGTTGCCGCCGCACTTGTCGCAGCCCACGATCTTGTAGAGCGTCAGCTGGCCGCGCTCGTTGCCGTAGTTCTTGAGCCAGTCCTTGTAGACGTTTTCCATCGCCGCCTTCGGGTCCCTCTTGAAGGTCTCGGTGTTCAACAGCTCCTCGCAATACTCGCTCAGCAGCGACTTGATCTCCGCGGCCTCCGGCGTGTAGGGCTGCTTGCAGGAGCACAGGCGCTTGGCGAGGCGCTGCGCCAGGATGCCGAGCAGCGCGTCGGAAAAGTTGAACGGATCCATTCCCATGTCGAGCAGGCGGATGATCGACTCCGGCGCCGAGTTGGTGTGCAGCGTCGCGAACACCAGGTGGCCCGTGAGCGAGGCTTCGATCCCGGTGCCGGTGGTTTCCTTGTCGCGCATCTCGCCGACCATGATGATGTCCGGGTCGGCGCGCAGGAAGGCGCGCATGACGGCGGCGAAATCGAGTCCCGCCTTCTTGTTCACCTGCACCTGGCGCAGTCCCTTCTGCGTGATCTCGACCGGATCTTCGGCGGTCCAGATCTTGGTGTCCGGCGTATTGAGGTACTTGAGCACCGAATGCAGCGTGGTGGTCTTGCCCGACCCGGTCGGACCGCAGACGAAAAACAGGCCGTAGGGCTTCTCGACGGTCTTCTTCAGGTTCTGCTCGTTCAGCTTCGTGAGGCCGAGCTTTTCGAGCGGAATCGGCTCGCCCGCGGCGAGCACGCGCATGACGATGTCTTCGACGCCGCCCTGCGTCGGGATGGTGGCGACGCGCAGTTCGATGTCGAGCGGCCCGAACTTCTTGAACTTGATCTTGCCGTCCTGGGGCTTGCGCTTTTCCGAGATGTCCAGGTCGCACATGATCTTGATGCGCGCGACGATGGCATTGCGGTAACTCGCCGGCACCTCGATGTAGGGCCCGAGCGCGCCGTCCTTGCGGAAGCGGATCTCGGTCTTGGCCTTGCCCGGGTAGGGCTCGATGTGAATGTCGGTGGCGCCCTGGTTGTAGGCGTCGATGATCACCTTGTTGACCAGCTTGACCAGTTCGTTGTCCGCGGCCGCGGACACGTCGTCGGAGGACATGCTGTCGATCGATTCGCCGGTTTCGTCGTCGAGTCCGGCCAGCATCTCGCCGATGTCGCCGCTGTCCACCGATTCGGCCCCGTAGAACTGGTTGATGGTCTCCTTGAAATCCTTCTGCGTCGCGACGCGGTACACGATCTTCGCCTTCGGGAACACGTTGGCGGCGATGCGCGAGCTGCGAATGCGTTCCGGATCCAGGCACAGCACCACGAGGCCTTCCTTGGTGTCGTCGATCGGCAGCCACTGGTTCTGCTCGACGTACTCGCGCTTCAGGTTCTTCAGCAGGTCGAGCGGCTTGATGCGTTCGGGCTTGAACGCCTCGTAGGGAACGCCGAAGAACTTCGACAGCGCCTGGCCGAGCGCCGGGATGCGGACCTGGAACTCCTCGATCAGCACCTGCTCGATGTCGAGCGCCTTCTTGCGCGCCTGGCGCGCCGCCAGCTCGTACTCGCCCGCCGAGAGCACCGCATCGGTGATGAGAAACGCGTATTTGGTGCGCACCGCCTGCGGCCGCTGGCGCTGCTTGAAGGCGATCGCGAGCGTCTGCGCGAGTTCGGCCACGCCCTCCTCGGTGACGTGCCCGAACGGCATGCCGGCCTTGCTGTTGATCAGCTGGATGACGCCGACCAGCTCCTGGGCCTGCACGTCCATGATCGGCGCTACCAGCATCTGCTTGGTGCGGTAGCCGGTGCGCTTGTCCACCTCCTGCAGGAAACGCAGGTTGGGGTTGATCGCCTTGAGCTCGGCGTCGTCGTAGACGTCGCGGATGTTGACCATCTTGCGCGACAGCGCCACATAGCCCGCGATCGAGTGCTCCGCGACCGGCAGCTTCAGGTCCTTGAAGGAATTGAGCCCGGTCTTGAGCTTGGACACGATCGACTGCTTGTCTTCGGCGAGGGAATAAATCGTCAGCCGGTCGGCGTTGAACAGAGTACAGATCTCCGCGCTCAGCTCCAGCATGATCTCGTCGATGTTGCTGGTGGCATGGATCTTGTTCGTGACCGACTGCAGCTGCTTCTGCGACGCCAGCCGCGCGCTTACGTCCGGCTGCGTGCTGGATTGCTGGCTAAGTACTGCGCTCATCACGATCCTCCGGGCCCCGGGCTTTGCCAAGGGATGGAACAGTTTATCCTAGACTCGGGCGCGCAAGGCTTCAAACGCCGCCGCTGCGCCAGGGCTCGGGGCGCAGCGCCGCGTCAGCCGGCGCTTGAGCGCTGCGTCGCCCGCAATCCGCCTTCCAGCAGCCAGACCTTGAATCCACGCTGCGCAAACAGGAATGCCGCGGCCGAGCTGCGGCGGCCGCTCTGGCAATACACCACGTACTCGGTTTCGGGGTCGAGCACCGTGAAACTGTTGCGCACCTCGCTCAGGGGTACGTTGATCGCGCCGGGCAGCCGGTCATGCTGATATTCGGACGGATAGCGCACATCGAGCCACAGCGCGCCGCGTGCGACCCTTTCGCGCGCTTCGGCCCACCGCAGCCGATGCAGCAGAGGCTCGGCCAGCAGGTGCGTGAAGTCCCGCTTCGACAGGCGCAGCAGTTCCCCGTCGGTGAGCATCGTCACGGTCGCGTTGCGCCTGGCCTCGGACACGAGCGCTTCCTCGCCGAATGCGTCGCCGCTGCGCAGCTCGGCAACCGCCATCCTGACGCCTCCCACCACGCGCTCGACCTGGCACTTGCCGGATTCGATGACATAGAACCAGTCGCCCTCTTCGCCTTCCCCGATCACGACCTGGCCGCGCGGCATCGGCACCCGTTCGAAGCGTTGCAGCAACTCCTCGATGCGCGCCGCGGGCAATTGCGCGAACACGCCATGGCGCAGGTTTTCGAGCGAGAACGCCCCGGCTGCGAAACGCGGGTCGCCGCGCACGGCCTCGCCGATCACCGTGGCCGCTGCGCCACCCCCGGCGGCGACCTGCTCCCACGTGATGACGATATCCAGCGCGTCGTCGTCGATGACCAGCAGTTCGAGTTCGGTGATCGCCTTGGAGCGCGCTACCGTCATCTGGCGGCGGTTCAGCGGATGCAGGCCATCGCCGCTGCCGCCCACCACCACGAGCGAGCCGCCGCCGGCAAAGGTCAGCAGGATTTCGCCGCGCAGCAGGAAAACGGTATGGTCGGTGCCGGCATGTTCGGCGAGCGCATCGATGCCGCGCGGCGCACGCAGCACGCGGGTGGCCGCGGCCAGCTCGGCGAGCCGGCTCGGCGACAGGGCGGCAAGCGGCGCCAGCCGCCCCAGCCGGGGGTCGCCCGCGGCAAGACCCGGACGCTCGGTGCCGGACATCGCCCTAGAACTCGATCACCTGTCCGTTTTGCAGCATCCGCGGGCTGAACTCGCCCACGCACTCGTCGATCTCCTGCATCGTGAGTTCGATCTCACCGGGCTTCAGGTGGGTGATCCAGATGTCGGCATCGCGCTCCAGCTTGCGCAGCTCGTCCGCCAGCATCGACGGGCACAGGTGCTTGGAAACCTCGGCAAGTTGACGTTCCTTGTTGGAAAACGCGGTTTCGATGATCAGCGTGCGCAGATTGCCGATGCGGTTCACGACGCGCCACAGATTGTCGTTCGGCCCGGTGTCGCCGGTGAACACCAGGCTGCCCTTGCCGCTGTCGAGGTGATAGCCGACCGCGGGCACGGTATGGTTTGCCGGCAGCGGCGTGAAGGCGCGCCCCGCGATCGTCACCGTGCGCCCGATCTCGATCTCCTCGTAGCGCATGAACGGCGCCTCCGGCGTCGGGATCACGGCGAAATCGGGCCAGATCGACCAGTTGAAGAGGTGGTTCTTCAGGATCTCGACGGTGGCTGCGGTGGCATGCACGGTGATCGGTTTGGAGCGCATGCCGCCGACCGTGTCGACGAGGAACGGTATCGAGGTGACGTGATCGAGGTGCGAGTGGGTGACGAAGACGTGGTCGATGCGCGTGAGTTCCGCGAGCGACAGGTCGCCGACGCCGGAGCCCGCGTCGAGCAGGATGTCGCCATCGACGAGGAACGAGGTCGTGCGCAACTGCCGTCCCCCGATTCCGCCTGAACATCCGAGCACGCGCAAGCGCATCGGCCGCGCCTATTTCTCGGCGAACACGGTGACGCCGGTCCAGCCGGTGGGCGGCGGATTGCGGCGAAACTCGGTCACACGGTCGGCGTACAGGTGGTAGAGCTCGCACTCCGGATTGATGCGCTGCAGGTTGAGCAGGTTGAGTTCGACCGCGTCCCATTGCTGCGCGCGGTAGGCGCGCAGGGTCTGCTGCCAGAGCTTCAACTCCTCGAGGACCTTGCGCTCCACCTCGCTGTCCGGCCCGATCGGCTCGAAGATCGTGATCGCCACGTCCTTGCCCTTGACCTTGATCCGGTCCACCTCGCGGAACACGATGTCCTTGACCGCGTTGCGCGTCGCTTCGCCGACGAGGATGCCAACGCCGTAGGTCTTGGTGCGGCCTTCCAGGCGCGAGGCGATGTTGACCGCATCGCCCATCACCGTGTAGGCACGGCGGATCTGCGAACCCATGTCGCCGACGCGCACGTTGCCGCTGTTCAGGCCCACCCCGATCTTGAGCTTCGGCCAGCCGCGCGCCACGAACTTGTCGTTCAGCACCTTGCATTCCTTCTGCATGGAAAGCCCGGCGAGCACGCCATTGCGCGCGTGCTGGGCGTCGTCCACCGGCGCGCCCCAGAAGGCCATGATCGCGTCGCCGATGTACTTGTCGAGCGTGCCGTGATGCCCGCCGCGGATGATCTGGCTCATCGTCGTCAGGTACTCGTTGATGTACTCGCGCAGCTCCTCGGGCTTGAGCGCCTCGGAGATGCTGGTGAAGCCGCGCACATCGGAAAACAGGATCGTGAGCTCGACGGCGCGCGGCTCCATGTTGTACTTGCCCGGATCCTCGGCCATCTTGTCCACCAGTTCGGGCGGCACGTACTGCCCGAACAACTCGGTGAACTGGCGCTTGGAGCGCGACTCCACGAAATAGCCATAGGCCATGTTCAGGGTGTAGAGCGTGATGATGGTCAGCAACCCCGTCGCCATCGGCAGCACGGTGTGGATTTGCGTCCAGACGGCGACGCTCAGCCCGACCCCGGCGGCCAGCGCGCCCGCCGAAACCGCCGTGGCCCACAGCGCCGAAAGCATCGGCACCAGGATCGACAGGGCGACCCCCGAGACCACCAGCAGGATCACCTCGGCGCCGAGCATGTACGGCGGTCGCTGCTTGATGCGCCCATCGAGCATGCCCGAGATGACGTTGGCGTGTACCTCGACCCCTGGGTAGACGCTCGCCACCGGCGTCGAGCGCAGATCCTGCAGCCCCGCTGCAGTGGTGCCGACGAGTGCAATCTTGCCCTTCAGCTTTTCAGCCGGCACGCGCTCCGCGAGCACGTCGGCCAGCGAAATGTACGGGAAGCTGGACTTGCTGCCGCGGTACGGTACCAGGGCGCTCACCGTGTCATCGACCGGGATCACGAGCGGTCCCACCTTGAGCCATTCCAGCCCCGAATAGCCGCGGTGCACGAATCGGTCCGGCGGGAAGCCCGGTTCCACTTTGGGGAAACCGAGCAGCGTGCGCATCATCGCCAGCGACAGCGCCTCGTAGTAGGCGCCATCAAATTCCACCAGCATCGGCACGCGCCGCACGATGCCGTCGGGATCGGTATAAGGGTTGAAATGACCGGCAGCGGCCGCGGTCTTGAGCAGCTGCGGCAGGTTGCCGCCGTAGCCGTCCCACACCGTGAAACCGATGTTGCGCCCGCTAAAGGTGCCCTTCGGCAGCACCGGCTCCGGAATCGCGGCGATGCGTTTCGCCCCCGCCTCGTTGTTCAGGTAATAGCCGAGCACCACCGGCCGGCCCTTGAGGCTCTGGGCGAACAGCCCGTCGTAATCGAGCTTGGACCGCATTTGCTCGAACGCCTGCTGGAACGCCGGAACCTCCTTGAGTTCCTTCTGCGCGAACTGCTCCAGCGTGCGGATCCCGGAAGAATAGTCGGCCTCCGCAAACACCACGTCGAAGCCCACGATCGCGATCCCGTACTTGTCGAACAGCTTGTCGATGAGCCGGGCCATCAGGTCGCGCGGCCACGGCCAGTGGCCCAGCTCCTGAAGGCTCTTCTCGTCGATGTCGAGAATCACGATGCGCTCGTCGACCGTGCGCGGCATGGTGACGACAAGACGCGCGTCGTAGATGATGTTGTCGACCTGCGTGATGAAGCCGATCTCGTAGAGCCGCGCCGCATGCCCGAGAAACAGCAGCGACACCAGCAGCCCGAGCACGATCCGGACGATGTGCTGTTTCACGCGGGGGCTCTCGGCAAGACCGGCGCGGCCCGGAGGAAGGCGCGCAGGGCGGTCAGCCCTTGAAGAAGAATTCCAACTTGATGCCGGCGAGCTCGATCAGGTCGTGATCCTTGAGCGGATGCGGCGCGGTGCCGATCGTCTGGCCGTTGACCGACGGTTGCTGCGCGCCCTCGACGTGAGTGATGAAGTAGCCCTGCGGCCGGCGGGTGAGCACCGCGACCTGAACGCCGGGCCGGCCGAGCGTAGTGAGCGGCTTGGACAATTCCAGTTCCTTGCCGGCGTTGGCGCCCGAGAGAAGCTGAATCGCCGCGCTCAATGGTTTCGGCGCAGCCGCAGGCGGCTTCGGGGCGGCCGCGGGCGCCAGCGCAACTGGTGGTGCCGGGGTCGCAGCAGCAGACGCTGCGGCCGCAGCCGCGGCAGCCACGACCGCCACCGGTGCGGCCTCCTTGTCGGCGACCCCGGCCGCCACTGCGCTCGCCGCCGCCTGCTTCACAGCGGCTGCGCGCACGGCCTCGGCAGCTCCAGCCTGCCCGCCCACCGCCATCGCCTTCGCCTGCTCCGCCATGGCGCGCATCGCCGACGGGCGCAGCACCATGGTCTTCTCGAAATCGGCCTTCTCCGCCGCGGGCGCCGCGGCGGCAGGCTGCGTCGCCTCCTGCACGTACTTGAGCTTGTACTTGCCCAGTTCGATGACGTCGTTGTTCTGCAGGAAATGCTTTTTCACCGCTTGGCCGTTGACCTGCGTACCGTTGGTGCTGCCCAGGTCCTCGAGAAACGAATCGCTCTTGATGGTGACGATCGCGGCGTGCTCGCCGCTCACGGCGAGATTGTCGATCTGGATGTCGTTGTGCGGCTTGCGGCCGATGGTGATGCGCTCCTTGGAGAGCGTGATCTCCTTGAGCACCTGCCCGTCCATGCTGAGTATCAGTTTCGTCATGTCCGATCCCTGGGAAACTATTTTAGCCACGCCAAGAGCTTGCCCATCACGCCGCGCGGCCCCGGGTAGTCCCTCAGGACGCGCACGAGTATAACCGATACGTTGTCGCGGCCGCCGTTGTCATTGGCCATCTGCACCAGCTGCTGCGCGGCGAGATCGAGGTTGCTGCCGAAGGCGCGCAGGGCCTCCCCGATGTCTTCATCGGCGACCATGTCGCACAAGCCGTCCGAGCACAGCAGGTAGAGGTCGCCCGGGCGCGCATCGTATTCGTGAATCTCGGGCTCGACCGCCGGGTCGATGCCGAGCGCGCGGGTCACCAGGTTCTTGTGCTGCGCATGCTTGGCCTGCTCGGGCGAGATCAGGCCGGCATCGATCTGCTCCTGCAGCAGCGAATGATCGCGCGTCACCTGGCCGAATTCGCCGTCGCGCAGCCGGTAAAGACGCGAATCGCCCAGGTGCGCCACCAGCACCTTGTTGTCGTAGAACAGGCATACCACCAGCGTCGTGCCCATGCCGGCGTACTGCGGCTGGCTCTGCGCCGCCTGGAAGATCGAGGTGTTCGCCTTCAGCACCTGCTCGCGGACCAGGCGCACCGCCAACGCGACATGGGTCGCCGAGTCGACCGCGTACGGCGGCGTCTTGCCGAGCAATTGGCGCAACTCGGTCGTGATCACCGTGGTCGCCATGCCGCTCGCCACTTCGCCCGCGTTGTACCCGCCCATGCCGTCGGCCAGCACGACCAGGCCGCTCGCCGCGTCCGCCGCGATCGAGTCCTCGTTGTGCGAACGGACCATGCCGGGGTCGGTGCAGCTGGCGATCTCGAGGGTCTGCGACAGATCCATCACGCTCGACTTACAGCTCGATGTCCACGCTCTTGACGCCGGTCGTCGCGGGCACGCTTGCGCCGCCGGCAAACGCCGCGCGCAGTTCCTGGGCAAATTCCTCGCCCGTCTGAATGCGCGCGTCCGGGTTCTTCGCCATCGCGCGCTCGAGGAACGCCGCCAGGGCCTCAGGCACATCCGGCCGGACCGACCGGATGTCGGTCGGCGGCTCGCTGGCGATCTTGAACATGAGCTGCGCCATCGACTCACCTTCGAACGGCAGCTTGCCCGAAAGCATCTGGTAGAGGCTCACCGCGAGCGAGAACAGATCGCTGCGGCCCTCGATTTTCTTGCCGGCGAGCTGCTCGGGGGACATGTAGGACGGCGTGCCGAGCACCATGCCGGTCTTGGTCTTGGACGAATCGGTGAGCCGCGCGATGCCGAAGTCGGTCACTTTCAGCGTGTCGCTCTCGGGGTGGTACATGATGTTGGCCGGCTTGATGTCGCGGTGCACGACGCCCTGGCGGTGCGCATAGCCGAGCGCCTCGGCCGCGCGCGCAACGATCGATACCGCCCTGTCCACCGGCAGCAGATTGCCGGGCTTGCAGAACGGCACCAAGTCGCCGCCTTTGAGCAGCTCCATCGCGATGTAGCACAGGTCGTGCTCCTCGCCAGCATCGTAGATGGTGACGATGTTCGGGTGCGACAGACGTCCCGCGGTTTCGGCCTCGCGGAAGAAGCGCTCTTTCACCTCGACCAGCTCGTCGGCCTCGAACTCCTGCGAAAGCGCCATGGTCTTGATCGCGACCACGCGGCCGATTTTCGGATCCTTGCCGAGATAGACGACGCCCATCGCGCCCTTGCCGAGTTCCTTCTCGACCTGGTAGCGGCCCAGCATAGGCTTCTCGACGGTTCCGCCCTCGCCGAGGATCGAGACATTGGTCCGCCCTGCCGTCGCGCCCCCGCCGAGCATCACGGTTTCCGAAAGCTGCTTGGCCCGTGAGAGCCTCTGCTCGAGGTCCCGGAACTTGGGGCTGAATGCGTGCATGTGGCGGAACACCGACTCCGCCTTGTTGAACTGGCGCTTGCGCTCGAAATCGAGCGCAAGGTTATACAGGTTGTCCATGAGTCCTTCGGACAGCGGCACCTGGCGGAATTTGTCCCAGGCCATGTCGAGCTGCCCCTGCCCCTGGTAGGCCAGCCCGAGCATGCGGTTCGATTCGGCCGAGGATTCGTCGGACTTGACCTTGGCGCCCTCGGTGACGATGAAGCGCTTGGACACCAGCGCGCCGTGCCCCACGAGGAGCAGGGTCGCCGGCAGCATGAGCTGAATCCAGATGCCGTTCCCCACCATCAAGGCGAAATGCAGGACGAGCAACACGACGAAGACGCCTGCCGAGATCGAAAGCGCCGGACCCGCCTTAAGGCGCGGCAGCAGCGCGATGAGGTAGGCGGCGACGAGAAGGATCACGAGTATTTCCACCCAGTAGCCCCAGCTCGGCGCGACGAAGAAGTGCTCCTGCAGGATCGAGGACACCGAGTGTGCGATTGTCATCACCGGGGGCATCGCGGGCGAGACCGGCGTCACCGAGGCCGCGCCGATGCCCGCCGCGTTGGCGCCGATCAGCACGATCTTGCCCGCGTACTTCGTCGCCGGAATCTTGCCCATGTACACGTCGTAGAAGGAGTCCACCGGGAAGGCTGCCCGCCCGTCGCGGTCCTTGTAGAAGTAGGTCTGCATCTGCAGCGCCGGGTCGGTGCGGATGCGCAGCTTGCCGAGCGATACGCTCTCGCCGGGCTGCACCTTGATGTCCGCGGGGCCCAGGTTCAGGCTTTTCGCGGCGATCATGATCGACAGCGAGGGAAACAACAGGTCGTAATGCTGGAGCGCCAGCGGCTCGGAGCGCACGGTCCCGTCCACGTCGCGCGGATTGTTCACATGCCCGACGCCGGACGCCGCCTTCCCCAGCGACTCGATCGGCACCTGCACCGCCGAGGTGGGTATCGCGACCGTCTGGTCGCCCACCTTCACGCCGGGGATCGCGTTCTTGAGAACGTATTCTGGAAGCGCCTTGTCCGGTTTGCCGAACGGGTTGCCGAGCGTGAAGTCCATCGACATCACCACGTTGCCCGCCTTGGCGTAGCTGTCGGCGAGCTTGCGGTCCGTGTTGAGCTCCCGCTCCGCCTCCTGGAGCAACGCGAGGATCGGGGAATCCGCCGGCGCCGCCGGCGCCGTGCCGTCGGCCGCGGGCGCCGGGACGGCCATCTTGGCGACCAGGTCCATCAGCTTGGCGACGTACTGGTAGCCCTTGTCGATCTGCGGCTCGCTAAGCAGGATCGTGCTGCCGACTACCTTCGCCTTTGCCCCGGCAAGGATGTCGGTCATCTTGGCGAGCACGTCGCGCTGCCACGGCCAGCGGCCGATGTTGGCGATCGAGGTCTCGTCGATGGCAATGACGATGACGTCAGGATGCGGGGTGCGCGAGGTCGCGACGACCCCGAGATCGTATGCCTTGCGTTCCAGGCTGGGGATCAGGTCGCTGAAGCGACTGAACACCGCGATCGCGAGAAACACGACGACGCCCAGGAACCAGTCGGCTCTCCAGAATCCGGCCTTCAAGGACTTGATCACCGGCTACCCCCTCTCCCCGATACGCCATCGCCGCAAGGCGCGATCCGCGCCGGGCCGGACGCATGAAATTTCTACGCCATGCCCCAAATCCACCTTTTCGTTTCGCGCCGTGGCCAACGGCACCGCCAAGTGGATAGCTTGGCGGTCGGGATGGCGGTTCCATATGGACTCATCACATCCCCCGGTTCTCTACGCAATACATGGGTCTAGGCTGCATTTTTGCAGTAATTCTTCAGCTACGTCAAATATTTGAGCGCAGCCGGCGGGTGCCTCGCAGCGGCAGGAAACCGCTGCCGGATGGGAGCTAGATGCCGAGAATCTGCCCGGCGCGTATGGCGCCCGACGCGATCAGGTCGGCCGAGCTTGCCTTTTTGCCGTCGCCCAGCTTGGCCCGCTGCACCTCGATGCGGCCGCCCTGCGCGCTTATCTGGAACGATTGCCCGGACACTGCAACCACTTCGCCGGGCTTGCCCTGGACCGTGCCGAAGGTGCGCACCGGAACCTTGCGGGCGTCGAAGATCTGCAGTTCCTTGCCCTCCAGCGTCGTCCACGCACCCGGCGCCGGATTGCAGCCACGAATCAGGTTGTAGATGAAATCGACGTGGTTGGCCCAATGGACCCGCGCCTCGGCCTTGCGACACCAGCCTTCGTAGCTCGCCTGCGACTCGTCCTGCGGATACTCGCGATGCCGGCCCGCCGCCACCAGATCGGCGGCTTCGAGCATCGCCCGAACGCCCATCGGAAACAGGCGATCGAAGTACACCGAGCCCAGCGTGTCGTCGGGCCCGATGCGCGTCGCCTTCTGCAGGATCACGGGACCCTCGTCCAGGCCATCGGTAGGCCGGAAGATGGTGAGGCCGGTGCGCCGGTCGCCGCGAATGATGGGCCAGTTGATCGAGGAGGGGCCGCGATATTTCGGCAGCAGCGAAGGGTGATACTGGATGGTGCCGTGCTTCGGGATGGTGACGAAGTCCTGCGGCGCGAATTGCAGCACGAACGCCATGATGCCGAGCTCGGCGCCCAAGCCTTGCAGCGCGGACTTCGCCTCGTCGCTCTTGAGCGAAGCGAACTGGAACACCTGCACGCCCTTTTCCTGGGCCGCTACTTTGAGCGCATCGGGCCGCGCGCCGGGCTTCTCCGGCGCGCAGAACACGCCTGCCACCTCGTCGCCGCGAGCGAGGAACGCTTCCAGCACCGCCTTGCCGAAGTCCTGCTGGCCAATGATCGCGACGCGCATTCAGGCGGCCTTCTTCGGCGCCGAGAACGCGCCCGCGCTTTGCAACGCGCGGATCCTGGCATCGTCGTAACCCAGCACGGACTTCAGCACTTCCTCCGTGTGCTCGCCGAGGGTCGGCGAGCGCTCGATTCTCGCGGGCGATTCCGAAAGCTTGATCGGCATGCCGACGTTCCACCACTTGCCGCGCTGCGGATGGTCGAGCTCGACCCACATGTCGCGGCCGCGCACGTGCTCGTCGTTCGCCAGGTCCGCCGTGCCCATGATCGGGCCGCAGGGCACATTGAGCGGATTGAGGATCGCCATCAGCTCCCGCTTGGTGTACTTCAGCGCGAACTCGCCGATGATCTCCCACATCTCGTTCTGATTCTTGCGTCGATCCGCGATCTTGGCAAACTTCTGATCGGTCGCAAGACCCGGCATGCCGATTTCAGGCCCGATGCGGTTGGCGAGCGCATCCCACACCGCTTCCTGGATGACGATGTAGAGGAAATCGTTC
>Ga0156179_1203_pt1 | contig 34746 bp, 40 predicted proteins | sample RifCSPlowO2_12_FD_107832 | JGI IMG/M metagenome (GOLD analysis project Ga0156179, IMG submission 107832) | Betaproteobacteria bacterium RIFCSPLOWO2_12_FULL_67_28 | reverse complement strand
CTTCCGTCCCTTTAGATGGCGGCGAGCCGTTCGACAGTGTCCGGAAAACGCTTCACCAAGTTGATCAGCAAAGCGGCCTGCGCGTTCGGCTTCGCGCGCCCCTGCTCCCAGTTCTCCAGCGTTCGTACATTCGTACGAAGGTAACCCGCGAAAAGCGCCCGCGAAAGTTTCAGGTGCTGCCGGACACGGAGCAGTTCCCGAGCCGTCACTTCCGGCGCTGGCTTGAACTCAATGGAGTGAGTGCGCAATGTGCGCTTGCCATGTCGAGCCTCGGCCAAGGCCGTCATGCCTTCGCTCAACTCTGCGAACAGATCGCGCTTGGGCGCACGCTTGGACTTCATCGGGGTCTTCATGTCGTTTTCCTCGTTTCCAGTTCCGCCTTGAGCATCACCTTCAATGCCTTGCGCTGTTTGGGGGTCAGATCGTCCAATTCGTCCTTGCCGTACATTGTGTACAGCCAGAACTGCATGCCGGCGCTCCACCAGTAGTAGATCACCCGAAGGCCGCCGCGCGTGCCCTTGCGGCGACGCACATCGGCGAATCGCATCTTGCGCAGCCCGCCGGTTCCCTCGATCACGTCTCCGGCACCCGGATCCTTCATCAGGGCCTGCTGAAGCTTCGCGAAGGCCACATCGTCCAGATACGACGCCCAAAAGCGCTCGAACGCTGGCAATTCCACGAAGACGGCCTTCATTGGCGCATTATACGCAATCTGCGTATGGCTCTCCGGACCGGTGAAACGAAAACGGGCCAGCGATTGCTGGCCCTTGGGATGTGGCGCGCCCGGCAGGATTTGAACCCACGACCCCTTGGTTCGTAGGGGCGCTGTCTGTCGGTAAGCAACTGATTTATTGGAACCCAACCGGACCGCACGTCGCCGATTTCGCCGCACTTGTCCGGACTGATCCCAACAAAGTCACGCAAATCTTACGCAACGTGCAGAAGCAAACGCTTTCCACACGCCTTCACGTACCGGCGCAACGTCGCGATCGACGGCGAATGCTTTCCGGTAGCCAATGAGCGCTCCAGACGCGCTACCGCGGGAGCGTGCGTTCCCATTCGCTCCGCCACTTGGGCTTGCGTGAGCCCCGCCTCCTGGCGCGCCTTCAGCAGAGCGTCGAGTAGTGCCGCTTCCTCTTTCTCGATACGCTCCACCTCCGCCCGAACGCCGGGACGGCGCAGCAATGTCCTGACCAGCTGATCATGCGTTCGCATGTTTGATCTCCTTCATTCTCGCTTCTGCAATCTCGCGTTCGCGCAGTGGCGTGCGTTCGCTCTTCTTGATGAAACTGTGAAGCATGACGATGCGCTTCCCGACCAGTGTGCAGAAAAAAACCCGGGCAATGCCCTCGCGCCCCTTCAATCGCAACTCGAAGAGCCCATCCCCGAACGCTTTGGTATGGGGTTCGCCGAGATTTGGGCCGAGGGCAACCATCCGCCGGGTCAGCACGATGTATCGGGCAGCGAGACCATCCGGCAACTCGAGAATCCGCGCCTGAACCGCCGCACTGTAGTAAACGATCGTGTAATCCAAGGGCCGACAATAACAAATATGTTACTATATGGCAAGGTCCATCCGCCCCTTGTACCGAGACCAAGGGCGAACACATCCCAGGAAACCCTCCTGCCGGATTGTCTGCACTTCGTGGACGCTTTCGAAGGACCGCCCAATGCTGGCGATTCAATGATGCTTGTGGTTACCATGATCCAGGTGCGATGACCGGACGAACTCTGTTGCGATGAACATCCAGGACGAGGGTCCGTTGACGGACGCGGAAATCAGGGAGCTTGACCAGTTCCTCATGGATGCCGAGGGCATCGAGGATTCCATGGACATTGCAACCCTCGACGGTTTTCTGACAGCGATCGTATGCGGCCCCAAGACGATCCTTCCGAGCGAATGGCTCCGGTGGGTATGGGACATGGAGGACGGTGAGGACGCTCCGGAGTTCGTGAGCCAAGCTCAGGCGAAGCGCATCCTCGGACTGCTGATGCGCGACATGAACGATATCGCGAACACATTGCACCGGGAACCAGACCAATACAAACCGTTGCTCATGGAAAATGCCAACGACGGAGATCCGATTCCGATCCTCGATGAATGGTGTTCCGGATTCATGAAGGGGATGCAACTCGACTCTGCAGGCTGGCTACCGGTCACGGTTGGCAAACCGGAACTGATATCGACCATGGCGCTCTACGGTACAGAGGAAGGCTGGGAGGTTCTCAAGCGGAAGAACCTGTCCCTCGACGAACACAAAGCTCTCGCTGAAGGCCTACCCGCGACGATCCGAAAGCTTCACACGCTCTGGCTGGAGCATCGCCGTGGGCAAATGGCGAATGGGTCTTTACCGAAGGCTGTGCGTCGCGAGCCGGCCCGGAATCAGAAGAAGGTCGGTCGGAACGAACCATGTCCCTGCGGGTCTGGCAAGAAATTCAAGCAGTGTCACGGCGGTGCGGGGCGGCTGCATTGACGACCGGTCTGAGCTGCTTGCCCCTGTCTTGCTTCCAGGATTCTTCTGAGACTGACTCAGAACCGGAATTCCACGTTTAGGCGGAGGCACCGGGGCGCTGCGCAAATCCCACGCAGCCCGCGCTCGCGGATCGGGATCAGCGCGCGCCTGCAGCGCCTTCGACCGTTTCCTTCCATGGCTTGATCCTCGTAAGCGTCCTCGCGAGTGCCGTCTTTGCAATCTCAGTGTCGTAGTCGGCCTGTAGCCGCAGCCACCAGCCATCCGAGAGCCCGAAGAAACGGCACAACCGTAGATCGGTGTCGGCAGTGATGGCACGCTTCCCGGCAACAATCTCGCCGATGCGCTGCGCGGGCACGCCGATCTCCTTAGCCAGCCGGTAGTTGCTCATGCCCAGCGGCTTCAGGAACTCCTTCGCCAGCATCTCGCCGGGCGACACGGGTTTCAGTCTCCTGCTCATATCCGTCTCCGTCAGTGGTAGTCCACGATCTCGACATCTTCGGCGTCGGTTCCCGTCCAGCGAAAGCAGATGCGGAACTGATTGTTCACGCGAATGCTCCACTGGCCCACGCGATCACCCTTCAACTGCTCGAGCCGGTTCGCCGGTGGCGCACGCAGATCCTCGATGCGCCGCGCGAGGTCGAGCTGCTTGAGCTTGCGCAGCGCCGGACGCTCGATATTCGCGAATCGGGCGACTCGCCGCAGGCGGAACAAGGCCTCCGTCTCGACGCACCTGAACGTCCTGATCGTCACCCGTCACATAGTAACGCTGTGCGTGATTAACGTCAAGCGTGACTCCGGTCTCGTTTGCCACGCGGACTGCGCAGGCCACGTATCACCGCGCGCGCAACATCGAGCATTACTGTCCGCATTGACGGTGTTGTGACCAACCGGAACCGCTCTCAATCCCCGTGCCAGCGGCGGTATGCGTCGATCCACTCCGCACCCTCTGGTGGTGGATCCGGCATCGGCAGATCGAGGACCGAGATGGCCTGCTTCACTTTTCCGTGGGAGCAAATGGCGACGATTTGATCGCGGTTGGTCATGTCGACCTTGGCGACCGTCACTTCCTGCCCGAGCACCCGTGTCGCGAATGGCATGGCGAGATGCTCCTCGATCAGGGCGAAGAAGCCGCCTGCCTGTTCGGACTCGTTGTAGGCGTCGACCGTTGCCTCTTCGATCAGCCGATCCAGGTACTTCGCAGAGTATCTCGATTTTTTTCGCATTCTTGCCCTCGATCAGCGCCTTGACTTCTTCCAAGGACCTGCCGCAGCCAGGCGGCTGGCCAGCGCGGCGCGCCTACCATGCCGGACCATGAATTGTGCGCACGCTCCTGATTGTCGGGCTCATGCAGCCAGCGGCGGGCAACAGATTTGACGCTGGAGCGTGAGTGCGGCGGTGTCAGGCAACACCTTCAAATGACCCGAGCATTGAACCGCCCATAGGCGCTCAACGTCCGGCACGCAAATCTCACGCAGAAACGAAAGAGGACTTGGATTTGATATCCCAAGTCCCTTGAATTTTGGCGCGCCCGGCAGGATTTGAACCCACGACCCCTTGGTTCGTAGCCAAGTACTCTATCCAACTGAGCTACGGGCGCGAGGGGGCGAATTATACCGAAGATTCATCTATTTGTTGACGCATGCGGGTTGACGCGTCGCGGCGCCGCAGGTTAATGATTTCGAATGGACCTCAAGCTCTCGGAACTCAGCGTGCTCGAACGCTACAAGCTGCTGATCGGCCTCGTCATCCCGCGGCCGATCGCCTGGATCTCGACCTGGAGCGAGCCGGGCGTCGCCAACTGCGCGCCCTACTCCTTCTTCAACGTCTTCTCGGAAGACCCGCCGCTGTGCATGGTGAGCTTCGGCCTGCGCTCGGACGGCCGCATCAAGGACTCGCTGCGCAACATCCGCCGCACGGGCGAATTCGTGGTCAACCTGGTGGACGAAGCCACCGCCGACGCCATGCACCGCTCGAGCGAGGAATTCCCGCCCGAGGTGAGCGAGTTCGAGCGCACCGGCCTGACGACGGCGCCGGCCGCGCTGGTGCAACACCCGCGCATCGCCGAGGCCGCGGCGTGCCTCGAGTGCCGCGTCTTCCAGCGCCTCGAAATCGGCCCGGATCGCGAATTCGTGATCGGTGAGATCCTGCTCGCGCACGCGCGCGAGGGCATCATCGAGCCGAAGTCGAAGCGCATTTCGGAAGCGCTCTACCGCCCGGTCGGACGCCTGTTCGGCAACCGCTACTGCACCACGCGCCAGCGCTTCAACCTGCCGGGCCCGCTCCCGGAGTGAGGCGCATCCCTTAGAATCACGCCCTTTTGCGCGGAGACTGAGTGCAGATCGTCTGCCTGGATCTCGAAGGCGTGCTGGTCCCGGAAATCTGGATCGAGGTGTCGCGCCGTACCGCGATCCCGGCGCTCGCGCGCACCACGCGCGACGAGCCCGATTATGACAAGCTGATGCGCGGGCGCATCGCCCTGCTCGAAAAGCACGGCTTGAAATTGCGCGACATCCAGGACGTCATCGCGCAGATGCGGCCGCTCGAAGGCGCGCCAGGCTTCCTCGACGCGCTGCGGCAGCGCACGCAGGTGGTGATCCTCTCCGACACCTTCTATCAGTTCGCCGCGCCGCTCATGCGCCAGCTCGGGTTGCCGACGCTCTTCTGCCACGAGCTGGTGGTGGACCAGGCCGGCCGCGTGTGCGACTACCGCCTGCGCCTGCCGGACCAGAAGCGCGCCGCGGTGGCGGCCTTCCGGGGGCTCGGCTTCCACACCATCGCCGCGGGTGATTCGTACAACGACACCACCATGCTTGCCGAGGCGCACGCGGGAATCCTGTTCCGTCCTCCGGCCAGGGTGGCCGCGGAGTTCCCGCAATACCAGGTCGCGAACACTTACGAAGATCTGGCGCGCGAAATCGACGCCGTGTCGCGCGCCGCAGCACCCTGAAGCGCGGCTAACGGAACAGCAGCCAGCCCGCGGCGCCGCCGGCGGCGAGAATCCGGAGCGGGCTCACGCGGGTTGCGTAAAGCGTGGCAGCGCTCGCCGCCGCAATGAGCGCGTTGCGCCAGTCGAGGCCCTCGGGCGTAGCAATCACGTAGCCGCCCGCGATCACGAATCCGATGCTCACCGGCTGCAGCGCGCGCTGCACCAGGATGCGCCAGGGCGCATCGCGGAAGCGCTCCCACACGCCGCCGATCCACCACGCCAGCAGCGCGGCCGGCCCGCAGATTCCGGCGAGCGCCACGAGCGCGCCGGAAATTCCCGCCAGCTTCCAGCCGATCAGGCTGCAGATGAGCACGTTCGGCCCCGGCGCGGCCTGCGAGATCGCGAACAGCTGCGTGAATTCCGCCGCGTTCACCCAGCCGCGCGACTCGACCACGATGCGCTGCATCTCCGGCATGATCGAGCTGACCCCGCCCACGGCGAGCAGCGACAGCAGCCCGAAATAGAGAAACAGCTCCAGCATCGCCTAGACCCAGCGCCGGCGCGCGCTCGCGAGCGCGAGCACCACCGCGGCCGGCAGCACGATGAGCAGCGAGATGCGCAGCAGTCCCACCGCGACGAAGCACGCAGCGATGATCGCGACGGCCGCCGGCTTGCGCGCGAGCGGCACGCCCAGCTTGAGCGCGGTGCCGAGGAATAGCCCGCCGCCCGCGATGCCGATGCCCGAGACCACCGCGCGCACGCCGGGCTGCGCCGCCCAGTCCGCATAGAGCGCAGCGAGCGCGAGCACCCAGACGAACGGCAGCGCCATGAGGCCGAGAAATCCCGCCGCCGCACCGGGCAGGCCGAACCAGCGCCGGCCGAGCACCACCGCCATGTTGGCGATGTTCGGTCCCGGCAGGAACTGGCACAGCGCCAGCACGTCGAGGAAGTCCGCCCGCGCGAGCCAGTTGCGTTCCTCCACGAGGACGCGGTGCGCCCACGGCAGCACGCCGCCGAACGAGCGCGCGCCGATCGACAGGAAACCCAGGAACACCTCCCGCACCGAGCGCGGCGGCGTCGGTGTCACCTAGACGTCGACCCAGTGATCGAAGCCTTCGGGCAGCGGCTCGCCGTGCGCCAGCGAGGCGAGACGCGCGTACTGCCGGCCGGCGTAGAGTAGCGGCCGGCCCTTGCGGCCGATGACGATGCTCGCGACTTCGCCGAGAAAAATCGTGTGCGTGCCGTAATCGAGCGTTCGTGCAACGCGGCAGTCGAAGCTCGCAAGCGCCGTGGCAAGCGCGGGCGCGCCGCCCGGGAGGCGCAGCCATTCGCCCGCGCCGAAGCGCGCTTCGCCGGATTGCGTGCCGCTGAACGCGTTCGCCAGCTCGGCGTCGTCGCTGCGCAGTACGTTGATGCAGAACGCCGCCGAGCGCACGATGGCCCCATGCGTCGCGGCACTGCGGTTGATGCAGATGAGCGCGGTGGGCGGCTCGGCGGTGGCCGAGCACACCGCGGTGGCCGTGAGGCCGAAGCGATGCCCCGCGTGCTCCGCGGTGACGATGTTCACCGCGCCGGCGAGGCGCCGCATGCCGAGCCGGAACTGCTCGGCGGTGACGCGCTGCGCGGCAGGCTGCTCCATGGGGCGCAGTTTAGCCTGCAGCGCGATTGACCAGCACGATGCCCAGGCCCACCAGCAGCGCCGCCAGCGTGAACGACGGCGTGAGCGATTCGCCGAGCACCACCACCCCGGCGAGCACGCCGAAGAGCGGCGCGAGGAACGAAAACACCGAGAGCCGCGCGGCGAAGTAACGCGTGAGCAGCCAGAACCACGCCAGGTAGCTCGCGAAGGCGACGATCGCGCCCTGGTAGATGAGGCTCGCGATCGCGAACGGCGTCGCGGCCACGACGCCGCGCTCGCCCAGCGCGACCGAAGCGAGCGGCAGCACGAGCGCCGACACCGCGAGCTGGTAGAAAAGCGTCTTGGTCGCCGTGATGCGCGCGAGTTTCGTCGCGCGGACGAGCACCGTGGTCGTGGCCCACAACGCGGCGGCGATCACGCCGAAGAGGTCGCCGAGCCAGGTGTCGCCGCCGCGTGTCGCGAAGCCGCCCGCGAACGCAAGCGCGACACCCGAAAACGCGATCCCGACCCCGGCCCATTGCCCGGTGGCGAGGCGCTCGCCCGGCACGAAGAGGTGCAGGCCGAGCGCGGTGCAAACCGGCGCCAGGTAAATGAACACCACCATGCGCGAGGCCGCGGTGTGGCCGAGTCCGGCGTAGATGAACACGAACTCGCCGGCGAACAGCAATCCCGCCAGCACGCCGGCGCCGAGCGTGCCGTCGCGTCCGAAGAGTTGCATGCCGCGCAGCCGCACCCAGGCGAGCAGCAGCAGCGTGGCGATGATCGAGCGGATGCCCGCCTGCATGACGAGCGATACCGCCGGCGCGGTGAGCTTGATGACGACCTGCTGGAAGCCCCACAGCGCGGTGAGCAGCACCATCAGCGAGAACGCGGTGGCGTCCGGCAGCTTGCGCTCGGCGCTCACGGCCACTAATAGAGGGTGTACGCGCCGTCGATCACGAAACTGTCGCCGCTGTGGTAGCGGCTGGCATCGCTCGCGAGGTACACCGCGATGCCGGCGAAATCCTCCTTCTGGCCCCAGCGCCGCAGCGGAATGCGCGGCAGCACGGCCGCGCTGAACCTGGCGTCGGCGACGCCCGCGGCGGTCATCTCGGTCTCGATCCAGCCCGGCAGGATCGAATTCGCGGTGACGCCGTAGCGCGCCAGTTCCACCGCCAGCGCGCGAATCACCGCGATCAGCCCGCCCTTGCTCGCCGCATAAGCCTGGGCGCGTGCCGCGCCGTGCACCGCCGCGGTGCTCGCCATGCCGACCAGCCGCCCGCCCGGATCGCCGTCTTTCGCGCGCGCCACCATGTGGCGCGCCGCCGCGCGCAGCGTGAAGAACGCGCCGTCGAGGTTGACCGAAAGCACGCGGCGCCACTCCCGGGTGTCGAGCTCGTGGAACGCCGCGCGCGCCTGGCTCACGCCCGCGTTGGCGAAGCAGGCGTCGATGCGCCCCATCCTTTCCAGCGCTTCGGCGAACGAGGCATCGACCTCGGTCTCGTCGGCGACGTTGCAGCACTGCGCGAGAACGCGCCGCCCCGTGGCGCGCAACTTCGCCTCGGCGGCGGCATTTTTCTCCGGGTTGCTGCCCCAGATGACCAGATCGGCGCCCGCCGCGGCGAGCCCCTCCGCCATGCCGAGGCCGATGCCGCCGTTGCCGCCGGTGACGAGTGCGACCTTGCCCGTGAGATCGAAGGTCATGCCGGAATATTACCGCGTGCGCCGCGCACGCCGCGCCGCGCTATACTGCGACCCGCTCGGCTGCTGACGTCCGGGCGCACTGCCGGCCCATACAAGAAAAATCCTCGGCACGGGGGGTGGCGAGATGGCAACGCTGGCTCGATGGGTACTCCTGCTCGGAGTTCTGGCCTCCGGCTGGCTGCCGTCCGCTCCAGTCCACGCAGAGTGCGGCGGCACTACGCAATGCATCGGCGTCGGACCTACCGAGGCGGCGGCGCTGCTCGCGCACCACGGCAACGGACCGGATACGTTCACGCTTGCGTTCGGCAATCAGCCGGTGGGCACGAGCAGCGCCTCGCAGACGGTTTTTGTCGCCGCGGTCACCGGACCCGCGGGGACCACTGCGGTGCTCGGGCCGACCGCGTTCACCGGCACGAATGCGTCGGAATTCTCGGTCACCGGCGGCACCTGCGCGAGCAGCGGCCCCGTGCACGGCGGCTCCTCCTGCACCATCACGGTGGCGTTCAATCCGGCGAGCGTTGGCGCCAAGACCGCGACGCTGCATGTTCCGGTGGATCCGCCAGGCTGCGTCGGTTGCATCACCGAACGCGTCGTCAGCGTCACCGGAAGCGGTACCGCGCCGCTGCCTACCGCTACGGCAACCACGATGACAGTACAGGCCAGCACGCCTACGACGCTCGACCTGGCGGGCTTCATCTCGGGCACGGGCACATTGTCCGTTCGCATCACGGCAGCGCCAACGCACGGCGTTGCAACGGTAAGCGGGACCCGCGTCACCTACACCCCGGCTGCAAATTATCTTGGGCCCGATGCGTTTTCGTACGAAGTCTTCAATGGTGTCGCGACGTCGTCGCCTGCCGTTGTGAGCGTTACGGTGGTCCCGCGACCCGATCCCAGCGCGGATGCCAATGTCGTCGGATTGCTCCGCGCCCAGGCGCAGACCGCACGGCGTTTCTCGAGGGCGCAGATCAGCAACTTCCAGGGGCGCATGGAGTCCCTGCATCGCGGCGGCGGAGCGGCGATCGCCGGAGCCGCAGGGTTTGCTTCTGCGCGCGGCATGAACGACGCCAACCGCCAGCCCGCGCGCATGCCGGGCGAGAGCGGCCCGCTGCGAGAGGCCGGATTCCTGCCCGCATCGTTCGCCAGCACGCTTCTCAGCGCGGCGACGACGCGCACGCTGAATCTCTCGGGCGGCAGTGATCGCGCGGGTGCATCGTCCGGACCCCAGGGCGGCACCGGCCTGTGGATCGGTGGCAATCTCAATTTCGGCAGCCGCGACCAGACGAGCGATTCGAGCAGCCTGCGCTTCAGCACCGATGGCGTGAGCGTCGGCATCGACCGGCGCTTCAGCGACCGGCTGGCACTCGGCATCGGCCTCGGCTATGCGCGCGACCAGACCGACATCGGGAGCGACGGCAGCATGACCCGGTCGAAGGGTTCGTCGGTCGCGCTGTACGGAAGCTATCAGCCGGGCGACAACACCTTCATCGACGGTCTCATCGGCTACGGCGCGCTGAATTTCGACACCAATCGTTTCGTGGCGGCGGCCAACGATTTCGCGCGCGGCGAGCGCAAGGGCGAGCAGTGGTTCGGCTCGCTGGCCGCGGGTTACGAGCATCGCAGCGAAGGATTGCTGCTGTCGCCTTATGGCAGGCTGGATTTCGCGCGCGACCGGCTGAAGCAATACACCGAAACCGGCGCGGGCCTGAGTGCGCTCACCTATTTCGAGCAGCGCGTGCCGACGCTGCAGTTCGCGCTGGGCTTGCGCGCCGAGTCGGTCCACGAAACCGCCTTTGGCTGGGCCTTGCCGCGGCTGCGCGCCGAGTTCAGGCACGATTTCAAGGGCGAGGGGCAGGCGACGCTCGCTTACGCCGACCTGTTTTCCGGGCCGACCTACTCGGTCACTCCCGCCGTGGATAAGCGCAACTCCCTGCTTCTCGGCATCGGCAGCGATTTCATCCTGCGCAACGGGCTGAAGCTCGGCGTCGACTACCAGATCCAGCGCATGTCGGGAGTGGACCACAATCAGGCGATTCGGATATGGCTCGCCGGGGACCTGGACGGCAAGGGCTACACGCCGGGCTTGCTGTCGGTCAAGACGTCCGCGATTCCGGTGCGGGTTGAAGCCGGCTATACCTGGGACAGCAATGTCAATCGTGCACGCGACGCCGGCGACAAGCTCGCCGACCGCGTCTACAGCCTCGGCGTCGGCAGCAGCACCGCAGTTTCCCTGGGCGAAACGAGCCGTCTGCTGGTCGCCGGTTTCGCCAACGGCGACAAGTTCGGCCGCTACCCCGGACTCGACCGGCTCTCCGGCGGCGGCCAGGGCGAGTTGCAGTATCGCGCTTCTGGCGATTTCGATGCGCCGATCTTCGGTCTGTTCGGGCGCCTGTCGTTCGACGAACACGCCGGCCAGCTGCGCTCCGGTCATCGCTACTCGATCGGCGTCACGGTCCGCCAGTCGCTCACCGACCGCATCGACGTCTTCGGGGCGCTGGCCGGCAACGTGCGCGACGCCGAAAGTGCGGTGTTCGACACCAAGGACTACTCCGCGCGATTCAATCTCGACTATTCGCTGGGCCGCAGTGGCGCACTGTACCTTGCTGGCGAGTACCGGCGCGGTGATGCTGTGTCGACTATCCCGCAATCCGCGGGCTTTGCGGCGGTCTCAAAGGTCTTCGTGCAGGACGATGCGTACGGCAGCAACCCGCTTTTCGCCTACCGCTTCGAGGCGAAGACGGTATTGTGGACGCTGGGTTACAACCTGCCGCTGGGACCGAGAGACTCGCTCGATTTCTCCGGGCGTCGCGCGCAATCCACGCCCACCGTTCAGCCTACTGGCATCTACGCCGGCGCGCCGCGCTACACCGCAAACCAGTTTTCGCTGGCCTACCTGATGCGCTTCTAGCCCGTGGTCGCGGCGCTTCAATACTCGCGCCGCGGCCCCGAGTAGTCGTCCTTGGGGAACACGAACGGCGGCGTGCGTCCGACCAGCGTCTCGATCAGCATCAGCTCCTGGTCGGTGTGATTGATGAACGGCGCGTTGCGGATGCTCTTTCCTGCGGCGGCCTTGCCCAGGATGTAAAGCGGCCGGTCGTGATGCTTGGCGATCACCTCGTCCCGGCTCTCGGGATCGTTGTTCGCGCCAATCTCGGTCACGCCGTAGCAGGTACAGAAATAGGTCTGCTCGGGGTCCGCCTCGGCGTACCAGCCAGTGCCGCGGATGCCGATCGTCGCCGTCGGCGTGACGATGCGCGTGCGCGAGTTGCGCGAAACCGACAGCAGCTTGCCGGTGACGAGCCGCATGGCGGCGAGCAGCAGCGAGGCGGCGCCCGATCTTTCGCCTTCGATCACGAGGCGAGACTCGTTGCGCAGGATCATCGAGTGCTCGCCCACCACGAAAACGATCTCGCTGTCCTTCCCGGTAGCGACCGTATCACCCGGGCGCACCACTGTCTGCAGGTTCGCCGCCGCGCCGTTGACCGTCGCGGACCCGACGATGCGGTAGATCGACTGCCCCGCCGGGAGCTTCGCCGGGCGGTTGCCGAAAATGCTCTGCCCCGCGGCATTACCCCAAGGCAGGCCGGCGGACAACAGTCCGGCGGTCAAGGCCTCGATCAGCCGCCGCCGGCGCGGATCCTCAACGGTGTCGAAACGATTCATGGATCCTCCCCATGGAGGGATCTTAGCATCGGCGCGGCCTGATACCATTTCCGGCCTTGCAATCCCGGGAACTCACATGACCTTGAAGCGTGGCAAGGCCGCCGCCGGTACCTTCGTCGTGCTGGAGCACGTCTCGCAGGTTCTCAAAGGCAACCCGCTCGGCGACCCGCACCTGCGCAAGCTCGGCGTATGGCTGCCGCCCCAGTACGACGAGGACGCCACGCGCGGGCGCGGCCGGCACTTTCCGGTGCTCTTCGACCTGGTCGGCTTCACCGGCTCCGGGCTCGCGCACGCCAACTGGAAACCGTTCGGCGACAACGTGCCCGAGCGCGCCGCGCGCCTCATCCACGAGCGCAGGATGGGGCCGGCGATCATCGTCTTTCCGGATTGCTTCACGGCGCTCGGCGGCAACCAGTACATCAACTCGCCGGCGATCGGCGACTACGCCGACTACCTGACCGGGGAGCTGATTCCGTTCGTCGAGCGCGAGTTCCGCGCGCTGCCCGGGCGCGAGCATCGCGGCTGCTTCGGCAAGTCCTCGGGCGGCTACGGCGCGATGATCCACGGCATGAAGTACGCGCGTCACTGGGGCGCGGTCGCGGACCATTCGGGCGACGCCTATTTCGATTTCGTCTACTGGCACGACTGGCCGAACACGCTCAATACGCTCGCCAAGCACCGTGCCCTGAAGCGCAAGCCCGGCCGCGCCGACATGCGCCGCGCGGCGCGCTATGCGGGCGCGGCCGCGGGATTCGACGATGGCCGCATGCGGCGCTTTCTCGACCACGTCTGGAAGAAGGAAAAGCTCTCGACCGCCGAAGTGCATTGCATCATGAACCTGTGCATGGCGGCGAGCTACGACCCCGATCCGCGCGCGCCGCTCGGCTTTCGGGTTCCGTTCAACCTCGAGACCGGAGAGCCGCTCGCGGGGCGCTGGAAGAACTGGCAGCGGCACGATCCGATCCATCTCGTCGAGCGCTACCGCGCCAATCTGCGCAGCCTGCGCGGGGTCTACATCGATTGCGGCTGGCGCGACCAGTACCACATCCACTTCGGCTGCCGCATCCTGTCGCAGCGCCTCGCCGCAGCCGGCGTGCGCCACGTCTACGAGGAGTTCGACGACGATCACTCCGACGTCGATTACCGGATGGATGTCAGTCTGCCGTTCCTCTATCGTGCGCTCAGGCCCTAGCGGCCGCGGTCCCGGCAGCCGATTGACGCAGTCGGGGCGGCGCCTTGTCAGCATTCGGCTGACAGCGCCGGGCGCGAAAGCGGCGCAACATTTAGCGTCCAAACCAGCGTACAGGAGGCATGGTCATGAACGGCTCTACGGTCTCGATGTGTATTGCATTGGCGGCTGCACTGGCGGCAACCAGTCCGGAGCTGCTGGCCCAGCGCGCCGGCGGTAGCCACGGCGGTGGCATGGGCGGCGGCATGGGCGGCGGATTCGGCAGCGGTATGTCGTCGGGAGTTCAGCGCGGCGGCGCCATGGGATCGCCCGCCTCCGAGCGCGCCGGCGCACCCTCGAACGCCGGCCGGCACATGGGCGGCGAGCAGCAGACCCAGGGCGGCAGCGCCAAGACGCCGGCTGACCTGCTGAAGCAGAACACGCGGCTTTCGGAGCGCGTCGCCAAGCTGCTGCCCGAGGGAACCGACGTGCAAAGCGCCGCGGCGGGATTCCGCAATCTCGGCGAATTCGTCGCCGCGGTCCACGTCAGCCACAATCTCGGCATTGCGTTCGCCGACCTCAAGGCGAAGATCACGGCGGGCGACAGCCTCGGCGATGCGATCCACGCGCTCAGGCCGAGTACCGATGCGCAAGTCGAAGCGCGCAAGGCACGCGCCGCGGCCGAGAACGAAATTTCGAAGAGCTGACAGAGCAACGTGCCATTGCCGCACACTGCTCGGCGTGCCACGTCGAAGCGCTACCTGCCGTCGAGCTTGTCCGCCACCTCGAAGGCGAGTTCGAGCGCAATCAGGACGAACGGCAGCAGCACGAAAAGGTAGGCGATCTGCTCAGGCTGCACTATTGCGATCGTCAGGTAGGCCGCGACAACGGCCGAAACGATGGGCTTGCGCCGGCGTGAATTTTCCGATGCGAACGGGACTGTCTCGAGCGGCTGATATTCCGGATGAATTCGTAAGGTTGCCATGCCCGCACCTCACTTTCTCGCAGACCGAACTGCGAGGCGTACATGATGGTTCGCCGGCTATATCCCGTGAACTAGACCAAAGTATGATTTAGCCGCGACATAAGTCGCAACCCCATGATGGGATAGCGCAAGACGCAGCGGCCCGCAAGGCTCGAGCGGGCCGGACGGCACTCAGGCGTTTTGCAGAAGCAGCGGGCCCAGGCGGCTGCTTTCGCCAAGGATGAAGCCCGCCAGCTCGTCGAGCGATGCGTCGCTCACCGCCTCCGGCGCCAGGATCTGCTCCATCGCTCCGAAGCCCGAGACGTTGCGCGTGCGCAGCAGAAGCTTGCCCAGCTCGAACTGGCCGAAAAACAGCACGCTGGCCTTGACTTCGCAGGGAAAATCGAACGTCGTCGTTTCGATGGAGCCATGCGAGTTCCAGGCATTCTGGTCGTGGAACTCGATGTTGCAGTCGGTCAACCACTGTCTGAGTTTTTCGCTCGCGGGGTACTCGCGGGCGATGCGGACCCGCTTCTTGCCCGAGAGCCGAAAGCGCAGGGAAACGCGATCGTACAGCCTGAGGATGGGCGACACCTCCCGCACGTGAAAGTCGGCGCGCCCCTCTTCCCACGACAAGCCGGTGAATTCGGGCACGCCGGAGATGGAGTAGCCTTTCGGGTAGGCCGGGCCGATGACGTTCAGCTGTTCGGCGAGATCCTTCAGGTAGCGATACGCGATCTCGAGCGCTTCGCTGATGGTCGCATTGATCGCGTCCTGCGGGTCGGCCATCTTGCCTTCCGCCGCCTTGCTGCTCGCCCGTTGCCTGAGTTGCGCAAGGCGGCCGCCCGCCACTGACGCATCGAGTCCCGTCACGGCATCCGCGGCGTCGCTTGCCTTGCGGAGCGTGACCGCTGCGACGGCGCGAAGGATCTCCTCCAGATCGTCCGAGCCGTCATCGGGCGAGCGGATGAAGCTGAGCCCATGCCGGTAATGCGGCATCCCCGGCGTTCGCACCGTGGAGACCACCCGCGCCTTGACCTTCAGCACTTTCGGCACCTCGCCGGCACTGCGCGAGGGGTACGCCAGCAGCAATGTCACGACGGACCCCGTCAGGTCGGCGTGCTCGCTGAATATGGCCGCGCCAATGATCGACAGGTCCTGTGTTTGCGTATGGACGACCGGCTTGCCATGCGCCGTGTCGAACACTACCGCCGCCTTCCAGCGCAGCGGGTAGCGACTCGATCTGCGGCGATGCTCGGACTCTCTCAATTCCCGCTCCACTCAGCGTCGGCTGCTCATCCTGTCCCGATCGGGTGCTGCAGGCGATTCACGTGCCGATGGTACAGCGCCGCAAGAGTCTCCGGTGCGCGCGGCGCACGAGGGACCGTATCGGACAGCGGGGTGGGAAGAGAATTAGACCAAAGTCGTAATACCTGCGAACGAGTGTGCCGCGCCGGGCGAGGTCGGACCCGCCGTGTCAAAAGAAGTACCTTACCAGCACCTGTGAGATGTGCCGCTCGGCCGATGCGCCGAATTCGCTCAACGGACGGCCCGTGTTGAGCTGCGTCTGCAGTGCCAGGTCAACCCGCGTCCAGTGATAGCGCGCCTCCAGCCATTGCAGCCGACTGTGGTCGGCGGCGTTGTATCGGACCATGGCGGCGAGGTCGAAGTGCTTCACCATCGCATCGGTCCAGATCGCGTGGACGAACACATTGTTACGGGTCACCGGCTCCTGCAGGTTCGCGGCGAAGCTGCGATAGGCCGCGTAGGCAGCCGGCGGGCCGCGGCGCAGCGCGTCCCAGCCGCTCCGATCGAGCCCCGCGCCGTTGTGCTCGTATTCGAGCGTGAGCGAGACGTTGCTCCCGGTCGTGTAGGTGAGTCCGGCGGACAGACGCGAACGCAACGCCGAGTCGTCCGCAAGCGCCAGTGCCCGTGTCAAGAGCGAGGGCGCACGTCCGCCGGACCATTCCGCAAACGCCACGGTCGCGTTCCCCAGCAAGGCGGTCACGTTGAAACCGAGTTGCGCCGACTGGCCGGTGCCCCCTGACAGAAGGAATTGCGGACTGACTTGCTCGGACAGTTTTTGGCTGAGTGCCACAAGCCAGCGCTCGCGCTGGTTGGTGGCGCCCAGATCCACGCTGTAGGCGCCCGTGTCGGGACGGTCCGCGAGCTTGGGCGAATAGATCGCCGTAGCCGATCCGCTGTCCCACAACTTCTGCCCCCTCAGCATCACGCTCCCGAGCCGGTTTTCGCGCAGGCTGGCGGGGTCTATGGAGACGATCGAACGCAGCGCACCGGCGCGAAAAAAATCGGTCGGGTTGTAGCCCAGGGCGACCCCATGGCGCACATTGACGCGCCCGAAGTCGGCTGCCAGATCAGGCGCCGCCTGCCAGCTCAAGTAGGCTTCCTTCAGGGTATTGATCTCGGTTGTGCCAGCGCCATGACTCGTGCGGTTCAGGTCCAACCGGTCGGCGAACACCGCCCTCCAGCCGGAGCCGAGACTGCCGTCGTAGCGCACATCGAAGGATAGGCGCCCCTGGTGCAGCACCGCGCCGGTGGCCCGGCCGGTGGATTCCCGAACCGCGGCTTCGGTGAACACCCGCCAGTCTGTGCTGCTCTCCGGTTTCGCCGTGGTCTGGTCGGCGAGCGAAAGGGCGGCGGCGTCCTCGTCCGCGGCGAGCGCCGGCATCGCCGCTAGGAGGAAGCTAAGGACGAGCGCACGCACGCATTACTCGGGCTTGAAGCGTGGCAAGTAATCGCGTTGCAACCAGGCCTCGGGCACCTCGCGCCAGGCGTAGTCGCTATAGCGCATCACCGTGACCCAGCCGGGGTCGAGACCGTCGATGATGACGGTCTCGGTCGGCCGCTCGACGCCCAGCTGCGGCTGGTAGCGCCGGTAGTAAGCGGTCTTCAGCAGCTGTCCGCTTTCGGTATAGAAGCGCCCCTTCACCGGCCTGTTGCTGGCCGCATCGATCCACATTTCGATGTGGTCGTAAGTGACGTCCGCGGATGCGCGGGCGAGCGCCAGCTTGTAGCAGCGGCGCATCTGGCGATCGCCATCCGCAATGCTTTCCTCGCCCGCCAGCTGCGCCTGGTAATCCTTCGCCAGGTTGACCGTCACCACGTCGCCGTTGGCGGCCTGGCCGAGCAATCGCTGCTGCGGCGACAGGCGGATGCTCGCCTTGCTGGAGGGGTCGAAAAACCACAGGTCGTTGCCGCTTTTCAGCATCAGCTTGTTGGCGTCGCGCGCCGGGGCGACGAATCGGATCAGGCTGCGGAACTGGCCGCTGCGCGCGTCGGCCTTCGAATAGACGTTGAGGGTGTTGCCGTCGGTCTGCTTGCTGTTACGGTATTCGACCAGGGTCACGGTCAGCCCGAAGGGTTTGTCGGGATTGCGCACAGAATCGCTCGCCGCGAGAATCGCCTGTGCGCTCGGCGCTGCCGGCGCCACGCCGGCGAACGCGAGCAGCGAGATACCGAGGATCCGTCTTTGCAGCTGCAGGGCGGTTCCGCTTCGATCAGACATGGCGCAGCGCGTCGACGATGAGCATCCGCGCCGCGCGGCGCGCCGGCCACCAGGCGGAAATCACCGCGACCAGCGCAAGGCCCGCGCCCGTGCCGAGCATGAGCCGCATTTCCCCCCATACGCGCACCGTCAACGGCACCAGGTCGGTCTGGCCGGGCGGCAGCCAGGTGAGGCCGGCATGGTTGATGAGCCAGGCTACGCCGAGGGAGGCCGCAACGCCGAGCACGGCGCCGATCACTCCGAGCAGCAAGCCCTCGCACACAAACAGCCAGCGTATACCCGAGCGGCGCAGACCCATCGCGCGCAGCGTGCCGATCTCGGCGGTGCGCTCCATGACGGCCGTGCTCATGGTATTGCCTACCGTGAACAGTACGATCGCGCCGATCAGCACCGCCATGAAACCGAAGATCGCTGCGAACATGCCGATGGCCTGTCCATAGAACGGGTTGAGCACTTCGAAATCCTGCACTTCCAGCGGGTCGCCTTTCAGCTCCGTCGCGAGCAGCTCTGCGAGCCGCGCCCTGGCCGCGGGAATCTGGCTGGTATGGACGAGTTGCACCACCACGGCGGTCGCCTCGGGCCTTTCGTTGCCGTAGAGCAGACGCTGCGCCTGCACGAAATGCATGCCTACGAACATGTCGTCCAGTTCCTTGAAGCCTTGCTTTTCCGCTTTGACCACGCGCAGCGAGGCGACATTGGGTGCGCCGTGCACGTTGGCCGCGAGCAGTTCGATGCGAGCTTCGCCGGATGCCTTTGCGGGCCGCGATTCCAGCGCCGCGAGCTCGCTGATGTCCCGCGGCGCGTCGGCGCCCTGCGCGGTGGCGGGCTTTACGTGTTTCGGGCAGTTCGGCACCGCGAGCGGCTGGCACAGCTCGAGCACGCGCGCCACGCCGTTGCCGATGACCGCCGCGTCCTCCGCGGTGCCGAGCAGCGAAAATGGCGCCAGCTTGAGCGGCAGGCGGTAATCGTTCCATTGGCGCATCCGATTGCGGTCCGCGGCGACCACGCCCGAGCCGATGACCGTGCGCGACACCCCCGCGCCGAAATTGCCGGCGATGCCGCCCAGGTTGATGGTCGGCGTGACCACCGCCACCATCGGCGCGAGCACCGGGTCCTTCGAGATCGCGTCGATCACGTGCGCGTAACCGGCAATGCCGTAGGCAGCCGGGTTGCCGCTGCCGTAGAGGAAATAATCCTTGCGCTGGACCTGGAGGTGCCCGCCGCGCAGCACGTAGCCGGTCTGCAGGCCGTAGGTGATGTCGCGGCTGTAGCCGCCGAAAATCAGGATGGTGATGGCTCCGACGATCATGGCGAACAGCGTCGTCAGCGAGCGGCGGCGGTTGCGCGCCAGGTTGCGCAGCGCAATGGAAAGCGTCCTCATGCCGCGCTCTCCGCCTGCGCTTCGCGCCGCTCGATCTTCTCGATCTGCCCATCGCGAATGATCACGGCGTCGTCCGCCGCAGCGAGCACATTGGGATCATGCGAGGAAAACACGAAAGACACGTGATGCTCGCGCTGCATCTCGCGCATCAACGCGATGATGGCGGCACCGGTGTGGCTGTCGAGATTCGCCGTCGGCTCGTCGGCGAGCACCAGCTGCGGTGCCGGCGCGAGCGCCCGCGCGATCGCCACCCGCTGGCGTTGTCCGCCGGAGAGCTGTCCGGGGAAGTTACGCACCTTGTCGCCGAGGCCGACGGCGTCGAGCAGCGCGCCGACGCGCCGCTTGCGTTCCGCGGCTGCAAGGCGCAGGAGCAACAGCGGGTATTCGACGTTTTCGTAGACCGTCAGCACCGGCAGGAGGTTGAAATTCTGGAAAATGAAGCCGATGTGGCCGGCGCGGAAATCGGACAGGGCGTCGTCCTGCAGCCTTTGCACCGCTTCTCCGGCGACGACGACTTCGCCCTCGTCGGGCAGGTCGATGCAGCCGATCACGTTGAGCAGCGTGGTCTTGCCGCTGCCGGAGGCGCCGGAAATCACGGTGAAGCAGTCGGGGCGGATTTCCAGATTGACGTCGACGAGCGCGGGCACGTCGACCGCGTCGAGATGGTAGGTCTTGCTGATTCTCTTCAGGGTGACGACGTTCATGGCGTTCGGCTGACCACTCAGCGCTTCGCGAATTTTAGATGCGTCACCCTTGGCGTGGCGACGGTTCGCACCAGCTCGAGGCCGTGCAGGTTGTCGCCGATATGGTCGAACAGGCGCTCGCCGCTGCCGAGCAGCGTGGGCACGAGATTGATTTCCATTTCGTCGACGAGTCCTGCAGCGAGATACTGCTGGGCGGCATTGGCGCCGCCGGCGAGCGAGACATCCTTGCCGGCGGCGGCTTTCCTAGCCCGTTCGAGCGCCGCTTCGATGCTATCGGTGACGAAGGTGAACGTCGTCCCGCCTTCGAGTTCGAGCGGCTCGCGTGCGTGGTGCGTCAGCACGAACACCGGATGATGGAATGGGGGATTAGCGCCCCACCAGCCGCTCCAGGGGTTCCTGGCATTCCAGGGGCCGGGGTGCCCGCCGAACATGTTGCGCCCCATCACCGTGGCGCCGATGTTCGCGATCGATTGCTCTACCACTGCGGTGCTCTGGTTGACCTCCCCGCCTTCGAAACCGAGGAGCGCACGGAATGCGGCGAGTTGGAAAGCCCACTCGTGGAGGCGCCCGCCGCCGATTCCGAGCGGGTTCTCTACGCTTTGGCTGGGACCCGCGACAAAGCCGTCGAGCGACATGGAGATTTTGAAGCGGAGTTTGGGCATGCTTCGTCTTGGCGACCCACGGGGGATTCGCCCCGAATATAACCGCTCTAGCCAGTCCGCTGAGGGGCGGCTGCGCGCCGCGTAGCCAACGGAACGAGGATTTGAACCACGGTTACCGCCGAGAAAGGGTGATGTCCCGAATCGGCATCGTTTAGAATTTGCCCGTCGCGGCTCCAGACGAGGCGGCTTTCCATGGCACACGAGAACCGGATCGAGGTCAACCCCAAGATCATGCTGGGGAAACCCGTCATTCGTGGCACGCGGATCCCGGTCGAACTACTCCTGCGTAAGCTCGGCGAAGGCGCAACCGAAGCACAACTGCTCGATGCGTATCCGCGCCTGACTGCGGAGGACATCCGGGCCGCAATCGCGTACGCGGCCCGCGTGCTTGCCCATGAGGAGGATGTCCCGGTCGGCTGATGCGATTCGTCGCCGACGAAAGCTGCGACTTCGGGATCGTGCGCGAGCTTCGTGATGCAGGACACGACGTTCTCGCTGTAGCCGAATTGGCTCCTGGAACCGAGGACAGCACCGTGATTGAGCGCGCGATCGACGAAAGGCGCGTCCTGCTGACCGAGGACAAGGAGTTCGGCCGGCTCGTCTTCGCTTCGGGCGGCACGGCGTCCCCGGTCATTTTCATTCGCTATCCCGCAGGTGCACGGGGGCGCCTTGCGGTCGATGTCTGCGCGTTTGTGATCGCCAATGAGGCCGCGATCGCCCAGAGCTTCGCTACGCTCACGCCCGGTAGGGCGCGGATTTCGAGGCTGCCGGTCTAAAAACGTCCTTGCCAGCAAGAACTGGCGACCCCACGGGGATTCGAACCCCGGTTACCGCCGTGAAAGGGCGATGTCCTAGGCCTCTAGACGATGGGGTCTTGGAAGACGGGCTTCGAAGACTTCGTTGTGGAGGTAACCGGGATCGAACCGGTGACCTCTTGCATGCCATGCAAGCGCTCTCCCAGCTGAGCTATACCCCCACGCAAGGGCGCGAATTATAGCGGCGCAGGCCGCTCAGGACAACCGGAAACAGCGAGCGCACCGCGAAAACTCAGGACTTGCAGGGCCCCAGCCGGCGGCCCTTCATCCGGGTGGTCATGTCGAAGCTCTGGCCCTGGCCGGAAGAACTCATCTTGGTCTCGCTCTCTACCGTGCCCTTGCCATAGCGCACCATGCCGGCGCCGCGCATGCCGGACTTCGGGCACGACATCTCCCACGAGAAACTGTCGCCGGTCTTGCCTTTCGGCGTCATCTTGCAATCGGTCTCGGGCTTGCCCTGCCAGCGCGTAGGGTCGCTGACATCGTCCTTGGTGACGCATTTCTTCATCGTCATGGTCTGCGGCTGCGGCAGCATCGGCGAGCTCATCGTGTTGGTGAACTCCCACTCGCCGGGCTCCATCTGCTGCGCCAGCGCGCAGGCGGCAAACAGCGCAAGCATCGATCCGATCAGCGTTCGCAACATGGCTACTCCTTCAGTCGTTGTTGAGATGATGTGACAGCCGCGCCAGCACGGTTTCGCGCCCGAGCAGTTCCAGCACGGCGTCGAGCGAGGGCGTCTGGGTGCGGCCCGTGACGAGCAATCTTACCGGCATGGCGAGTTCCGGCATCTTGAGCCCGGTCGATTTGAGCACGCCGCTCACGGTTTCGCCGAGCGCTCGCCGCTCCCAGCCGACATCGGCCAAGCGGGTCTCGAGCATCTTGAGCGCCGGGCGCGTGCGCTCGGTGACGAGCTCGGCGAGCTTCGCGGGCGACGGCGTTTCGTATTGATAGAACAGGCGCGCCGCCTCCGCCAGGTGCAGGATCGTGGTGGCGCGGTCCTTGAGCAGGGCCACCACCTTGTCGAGCGCAGGGCCTGCGCCCGGGTCGACCCCGAGCGAGCGCAGCGCCGGCGCGACCAGCTTGGCGAGCCGCGCATCATCGGCCTGCTTCAGGTACTGCTGGTTGAGCCAAGCGAGTTTCCCGGGATCGAACTGCGCAGGCGAGCGGCTGACGTGCGCCAGGTCGAACCATTCGACGAGCTGCGCGGCGGAAAAGATCTCGTCGTCGCCGTGCGACCAGCCCAGGCGCGCCAGGTAATTGACGAGCGCCTCCGGCAGGAAGCCGTCGTCGCGATATTGCGTCACGCTCACCGCGCCGTGGCGCTTCGAGAGCCGCTCGCCGTCGGCGCCGAGGATCATCGGCACGTGGCCGAACTCCGGCATCTTGGCGCCGAGCGCGTGAAAGATGTGGATCTGGCGCGGCGTGTTGTTGACGTGGTCGTCGCCCCGGATGACGTGCGTGATGCCCATGTCGAGATCGTCCACCACGACGCCGAAGTTGTAGGTCGGAACGCCATCGGCGCGCAGCAGCACCAGGTCGTCCAACTCGGCGTTGGGGAACGCGATCGCGCCCTTGACGAGGTCGTACCAGCCAATCTCGCCCGCCTCCGGCGTGCGAAAGCGCACCACCGGCGGCCGGTCGGTCGGCGGCGCGAGCCCCGCGGCGCGCGCCCGCTCCGGCCGCCAGCGGCCGTCATAGCGCGGCTTGACGCCGCGCGCGCGCTGCGCCTCGCGCATCGCCTCGAGTTCGTCCTTGGTGGCCCAGCAGTAATACGCGTGCCCCGCGGCGATCAGTTCCTCGGCGACTTCCATGTAGCGCGCGAGGCGCTTCATCTGGAAGAACGGCCCTTCGTCCCAGCCGATTCCGAGCCAGCGCAGGCTGGCGAGGATCGTCTCGACCGATTCGCCGGTCGAGCGCTCGAGATCGGTGTCCTCGATGCGCAGGACGAAGGAACCGCCGTGCTTGCGCGCGAAAGCCCACGCATACAGCGCCGTGCGCGCGCCGCCGACGTGCAGGAAACCGGTCGGGCTGGGCGCGAATCGCGTGCGGATGGCGGTCATGCGAGGCGCGCATTCTACGCCTCGCGCGCCGGTTGCCCCTGAGGTGGCAGGACGCGTAAAATCCGCCCCTGCCCGCGCTTCGCGGGCCGCGCCGCGCCCGGGTTGTTAGCTCAGCGGTAGAGCACTGCTCTCACACAGCAGGGGCCACTGGTTCGATCCCAGTACAACCCACCACGACCTCGGCGCGATCGGCGAAGCGCCCGGCCGATCGGAATTTGTGGCTTCTCGGAGGTCGAAATGCCAATGCAGTATGTCTGGTTCGGTCTGCTCGGGCTGGTCGCGGGTGTGCTCGCGGGGCAGCTGCTGCGCGGCCATTACAACGTGTACTTCGATATCGCGCTCGGCGTCGCCGGCGCCCTCCTCGGCGGTCATCTGTTCCTCACCTACGGCGCGGTGCTTGGCGTCGGAGCCGGATTGACGCCCGGACTGGTTTTCGCCGCCATCGGCACGGGCGTGTTCCTGCTCGGCTGGCGTGCCGTCGGTTCGGTCGAATAGCCGTCAGCGGCGACGCGGCGCGTTCGCCGCTCACTCGCGAAACGGATAGCCCTTGTCGAAAACGATGCGCCAGCGGCCGTCGGCGTCGCGCCGCCAGATCGAATTGAAGGTCGCGAAGCGCCGCCCGTCCGGAGCGAACACCGGGCCGCTGCTGTGGGCGAGCGTGCCCGAGTCGAGCACTTCGACGCTCTCCGGCTGCCACGCGAACGGCGCGTTCGGCGCCTCGTAGTACGCCTTCCAGGCGGCCGCCACGGCGGCCTTGCCGCGCAGCACGCCACGCTCGGAGAAGAAGATCGCCTCGTCGGCGAGGTGCGCGACGAACGCCGCGTGATCGCGCTCGGCCATGCTGCGCGCGAACGCCGCCTCCGCCGCGCGCACCTCGGCCGCCGGATCGCCGGCGGCCAGCGCCGTTCCCGCCGCGAACAGCATCGCGCCCGCGAGCGTGCTCAACGCCATTGCGGACATGCGCAGCCCTCCTGCGATGATCTACAGAGTGAAACGGAAATCATCGATCAGCATCCCCGGGACCTTCATCCCGCCCAGGTTGCGGCAGAAGTAGGTGCCGGTTTCCGGCATGACGTGCGTCTCGCGCGTGAGCGCGACCAGGTTCGTGCCGAGCGCACGGTAGAGCGACTCGTCGAAGCGCAGGTCGCGCATCGGCGCGACGATCTCGCCGCCCTCGACCCAGAAGCAGGCGTAGCGCGTCATGCCGGTGACGCGCGCGCTGTGGCGATCGCTCCAGTTGAGGTAATGCAGGTTGCCCAGGTACACGCCGCTGCCGAGCTGCGCCAGCACGCGCGCCTCGTCGAGCTCGCCGCCCGCGAGCTCCGCGCTGCGCGGCGCTTCGCCGACGAACGGATTTTCCTCGGCGCCGTTGCTCGGCACGCCGTACTCCTTCGCGCTGCGCGCCCCGACCAGGAGGTTGCGCAGTTCGCCGCGCTCGATGAGCGCGAGCTCCATCGGCGCCATCTCGCCGAGCGCGTTGAAGCGCGGCGTCAACCCGAGCGCGAAATTCTCGCGCAGCGAAAGCTGCGGCGAGAGCTGCGCCGTGCCCTCCTTCAGCTGCGCGAACGCGCTCAAGCCGCGCTGCCACGCCGAATACGACAGCGCCCCCCAGCCCATCATGCCGGCCAGGTCGCGCGCAGCTGCGGGGGCAAGGTAGGCGCGGTAACCGCCCGGCGGCAAGGACCGGCTCGGCTTGCGCAGCAGCCCGAGCCGCTCGCGCGCGGCGCGAAATCCGGCGAGAAAGTGCGCCTCGCTCCAGTCGTTGCCGGCGTAGCACTCCTTGACCGCCTTGTTCTCGCCGGCCTCGTTCACGGTGTAGAGCGAATAGTCGATGAAGAAGCTCTCGGTGGCGAACCAGTGGCTCTGCCCAAGGCTGTTGCAGCTCGCGCGCAGCATCGGGCCGGAGGCGAACAGGCCGGTGAACCCGGTGCCCTCGGTCGCCTCGGTGAATACGCGGATCGCCTCCTGCGTTGCGAGCAGCCGGCCGGGATGGTGCATCTCGCTCGCGCCGCGATTTTCCATCGGCACGAGGAACGGATCCTCCGGCAGCACCCTCACCTCCTCGCGCGCCCGCGCCAGGAGCGAGCGCAGCGCGCGCGCGTCGCTCTCGAAATCGCCGCTCAGGCTGAGGCCGAGGTCGACGCGCCGCCCGCCCGACTGGAACTGCATGCCGAGCTCGCGCTGGCGCACGTCGGTGGCCTGCCGCACGCGCGAGGCGTTGAAGCGCAGGTAGGCCTGCTCCTCGGCGCTGAGACTCAGCGTCACCTGCTCGCCCGCGGCGCATTGTCCGAAGCAATCGCCGGCCAGGCGCTCGACGAGCGTCCGCGTTTCGGCGGCGAAGCTCATTTCCCGCCCCCGAACACTTCGACGCCGCCGAAGAGGCACGGCGGCGAGGCGTGCCCTACGCGGATCACCTGCGAGGGCTCGCCCTTGCCGCAAAAAGGCGAGCCGAACAGCTGGAACTCCTCGCGCCGGCCCACCGCCCGGAGCGAATTCCAGAACGGCGTGGTCACGCCGCGGTAGTTCGGGTTCTTCACCACGCGGGTGAGCCGGCCCTCCTCGATCAGCTGGCCGTACTCGCAGCCGAACTGGAACTTGTTGCGGTAATCGTCGATCGACCAGGAGCGGTTGGCGTGCATCACGATGCCGCAGCGGGTCTGCGCGATCATCTCGGCGAGCGAGCTCGCGCCCGGCTCGAGGTTGATGTTGGCCATGCGATCGATCGGCGCGCGGTTCCACGAGGCGGCGCGGAAGTTGGCCACGCCCGGCTGCCCGAGCCGCGCCTGGCTCTCGAGGCTGCCGAGGCCCCGCAGCAGCACGCCGTCCCTGATCAGGTATTCGCGCGCGGCCCGGTTGCCGCAATCGTCGAAGGCGTAGCTCGCGAATTCGCCCAGCACGCCCGGATCGAAGGTGACGTTCATCAGGCGCGAGCCGTACTGCAGCGTGCCGAAATCCTGCGGCCGGACGAAGCTCCATCCGGCGTAGTTGCGCTCGTCGCCGAGGATGCGGTCGAGCTCGAGCGGATGCCCGATCGACTCGTGGATCTGCAAGTACATCTGGTCGGGCTGCAGGATCAGGTCCCTCGCGCCGCTCGGGCAATCGATTGCCTCGAGCAGTTCGGCCGCCTCGCGCCCTACGCGCTCGCAGCCGGCGAGGAGCGCCTCGCGGTCGAACACTTCGAGCCCGCCCTGGAGGCAACGCGCGACCTCGCCGTTCATGGTGCGGCGCTGCGCTTCGCCGCCGTCGCGCGCGGTAGCGGCGAAATTGGAAGTGACGTAGAGGAACTGCTGCTCGATCTCGGCGCCGTTGCTCGAGACGTAGCGGCTCTCGACTTCGGTGAGGGTCGCCGCCGCCTCGGTCGAGACGATCTTCGCCGAGACTTTGAGGCGGCGCGACGCCTCGAGCAGCAGTTCGCTCAACTCGCCCAGGCTCGCGCCCTCCGGTCCCTGCCGGCGGGGACTGGCGTAGCGGCCCTGTGCCCGCGGGCGCTGCGCGTCGCCGAAGCCGAACAGTTTCCTGCGCCCGGCTGCGCGCGCCGCGCCGACGGCACGCGCCATGGCGCGTTCGATGCCTGCGGGCGACAAATCGCTCGTGCCGGCGTAGGCGATCTGGCCCTCGAGCATCGCTTCGAGCATCGCGCCGCGCGATTGCTCGATGCGGTTGACGTCGGGCTTGCCGTCGCGCGCGGCGCGCTGCTGGCCGGTTTCGCAGTGATAACGCACCGCGGCCCAGTCGGCCATGCCGCGCACCTGCGCCAGCGCGCGTTGCGGATCGAAATCGGCAACCTCGGGAGAAAATCGAAGCGTGGTCATGGCGCGGCCGCCTGCTGTCTTTGACGAGGCGGCAGTCTAGGGCGAAGCAGCGGACGCCGCAACGCGCCGGCGCCGCTAGCGGCTCAGCCGCCGTGAACCGTGCGGCCCGCGGCGTCGAGCACCTTGACGCTCACCGGGATTCCGTGGCGAATGCTCTCGGTGGCGATGCAGAAATCCTCGAACTGCTCGAGGCAGCGATCGAAGTGGCCGATGCTCGCCGCGCTATCGGCGAGCGAGAGCGTAACCTCGAAGGCGCCGATGCGCAGGCGCCCGCGCTCGTTGCGCTCGATGCGCCCGGTGACGCTCGCGCGCACCGGACCCGGGTTCTGCTTGAACTTGGTGCGCAGGCAAAAGACCAGGCTGGCGGCAAGGCAGTTGCCCACCGCCGCCGCGATCAGGCGCGCCGCGTTCGGTCCGCGCGCATGACCGAGCGGTTCGGGCTCGTCGACCAGCAGTTCCTTCGTGTCCGGCCAGTCGAACTTGACACGGAACTCGTAGCCCTCGATCTGCTCCAGCTCGATGGTGAAGTTCTGGCTTTCGGGCATGACCGTGAGTCCTCAAAGGGTTGCGGTTTGCTTGCGCAGCGCGACGTAGTAGAGCACCGGGATCACCACCAGCGTCAGCAAGGTGGAGACCAGGATGCCGAAGATGAGCGCGATCGCCAGCCCGTTGAAGATCGGATCGTCGAGGATGAAGGTCGCGCCCAGCATCGCGGCAAGGGCGGTGAGCGCGATCGGCTTGGCGCGCGCCGCAGCCGATTGCAGGATCGCCTCGCGGAACGGCACCCCCTCGCTCACCTTGAGGTTGGCGAAATCGACCAGCAGGATCGAGTTGCGCACGATGATCCCGGCGAGCGCGATCATGCCGATCATCGAGGTGGCGGTGAAATTGGCGCCGAGCAGCGCATGCCCCGGCAGGACGCCGATCACGGTGAGCGGAATCGGCGCCATGATGACGAGCGGCACCAGATACGAGCGGAACTGCGCCACCACCAGCAGGTAGATGAGGATCAGGCCGACCGCGTAGGCGAGCCCCATGTCGCGAAAGGTCTCATAGGTCACCTGCCATTCGCCGTCCCACTTCAGCGCGTACTCGCGATACGGGTCGGAGGGCTGCCGGATGAAGTACTCGCCGAGCGTGCCACCGTCTTCCAGCGGCCGGCCGGACAGCCGGGCGCGCGCCGCGAACATGCCGTAGAGCGGGCTGTCGACGCGCCCGGCTTGATCGCCCACCACGTAGATCACCGGCAGCAGATCCTTGTGGTAAATCGGCCGATCGCGCTCGCTCGTCACCGGATTCACCAGTTCGGCGAGCGGCACCAGCGCGCCCGAGGGCGCACGCACGGTGAGTTTCAGGGCCTCGGCCAGCTCGCCCTGCCGCTCGGGCGCAATCGCCACGCGCACCGGCACTTCGTATTTCGACTGGCCGTCGTGCACCGGGGCGACGTCGGCACCCCCGAGCGCCAGGCGCATGGTGTCCACGACGTCGCGCCGCGACACGCCGGCGAGCGCCGCCTTGCCCTGGTCCACCTTGAGCTGGATGCGCGGCGCGGCATCTTCGATCGAATCGTCGATGGCGACGATGTCCGGCGTCGCCGCGAGTGTCTCGCGCACCGTCTTCGCTACGCGCGCCCGTCCGGCTTCGTCCGGACCGTACACCTCGGCGACGATCGGCGAGAGCACCGGCGGACCCGGCGGCACTTCGACCACCTTCACCCTGGCGCCCCAGCGCGCAGCGATTTTTTCCAGTTCGGGGCGTACCGTCTGCGCGATCTCGTGGCTTTTGCGGTGGCGCCGGTCCTTCGGCAGCAGGTTCACCTGCAGATCGCCCAGCTCGGACGCGCTGCGCAGATAGTACTGGCGCACCAGGCCGTTGAAATTGATCGGCGCACTCGCCCCTGCGTAGGCCTGATAGTCGGTCACTTCGGGCACCGTGGACAGGTGCGCGCCCAGGTCGTGCAGCACGCCGGCCGTCATCTCGACCGGCGTTCCCGCGGGCAGGTCCACCACCACCTGGAACTCCGACTTGTTGTCGAACGGCAGCATCTTCAGCACCACCAGTTTCATCGCGACGAGCGAGACCGATGCCGCGATCAGCGCCAGCACCAGATAGAGCAGCCACCGGCGATTGCGCGCCGCGTTGGCGGCAGCGACGAACGGTCCGAGCAGCCGGGCAAACGCGCGCTCCGTCCGGCCGCCCGCGCGGTCGTGGTGCGCGGCCTTGCCGAGGAACTTGAGCGCGAGCCACGGCGTGACGCTGAACGCGATCGCGAGCGAGATCAGCATGCCGAGGCTGGCGTTGATCGGGATCGGGCTCATGTAGGGCCCCATCAGCCCGCTGACGAACGCCATCGGCAGCAGCGCCGCGATCACGGTAAAGGTGGCGAGGATGGTCGGCCCGCCCACCTCGTCCACGGCGAGCGGAATCACCTCGGCGAGGGGCTTGCGCTCGAGGCTCATGCGGCGATGGATGTTCTCGACCACCACGATCGCATCGTCGACCAGGATCCCGATGGAGAAGATGAGCGCGAACAGCGACACCCGGTTGAGCGTGAAGCCCCAGGCCCAGGACGCGAACAGCGTGGTCGCGAGCGTGAGCAGCACGGCGATGCCGACGATCAGCGCCTCGCGCCGGCCGAGCGTGGCGAGCACCAGCAGCACCACCGAAAGCGTCGCAAAGAGCAGCTTCGTGATCAGCTGCTGGGCCTTGTCGTTGGCGGTGGCACCGTAATTGCGCGTCACCGTCACGCGCACTTCGGCCGGGATGATGCTGCCGCGCAGCTCGTCCACGCGCTGTATCACGCGGTTCGCCACGTCGACTGCGTTTTCGCCCGGCTTCTTGGTGATCTGCAGCGTCACCGCCGGATGCTCGGTGCCGGCCGCAAGCCCATCGCGCGCCCCGGCTGCACCGGCGCCGAACCAGACGTAGCGCGCCGGCTGGTCCGGGCCGTCGGCGACCTCGGCCACGTCGGCGACGAATACCGGGCGGCCGTCCACGGCAGCAATCATGAGGCCCTTCACGTCGGCCGCGGACTCCAGGTGATCGCCCGTCTCGACCACCCATTCGCGGTTGGCCCGCAGGATCTTTCCCGTAGGCAGCACGCTGCTGGCAAGCTGCAGGGCGTTGCGCACCTCGAGCGCCGACACGCCGTGCGCCGCGAGCCGGTCGGAGTCGAGCAGCACGCGCACGGCACGGCCCGGGCCGCCCAGCGTCTGCACTTCGCGCGTCCCCGGCACGCGCTTGAGTTCCACCTCTGCGGCGTGCGCCACGCGCTCGAGTTCGTACGCGCCGCGGGCCGGATCGTCGCTCCAGAGCGTGAGCGTCACCACCGGGACATCGTCGATCCCCTTGGGCTTGATGATGGGTTCCAGAACGCCCAGGTTCGGCGAAACCCAGTCGCGATTGGAGTTGATCGTGTCGTACAGCCGCACCAGGGCGTCGATGCGCGGCACGCCGACCTTGAACTGCACCGTGAGCACGGCCATCCCGGGACGCGACACCGAATAGACGTGCTCGACGCCCGTCATCTGGGCGAGCACCTGCTCGGCCGGCGTGGCGACGAGCGTTTCCACGTCCCGGGCGGAGGCGCCGGGAAACGGAATGAAGACGTTCGCCATGGTGACGTTGATCTGCGGTTCTTCCTCCCGCGGCGTCACCGCCACGGCGAATACGCCCAGCAGGAAAGCCACCAGCGCGACGAGCGGGGTGAGCTGCGAGTCCTGGAAGAACCGCGCGATGCGGCCGGAAGCGCCCATGCCTCAGGCCTTGGGTGCCTGCAGGCCCGCCTTGACCGGCTCGAGCGCGACGCGTTCGCCCGCCTTGAGGCCGGCGAGCACCTCCACCGCGCGTTCATCGCCCGCAGTGCCGAGCCTGATCTGGCGCAGCAGCGGCCGGCCCGCCTCGTCGAGCACGTAGACGGCGGTGACCTCGCTGCGGCGCAAGACCGCGGCGCGCGGCACCAGCAGTTTCGGGGCCCGTCCGGTGACGAAATGCGCGCGCGCAAACACCCCCGGGTAAGCGCCCTTGACGTCCTCCGCCAGTTCGATGCCGATGCGCACCCGCGTCGTGTGCGTGCGCGGGTCGGCCGCGGGCACGACCGTAACGCTGCGCGCCTCGAGCCACTGGCCGAGCGCCGGCAATTCGATGCGCGCGCGGCCGCTCGCCTGGATCGCAGCCACCTGCGCCTGCGGCACGTTCGCCACCGCGCGCAGCGTAGACGGGTCGAAGCCCGTCATGAGCGGCTTGCCGGGCGCAGCCATCTCGCCAAGTTCGACGTGGCGCGCCGAGACCACGCCGCTGTACGGTGCGACGATGGTGGCGAAGCTGCGCTCGGTGACTGCCGCGCCCGCACCCGCGAGCAGCGCCGTGACGCGCGCCTGCGCGGCCTTGTACGTCGCCTCCGACTGATCGAGCGCCGACTGGCTGATGAACTTCTGCGCCAGCAACTGGCGATTGCGCTCGAGCTGCGCGCGCGCGTTCGCGAGCCCCGCCTGCGCCTCGCGCACCTGCGCCTCGCTCGCCGCCACCGCCTGGCTGGCGGCGCGCTCGTCGATGCGCACGATCACTTCGCCCTTCTTCACCATGGCGCCGACATCGAAGCGGATGTCCACGATGCGGCCGGCAATCTGCGCCGACACCGTAGACTGGCGCACGGCCTCGAGCACCGCTTCCGCGGAATAGGTCAGATCGACCTCGCGGATCTCTACCGGCGCTGCCGCGAGCTGCGGCCCCGGTAGCGCCTTCGGTTGCGGCGCATCGGCGCCGCAACCGGCGAGCGCGGCCAGCGCGATCCAGGCCAGCGCCGCTTTCATAAGCGCGGCGTGAGCCATTGGCGCAGCGCGCGCGCGTCGAGCGCGCCGCTCTTGCGGCCGATTTCGCGTCCGCCGTGCAGCAGGATGAGAGTCGGGATGCTGCGAATGCCGAAGCGAGCCGCGACCGCCTGCGCCGCGTCGGTATTCACCTTGGCAAAATGCGCCCGGGTCGCGAATTCGCCCGCTGCCTGCTCGAAGGCCGGAGCCATCATGCGGCAGGGAGCGCACCACGGCGCCCAGAAGTCGACCACCACCGCAAGCTCGGTGTGCCCGACCACGGCGTCGAAGCTCGCGTCGTCGAGCGCCACCGGCTTGCCCTCGAGCAGCGGCTTGCCGCAGTGGCCGCACTTCGGCGCTTCGCCCAGCCGCGCGCGCGGCACCCGGTTGCCTGTGAAGCACACCGGGCAGGCCACCAGCAGCAGGGCTTCGGCCTGCAGCTCGGCCATCTCAGGCCGCCGCAGCGCCGGCGCTCCTCACGCCGAGGCGCCGCAGGATCGACTCCAGCGGGCACAGGCGCGTGAAGCCGCTCTGCAACAGGTTGGCGCCGACGAAGGCGGTGAACCACAGGGCGTGCGGGCTCAGGTAAAGCGGGCTGGCCTCTGCGCCGAGGGCGAGCGAGATCAGCACCAAGGCGCCGGCGAAGATGCGTACGAGTCTTTCGGTGGTCATGGCAATTTCCGGGTCGGTGATAAAAGAAGGGGTTTCCACTGCGTTGACGCCATATACTATAGGGGGTATAGTATCCGCTGTCAAGCCGAGAGGAGCTCGCCGCATGGCCGTGATCGCCAACGAGCGTCACAAGAGGGACCTGGTGCTGCGCCTGAAACGCGTCGAAGGCCAGCTGCGCGGCATCCAGGCGATGATCGAGCAGGATTGCGACTGCGAGCGCGTCACGCAGCAGCTCTCGGCCGCGCGCCGCGCGCTCGACAAGGCGTTTTTCCAGGTGCTCGCCTGCGCCATCCAGGCGGCGCCGCCGGCGCGCGGCAAGGCGCAGGCGCCGGCGGAGCGCCTGAGCCACGCCGCGGAGCTGCTGGCGAGGTTCGGGTAGATCGGGCGCCTTTCCTCCATTGCTCTTATCCGCTCTCGGCTTTTCCGCTGCTTCTGCGGAAAAGCCGAGACCCCTGGGCGCTCGCGACTCCGCGCGACGATCGGCTCGTTGCAGGCGCCCGAGTGTCTCGGCTTCTCCGGCAAAGAACGCCGGAGAAGCCGAGAGCGGGAAAAAGGCCAGCAGCCCTGGCATAGAATCTGCGGATGTCCTTGGTCTGCCTCGACGATATCCGCGCCGCCGCAGCGCGCATTGCGGGCGCTATCGAGCGCACGCCGTTGCTGCACTCGCGCACCCTGTCGCGCCGCACCGGCGCCGAGGTCTGGCTCAAGTTCGAGAACCTGCAGTTCACGGCCTCCTTCAAGGAGCGCGGCGCACTGAACAAGCTCTTGTCGCTATCCGCTGCGGAGCGCGGGCGCGGGGTCATCGCGATGAGCGCCGGCAATCATGCGCAGGGGGTCGCCTACCACGCCGCGCGCCTCGGCGTGCGCGCGGTGATCGTGATGCCGCGCGGCACGCCGAACAGCAAGATCCAGGGCACGCAGGTGCACGGCGCCGAGGTCGTGATCGAGGGCGACAACCTGGCGCAGGCCTCGGCGCACGCACACGAGCTGGCGTCGCGCGAGGGCCTGACCTTCATCCACCCGTATGACGATGCGCGCGTGATCGCGGGCCAGGGCACGGTGGCGCTGGAAATGCTGGAACAGAATCCCGCGCTCGAGGTGCTGCTGGTGCCGGTCGGCGGCGGCGGTCTGATCGCCGGGATGGCGACGGCGGCCAAGGCGCTCGAACCAAGCATCCGCGTCTGCGGCGTCGAGTCGCGGCTCTGGTGTGCGATGCATCAGCGCCTGCAGGGACGCAGCGTCGAGGTCGGAGGCGACACCATCGCCGAGGGTCTCGCGGTGCGCGACGTCGGCGAGCTGACGCTGGCGATCGCGCGCGAGCGCGTCGACGAGATGCTGCTGGTCGAGGAAGAGACCATCGAGCGCGCGATCGTCGACCTGATCGAGATCGAGAAGACGGTCGCCGAGGGCGCCGGCGCCGCGGGCTTCGCCGCGCTGCTCGAGCACGGCGGCCGGTTTGCCGGCCGGCGCGTCGGCATTCCCGTGTGCGGCGGCAATATCGACTCGCGCGTGCTCTCGGCGGTGCTGATGCGCGGGCTGGTGCGCGACGGGCGCCTGGTTCGCCTGCGCGTCACGATGACCGACGTCTCCGGCAGCCTCGCCCGGGTGGCGACCCTGATCGGCGATGCCGGCGGCAACATCGTCGAAGTGCAGCACCAGCGCGTGTTCGGCACGGCCTCGGTGAGGACCCCCGAAGTCGAGTTCGTGGTCGAGACCCGCGGCCGCGAGCACACCCGCGCCCTGATCGGGCACCTGGAGACGCACGGGGCGCGCGTCGCGCTGCTCGACC
>Ga0156179_1122_pt1 | contig 35602 bp, 33 predicted proteins | sample RifCSPlowO2_12_FD_107832 | JGI IMG/M metagenome (GOLD analysis project Ga0156179, IMG submission 107832) | Betaproteobacteria bacterium RIFCSPLOWO2_12_FULL_67_28 | reverse complement strand
CTGCCCGGACTCCTGCAGGATCTGGCGCGAGATGCGGTTCATCTTGTTGATCGTCTCGATCATGTGCACCGGGATGCGGATGGTGCGCGCCTGGTCAGCGATCGAACGGGTGATCGCCTGCCGGATCCACCAGGTGGCGTAGGTGGAGAACTTGTAGCCGCGGCGATACTCGAACTTGTCCACCGCCTTCATCAGGCCGATGTTGCCTTCCTGGATCAGGTCGAGGAACTGCAGTCCCCGGTTGGTGTACTTCTTGGCGATCGAGATCACCAGGCGGAGATTCGCCTCGGTCATCTCGCGCTTGGCGCGGCGCGCCTTGGCCTCACCCGTCGACATCTGCTTGTTGATGTCCTTCAGGTCGCGGATCGGGATGCCGATCTTCTGCTGTACGGCCTGGATCTTGCCCAGCGATTCGAGGATCGAAGGTTCCAGCCGCACCAGCGCCTCGCTCCACGGATGCCCGGCGTTGATCTCGGTGGTCAGCCAGCGCTTGGAGCCCTCGGTGCCGGCAAAGACCTTGAGGAAGTGCTGCCGCGGCATCTGCGCCTTGTGCACGCAGATGTCGTGGATCGCGCGCTCGTGCGAGCGGATTTCCTCCACCAGTCCGCGCACGCTGTCGCAGAGGCGCTCTACGGTGCGCGCAGTGAAGCGGATCGTCATCAGTTCGGCGCCGATCTGGTCGCGCACGCGCAGATAGTCCTTGTCCTTCGAGCCCTTGGCTTCGAGCACGCGCTTGAGCTTCTCGTACAGGCGGCGGATGCGGGCGTACTTCTCCAGCGCCTCGTTCTTGAGCTGCAGCAGGCTCGCCGATTGCGCCGCGGCTTCGTCCTCCTCGGACAGCTCTTCCTCCTCGATCGCCTCGTCCTCGTCCTCCACGGCTTCGGCCTTCTTCGGGTCGAAATCGTCCTTGGCATTCGGATCGATCAGGCCGTCGACGACCTCGTCGATGCGCAGCTCGTCCTTCTCGACCTTTGCGGCGAGGTCGAGAATTTCCTGGACCGTGGTCGGGCACGCCGAAATCGCCTGCACCATGTGGCGCAGCCCCTCCTCGATGCGCTTGGCGATCTCGATCTCGCCCTCCCGCGTGAGAAGCTCGACGGAACCCATCTCGCGCATGTACATGCGCACCGGGTCGGTGGTGCGGCCGAACTCCGAATCCACCGTGGAAAGTGCTGCCTCGGCCTGCTCTTCGACGTCTTCGTCGACCGTGGCAACCGGCGCCTGCTCGGCGATCAGCAGCGTCTCCTGATCGGGAGCCTGGTCGTAGACCTGGATCCCCATGTCGCCGAAGGTCGAGATGATGGCCTCGATCTGCTCGGCATCGACCAGATCGTCGGGCAGATGGTCGTTGATCTCGGAGTAGGTGAGGAAGCCGCGCTCCTTGCCGAGCTTGATCAGGTTCTTCAACCGCGTGCGCCGCGTTTCGGCATCTTCGCGCGGCAACTCCGCGGTCGCGAGCAGCCATTCGCCCTTGCGCCCCTTGCGCGGCGGACGCCCGCCTTTGGCCTTCGAGGCCTTGAGTCCTTCGTTGACCCGCGCCTCGAGGACTTCGAGCGCCTGCCGCGTACTCTTGATGGTCGGCTTGCCCTTCCTGGCTTCGGCCTTCGCCGGCACCGCCTTGGCCGGCGCCTTGGCCGGCGCAGCGCCCTTTCGCGCCAGACGCGGTTCCTTGACCGGCTTTTTCGCCGCCGCCGGCCTGGCGCGCCCGTTCGCCAGCGTTGCGCGGCGGGCCTTGGCCGGCGAAGCGGCCTTGCGCACGGGATGCGCCTTGGCGCTGCGCTGCGGCTTCAAGCGCTTGACGGCCTTGGGTTTTTTCTTCTGTCCGGCGGCCGGTTTGGTGAATCGCTTGCGCTTGTCTTTTGCCATCATCGCCTCGGCGAAGGAAACGTCGGAAAAACCGGTGAGTTTATCAAAGTTGGCTACTTCAGTGGTGATTCGCGTGCGGCGAGACCGCTTCGCTCGAGAAACCGCGAACGCTCGTCCGGCGAAGCAACCCCCTTGAGCACCTTTTCCCTCAGGCGCCGGTCATCCTCGGACTCGCGTCGGCGCAACGCCTCGAGAAATTCGCGGAATTCGGCCTCCGCAGCTTCGGCTTCGAGCTTCAGTTCCATGCGCAGGTGGGCCTGCGCCCGCGCCAGTGTGTCGGCGTGCCGCGCACCGCGGATCAGATCCGCCACCATCCGGTCGTCGAGCCGATCGGGGTTCTCGTTCGCGCGCACCATGCCGATCAGCTCGATGAGCGCCCGTGATTCCTCGTCGTCATGCGCCAGCAGGCCGGGATCGATCTCGGCAGCGAGCGAAAGCCTGGCAAACGCGCGCGCCAGCAATCGCCATTCGAGACTGACCGCATTGCGCTCGACGCGCGGCGGCGCCGGCCGCGTGAACCCGCGGCCGAGTTCGAGCAGCCGCTCCGCCTCCTGCTGCGAGACGCGCGCAAGCTCCGCCACCGACTTCACCAGCTGCAGCTTCAACATCGGCGCGCCGATCTTGTGCAGCGCGGGCTTGGCTCTGGCGAGAAATCGCGAGCGCCCCTCGGCCGTGGCGAAATCCGCCTCGGCGCGCCATTCGCCGAGCAGATAGTCGGACAGCATCTGCGACTGGGCAATGCGTTCCTCGAAGGCCTCTCGACCGAGCCGGCGCACGAAGCTGTCCGGGTCGTCGCCTTGCGGCAAAAACAGGAATCGGATCGGTTTCGTGTCGCTGGCGAGAGGCAGGCTGGTCTCGAGCGCTCGCCAGGCGGCCTTGCGGCCGGCGTCGTCGCCATCGAAGCAGAACACCAGTTCGTCGGCCAGGCGCAGCAGCTTGGAGACATGCACCGGGGTCGTCGCGGTACCAAGCGTCGCGACCGCGTAGCCGACCCCGAACTGGGCCAACGCCACGACGTCCAGATAGCCTTCGACCACCAAGATCCGGTTGGCAGCACGAATCGCATCGCGCGCCTGGATCAGGCCATAGACTTCCTGCCCCTTCTCGAAGAGCGGCGTTTCCGGCGAGTTGAGGTACTTCGGCGAGCCGCGCTCGGCGGACTCGGCCATCGGGTCGCCGTCGAGCACGCGCCCGCCGAAACCAATCACGGCGCCCCGCGCGCTGAAAATCGGAAACGTGATGCGGTCGCGAAAACGGTCGTAGCGCTTGCCCTCGTTTTCGACCACCAGGCCGCACTCGACCAGCGCCTTGTCGTCATAGTCCGGGAACGCAGCGCGCAGGCCCTGCCAATCGGGGGGCGCGTAGCCGATGCGAAAGCGCGCCGCGATTTCCCCGGTCAACCCGCGGCGCTTCAAGTAATCAACGGCGCGCGGCGATTTCTTGAGCTCCGCGCGATAGAACTCCATCGCCTGCTCCATCACCGCATACAGATCGGTTTCGCGTTCCCTGCGCTTGGCTGCTGCGGGCGTTTGCGGCTGCCACTCCGGCATCTGCAGGCCCACCGAAGCCGCCAGTTCCTTGACCGCTTCCACATAGCCCAAGCCGGAGTAGGTCATCAGGAAACCGATTGCGTTGCCATGCGCGCCGCAGCCGAAGCAGTGATAGAACTGCTTGGTCGGGCTTACGGTGAACGAAGGGGATTTCTCGTTGTGGAACGGACAGAGTCCGGCATGGTTCGCGCCGGCCTTGCGGAGCTGGACGTAGCGCGACACCACCTCGACGATATCGACGCGGTTGAGCAGGTCCTGCTTGAACGATTCGGGAATCACCGGAACACGCACCCGGATACCGGGCTCAGGCGGCATTGTCCACCGTCGCGCGGCGGGCGGCTGCGGTTTTTCAGCCGCCGAGCCGCGCCTTGACCAGCGCCGACACCTTGCCCATGTCGGCACGCCCGGCGAGCCGGGTCTTCAGCAGCGCCATCACCTTGCCCATGTCCTTCACGCCCGCGGCGCCCGACTCGGCTACCGCCGCCACCACGGACTGCTCGATCTCTGCCGTGCCCAACTGCTGCGGCAGATACGCAGCCAGCACGCCGATCTCGAATTTCTCGACATCCGCCAGGTCGTTCCGGTCCGCTTTTTCGTACTGCGCGATCGATTCGCGGCGCTGCTTGATCATGCGTTCGATGACGCCGAGCACCGCCGCGTCGTCGAGCACCACCCGCTCGTCGACCTCCTTCTGCTTTATCCCGGCGAGCAGCAGGCGGATGGCGGACAGCCGCACGCTGTCGCGTGCGCGCATGGCCGCCTTCATGTCTTCCTGAACGCGTTCTCTGAGGGTCATCGGTTTCGGTTCCGGTTGCGGCGAATGGGAATGCGGCCAACCCAGAAACACGAACGCCCCGGCTGCATCGCCGGGGCGCCCATCGATGCGTGTCGCTGGAGCTGATCCTCAGTACATCTTCTTCGGCAGCATCTGGCTGCGCAGGCGCTTGTGGTGGCGCTTCACCGCAGCGGCAAGCTTGCGCTTGCGCTCCGAGGTCGGCTTTTCATAGTACTCGCGGGCACGCAATTCGGTCAGCAGCCCGGTTTTTTCCACTGTGCGCTTGAAGCGGCGCATCGCCACTTCGAAGGGCTCGTTTTCCTTGACTCGTACAGTCGGCATTACTTCCCTCGGTCGCCTCGAAAAGTCTTGAATTGTATCCGGAATTCGCGCCCTCGCGCCAGCCCCGATTAGAATCGGCCCGCATGCTGATCCTCGGCGTTGAAACCTCGTGCGACGAAACCGGCGTCGCGCTTTACGACCTCGCCGCCGACCGGCTGCTCGCGCATGCCGTGCACTCGCAGGTGGCGATGCATGCGGCGTACGGCGGCGTGGTGCCGGAGCTCGCTTCGCGCGACCATGTCCGCCGCCTGATTCCGCTCAGCCGCGGCCTTTTCCGGCAGGCGGGACGCTCGGTCGGCGAGCTCGCGGCCGTCGCCTACACCGAGGGACCCGGCCTGGTCGGCGCACTGCTCGTAGGCGCTTCGTTCGCGCGGGGGATCGCATTCGCGCTCGGGGTGCGTGCGCTCGGCATCCATCACCTCGAAGGTCACTTGCTGTCGCCGCTGCTCGCGCGACGCGCGCCGCGGTTTCCGTTCGTCGCGCTGCTGGTTTCGGGCGGGCATACGCAACTCATGCAAGTGGACGAAGTCGGACGTTACCGCCTGCTCGGAGAGACTCAGGACGATGCGGCCGGCGAGGCGTTCGACAAGACCGCCAAGCTGCTGGGCCTGGACTACCCCGGCGGGCCGGCGCTGTCGCGGCTCGCCGAGTCGGGGACGGCGGGGCGTTATCGCCTGCCCCGGCCGATGATTTCGAGCGGCGATCTCGAGTTCAGTTTCTCCGGGCTGAAGACCGCGGTGCTCCATCTGGTGCGGGGCGCGGAGCCGTACGCACAGTTCCATGCCGACGTCGCGCGCGCCTTCCAGGACGCGATCGTGGAAGTCCTCGTCGCCAAGTGCGTGCTGGCGATGACCATGACCGGGCTGACCCAACTGGTCGTGGCCGGCGGCGTCGGCGCCAACCGCCAACTGCGCGCGGCGCTCGATGCCACGGCGTCGGGACACGGATTCGACGTGTTCTACCCGGAGCCGGAACTGTGCACCGACAACGGCGCCATGATCGCGTTCGCCGCAGCGCTACGACTGCGCGCGGCAGGGACGCCCACGGCGGCGCGCGAGGCGCATGGCTTCAGCGTGCGCCCACGCTGGGCGCTCGCGCCGCCCGGCGCTGCTTAGCAGCCGCCTCACGGAGTTTTCTCGCAGCGTAGGCTTCCAGATGGGTGGCCGCGAGCGACCCAGCATCAGGATTTTCATCGCCTGTTCGCTCCAATGCGGCGCTCCTCGCCGCGCAGGATGCGTCCGATGTTTTCATGGTGCCTCGCCACGAGCAGCGCCGCCATGATCGCTACCGTCGCCGTGACGGGTCGCAGGCCGAAAAGCCAGAAGGTAAAGAAGGCGGCAAACGGCGCAGCGATGATCGAACCCAGCGAGGCCATGCGGAACAACGCCACCACAGCGCCAAAGCTGGCGAACGTCGCCAGGCCGAGCCAGGGGTCGATGCCGATCAGGACGCCGGCCGCCGTAGCCACGCCCTTTCCCCCCCGGAAACGATGAAAGACCGGAAACAGGTGGCCGAGAAACGCGCACAGGCCCGCGAGCGGCGCCTCGAGCCCGGCAGCGGGTGCCTCTCCCGTGTAGAGCATAGCGAGCCATACTGCGAGCCACCCCTTGGCCGCATCGCCCGCGAGCGTCGCGACGGCGGCGGCCTTGCTGCCGGAGCGCAGCACGTTGGTCGCCCCCGGGTTGCCGGAGCCGTAGCCACGAGGATCCGGCAGCCGCATCAGCCGGCTCACCACGATCGCAAAGGAAACCGACCCGAGCAGGTAGGCCGCGATCGCAATCAGTCCGGTCGGCATGGCGCCCGGATTCTATAATCCCTCCCCTCATGGATTCCATCCTGATCCGCGATCTGCGCGTCGAGGCCCTGATCGGCATTCACAAGCGCGAGCGGCATGTGCCCCAGACCGTCGCCATCGATCTCGACATCGGCTTGCCGGGCGAAGCGGTCTTTGCGAGCGACCGGGTTGCCGACACGATCGATTACGAGCAGGTGGTGCTCAAGATCCGCGCCCTCGCCGCCAGCGGCCACTTTGGCCTGGTGGAAACATTTGCCGATCGCGTCGCCCAGCTGTTGCTCGAGGAATTCGACGCCCCCTGGGTGCGGGTGAGCGCGTCCAAGATCGGATGCCTGCCCAACGTCAGGTTGGTCGGCCTGGCGATCGAGCGGCGCAAGGGCTGAGCGCTACTCGCCGAGCGCAGCGCAAGACGCGGCTGTGCCGCCGCGTTCGACATAATCGTAGAAATGCTCGCCGTAGGCGACGCCCTGCGCCTTGAGGAACTGCGTCGCCGGCGTTTCGCTGTGCGAGGCTCGCCTCATCCCCGCGGGTGGTGCTTCGCGTGCAGCGCCTTCAACCGCTCGCGCGCGACGTGCGTGTAGATCTGCGTGGTCGAGATGTCGGCGTGCCCGAGCAGCAGCTGCACCACGCGCAGGTCGGCGCCATGATTGATGAGGTGCGTGGCAAACGCGTGCCGCAGCACGTGCGGCGACAGGCTCTTGCCCGGGATGGCGCGGGCGCCGAAGCGCTTGATGTTGTGCCAAAACGCCTGGCGCGTCATCGCGCCGCCGCGCGCAGTGACGAACAGTGCATCGCTGCTGCGGCGCCTGAGGAGTTCCGGGCGCGCCTCGCCGAGATAGCGCTTCACCCAGTCGATCGCCTCTTCGCCGAGCGGCACGAGCCGCTCCTTCGAGCCCTTGCCGAGCACGCGCACCACGCCGGCGTCGAGGCTCGTCTCGAAAGTCTTCAGCGCCACCAGTTCGGAGACGCGCAGGCCCGTGGCATAGAGCACTTCGAGCATGGCACGGTCGCGCAGGCCGAGCACGGTCTTCGGGTCAGGCGCGGCGAGCAGCGCCTCGATGTCCGCCTCGGAGAGGCTCTTCGGAAAGCGCCGCGGCGGTTTCGGCGCATCGAGCCGCAGGGTCGGATCGGCCGCGAGGCGCCGCTCGCGCAGGCAATACTGGTAGAAGCGCTTCAGGCTGGAGAGCCGGCGTGCAGCACTCGAGGCGCGCCCGGCGCGCGTGGCGAGGAAGGCAAACAGGTCGGCCTCGCCCGCGGCATCGAGGCCGCGTGCCTCCAAGAATGCGGCCAGTTGCGCCAGGTCGCGGCGATACGATTCGAGCGTGTTGCGCGACAGGCCGTCCTCGAGCCAGAGCGCGTCGCAGAACGCGTCGAGCAGCGCCGCATCCGCCGGGCTCAGAGCGCCCGTTCGTGCGCCAGCAGCCAACGCTTCGCCTCCAGCAGATAGCCGCCGCGCGCGTGCGCGAAGCCGCCGATGCCGCTCGCGGCGACGACCCGATGGCAGGGAATGACGACCGGAAAGCGGTTCTCGCCGCAAGCCTGCCCTACCGCGCGTGCCGCGGTCCCGAGGGACCGTGCGAGCGCGCCGTAGCTGCGCGTTTGCCCCCGGGGAATGCGCTCGAGCGCGCGCCAGACATCGCGCTGGAACGGCGTGCCGCACCGCTGCAGCGGCAGATCGAACACCGTGTCCGGGTCTGCTCGATAGCGTTCGATCTGGCGCGCCGCTCGCTCGGCGAGCCGGTTGCGCGGCGCCATCACCGGCACCTCGGGAGGCAGGTACACGATTGCGGTTACCGTCGCGCCGCGCGTTCGCACCGCGACCCTCATCGCCGGAAACGCGATCACGGCGTCGAAGCTGGCGTCGGAGTAACCTTGCGCCGGCGTTCTCATGCGAAGATTCTACCTGCCGCGACTCACCCGCGAGGAGCCTGCATGGGAAGCCCGATCGAACTGATTGCGAGCGACGCACACCGCATTGCCGCGTACCGCGCGGAGCCTGCGGGCAAGCCGCGCGGCGGCGTCGTCGTGCTGCAGGAAATTTTTGGCGTCAACAGCCACATCCGCTCGGTCGCCGACGGCTTCGCGCACGACGGTTATCTCGCGATCGCGCCGGCGATGTTCGACCGGGTGCAGCGCAACGTCGATCTCGGTTATACGGCCGATGACATCCAGGCGGGTCGCGCGCTCAAGGAACGGACGTCGATGGATGCCGCGATGCGCGACGTCGAGGCCGCGGTCAAGGCAGCCGCAGCGGCCGGCAAGGTCGGCGTCGTCGGCTACTGCTGGGGCGGGCTCCTGTCCTGGATGGCAGCGGCGCGCGTGTCGGGATTGGCCTGCTCGGTGCCCTACTACGGCGGCGGCATGCCGGACCAGATCGGCATCCGGCCGCAGTGCCCGGTCCTCTGCCACTTCGGCGAGCGCGATGCGCATATTCCGCTTGAAGGGGTGAAGAAGCTCGCCGCAGCGCATCCCGGGCACACGGTGCACCTCTACGCCGCGGAACACGGATTCAATTGCGACCAGCGCGGCTCCTACGATGCGCCGGCAGCCAGGCTCGCGCGCGAGCGCACGCTGGCGTTTTTCCGCCAGCACGTCGGCTAGCCTCGCCCATGCCACGCATCAGCGCCTCCAGCGCTCTCGCGCGTTTGCGCATCCTGGATTTCTCGCGCGTGCGCGCGGGCCCGACCTGCGTCAAGCAGTTCGCCGATTTCGGCGCCGACGTGATCAAGATCGAGTCGCCGCCGGGGGTCGATCCGAACGAGGGCATGGGCGGTCCGCGACATGGCCCGGACATGCAGAACCTGCACCGCAACAAGCGTTCCATGACGCTCAACCTCAAGCTGCCCGAGTCGCGCGAGGTGCTCGAGCGCCTGGTGAAGACCGCCGACGTGGTGGTCGAGAATTACCGCCCGGATGTCAAGTTCCGGCTCGGCATCGATTACGCATCGCTGGCGCGGATCAATCCGCGCATCATCCTGGCAAGCGTTTCGGGATTCGGCCAGGACGGGCCGTACGCGGGGAGGCCGGGCTTCGACCAGATCGCGCAGGGCATGAGCGGACTGATGGCGGTGACCGGGTTTCCCGGGCAGGGCCCGGTGCGCGCCGGCGCTGCGATCGCCGACATCGCCGCCGGGCTGTTCGCCGCGCTCGGCATCATGACCGCGCTGCTCGAGCGCGAGCAATCGGGCAAGGGGCAGTGGGTGCAATCGTCGCTGCTGCAGTCCGGCATCGCGCTGCTCGATTTTCAGGCGGCGCGCTTTCTGATGAAGGGCGAAGTCCCGCCGCAGGTGGGCAACGACCATCCCACCAGCATGCCGACTTCCGCCTACCGGACCAGCGACGGCTACATCAACGTGGCAGCATCCGGCGACGGCATGTGGCAACGGTTATGCGAGGCGATCGGGCGCCAGGACCTGCGCTCGCGGGCCGAATTCGCCACGCAGCAGGGCCGCGCGGACAACCGCGTGGCGCTGAACGCAGAACTCAACCAGGCGCTCGCGGCCCGGACCGGCGCCGAGTGGATCGAGGCGCTCAACCGCGCCGGCGTGCCCTGCGGGCCGATCTACGGCGTCGACCAGATGTTCGCCGACCCGCAGGTGCGCCATCTCGGCGTCGCCGCCGAAGTGGCGCATCCGACGCTCGGACCGATCAAGCTGCTCGGCCAGGCGGCGGGACTTTCCCGTACGCCGGCCGCGGTGGTCGCGCCCACGCCCGAAGTGGGACAGCACACCGACGAACTGCTGGCCGAACTCGGCTACGCGGATGACGCGGTCGCCCGGTTGCGGCAGCAGCGCGTCGTGTGAAGAGAATGGTTTGACCACCAACGACTCGCAGTGCCGACCCTAGGGAGGGACGCCATGCGTTCATGGAGAAGCGCAACCCGGTTTTTTGCAGGCGCCAGCATTGCCTTGCTCGCGGTCCCGCTTGGTCCGGGCGTGGCCCGGGCGCAGGCGCCGTTCCCCAGCCGCCCGATCACGATGGTGGTGGGCTTCGCGCCGGGCGGCGGCACCGACACGGTGGCGCGCATCCTCGCGAAAACGGTGAGCGAGGGTCTCGGGCAGCAGGTCGTGGTCGATAACAAGGCTGGCGCCGGCGGCAACATCGCCACCGACTTCGTCGCCAAGGCAGCGCCGGACGGACATACGATCCTCCTTGGCAACGTGGGTTCGCTCACCGTCGCACCTCACCTGCTTGCCAGCCTGCCCTACGATCCGCTGCGCGACTTCGCTCCGATCACGATGGCGGTGGTATTCGCCAACGTCATCGTCGTGCATCCGTCGGTCCCCGCGAACACGCTCGCCGAGTTCGTGCGGCTGGCAAAGGAAAAACCCGGGCAGATCACCTATGGCTCGTCGGGGATCGGCGGCGCGGGGCACCTTGCCGGCGAACTCCTCCGGATCATGGCCGGCATCGATCTCGTCCACGTACCCTACAAAGGCGGCGGGCCGGCGATGCAGGGACTGCTCGGCGGGCAGATCTCGGCCTACTTTGCCACGCCGGTCGCGGCCGGGCCGCACATGAAAGCCGGCAAAGCGCGCGCCCTCGCGAGTACCGGCACCACGCGCTCGCCGTTCCTGCCCGAGGTGCCGACCGTCGCCGAGTCGGGTTACCCGGGCTACGAGGCGACCAACTGGTACGCCTACGTAGCGCCCGCGAAGACGCCCAAGGACATCGTCGAGCGGCTGAACCGTGAGATCGTAAGAGCGCTCGGCACGCCGGAAGTCAAGGAACTGTTCGCCAAGCAGGGGCTCGAACCCAAACCGAGCACGCCCGAGGAACTCGCGCGAACGATCGAGCGCGAGTACGCGACCTGGGGCCGCGTCGTGAAGGAAGCGAAAATCACGGCGAACTGAGGACGATCTTGCCGAGGTGCGCGTTCGCTTCCAGGTACGCCTTCGCCTGCGGCAACTGATCGAACGACCACGAGCGCATCGTCACGGCTTGGCCTCGCCCGCTGCAACTCGTGCCGCGCGTTGATCGAGCAGCGATTCTCCCGGACGCACCCGCGTGAACGCCACCGGCTTCATGTCGAGCGCGAAGCGACCGCCGCTCTGCCGCACGCTGGTGAAGGACGACGCTTCGAGCGGTCCTGAGTCGGGAAAGTCCTCGCGGAAATGGGCGCCGCGCGAGTCCTCGCGCGCGAGCGCCGCCTGCGCGATCACCCGGCTGACCTCGGTGAGGCTCCTCAGGTTCAGCCAATCGTGCCAGGCCAGATTGAACGCGCGATTGGCGTCGGGCAGCGCATGGCGGTCGAGTTCCGTTTCCAGCGCCGCCAGTTCCGAGAGCGCCGTGCTCAGTCCCTTCGCGTCGCGAAGGATGCCGACCCTTTCCCACATCGTGTCGCTCAGATGCTCGCGCATCGGTTCGAGCGAACCGCGCAAACCGCCCCCGCGCGGTTCGCAGCGGCCGACCGCCGCTGCCACGGCCTCGGCGTCGGCCTGGTGCAACGCGCCCTCCTTTGCGACCCAGGCGGCCATCGAGTCACCGGCGACGCCGCCGTACACCGTCGAATTGGCGACCCCGTTGCCGCCGAGCCGATTGGCGCCGTGCACGCCGCCCGCATCCTCGCCCGCGACGAACAATCCCGGCAGCGCGGTACTGCAATCGGGCGCGAATTCGACTCCGCCCATCATGTAGTGCCCGGTCGGCACCACTTCCACCAGACCGCCCGCGAGGTCGAAACCGCAGTCGGCACAGCGTTCCACCATGCCCTTGAACTGGCGCGCCACCCGCTCGGGGCCGACGTGCGCCATGGAAATGTAAAGCCCGCCGTTGGGGGTGACGCGGCCCGCGCGCATCTCCCGGAACATGGCCCGCGACACGACGTCGCGCGTCGCACGCTCGGCCAGCGCGTCGTAGTTGGGCATGAAGCGCTCGCGCGCGCCGTTGAGCAGGAGTCCGCCTGCGCCGCGCAGCCCCTCTTCGAGCACCGTGCCGGTCATGCGCGTATGCGGGCCCGCGAGCAGCCCCGTAGGATGAAACTGCACCATCTCCATGTCGCGCAGCGCGAGGCCGGCGCCGAGCGCCATCGCCAATCCGTCGCAGCTCTTGTCGCCGGAGGGCGTGTGGAAGCGGTACATGGTCGGGCCGCCGCCGGTCGCGAGCAGCACCGCCTTGGCGCGCACCAGCAGGTAGTCGCCCGTGCGCATGTCGATCATCAGCACGCCGGCGAGCGCATCGCCGCCGCGGTTTCTCACCAGCGCCACCGCGCGGTGCTCCTCCAGCCGCGCGATGCGGCGCGCCCAGACCTGTTCGGCGAGGCGGTTGATGATTTCGATGCCGGTGAGGTCGCCCTTGTGCACCGTGCGGTCGAAGCTCTGGCCGGCAAACGCCTTCTGGTGGACCGTGCCGTCCGGGTTGCGGTCGAAAAAGCAGCCCAGCTCGTTTTCCAGCTCGTGGATGCGTTCGACCGCGAGCGTCACCAGCTGCCAGGCGAGTTCCTGGTCCGGCAGCCACTTGCCGCCTTCGATCGTGTCCATGAAATGGCGCTCGACCGAGTCGCCCGGCGCGAGCGCAACGTTGTAGCCGCCCTGCACCATGCGCGTGCAGCCGCACTTGCCGAGCAAGCCCTTCACCGCGACGGTGATCGAAAGCGACGCATTCGCCTGATGCGCGTGCAGTGCGGCGAACAGCCCCGCGCCGCCCGAGCCGAGAATCAGGATGTCGGTATCAAGCCGGCGCATCGGACTTGCGAAGGTACTGGCTCGCGAGCACCACCGCCACCAGGGCAAGGCCGATCGCGTCGAACAGGGGCTTGGGATAGACGAGCAGCACGCCGGCGGTGATCAGCATCGAGCGCTCATGCCAGGGCGTGCGCTTGAACAGCCAGCCCTGGAAACCTCCCGCCAGCGCCATGATGCCGACTGCCGCAGTGAAGGTGACCAGTGCGATAGAGCCCCAGTTGGCCGACTCCAGGGTCTTGAACGACCCCGTGAGCAGCAGCCCCGTGCCGCTCGGATCGAGCACGAACATGAACGGCACGAGGAACGCCGGCGTCGTGTACTTCCAGGTCTGCAGCGTGGTCTTGTAAGGATCGCCGCCCGTGATCGCGGCCGCCGCGAAGGGCGACAGCGCCGTGGGCGGCGAGACTTCCGAGAGCACCGCGTAGTAGAAGATGAACATGTGCGCCGCGTACTCCGGCACCTTGAGCGCGATCAGCGCCGGCGCGGCGATCACCGCGCAGATGATGTAGCTCGCCGTCACCGGCACGGCGAGGCCCACGATCCAGACGATGAGCGCGGTGTAGATCGCAGTGAGCAGGAGCGAATTCCCGGCGTACGCCAGCACGATCGAGCTGAACTTCAGCCCGAGGCCGGTAAGCGTCACCACGCCCACGATGAGGCCCGCGCCGGCACAGGTCGCGGCGACGTTGAGCACCGCGCGGGAGCCGCCGTCGAGCGCCTTGAACAGCCCGCAGCCGAAGAATGCGCGCACCAACGGCTCGCGGCCGCTGAACAGGTCATAGGAGATGAGCGCGCAGTCGCGGCGCAGGAAACTGGTGCCGAAGGACACCACCGTCGCCCAGAATACCGACAGCTCCGGCGAAAAGCCCATCAGCATGAAAGCGACGATCGACACCAGCGAAAAGAAGTGGAACCAGTATTTCGTGGTCAGGCTCCAGGCCGACTCGACCTGCTCGAACACCACGTCCTTCATGCCGAACTTGCGCACGTCGATCTCGACCATCAGGAACAGCGTCAGGTAATAAAGGCAGGTCGGGATCACCGCCATCAGCAGCACGTCGAGGTACGAGATCTTGAGGAATTCCGCGATCAGGAATGCCGCCGCGCCGAGCACCGGAGGCGAAATGATCGCGCCCAGCCCCCCTGCCGCCAGCAGTCCGCCCGCCTCGTTCTTGCCGTAGCCGACCTTGGCGAGCATCGGCGCCGCCACCGCGCCCAGCGTCACCGTGGTCGCCACGCCCGAGCCCGACGGGCCGCCGAGCAGGAACGAGGCCAGCGTCACCGTGCGCCCGGCGCCGGTCGGCTTGCCACCCATGGCCGAGAAGGAGAAATCGATGAAAAACTTGCCCGCGCCCGAGAACTGCAGGAACGCGCCGTAGATCGTGAACAGGATGATGAGCGTCGAAGACACATTGACCGCGGTGCCGTAGATCCCCTCCAGCGTCATGTACATGTGGCCCACCAGACGCGGGATCTCGTAACCCTTGTGAGTCCACGGCGCCGGCAGGTATTCGCCGAAGAAGGCGTAGAGAAGGAAGCAGATCGTCACGAATGGCATGATCCAGCCGGTGGTACGCCGCATCGCCTCGAGGATCAGCAGCGCGAGGCCGACGCCGAACACGATGTCCCAGGTGTTCGGCACGATCGAGCGGTCGAAGAAGTCGTCGCCGCCCGCGATCAGGTAGACGGCGCTCGCCACGCCGGCCACCGCGAGCAGCCAATCCCACCACCGGACGCGGTTCTTGTAGCGCCGCGCCACCGGGAAGACGAGAAAGGTGAGGAACAGCACCAGCGCGACGTGGATCGCGCGCAGGTGTTCGGGCCGCACGATGGCGTAGGCGGCGTACAAATGGAACAGCGAACTGCCCACTGCCACCGCGGCGACGAACGCGGCGAGCCACCCCGAGAGCTTGTTGTGGACGCCCTCTTCGCGCTCGATCATCTCCTCGGCCCGCTGCAGCGCTTGCGCGCTGATTTCGGCCGCAGGCTGGTGCAGTAGCGTGACGTCTTCGCTCATCGCTGCCCTTCAAATGGAAAGCCCCGCCAGCAGGCTGGACGGGGCTTTGGCGTGGCGCAGCCTCAGTTGATCTTGATGCCGCGTTCCGCGAAGTACTTGATGGCGCCGGGGTGCCAGGGCACCGAGGAGGCCTCGGTGTTCTGGTTCTCGAGCTTGATGTTCTCGGCTTCCTTGTGGGCGCGGATCAGCTCGTCGCGCTTGTCGAAGATGGTCTTGACGATGTTGTACGCAGTCTTGTCGTCCATGCCCTGGTGCGCGACCAGCAGGTTCATCACCGTGGCCTGGTGGTTGTCGGCCGCCATGCCCTTGTAGAAGTCCTTCGCGATCACGTCCTTGATGTAGAGATTGCCGTATTTCTTGTTCATCGCCGGCACCAGCTCTGCATGATCGATCATCCTGATTTTCTGGCCGGGCGAGTTGGCCAGGTCCGTGACCGCCGCGGTGGGCAGGCCACCCACCCAGAAGAAGGCGTCGATCTTGCGGTCCTTGAGCGCATTCACCGACTCGGCGACCCCGAGCCGCTCGCGCTTCATGTCCTTGTCCTTGTCCAGGCCCGCTGCTTCGATGACGCGGAACGCCATCACCTCGGTTGCGCTGCCGCCCGAGCCCGTGGAGACGCGTTTGCCCTTCAGGTCCGAAATCTTCGTCACCCCGGTGCCCTCGACGGATACCACGTGCATGCGGTTGGGGTAGAGCACCGCCAGGGTGCGGACGGGCACCGGCTTGCCGGTGAATTTGTCCTGGCCTTTGTAGGCGTCGAGCGTGGCGTCGGCCATGGTGAGCGCGATATAGGGCTTGCCGGTGTTGATCAACTGCAGGTTGGCGACCGAGCCGCCCGTCACTTCGGCCGTAGCCTGCATGCCGGACACGTACTTGGACAGCACCGCGGCCATGCCGCCGCCGAGCGGATAGTAGACGCCGCCGGTGCCGCCGGTGCCGATCGAGATGTTCTGCGCGGCGGCAGGCAGCGCAGCGCTCACCAGCAGCAGGGTCGCGAATCGGGCCAATCGTTGCAGGATCTTCATGGGGTCTCCTTGGGTCGATGCAATTCTACCGGACTACGACTTGACGCCGAGGGAGCCGAGTGCCGCGGCGCGCCGCTCTAGAGCGTGGCGCCTCACGTCGGCGTAAAGGCTCGCGCCATGGCTGTCCATGCCGACCAGCAGCGGGCCGAACCCCTTGACGCGGAACTTCCACAGCGACTCCGGGTTGAGGTCGTCGAGATCGACGTCCTCGATCGCCTCGATCCAGGTGGTCTCGAGCGCCGCGGTGCCGCCGATGATGGCGAGATAGGCGCCACCCAGTCCGCCGAAAGCGGCGAGCGAACCCTCGCGCAGGCCGCCCTTGCCGATAATCAGGCGCACGCCGCAGCGCTGCATCAGGGGCTCGGTGAAACGCTCCATGCGGTCGCTGGTCGTGGTGCCTACGCACAGCGGCGCGTATCCCGCGGGAAACGCGGCCGAGCGCTCGACCCTCTTCACGTTCGGCGCGGTATGGATGACGGCGTGGCCGCGCAGGTCGAAGCGTGTCGTGCGGCCGCGGTCGAAGAGGCTGATCTGGGTCGCGTCGCGGATGCCGTAGAGCGTGCCCTGCAGCGTCACCGTGTCGTTCACGCGCAGAGCACGCACCTCGGCCTCGGTGACCGGCATGGTGAATTCGTAGTGCGCCACGGTCCTATTGCGGCTGCCCGAGCAGCGCCCGCTTGAGATCGTCCTGTACCGGTTGGTCGCCCAGCCAGATCCTGAGCAAGGCGCGGGCGAAATCATCGCCCGCGATCGGCTTGCCGCGCGCCTTGCCATCGACGCTCACCACGGTGCCGGCGCCCGGCTGCAGGTCGAGCACGATCGACATGCCCTTCTTCGCTTCCTTCAACTCCTCCATGATCGCGCCGAGCTGGGCGATGCGCGGCTCGAGCGCCTTCATCGCGGCCTCGTCGTGATTGGCGCGCATGCCGGAGGCCAGCGCCTCACCGAACTCTGCCGCGTCGACGTCGCGCAGCATGTGAATCGCGATGCGTTTCGGTCCAGCCAGCGCAATCGCATCGGCAGCGACCGGCCTCTTTCCCGTCAGGTAGAGCCCCATCGCATAAACCTGGAAGACAAAGCGCTTGCGCAGTCCGGCGCCATTCAGCACCAGCTCGGCGGCGCCAGCCTGCGCCCGGTCCGCGAATTTCACGCCCGCCACCTCGGCAGCCCGCAGCGGCAGCGCCGCGAGCAACAGCATGAGCGTCAGCAAAATCCTAATAGCCATACTCGACGCCTCCGGGCCGGAAAGTCGCGCGCGCACGCCGTGCCGAGTGGCATTGCATGTTGACCGCAACGGGATTCATCGTGATGTGGGTGGCGGCAGTCTCGACGTGCACGGCAAACGCAGTAGAGTCGCCGCCGAGGCCCTGCGGCCCGACCCCCAGCAGGTTGACCGCGCACGTCAGGTCGGTCTCGAGCTTCGCGCCCTCCGGGTCGTCGCAACTCGAACCGAGCGGCCGGGTCGCCGCGACCTTGGCGAGATGGACGCAGAGATCCGCGGTGCCGCCCACGCCCACGCCGACGATGGTCGGCGGACAGGTCTTGCCGCCCGCCTCGAGCACGCAGTCGATGACGAAGCGCTTGATCGCGTCGCTCCCCTCCGCCGGGATCGCCATGCGCAGGAAGGAATTGTTTTCCGAGCCCGAGCCCTTCGGAATCATCTCGATTTCGAGCGTTTCCTCGCGCTCCGAAAAATCGAGCGCGATCACCGGGATGCCGCGGCCGCAGCTCGTGTGCTCGTTCGAGCGTGTCACCGGGTGCACCACCGAGGAGCGGAACGGATGCTCGCGCGTGGCGCGCTCGCAGCCGCGCCGGATCGCCTGTTTGAGCGCAGGCCCGTCGACTTCGACCCCGCGCCCGATGACGACGTTGTAGATCGGGATGCCCGTGTCCTGGCACAGCAGGTTGTCGGTCTGCTCGGCGACCTTGATGTTCGCGATCATGGTGCCGAGCATGCGCTGCGCGCCGGCATCCGTCTCGCGCGCTGCGAGCGCATCGAACCCCTGCTTCAGGTCCGGGGGCAGGAGCTTCAGCGCCCGGATGTAAAGTTCCTTCGCGGTCTCTTCGACCTGCTTGAGATCGAGCTTCACTTCACCTGGATCTTGCGTTCCTTCACTATGCGCGCCCAGAGGACCGACTCTTCCTTCATCGCACGCCCCATCTCGTCAGGCGTATCGCCGACCGGCTGCAGCCCCTGCACGTACATGCGCGCCTTGAGCTGCGTAGAGCCGAGCGCGGTCTTGGTATCGCGATATACCTTCTGGATGATCTCCTTCGGCGTGCCCGCCGGCGCCACGATACCGAACCAGCCGGTGTTCTCGAATCCCTGCAGCGTCTTCGCGATCGGCGGCACGCCCGGCAGCAGCGGAAACTCGCTCTTGCTCGTCACGCCGAGGGCGCGCAGGCGGCCCTGGTTTATGAAACCGACGGCGGCCGCCACGTTGGTAACCATGAAGTTGATCTGCCCCGCGACGAGGTCGTTGAGCGCCGGGCCCTCGCCCTTGTAGGGCACGTGGAGGGCATCGATGCGCGCTGAAGAGACGAAGTTCTCGGCCGCCAGGTGCGTTTGCGAGCCGATGCCGGCGTGGCCGAAATTGAGCCTGCCCGGCTGCGCTTTCGCAGCGTTGATCAGGTCCTGCACGGTCTTGTAGGGCGAATTCGCATTCACCACCAGCACCTGCGGGCCGGAGACGACTTTGGTGACGGGAAGGAAATCTTTTACGGGGTCGTAGCCGAGCTTGGCGTAGACGTGCTGGTTCGCGGTCACCACCGAGCCCGAGGGGAAAAAGAGCGTGTAGCCGTCGGGTGTAGCGCGCGCCGCTTCCGTAGCGCCGACGCCGCCCCCGGCGCCGCCGCGATTCTCGATCACCACCGTTTGGCCCCATATTTCCTGCAATTGCTGGCCAAGCAAGCGCGCCGAGATGTCGGTCGCCCCGCCCGGCGGGAACGGCACGATGAATTTGACCGGCTTCTGCGGCCAGGATTGGGCCTGGACAATGCCGGCAAGCAGTGCGCCGGCGGCGAGTACGATCAGTCTGACCAGCTTCATACGATGCCTCCCCTCTGTTGCGGCGATTCTAAACCTGCAACGCCAGCGCGAACACGAGACCTACGGCGAGCGATACCCCCGCGGCCAGCGCAGCCAGGGTCTTGTGCCAGTCCCGCCAAGGCAGGAATTCCAGCGCGAGGATGCGTAACCCCCCCGTCAAGTGTGCGCCCAGCAGCAGCACGATGCCCCATTCGGCGACTTTCACGAGCGGCTGCTGAGTCCACGCCAGGAACGCGTCCATGGCCACTTCCCCTTCCAGGGCGGCTCCGAGCGCGACGAAATGACCCGGCAGGAACAAAGCGAGCAGCACACCCGAGACGCGGTGCACGAGAAAGGCCCAATGTCCGGGATGGCCTCTCATCCGAACACCCCCAGCACCGCGCGCATGCCCAGCGCCGCCAGGCCGAGCGCGAGCGCGACGAGGAAGACCTCGCGCGACATGCCCCGCCAGCGGAGCCATTCTCCGAGCACCGGGCGCAGCCCGATCGGCGCATGTACCGCGATCGCCGCCACGAATACGGTGTAGAAAGCGAGCCAGCCGAGGTTGCCACGCGTGCGCCCGAGGATTTCGGCCGCCGTCAGTCCGCCCTGGATCGCGTAGATCATGGTGGCGAGGTGCACCACCACGCAGACTGCGAGCAGCGCCGCACTGGCGCGCTGCGCGACCCAGAGCAGGGTCTCGCGGTGGACGCTCACAACTTGCCCGCCAGCAGAGCCTTCGCGGTCGCGCGCTTCAAGCCGGCGATCGACGCCGTCGGCGCGAGCTGCTTCGGGCAATGCTCGGTGCAGCCCATCTGGGTATGGCAGGCGTGGCAGCCGGCGTCGCCCGCCACCGCGCGCAGCCGTTCGGCGCGCGCGATGTCGCGCACGTCGCTCACCAGCGTCCAGGCCCGATTGAGCGCCGCCGGCCCGAGATACTCCGGGTTCTGCGCCACCACGTCGCACGAGGCGTAGCACACGGCGCAGCCGATGCATTCGATGCCCGCGTCCACGCTCAGGCGTTGCACGGACTGCGGCGCCACGCGCTCGAAGTCGTCGCGCCGCGTCCGCGCGCCGCGGAAACTGCCCTTGGCGCGCGACCACTTGTCGAAGAATTCGCGCATGTCGGTGACCAGGTCGCGCAGCACCGGCAGGTTGCGCAGCGGCGCAACCTCCAGCCGCCCGTCGCGCGCCACCTTGTCGACGTGCGTGCGGCAGGTCCAGCGCGCGACACCGTTCACCGTCATGGCGCACGACCCGCACACGCCGACGCGGCAGGCAAAGCGGTAGGCGAGCGTGGCGTCCTGAGCGCGCTGGATCTGGGTGACCACGTCGAGCACCGTCTGGCTGGCGTGGCGCGGCACCTCGAATTCCTGAAACGCGCCTGCCGCGCCGCCCCTCCAGACCCTGACGTGCAGCGTGCTCAAGCCGATTCGTACAGGCGCGTGAGCACGAACTCGCGGTGGCCGAGCGCCTCGGCGGCGGTGAGCCGGCCGTTCGCGGTGCGCAACATGCACTCGAGCAGCCGGTCGCCCGCCTGGTCGGGCGTGAGTTCCTTGCGCAACAATCCCGACACGTCGACGTCGATGTGCTCGGACATGGTGCGCACGGTGCGCGGGTTGGCGCTCAACTTGATCACCGGCAGGATCGGGTTGCCGATGATGTTGCCCTGCCCGGTCGGGAACAAATGCACCGCGAAGCCGGCCGCGGCGCACAGGGTCACCATCTCGGCCGCGGCGGACGACGAATCCATGAACCAAAGCCCGGGGCCGCTCGGCACCTCGGCCTTGTCAAGCACGCCGTCGACCAGGCACTTGCGGCCGATCTTCTGGATGTTGCCGAGCGCCTTTTCCTCGATCGTGGTGAGGCCGCCCTCGATGTTGCCCTTGGTCGGCTGCGAGTCCATCAGGTCGCTCGTCTTGTGCCGCTCGATCACCTGCTGGTAGCGGTCGAACATGAACTGGAACTTCTTCCTCACCTCGTCGTTGCGGCAGCGCGCCGCCACCAGGTGCTCGCCGCCCGTCAGCTCGGTGGTTTCGCCGAACACGAGCGTCGTGCCGAGCGCATACAGCTTGTCGAAGGCGTTGCCGACGGTGGGGTTGGCGCCACAGCCGGAAGTCGTGTCGGACTCGCCGCACTTGGTGGAAACCCAGAGGTCCTTCAGGGGACGCTCCTCGCGGCGCAGTTCGGAGGCCCACTGCACGAATTCCCGCGCCGCCTTGGAGGCCCGCAGGATGGTGTCGTGGTCGCCGTGCTGCTCGATGCCGAAGTACGCCACCGGCTTGCCTGTCGCGGCGATACCATCGGCGACTTTCTTCGCCCAGCCGTTTTCGATGCAGATCACGACCACCGCCGCAACGTTCGGGTTCGATCCCATGCCGATGAGGGTGCGGAAGTGCAGATCCAGATCGGCGCCGAATTGCAGGCGGCCATAGGGATGCGGCAAGGCCATCGCACCCTTGATGTTGTTCTCGACCGCCTGCGCCGCGGCGTTCGACAGATCGTCCACCGGCAGAATGACGACGTGGTTGCGCACGCCGCTGCGCCCGCTTTCGCGCCGGTAACCCCAGAAGCTCGCTTTCGAAAGGTCCATGCTCACCACCGCTTCGTCTTCAGGTTCTGAATATGCGTGTGCTCGCCCTTGGCGATCGGTGCCACCGCCTTGCCGATGTCGACGCCATACTTGATCACCGTATCCCCCGGCTTGTAATCCCTGAGGGCGACCTTGTGCCCGATGGGAATGTCGCTCCGGGCAGTGATCCGGATGTCCTTGTCGTCCTCCATGATCCAGCCCGAGAGTTCCTGCCCCGCCTTCACCCCCTCGACCACGACCACGCCGACGCCGTCGCCGTCCTCGTGCACCACGAAATGAATCATGACCGCCTCCTTGACGCGAAACAGATCCCGAGTCTACTCTGCCGAAACCTCGAGGGAGCTGAGATGGGCAATCCGGTTCGCATGTTCGATCGCCGCGCGTTTCTCAGGGCCCTCGCGGCGCTTGGGGTCACCGGCGCCGCACCCGCCTACACGCAGGAACGGCCTCGCTTCAGCGAGGCGCCATTTGCGCTGGGCGTGGCGTCCGGTTATCCCAATCAGAACGGCTTCGTGATCTGGACGCGCCTCGTGGTCGACCCGACGCTCCCCGGCGGCGGCATCGATCCGGTGCGCGTCCGCATCAACTGGGAGGTCGCGCGCGACGACAAGATGAAGGACGTCGCTGCCTCGGGCGAGGATTTCCTGGTGCCGGCCTGGGCGCATTCGACGCACGTGGAGGTGCGGGGGCTCGAGCCTAACCGGCCCTATTGGTACCGCTTCAACATCGGCACCACCGAGAGCCCGATCGGCCGTACCCGCACCGCGCCGGCCGCGCGCTCGGTGCCGGCGCGCTTTCGCTTCGCGTTTGCCTCCTGCCAGCATTACGAGCACGGCTATTTCGGCGCCTATCGCCACATCCTCGCCGACGACCCCGAGCTGATCGTCTTCCTCGGCGACTACATCTACGGCAGGCATGCCACCAGGGACGCGGTGCGCAATCACGGCTCATCGGAGCCGAAGACGCTGAGCCGCTACCGGGTGCGGCACGCGCTCTACAAGACCGACCCTGACCTGCAGGCGGCGCACGCCGCGGTTCCCTGGGTGTGCACCTGGGACGACCATGAGGTCGCCAACGATTACGCCGCCGACCAGCCGGAAGAAGACGTGCCGCTGGAAGAATGGGTCGCTCGCCGGCTCGTCGCTTACAAGGCTTATTACGAGCACATGCCGCTGCGCGACCGCATGCGGCCAACGGCGGACGGAATGCGCATTTACGCCCAGATGGGCTGGGGCGACCTGGCGCGGTTTTTCATTCTCGACGGCCGGCAGTACCGCACGCCGCAGGCCTGCCCGCGCCCGGGCAGCAAGGGCGGGTCGAACACGGTGGACATCGCGGCGTGCCCGCAGCTCTTCAGCCCGGAGCGCACGATGCTCGGCCGGCGGCAGGAAGCCTGGCTGCAGACCGCGCTGGAACTGACGCCGGCGCGCTGGAACGTCATTGCGCAGCAGACGCTGATGGCGCAGTTCGACCAGCAGCCGGGACCGGGACGTCAGGCGTGGACCGACGGCTGGGACGGCTATCCGGTCGCGAGAAAGCGGCTGCTCGAATTCCTGGCGGCGAAGAAAACACCGAACCCCGTGGTGATCGGCGGCGACACGCACACGTTCTACGTGGCCGACCTGAAGCCGGATTTCGACCAGCCCAGGTCGCCCACGGTCGCGAGCGAATTCGTCGGCAGCTCGATCTCCTCGCGCTCCTCGTGGACACCGGAACGCGTGGCGCAGATGCTGGCGGACAACCCGCACATCAAGTTCGCCGACAATGGCCATCGCGGCTACGTGCGCGTCGAGGTGACACCGCGCCAGTGGCGCGCCGACCTGCGGGCGATGGAATCGGTGCAAAAGCCCGAGGCGGCGTGCAACACCCTGGCGAGCTTCGTGGTGGACGACGGCAAGCCCGGGCCGCGCCGCGCCTGATCACTGGCAGCGCAGGTTGGCTGCCGGATCCTCGATCGGCTGGCTGCAGTCCTGTTCCCTGACGCGGCGCGTCGGATCGAGCTCGGGCGGCACGCGCCTGGCGTAATCGTCCTCGCTGCCGATGATCGCCGCCATCGCCCCCAGCACGATGAGCGCGCGCGCCGCGGTCCCCGTGCGGACATGGATGCCGGTCGGGGCTACGCTGGATGTGTCCGGGCCGAGGCTGACTCCGGTATGCGCGTGGCAACCCGCGAGCAGCAGGGCGAGCAGCAACGCGATTCTCGACATGGCGCGATGCTACCCCGAGCCTGCGGCGCGACGCAGGCGGTCGAGCACCGCGGCCCAGTCGGGTGACTCAGGCGGCGACTCGATGAGAATGGTCTCGCAGCGCGCGGCATCCATTTCGCGCAATGCGCTATAGAGGCGCTGTGCATACGCTGCCGGCTCGCGCGGCATCCGCACCCAGCAGGCGACCGGCTCATCGGGCCGCGAAAAAGCGAGCACCGCCACGCGCGCGCCGAGTTGCGCGATGCGCGCATCCAGTGCGTGCGGCGCCACGAGGATCGCAGGGGTGCGCGGCGCGTAGTGGCGCTCGAGGCCGCCCGGATGCCGCGGTGAAACCGCGGCCTTCGCTCCGAGCCTGCAGCCAAGCACCGCCTCGAGTTGTTCCGCGCGCACGTGCCCGGGCCGCAGCAGCGCCGGCGCCGCGCCGGACAGGTCCACGATCGTGGATTCGATTCCGACCTCGCTCGACCCGCCTTCGAGCACGCAATCGGCTTCGGCGCCGAGATCCTCGCGCACGTGTGCGGCGCTGGTCGGGCTGACGCGACCGAAGACATTGGCCGAGGGCGCTGCAACACCGCCGCCAAACTGCTCCAGCAATTCCCGCGCCACCGGATGCGAAGGCACGCGCAAGCCGACGGTGTCCTGCCCGCCGGTAACGTAGTCGCCGACCTGCGGCGCGCGCTTCAGGATCATCGTGAGCGGCCCCGGCCAGAAGCGCGCGGCGAGCCGGTGCGCGGCCTCCGGCACCTCGCGCGCCCAGCCGAAAGCGCGCCGCGCGTCGGCAAAATGCACGATCACCGGGTGATCGGCCGGGCGTCGCTTGGCGGCGTACAGGCGCTCGATCGCATCCGGATTGGATGCGTCCGCGCCCAGTCCGTAGACGGTCTCGGTCGGAAACACGACCAGCCCGCCCGCGCGGAGGATCGCCACCGCGCGCCGCACTGCGTCGTTCACAGCTTGAGCGGCGCGGCCTTGAGCACCGCCTCGGTCTGCGTGCGCCGGAATTCGTCGAGCTTGCGCGCGAGCGCTGGGTCCGAGAGCGCGAGCAGCGCGACCGCAAACAGGGCCGCATTGGTTGCGCCCGCTTCGCCAATGGCGAAAGTCGCGACCGGAATTCCCTTTGGCATCTGCACTGTCGACAACAGCGAATCGAGGCCCTTCAGATGTTTCGACGGCATCGGTACGCCGAGCACCGGAAGCGGCGTATGTGCGGCGACCACGCCCGCGAGGTGCGCCGCGCCACCCGCGGCAGCGATGATCGCCTTCAAACCGCGCGCTGCCGCGGCTTCGCTCCACTCGGCGACCGCTTTGGGGCTGCGGTGCGCGGACATGGCCTTGGCCTCGTACGGCACGCCGAACTCTTCCAGCATCGTTGCCGCAGCCTTCATGGTGTCCCAGTCCGACGCCGATCCCATCACGATGCCGATCATGCGAGCTTCTTTCCGGTGAGCCGCGCGAGCGCTTCGCGGTACTTGGCAGAAGTCCTGGCGATCACCTCGGCGGGCAGCCTGGGCGCCGGCGGCGTCTTGTCCCAGTCGAGCGTCTCGAGATAATCGCGCACGTACTGCTTGTCGAACGAGGGCGGCGAGATGCCCACCTGGTACTGGTCGGCGGGCCAGAAGCGCGAGGAGTCCGCGGTCAGGATCTCGTCGATCAGCACCAGCTCGCCGTGATCGCCGGTGCCGAACTCGAACTTGGTGTCGGCGATGATGATGCCCTTGGTGGCGGCAAAATCGGCGGCTTCCCGGTAGAGCCGGATGCTGATGCTGCGCACCTTCTCAGCGAGATCCTTGCCCACGATCGCGCCCATGCGCTCGAACGAGATGTTCTCGTCGTGACCCGAGGCCGCTTTGGTGGCCGGCGTGAAAATCGGCTGCGGCAGCTTCTGCGCCTGCTTCAATCCCTCGGGCAGCCGGATGCCGCACACCGCACCCGAACTCCGGTAGTCCTTCCAGCCCGAGCCGATGAGGTAGCCGCGCACTACGGCCTCGACCGGCAGCGGCCGCAGCTTCCTGACCACGACCGAGCGTCCGCGCACCTGGCGCTTTTCATCCTCCCCCTGCACCACCGATTCCGGATCGATCCCGGTAAGATGGTTGGGCACGATGTGCGCGAGCTTCTCGAACCAGAAGTTCGCCATCTCGGTGAGCACCCGCCCCTTGTCGGGGATCGGATCGCTCAGCACGACATCGAACGCCGACAGGCGGTCCGATACCAGGATCAGCATCTTGTCGCCGTCGACGGCGAAGATGTCGCGCACCTTGCCGCGCCCGATGCGCGGCAGGCTTTTCAGGGTCGACTCGTAAACGGCGCTCACGCGGCGCGCTTTTCCAGCTCGGCTTTCCACTTGCCCTGGCAGGCCAGGCCGTTCATGCGCGCGCGGTGATGGAACGCCATTTGCGCCGCCGCGAAGTTGCCCGCCTGACCCTGCCAGGTCTTGAGCGCCGGGTTCTGCAGCGCGCGCGAATACGAAAACGTGAGCGGCCAGGGAAGCCCCTTCATCGCGGCCATGGCGTTCAGGTGCGCAGTGGCCGCGACGTCCGACTGCCCGCCGGAGAGAAACACCACGCCGGGCTGTGCCGCCGGCACGGTGCGCTTGAGCACGCGCACGGTGCGTTCGGCGACTTCGTCGACGCCCGCCTGGCGGGACGCGGACTTGCCCGAGACCACCATGCTCGCCTTGAGAATCGTGTGTTCGAACGACACGTTGTGCGCCGCAAGCGCAGCATAAGTCGCGCGCAGGGTTGCCTCGGTCACCTCTTCGCAGCGCTCGATCGAATGGCTGCCATCGAGCAGCACCTCGGGCTCGATGATCGGAACGATGGAAGCTTCCTGGCAAACCGCGGCGTAGCGCGCCAGGGCATGCGCGTTGGCATACAGGCAGGCATGGGTCGGAATCGCGTCGCCGATCGTGATCACCGCGCGCCATTTGGCGAAGCGCGCGCCGAGCCTGAAATACTCCTCGAGGCGCCGCGCCAGTCCGTCGAGCCCCTCGGTCACTTTTTCCCCGGGGCAGAGCGCCAGCGCATGCGCGCCCTGGTCCACCTTGATGCCCGGGATGATGCCCTTTTTCGCCAGATAATCGGCGAACGGCACGCCGTCATTCGTTTTCTGCCGGATCGTCTCATCGAACAGGATCACGCCCGAGACGAACTGCTCCACCCCCGGGGTGGTCAAGAGCAGCCCCCGGTAGGCGCGGCGGTTTTCTTCGGTGCATTCGACGCCTACCGACTTGAAGCGCGTCTCGCAAGTGCCGCTCGACTCGTCGGCGGCCAGAATGCCTTTGCCTTTGGCGACCATTGCGGCCGCGGTCCGGGATAACAGGGTTTTGTCCATAGCGTCAGCTGTAGAGGTTGTGGGATCGAGGAGGCGCGATTTTACCCGCGGCGCCAGCGCACCGCATCTTGACTCAGGGCCGGCTTGGGTGACGCGGGCGCTTTTTCAGCCTTTGGACGAGCATCCGGCTTTCGGCGAGTCGCGCAGTTCCCCCTTGACCAGCGCCTTGGCTTCGCAGCGGGCGAAATCCATGAATGCCCGGGCCGTTGCCGAAAGCTGCTTGCCGACCGGGTAAGCGAAGTGCCAGTTGTTCTCGAGGGGGAAGCCCTCGACGTCAAGACAGATCAGGCGCGAGGGTTCGGGCTCCAGTCCGAGCGTGAAGCGCGACATGATCGACACGCCCAGGCCAGCCAGGATCGCCTCCTTGATCGCCTCGTCGGTGTTCAGCTCCAGCCTGACCTTCGGGACGAGCCCGCGCCGCTCGAACAGTTGCGTCGCCAGCAACCGCGTCCCTGACCCGGATTCGCGCATCAGAAAGGGCTCCGCGGCGATGCGTTCGAAGCCGATCTGCCGCACGTTGGCGAGAGGATGATCGTCGCGCGCGAAAACCACCAACGGGTTGGGCAGGAGCGCCTGGGTGACGACGTCTTCCCGATCGAACGGCGAGGCGAAGAGGTACAGATCGTCTTCGTTGCCGGCGAGCCGGTCGATGAGCGTTTTCCGGTTGTGAATCTCCAGCGCCGCTTCCACGCCCGGATAGCGCTGGATGAAGGCCCCGAGCATGCGCGGCGCGAAGTACTTGCCCGTGGAGCAAACCGCTAGCCGCAGATGCCCGCTCTCCATGGAGCGCATGCCGTTCAGCGTCGCCTCGAGAGTCGATAGGGCGCGAAATACGTCATGGCAGCCGGCGTAGAGGCGCTGCCCCGCGTCGGTGAGGTAGACACGCCTGCCGACCTGTTCGAACAACTGCAGGCCGACCGTCTCGGTGAGCTTCTTGATCTGCACCGAAGCCGTGGGTTGGGCGATGTGAAGTTCCTCGGCGGCGCGGGTGAGACTGCCCAGCCTCGCGCTCGCCTCGAAAACGCGCAACTGGGGCAGCGTTCCGTGCTTGAGAAAGCGTCGGATTCCTGATTGCAGCATGGCCGTTCTCCTCGAATCGGTTGCCATGCCGCCGTGCCATCAACGCACAGCGGCCTTCACCTCGGGGCGAAGGCCGCTTTCGCAAAACACGCCTTCACCCGATGGGCAAAGGTCTCGCTTGCACGCTGACAACGATGCTGACGCAACCGGGGCCGAAGCCCGTATTGACGATCGCGTCACGGCAGCCACCGGCTGCCGAAGCTACTCCCCTTTGGAGGGGGTGCCCGGCATTCGCCGGGTCACACGATTTCCTTATAGCAGACTGCGTATCGCCCCTCAAGGCTCTCTCGTGCAAACGATTGATTACGAATGGTGATTGCAGGCATTACGCGGCGTTCGCTGCCATGCGATTTGCCAATGCAATGCATCGCAAATCTCAAATTCCCCTGCTTCTCGCCGGGACCCATACTGGATCGGAACGAACCTGAAATGGCCGCGCGCGACGCCGCTCAAGAGGAGGTTTCGATGCAAGACCGGGAGTCCCACGGCAAACCGATCGACGAACTGGTGAGCGGTTTGCAGACGCATCTCGAACGAGGTTTGACGCAGCAGGAAGCGCAGCTACGTCTGGCGAAATTCGGCGCCAATGAACTGACCGAGCGGCCGCGGCCGGGATTCCTGGCTCTTCTCCGGGATCAGTTCAACAACTACCTCGTGATCATCCTGATCATCGCGGCGCTGGTGTCGCTCGCGCTCGGCGAGTACGTCGATTCCATCGCCATCATGTTCATCGTCGTGCTGAACGCGGTGGTCGGCGTGATCCAGGAATCGAAGGCGGAACAGGCCCTCGCCGCCCTGAAGAAGATGTCCGCGCCGAATGCCCAGGTGATCCGCGACGCTCAGCAGATGACGCTGCCAGGCCGCGAGATCGTCGGGGGCGACATCGTCCTCCTGGAAGCCGGCAACTACGTGCCCGCGGATCTGCGGCTGGTCGAAAGCGTCAACCTCAAGATCGAGGAAGCCTCGCTGACCGGCGAATCGGTGCCGGTCGAGAAGAACGCCGGCGTGGTGCTGGACAAGGAAATACCGCTGGGTGACCGGAAGAACACCGCGTTCATGGGCACGCTGATCACCTACGGACGCGGCAGAGGGCTGGTGACGGGTACCGGCATGAACACCCAGATCGGCCTCATCGCGGAGATGATCCAGTCCTTCGAGGCCGAGGACACGCCGCTGCAGAAAAAGCTCGAGCACCTGGGCAAGGTGCTCGGCACGGCGTGCCTGGCCATCTGTGCACTGGTGTTCGTCTACGGCCTGTTCCGCGACACGCATCTCACGGAGGCGCTGGAGAGCGGCTTCCTCAATTATCTGGAGGCAGAGAAAAAGGACATCATCAACCTGTTCATGACCGCGGTGAGCCTCGCCATCGCCGCGGTTCCCGAAGGCCTGCCGGCGATCGTGACCATCTGCCTGGCGCTGGGAATGCAGCGCATGATCAAGCACCACGCCCTGATCCGCAAACTTCCCGCCGTCGAAACGCTCGGCTGCGCGACCGTGGTCTGTTCGGACAAGACGGGCACCCTGACGCAGAACGAGATGACCGTGGTTCAGGCTTGGGCCGGCGGCAAGCGCCTGCGCATCACGGGGGAAGGCTACAGCCCGAGCGGCGAGTTCTTCGCCGGCACGCAAGCATTCGATCCGCGGTCCGATCCCGACGCGACGCTCCTGCTGCAGGGGGCATTGCTCTGCAACGATGCGAGGCTGGAGGAGAAAAGCGACGAGACGGGCAAGCGCTCGTGGCAGATCATCGGCGATCCCACGGAAGGGGCCCTGGTGGTGGCCGCCGCGAAGAGCGGGTACCGGCGTTTCGAGCTGGAAAATGCGCTGCCACGGATTCAGGAGATTCCCTTCGATTCCGACAGGAAGCGGATGACGACGTTTCACCGCGTGGACGGCGCTCAGGCGCGGGAACTCGCCTCCGGGCTCGGCTCTGCGCCGCTGATTGCCTTCGTCAAGGGCGCGCCCGACATCATTCTCGAGCTCTGCGGCCAGACGCTGGAGTCCGGCCAGGCCGTCGGCCTTACGCAAGCCATGCGCGATGCCATCCTCGAGCAGAACCGCGACATGGCGCGCAGCGCGCTCAGGGTGCTCGCCGTGGCGTGTCACCCGTTGCCGCAAGTTCCGTCGAGCGTGAACCCCGAAAGCGTGGAGAACGACCTCGTGTTCATCGGACTGCTCGGCATGATCGACCCGCCGCGCCCCGAAGTTGTCGAAGCGTTGAAGGTGGCCCGCGGCGCCGGCCTCAAGAGCATCATGGTGACCGGCGATTACAAGGATACCGCCGAGGCCATCGCCAGGGATATCGGCCTGCTGACCCCGGGTGGGTTGGTGCTGACCGGGCCGGAAATCGAGAAACTGAGCGACGCAGCACTGGCTGCGAAGGTCGACCAGCTCGACGTGTGCTGCCGGGTTTCACCGCAACACAAGACGAGGATCGTCGATGCACTGAAAGCGCGCGGCCACGTGGTGGCGATGACGGGGGACGGCGTCAACGATGCACCGGCCCTGAAGCGGGCGAATATCGGCGTCGCCATGGGGATCACCGGCACGGACGTGGCCAAGCAGACGGCCGACATGGTCCTCACCGACGACAACTTCGCCAGCATCGTCGCTGCCATCGAACAAGGGCGGATCATCTATTCCAATATCCGCAAGTTCGTCTACTTCCTGCTCGCCTGCAATGTCGGCGAGATCCTCATCATATTCGGCGCCATGCTGGTGGGCATGCCCATCCCGTTGCGGCCAGTGCAGCTGCTTTGGCTGAATCTGGTCAGCGACGGCGCCCCCGCCCTCGCTCTGGGACTGGAGAAAGGCGACCCCGACATCATGAAACACCCGCCGCGATCGCCGCAGGAGCCGGTCATCAATCGGGACATGGCGATCGGCATCGGTGCGATCGGAATCGTGGACGCGCTGGCCATTCTCGCGGTGTTCTACCTGGCGCTCGAGCGCTATCCGGATCAGCTGGTGGCTGCCCAGACCATCGCCTTCGTTACCCTGTGCAGCTCGGAGCTCATCCGCGCCTTCACCGCCCGGTCCGAATACCACAGCGTCTTCTCCATCGGCGTGTTCTCGAACCGCTGGATGGTCTGGGCGGTCGGCGTATCGTTCCTGCTGGTCCTGATGGTGGTGTACGTGCCGTTCCTCAGGCCGTTCTTCGACACGGTGCCGCTGACCGCGGACGACTGGCTGTTCATGCTGCCGTTCTTCTTCGCCTCCCCGGTCGCCATGGAACTGCTCAAAGTCTATTTCCGGAAACGGTCGGCCACCACAACGCGCAGGGTGCCCGCTACGCTGCCCGTCACCCCTGCTGCCGCGATTGCTCAACCGAGCGCGAGCCAGGCGTCCGTCCCGCACCCATCGATAGGAGGAAACGCCATGCTGAGGGTCCTCATTCCGGTCGATGCCTCCCGCAATTGCCAGTTCGCGGTGAAGCATGTGATCAGCCAATTCATGAACAATACCGCGATGGAAATCCACCTCCTGAACGTCCGGCCGCCGTTCAGCAGTCATATCGCGCGCTTCGTGAGCAGGAAGGCGCGGCACGACTACCACCGTGACGAAGGCGAGAAAGCGCTGGCCCCGGTCAGGCAGATGCTGAACAACTTCGGCATTCCCCATGCGGCGCACATCGAGCTGGGAGACAAGGCGAAAATCATCACCGACGCGGCCCGCCGTTTGCGCTGCGACCAGATCGTGATGAGCACGGCGCGCAAGAATTCACTGACGCGGCTGGTTGAGAGCTCGGTCACCAACAGGGTGCTCGAACTGACCACGGTGCCGGTCGAGGTGATCGCCGGCGACGCAGTGTCGAAGCTCGAGCGCTACGGCATTCCGGCCGCTCTCGCGGCGATGCTGGCGGCCTTGCTGGTGGCCGCAGACTGATGCGGCCTCGATCGGCCCGCCGCGCCGGCACAGGCGCGCCGCGGCCGATGAATCAGCGCTTGCGGTGCGGGTTGCCGCCGAGCAGCGCCGGCGTGCGCGCCTGCGGCGCGTGCGCCGTGAGCGCCCGATAGCCCGGCACGGGTTCCGGTATCCTCGGTTGCGCTTCCTCCTGGTGCGCCCGCACGTGTTCCTGCTTCTGCATCGCCGGGCGCGCATGTGAACGCGCCTGCGGCGGCTGTTGCGGATGCCGGTGCGCATGCACTTGCGTATGCGCTTGCGCACGCGCGTGGGGCTGCGGGCGGTGTTGCGAATGGGCTTGCGCATGACGCGGCGAACTCGGCTCGTGCGCCGGAGGACCTTCGAACCCCTCGATCTTGCGCAGCTCTACGCGCCGGTTCATCAGCCTTTCGATGGCCGCCAGCAGCGGACGCTCCTCCGGGCAGACGAGCGACACTGCCTCCCCGGACGCGCCGGCGCGGCCGGTGCGGCCGATGCGGTGCACGTAATCCTCGGCGACGTGCGGCAGGTCGTAGTTCACCACGTGCGGCAGCTGCTCGATGTCCAGGCCGCGCGCCGCGATGTCGGTCGCGACCAGCACGCGCAACTCGCCGTCTTTGAAGCTCTTGAGGGCGCGCGTGCGCGCGTTCTGGCTCTTGTTGCCGTGAATGGCGTTGGCCTCGATGCCGTCGCGCTCGAGCTGCGTCGCCAGGCGATTCGCGCCGTGCTTGGTCTTGCAGAACACCAGCACCTGGCGCCAGTCGCCGGCTTTCACCAGGTGTGCGAGCAGGTCGCGCTTGCGGTCCTTCGCCACGGGATGCGCCACCTGCGCCACCAGTTCGATCGGCTTATTGCGCGGCGCCACTTCCACCGTGACCGAATCGCGCAGGATCGTGCCCGAAAGCTTGCGGATGTCGTCCGAAAAGGTCGCCGAGAACAGCAGGTTCTGGCGCTTCGCGGGCAGCAGTGCCAGCACGCGGCGGATGTCGTGGATGAACCCCATGTCGAGCATGCGATCCGCCTCGTCCAGCACGAGGATCTCGACGCCGGAGAGATTGACGGTTCTCTGCCGCGCGTGATCGAGGAGGCGCCCCGGGGTCGCGACGAGGACGTCTACGCCGCGCCGCAGCGCATCCACTTGCGGCTGCATGCCGACGCCGCCGTAAACCAGAGTGGAGCGGAACTTGAGATGCTTGCCGTAGGTGCGCACATCTTCGTGCACCTGCGCAGCCAGCTCGCGCGTCGGGGTGAGGATCAGTACGCGCACGGCGCCCAATCCCGGTCGCTGTGCGAGCCGCTCCAGGATGGGAAGCGCGAAGCCCGCCGTCTTTCCGGTGCCGGTCTGGGCGGCGCCGAGCAAATCGCGGCCGGCCAGCACGACCGGTATCGCCTGTACTTGAATCGGGGTGGGTTGGGTGTAGCCTTGCTCTGCGACAGCGCGGAGCAGCTCGGCGCGCAGGCCGAGTCCTTCGAATGACGAACTGATGATGTTCTCCTGAACTCGGCCTGGGAAGGGACACTTCCAACCGGTTCAGGCAGATAGGCAATAAGGGAAACGCTAACCGGATGACGCGAACAAACAATGCAGCGCGCATGATAGCACGAATGATGCAACGCAACACGGCCCAAGCCACTTCACGTACAATGCGCGGCCTTTTTCTTTCCTGAAATCAGAGTCATGGCCCGCGCCCTGCGCAACATTGCGATCATCGCCCACGTCGACCACGGCAAGACCACGCTGGTCGACAAGCTGCTCGCGCAATCCGGCACCTTCGCCGCGCACCAGCATGTGCAGGAACGGGTGATGGATTCGAACGACCTCGAACGCGAGCGCGGCATCACCATCCTCGCCAAGAACTGCGCGGTGCGCTACCAGGGCACGCACATCAATATCGTCGATACGCCCGGGCATGCCGACTTCGGCGGCGAGGTCGAGCGCGTACTCTCGATGGTCGACGGCGTGTTGCTGCTGGTGGACGCGGTCGAAGGCCCGATGCCGCAGACGCGCTTCGTCACGCGCAAGGCGCTCGCGCTCGGCTTGAAGCCGATCGTGGTGGTGAACAAGCTCGACCGCCCCGGGGCGCGCGCCGAGTGGGTGGTGAACCAGACCTTTGATCTCTTCGACAAGCTCGGCGCGAGCGAGGCGCAGCTCGATTTTCCGGTGGTGTACGCCTCGGCGCTGCTGGGCTGGGCGTCGCTCGATGCGGCGCGCACCGGGACCGACATGCGGCCGCTGTTCGAGGCGATCCTCGCGCAGGTGCCGGTGCGCGACGAGGACCCCGACGCGCCGCTGCAGCTGCAGATCTGCTCGCTCGACTATTCGAGCTACGTCGGCAAGATCGGCATCGGCCGCATCCGCCGCGGCCGCTTGAGGCCGCTGCAGGAAGTGGTGCTGTGCAGCGGCCCCGGCGCGACGCCGCTCAAGGTGCGCGTCAACCAGGTGCTCACTTTCGAGGGCCTGCAGCGCACCCTGGTGGAGGAGGCGCTCGCGGGCGACATCGTGCTGGTGAACGGCATCGAGGAAATCGGCATCGGCGCGACGCTGTGCGATCCGGAGCACCCGGAGGCGCTGCCGCTGCTCGAGGTCGACGAGCCGACCCTGACGATGAATTTCCTCGTCAACGCCTCGCCGCTCGCCGGTCGCGAGGGCAAGTTCGTCACCAGCCGCCAGATCCGCGAGCGCCTCGAGCGCGAGACCAAGAGCAATGTCGCGCTGCGGGTCGAATATCCGACCGACTCCGACACCTTCATCGTCTCCGGACGCGGCGAGCTGCATCTGACGATCCTGCTCGAGAACATGCGCCGCGAGGGCTACGAGCTCGCCGTATCGCGGCCGCGCGTGGTCACCAAGATCGTGGACGGCGAACTGCATGAGCCGTTTGAGGCGCTCACGGTCGACCTCGAGGAGGCGCACCAGGGCGCGGCGATGGAGGAGCTTGGCCGGCGGCGCGGCGAGCTGCTCGACATGCAATCCGACGGCAAGGGGCGCGTGCGCCTCGAGTACCGCATTCCGGCGCGCGGCCTGATCGGCTTCCAGGGCGAATTCCTCACGCTCACGCGCGGCACGGGACTCGCGAGCCACGTGTTCGACGACTACGCGCCGCCCAAGGGCGAGATCGGCGAGCGCCGCAACGGCGTGCTGGTGTCGCAGGACGACGGCGTCGCGGTGGCCTACGCGCTGTGGAAGCTGCAGGAGCGCGGCCGCATGTTCGTCAGCCCCGGCGACCCGGTGTACGAGGGCATGATCATCGGCATCCACAGCCGCGACAACGACCTCACCGTCAACCCGATCCGCACCAAGCAGCTCACCAACGTGCGCGCCTCGGGCAAGGACGAGGCGATCGACCTCACGCCGCCGATCCGCCTGACGCTCGAATACGCGGTGGAATTCATCGCCGACGACGAGCTGGTCGAGATCACGCCGAA
>Ga0156179_1181_pt1 | contig 35649 bp, 27 predicted proteins | sample RifCSPlowO2_12_FD_107832 | JGI IMG/M metagenome (GOLD analysis project Ga0156179, IMG submission 107832) | Betaproteobacteria bacterium RIFCSPLOWO2_12_FULL_67_28 | reverse complement strand
GCCGCCGAAGCGCGCCACGTGGCAGCCGCTGCATTTTTCCTCGAGCACTTTCTTGCCGAGCTTGGGGTCGCCGAAAGGGAAGGCGTCGGACTGCGCGAAGACCGGCGCGCTGGCGAGAATTGCAGCCGCGGCGATCCAGACGAAATTCTTCATAGCCCTGCTCCGTGTCGGCGAAAGGCGGATTGCATTCACTCAACCTGGGACGACGACGCGCACCCCGGCCGCCTCCAGATCGGCAAAGTGCCTGGCGTTGAAGGTCAGCAGAGTGGCGGCCTTCGCCTTCAGCGCGCATTCGGCGATGACTGCATCGTAGGTCCGGCCGCCCGAGATTCCGTCGCGACCGGCCCGGCGCAACAACGAACGATAGCCAGGGGCATCAAGCGCCACAACCCTTGCGTTGTCGATGAAATTTCCTTCCAGCAACGCCAATGCGTCCGCGGGAGACAGGCGGTGGGGTGCCGGGATTCGAGTCAGTACGGCATAGCTTTCCGCAAGCGCGTGCGCTGCCGTTGCCAACAACTCGCGGCCACCCAGGCGGCGATCGATTTCTCCGGCCGCTGGCGCATGGTGCGCATGCCAAGCGCAGACCGCCGCAATGATGCAGCTGGTATCGACAAAAAAGGTCGTCGCGGCGCGAGTCGTCATTTCTCGCCGCCACGATCCTCAAGCAGCTTGAGCCGGGTCTGTTCGACCACCCCCGGCGAGAGCTCCGGCAATCTCCCTTTCGGCACCGCGACCAGCAGTCGGCCGCGCCGCTGCAAGCGCACCGCAGCGGGGGCGGGTTCGATCTCGATGCGGCCATCGTGCCAGCGAATCTCCAGCGATGCTCCAGGCGCGAGCCGCGCCTCGCGACGGATTTCCTTCGGAATTACGAGTCGTCCGGAATCATCAATGGTTGTTTTCATGGCACAAATTCTACCATGTTTACTGGGTCTGCGAGCGCATAATGCGAGATCCTCGGATCACCACCGCGACTGGGGCATGCGTATACGCAACGTTGGAATCTGGATTTCCGCCGCCTGCATGGCAATGTTTGCGGCGGGCCTAGCGGCGCTGGCTTCTGCCGATATCGGGAAATTGCCGTTCACCCTCACGCGCCTTGCGCCCGGCGTCTACGCCGCCATCGCAGTGCCCGGCGCCAGCGCGGGCGCGAATGCGGGCTTCGTGATCGGCGAGGAAGCGGTGGCGGTCATCGACACGTTCGTCAGCGCGACGGCGGCCGAGGCACTGCTGGCGGAAATTCGCAGGCTGACACCGCTGCCGGTGCGTTACGTCATCAATACGCACCATCACATCGACCATGTTGCGGGCAACGCCGTATTCCTGCAGCAAGGCGCTGTGCTGATCGCGCAGCGCAACGTGCGCGACTGGGTGAAAAGCGAAAACCTGCGCCTGTTCGGCGACAGGATTACTGCGGAACGCGAGGCTCAGGTGAAAGCGCTCGAGCCGCCTCGACTCGGCTACGAGGGCGAGTTGCTCCTGGATCTCGGCGGCGTTCGAATCGTCGTGCGCAGCCTCCCCGGGCATACTGGGGGCGACTCGATCGTTCGGGTTCCGAAAGCGTCGGTCGCCTTTCTCGGCGATCTCTTCTGGCGCCGGTCGGTGCCGAACCTGGTCGATGCGACAGTCGCCGACTGGGTTGGCACATTGGAACGCATCACGCAGGGGCCAGGCGCCGCTTCCATGCGCTTTGTCCCCGGACATGGCGAGATCGGCTCCGGCGCGGAGGTGCTCGAGTTTCGTGCCTATCTGCTCGATCTGCGCGCCGCGGTCGGCACGCATCGGAAGGAGGGCTTGGGCGGCAATGCCCTGCACTCGGCGGTGCTCGCGCAACTTGCCGCGCGCTACGGCGACTGGGCTTACTACAAGTCGCTCGCGCCGCGCAACGTGCTCGACATGGCCGCCGAGCTGGAGGGCAGGAAGCGCAATCCGTCTCTCGACTAATTGGGCGGACAGTTCTCGTCTACGTACTTGCCAAGTCTGTTCAGTTCGATTCCGCGTTGGTCAAATGCATGGTCCGCTTTCTCGTTCGCAAAAACCCTATGCTGATCCCGAACCAGCTGTGCTCTGCGCTCTGCCTGCAGCCTTTCAATCCGGGCCTTCGCCTCAGCACATCGCTGTGTCCTGTCTGACTTGGCCCGATCGGCTGTCTGCATCTTCTCTCTGTCCGTCGCTGCGGCCGCTTCACGCTCTTTCTGTCGCTCTCGAAACTCCTGTTCCTGCTGCTGCAGGGTCTTGCCAGGCTTTGAACCCGTCTTCCCGCCGGAGATCACCGGTGCCGTTTCAAGCTTGAGAGCCCGGGATCGGGTTTGCGGCGGAGGACTCTCCGAGTAATGCGTAACGCCCTTCTCATCGACCCACTTATAAAGCGTCGTCTGTGAGACCACCGGGTTTAGAACCGACCCGACCGCGAGCAAGGCGACCCCAAAGGAGAATCGCGTCAGGCACCTCACGTCATGGCACTCGCATAGCCGCGCGTTCCTAGCGCGTACCCTCGCCGCGGGCCGGCCGCCACGGCCGCGGAAAGCTCGCCGGACTCGCGTTGCCCTCGCGGTCGAGCGCGATCACGCCGAAGACGAAACCGTCCTTCGACACGCCCTTGAGCGTGAATCGCGTCACGTCGCCCACGTCGCGGCTGAACTGCCAGGTGGGCGTTCCCGGCGCGCGCCACACGACGCGGTAGCCGGCGAGATCCGGCTCCACGTTCGCCGTCCAGCGCAGCGTCGTGTCGTTCTCGAGCTCGATCACCTCGATGCCTGCTTCCCGCGGCGGCGCCGGCGCGAGCGCAAGCGAAGCCAATCCCGCCGCGTTCGCGCGCGCCACCTGGGCAACGTAGGCGAAATCGACGAACTCCGGCAGATCGCCGAACCGGACGCCCTTTTCCTCGCGCACGTCCTGGTGCTGATGGCGGTAATCTTCCGCCGGCTCGGTGAAGCGAACGGCGGCATACCCGCGCTCCAGAAAAGGCAGGTGGTCGCCGCCGCGCAGGAAGCGATCGGGACGCGGGATCAGATCGACGGTGAAACCGGGCAGGTAACGCTCTGCGGTCTCCTTGAGGTGCCGGCCGAGCTGATGCGTCGGCGTGTCGGCCTCGCCGCCCGAGCGGGCGATGGCGTCAAGCTCCCTGCGGGCGCGCTGCGCGAACGCGTTCGCATGCCGCTGCGAAGCAGCCAGCAGCGCCGGCAGACCGTTCGCGAACAACCGCACCCTGCGCTCGTTGCGGCGGCCGTCGCTCGCGGTCGGGCTGCCAATGATGTCGTTCGTGATCATCGCGGCGATTGCAAGTCCGTTCTTGCGCGCCACCTCCGCCCAGTGAGCGGCGCCGAGCAGGCCCTGCTCCTCGCCGGCCACGGCCATGAAGACGACCGTGGCGTCCAGGCGGTGCGCCGCCATGACGCAAGCGAGTTCCATCACGGCTGCCACGCCGGAGGCGTCGTCATTGGCTCCGGGGGCAAAGGATTCGGCGTCCATGACATCTGATACGCGCGAGTCGTAATGCCCGCTGACGACGTAGATGCGTTTCTGCGCCTCGGCTTGGGCGCCGGGGAGCGTCGCGACGACATTCACGATTTCCACCGCCTCCGGCAACCGTCTGCCCGGCGGCTCGATGTAGGCGTCGAATGCGACCTGCATCCGCCCCCCGGTCGCACGCGCGCATTCCGCCAGTTCGGCATGGATCCAGCGGCGCGCGGCGCCGATGCCGCGCGTGTCGGAATCCGTCTGCGAGAGCGTGTGGCGGGTGTAAAACGATGCCAGTTTCCGGATCCGGGCCTCGATCCTCTCCTGCGATACCGCAGCCACGATTGCATCGATCTGGAGATTGCGCTCACCTGAATCGGCTGCGCGCGCAGGCGTGCTGAGGCTCAGCACGAACGCAACGAGACTGCTCCATGCGACGGACCGCACGCTACTCTACCGTCACCGACTTGGCGAGATTCCGCGGCTTGTCCACATCCGTGCCGCGCGCGAGCGCCGTGTGATACGCCAGCAATTGCAGCGGCACCACGTGCAGGATCGGCGACAGCAGCCCGTAATGCTCCGGCAGGCGGATCACATTGATCCCTTCGGAACCTGCGATGCGCGTTTCGGCGTCCGTCAGCACGTAGAGTTCGCCGCCGCGCGCGCGCACTTCCTGCATGTTCGACTTGAGCTTCTCCAGCAGCGCATCGTTCGGCGCCACCGTCACCACCGGCATCTCCGAGGTGACGAGCGCGAGCGGCCCGTGCTTGAGTTCTCCCGCCGGGTAGGCCTCGGCGTGGATGTAGGAGATCTCCTTCAGCTTGAGCGCCCCTTCGAGCGCGATCGGGTAGTGCAGCCCGCGGCCGAGAAAGAGCGCGTGCTCCTTGGCGGCGAAGCGTTCCGACCACGCCATCACCTGAGTTTCCAGGGCGAGCGCCGCGCCGAGCGCCTTGGGTAGATGCCGCAGGCGCCGCAAATGCTGCTGCTCTTCATCGACCGACAGGCGGCCGCGCAGCTTCGCCAGCGTCATCGCGAGCAGAAACAGCGCCACCAGTTGCGTCGTGAACGCCTTGGTCGACGCAACGCCGATTTCCACGCCTGCATGGGTGAGAAACGCGAGTTGCGTCTCGCGCATCATGGCGCTGGTGGCGACGTTGCAGATCGCGAGCGTATTCGGCTGACCCAGCGTGCGTGCGTGGCGCAAGGCCGCCAGCGTATCGGCGGTTTCTCCCGATTGCGACACCACCACCACCAGCGCATCCGGATCCGGCACGCTGTCGCGGTAGCGGTATTCGCTTGCGATCTCGACCTGCACCGGCAGTCGCGCCAGCGATTCGATCCAGCACTTGGCCGTGAGCCCGGCGTAGTAGCTCGTGCCGCAAGCGAGCAGCAGCACTGATTTGACCCGCTGCAGCGCTGCAGCGGCGCCTTCGCCGAAAAGCGCCGGCGCCACCGACTCGACGCCCTCCAGCGTGTCGGCTACCGCCTGCGGCTGCTCGAAGATTTCCTTCTGCATGAAGTGCCGGTACGGTCCCAGCTCGACCGCGCTGCTACCAGCCTTGACGATGCGCGCTTCACGCTTCACCGGCCGGTCAGCCTGGTCGAGCACGCGATAGCCGTCGAGCCGGATCTCGGCCACGTCGCCTTCCTCGAGATAGGCGATGCGCTCGGTCGTGCCGGCGAGCGCAAGTGCGTCGGAGGCAAGGAACATCTCGCCGTCGCCGACGCCGACCACGAGCGGGCTGCCGGCGCGCGCGCCCACCACCACGTGCGGCTCGCGCTCGCTCATCACCGCGATGGCGTAGGCGCCGCTCAACCGCTTCGCCGCCCGGCGCACTGCGTCGAACAGATCGCCCGCGTAGAGGCTGTGCACCAGGTGCGCGATCACCTCGGTATCGGTCTGGCTCTCGAACGCGTACCCTCGAGCCTTCAGCTCGTCGCGCAACTCCTCGAAGTTCTCGATGATGCCGTTGTGCACCAGCGCGATCTCGCCGCGCGAGAACAGGGGATGCGCGTTGTGCGTGAGCGGTGCGCCGTGCGTCGCCCAGCGCGTGTGCGCGATACCGGTTTCCGCGGCAAGCGCTTGCGAGGCGACCTGTCCGGCGAGGTCGGCGACGCGCGCCACGCTGCGCACGCGCGCGAGCGCCCCGTGATGCAGCGCCGCCACGCCGCAGGAGTCGTAGCCCCGGTATTCGAGCCGCCGCAGGCCCTCGAGCAGGACCGGAATGATGTCGCGCCGCGCAGCCGCCCCCACGATGCCGCACATGGCCTCAATCCTTCTTCGGTGGTTTCCAGCGCGGCACCGTGATCTGGCGCGCGCGCGCCACGGTCAGCTCCCCGGCCGGCGTGTCCTTGCTGATGGTCGAGCCGGCGCCGATGTACGAGCCCTTCGCGAGCCGCACCGGTGCCACCAGCGTCGTGTCCGAACCGATGAAGCAGTCGTCCTCGATCACGGTGCGGTGCTTGCGGGCGCCATCGTAGTTGCAGGTGATGGTGCCGGCGCCAATGTTGACGCGTGCGCCGACCTCGGCATCGCCGATGTAGGCAAGATGATTCGCCTTCGACCCGGCGCCGAAGCGGCTCGCCTTCACCTCGACGAAATTGCCGATATGCACCTCCTCGGCAAGGCTCGCACCCGGGCGCAGCCGCGCGTAGGGCCCGATGCGGCAGCGTGCCCCGACCTCGGCGTTCTCCAGCAGGGAAAACGCATGGATCTCGCTCCCGGCGGCAACCGCAACGTCGCGCAGCACGCAGTTGGGACCGATCTTCACGCCATCGCCCAGGCGCACCCTGCCCTCGAAGACGCAGTTGACGTCGATCGAGACGTTACGCCCGCATTCGAGGTCGCCGCGCACGTCGATGCGCCGCAGGTCGGCGAGCGCCACGCCCGCTTCGAGCAGCCGCTTGGCGCCCGCGTTCTGAAATGCACGTTCCAGGATGGCCAGATCGTGATGCGTATTGACCCCGGTCACCTCGTGCCAGTCGGCCGCCTTGACAGCGCTCACCACGACGCCCTCGGAGACCGCATGCGCGACCACATCGGTGAGGTAATACTCCCGCTGCGCGTTGCGGTTCTTCACCTTGGCGAGCCACGCGCCGAGCCGCGAAGCCTTCGCAGCAAGAAATCCCGCATTCACTTCGCGGATCGCGAGCTGCTCGTCGCTCGCATCCTTGTGCTCGACGATGCGCTCGACCCGGCCGCCGGCAGAACGAACGATGCGGCCGTAGCCCGCCGCATCGGGCGCGTCGGCGGTCAGAATCGCAAGCCCGCCGCGCGCCGCATCCGCGAGGCGCCGCAGGGTGTCGGCGCGCACCAGCGGCACGTCGCCATACAGCACGAGTACCTCGGCATCGGCAGCAACGTGCGGCAGCGCCTGCATGACCGCGTGGCCGGTTCCGAGCTGCTCGGCCTGCTCGACCCATTCGACCCGCAGATCGGCAAACGCCGAGCGCAGTTCGCCGCCAAGATGACCGTGCACGACGACGATACGCCGCGGCGCGAGCGCCCGCGCCGCCGCCAGCACATGCGCGAGCAAGGGTTGGCCGGCCAGGCGGTGCAGTACCTTGGGCAGCGCAGAATGCATGCGCTTTCCCTGCCCGGCTGCGAGGACGATCACTTCGAGGGACATGGGGTATGGTGTCGATTTTAGCTGAATGCGTTTCACGTCATGACCTTGCTGAGGCAGGCCGAAGCGAGTGCGTTTGCGCGTGTCGCGCTCGCCAACGTGGCGCGAGAATATCCGCGCAAGCTGGACCACCTGCTGCTCGCCCCGCCCGGCGAGCTGACGCCACGGCGAATCCATCCCGTGTTCTTCGGCAGCTACGACTGGCACTCTGCGGTGCACATGCACTGGCTGCTTGCCCGGCTGCTGCGCCTGCACCCGGCGTTGCCGGAGGCGGATGACATCGGGGCCCGGCTCGACCTGCAACTTGCGCCGCAGGCCATGGCGGGGGAGCTGGCCTACTTCGATTCACCTGCCGCTCGGACCTTCGAGCGTCCCTATGGCTGGGGCTGGCTGCTCGAGTTGCTGGCGGAGCTCACGCGCCTGAAGAACGACCCCTGGACGCGGGCCGTGGCGCCGCTTGCCGGTCTCATCGCGGCTCGCTTTCGTACTCAGGTCTGCGCAGCACCCTACCCCGTTCGCAGCGGCAGCCACGGCAATACCGCGTTCGCGTCGCTGCTCGCCCTCGATTACGCACGCCGCGCCGGCGACCACGCGCTTGCCGCCGCTATCGAGCAAGCGGCGCGCCGCTGGTACGCCTCCGATCGCGACGCGCCCGTGGCGTATGAGCCCTCGCTGGACGATTTTCTGTCGCCCGCGCTCGTCGAAGCGACCTTGATGCGCGAGGTCCTGCCGGCCGCCGCGTTTCGCGTCTGGCTGGGGGCTTTTCTGCCCGCGGACCTGGGCCCCCTCGACGCACCACCGCTGGTGGCCGATCGCAGCGATGCCAAGCAGGCCCATCTCGACGGTCTCGCGCTATCGCGCGCCTGGTGCTTCGTGCGGCTGGCCGCGACATGGCCCGCAGGCAACGCGCGCCGCGCAGCTTATCAGGCGGCCGCGGAACGCCATTTCGCCACGGCCCTGCCACAGGCGGTGGGCGGCGATTACGCCGGCGAACACTGGCTGGCTTCATTTGCTGCGCTGGCAATGGGAGAATGTCCCTAGGGCCGCATACCCCGGAGGCATCATGAAGAACCTGCTATTGGTCATCGCCATCGCCGCTTTCGCCGGCTGCGGCGTCGAGACCGCCAGTACCGCCGCCACCGCCGCCAGTATCAAGGCCAAGGAGTTGGAAGAGGCGAAGAAATCGCTTGACCGCGCGCAGCAAAAAATCGATCAGGCAACGCAGCAAATGCAGCAGCGCGCGCAGAAGTCGGGCGACGACGCCACGCGCTGAGCGAGCGCGGCGCGCGTCAGTCGCGCAAGGCGACGACGTTGTACGCGCTTACGGTGCGCAGGATGCCCTTCAGGGACAGTTCGCCCACGCTTTCGGCCTGCACGCGCTCCTCGACCTTGCCGTAGAGGCGCTGCGAGATCAGGATCTGACCGGCCTTGGCCTCGCTGCACAGGCGCGCCGACAGGTTGGTCACCGGGCCGATGGCGCCATAGTCGCGCCGGTCATCGAAGCCGATCGCGCCAAGCGTGGCGTAGCCGTTGGCGATGCCGACGCCGAAGCCGAGGTCGTAGCCGCGCTTTTTCCAGCTAACGCCGAGCGCTTCCACCGCCAGGCGCATCTCGAGGGCCATGCGGATCGCGGCAAGCTCGTGCTCGCCCACCGGAATCGGGTCGTTGAACAGGATCATCACGCCGTCGCCGGCAAAATGCTCGATCGTGCCCTCGTGCGCCATGACGATGCGGCCCAGCTCGGCGTGGTACGCGCGCAGCACGTCCATCGCTTCCTCGGGCTCGGCAGTCTCACTGAAGGTGGTGAAGCCGCGCAGATCGGTGAACACCACGGTGATTTCGCGCCGGTGCGTCTTCAGCGGATCGTCGACTTCCCCGGAGAGGATCAGATCGCCGATGCGCGGCGAGACGAAGCGCTTGAGGCGCGCGAACCGGTCCAGCGCCGCCACTTGTTCGGCGACGCGCTGCTCGAGGTTGGCGTTCAGTTCGCCCAATTGGTCGTAGAGCGACTTGATGCGAAGCAGTGATTTCACGCGCGCCAGCAGCTCGGCCTGATTGATCGGCTTGGTGAGGAAATCGTCGGCCCCGGCTTCGAGCCCCTTGATGCGCTCCTGTGCCGGGTCGAGCGAGGTCACCATCACCACCGGCAGCACGCCGGTGGAAGCGTCGGCGCGGATCGCGCGGCACACCTCGTAGCCGTTCAGGCCCGGCATCATGACATCCAGCAGCACGAGGTCGGGGCGCTGCTCGGCGAGGCGCTTCAGGCCCGCCTCGCCGTTCGCTGCCGTCGCGACTTCGTAACCCTTGATCGTGAGCAGGTCGGCGAGGAGCTTGACGTTCGCCGGCGTGTCGTCGATCACCAGGATCTTCGCGGCGCGCGCCATCAGCCGTCCCCGGCCGGGTGGCTGCCCAGCGCCTTGGCAATCGCCGCGATGAACTCCTTCAGGTTGACCGGCTTGGCGACGAATCCGTCGAAGCCCGCGTCCATGATCTCGCGCCGGTCCTGCGGCATCACCGAGGCGGTGAAGGCGAGTACCGGAATGGCGCGCGTGGCCTCGTTTGCGCGCAGTTTTTTCAGCGCCTGGATGCCGTTCATGCCCGGCAGCTGGATGTCCATCAGCACCAGGTCCGGGTTTTCCTTCGGCGCCATCTCGAGCCCGGTTTCGGCGGTCTCGGCCTCGATCGTGCGGTATCCCTTCACCTGCAGGATGTCGCGCGCGAGCTTGCGGTTCTTCTCGTTGTCTTCGACGATCAGGATCAGTTCATTGGCCATGGCGGTTGGGAAGCGTGAAGGTGAAGGTGGCGCCCTTGCCGAGGCTGCTCGCGATGCGGATCTGGCCGCCGTGCAGCTCGACAAAGCGCTTGGTGAGCGCCAGGCCGAGGCCCGTGCCCTCGGCCTTGCGCGTGTAATCGCGCCCGACCTGCTTGAATTCCTCGAACACCGCGTCGTGGTCCTCGGGGGCGATGCCGACGCCGGTGTCGCTCACCGCGACCTCGACCCCGGCGCCGTTCGGCTTCGCAGCGACGCTCACCTTGCCGCCTTCGGGCGTGAACTTCACGGCGTTGGACAGGAGATTCAGCATGATCTGCTTGAACTTGCGCTCGTCGGCGCGCACCAGTCCGAGCGACAGGTCGACTTCGAGGCTGAGCGCGATGCCGTGGCGCTGCGCGCGTTCCTTCACCAGCGTCATGGCGTTCTGCAGCGCGGCCGGCAGATCGAAATCAGCCAGATCGAGCTCCATCCGGCCGGCCTCGATCTTGGACAGATCGAGGATGTCGTTGATCAGCCCCAGCAGGTGCCTGCCCGAGGAGTGGATGTCGTTCACGTACTCCATCTGCTTTTCGTTCAGCTCGCCAAAGTAGCGCTCCGCGAGCACCTCCGAGAAACCGATCACGGCGTTGAGCGGCGTGCGCAGCTCGTGGCTCATGTTGGCGAGGAACTCGGACTTGTGGCGATTGGCGATCTCGAGCTGCTGGCTCTTGTCCTGGATCTCGCGGAACAGGCGCGCGTTCTGGATTGCGATCACCGCCTGGTCGGCGAAGGTCTTGAGGAGCGTGATCTGCTTGTCGCTGAAGCGGCTGGCGTACTTGCGCCCGACCCAGATCGCACCGATGCCGCGGCCCTCGAACAGCATCGGCGCAAAGACGATCGATCGCATGCCGAGGGCTCGAGTACCTTCCCGTACATACGCGGGAACTCCCGCCGCCTCGGTGTCCGCGTAATGCTTCACGGCAGCGTCGAGGATCGCGCTGCCGGAGCCGCTTTCGTGCGTGAGCGGCATCGGGTAGAGGGCTTTGAGCTTGTCGCGGCCGTCGCCATGATAGGCCGCCAGATCGATCTGTAGGTCGTCCGTGGTCAGCGTAACGCCGACCAGATTCCCTTCGAACAGGCGCTCGCAGCGTTCCAGGATCGTCTCGAACACGGGCCGGGTGTCGGCGATCGAGCTACTGATCGCGCCCAGCACTTCGGCCGAGGCCTTCTGCTGCTCGAGCGCTTCGCGGGTCTCGTTGAACAGACGCGCATTCTCGATGGCGATCACCGCCTGGTCGGCGAACGCCTTGATCAGCGCCACCTGCTTGTCGTCGAACGGCAAAGCGTCGCGGCGCGCCGCGATGATGGCGCCGATCACCCGGTCTTCGCGCAGCATGGGCGCCGCGATCAGCGAATCGAATCCGAAATCTCGCGCAAACGCGGCGGTAGCGGGCGGCGCGGCGGAATTGTCGAGGACCGGCGTCAACTGCAAAACCTTGCCCGAGCGCATGACGTGTCCGCCGACCGTGCTGTCGTCCAGCGGCCGCGGGTAGTTCTCGCCGAGCCGCTCGAATCCGGCCTCGCCGGAAAGCGCGGCCATTTCGATCCTCCCCTCGCGCAGCAGCTGGACCACGGCGAAGCGCGCGCCGAACAGCCGCAGGATATTGCGTGTGATGGCGTCGAACACCGGCCGCGTATCGGCGATCGAGCCGCTGATGGACGACAGAATTTCGCCGCTCGCGCCCTGGAACTCGAGCGCCTGCTTCAGCTCGCCGGTACGTTCCTCGACCTTGCGCTCGAGGCCCGCATACGATTCCTTCAGGTCCGCGGCCATCTTGTTGAATTGCTCCGCCAGGTCCTGCAGCTCGTCGCCGGTGTGGACGTCGATCCTCTGGTCGAGCCTGCCGGAGCCGATCGCGGCGGCGCCGTTCTGCAGCGCCCGGATCGGATTGGTCATGCGGCGGGCGAAGATCAGGCCCACCAGGATCGACAGCAGCAGGCCCGCCACCAGCAGGACGCCGCTGCGGGCGAGCGAGGCATAGAGCGGCTTGTACGCCTCGGCCGTCGCCTGCTCGACGAACACGTACCAGTCGAGCGACTCGATGCGCGCGAAAGCAGTCAGCACGGAGCGGCCGTCGCGATCGCGCGCCTCCGACAGGATGCTGCGATCCTCCTGCGTCTCGCCGGGAGCGGCCGGGGGCGCCTGCAGTGCGGCCGTGACCTGCGGCAGTGCCGAGAAATCGGTCTTCTGCAGCACCAGGCTGATGTCCGGATGCGCCACCAGGCTGCCGTCCCGGTCGAGGACGTAGGCGAGCCCCGTCTCCCCGATCTTGATGCGCTGGATCACCTCCCAGATGAACTTGAGGTTCACCTCGACCGCCGTGACCCCGGCGCCCTCGCGCCCGGCGCGCATCGCGATGGCCATGTACGGCTCGGTTTCCTTGCGGAAATACACCGGCCCGAAATACGCCTGGCCGCCGCGTGCGCCGAGAAAACGCGGATCCTTCGCCAGGTCGTCGAGGCACTCGCCGATGCGGTTGATCTTCAGCCGCGACCATTCGACCTGCAGGCATCCATTGGCGTGGATGTAGATCGCCTCCGTGATCGCCTGCACCTGGCGGCCGAGCTTGTCGTAGTCGTTGCGGCGCAGCGCCTTCGGGTCGGCGTCCTCCACGATCTGCGGCAGCGCGGTCCAGCCGATCTGGTGCTCGATTTCCTTGACGAACTGCTCGATGCGGCCCGCGGCCGAAACGGCCTTCTCGCGTGCCAGGGCGACGAGAGAGTTGCGCGTCTCGAGATAGGAGAAGTAGGTGCTGATCGCGCCGCTCACCACCAGCGTGGCGGCGACCAGCGCGATGATGAGCGCCAGATACTTGCGGTAGATGCGGCGCCGCGCGTGCATTGCCTCCCCCTTGGGCCGAGGGTCTACCGGCGCCGGTGTTCTGTCAACCGGCGTCCGGGTCTGATTCGATCACCCGGTCGGCGATCGCGAACACGCGTGCCAATCAGCGCGGAAGCAGCGATGCTCCGGTGAGGAATTCGTCCACCGCGCGGGCGCACTGACGTCCTTCGCGGATCGCCCAGACGACGAGCGACTGCCCGCGCCGCATGTCACCCGCGGCGAACACCTTGGCTGCGCTGGTGGCGTAGCAGCCAGCACCGTCGGTCGTCGCCTTGGCGTTGCCGCGAGCATCCTTGTCGACGCCAAACGCATCCAACACCGATTGCCACGGCGACACGAACCCCATGGCGAGGAGCACCAGATCGGCCGGCAGCGTGAACTCCGATCCGGGCATTTCGCTCATCCTGCCGTCCCTCCATTCCAGCCTCACCAGCTCGAGCGCAGTGACTTTGCCGCTCGCTGCTCCGCTGCCGCCGACGAACGCCTTGGTGGCGACCGACCAGTCGCGCTCGCAGCCTTCCTCGTGCGAAGACGAGGTGCGCAGGCGCGTCGGCCAGTACGGCCAGACCGGATTGCGCTCCGGGTCGGACGGCATCGGCAGCAGCTCCAGCTGCGTCACCGAACGCGCGCCATGCCGGTTGGAGGTGCCGATACAATCGGAACCGGTATCGCCGCCGCCGATCACGACGACGTGCTTGCCGCTTGCCCAAAGCTGCGTCACTTTCGCGTCGCCGGCAACGCGGCGATTCTGCAGCGGCAGGAAGTCCATGGCGAAATGGATTCCGCCCAGTTCGCGCCCGGGAACCGGGAGGTCTCGCGGTTGTTCCGCCCCCCCGGCGAGCACCACGGCGTCGAACTCGGCAACGAGTTCGTGCGCAGCCACCGCCTGTGCCGCTGCGTTGCCGGCGCCGACCGGTGCGGCCCCGACTACCTGATTGACGCGGAACTCGACCCCTTCGGCAAGCAACTGCTCGACGCGTCGGTCGATCGACCGTTTTTCGAGCTTGAAATCGGGAATTCCATAGCGCAACAGGCCGCCGACGCGATCGTTCTTCTCGAACACCACGACGGCGTGGCCCGCGCGCGCGAGCTGCTGCGCGCACGCGAGCCCGGCCGGCCCGGAGCCCACGATGGCGACGCGCCTGCCCGAGCTCGCCGCTGCGGGTTGCGGCTGCACCCATCCCGCTTCCCAGGCCTTGTCGATAATGGCGTGCTCGATCGACTTGATTCCTACCGGGTCGTTGTTGATGCGCAGCGTGCAGGCTTCCTCGCACGGCGCCGGGCACACGCGTCCGGTGAACTCCGGGAAGTTATTGGTCGAATGCAGCACCTCGATGGCGCGTTCCCAGTTCTCCCGGAATACGAGGTCGTTCCAGTCCGGAATGATGTTGTTCACCGGGCAGCCCGACATGCAATACGGCGTGCCGCAGTCCATGCAGCGCGCGCCCTGGATCTTGGCTTCGGCGTCGCTCAGGTGCGCGGTGAATTCGCGGTAATGCTTCTTGCGCTGCTCCGGCGGCTCGGAGGCCTCTTTGAGGCGCCGAAACTCGAGAAATCCGGTGACTTTGCCCATTCAGGCCGCCGCTTTCCGGTGCGCCGCCGCGAGCTCGCCCAAGGCGCGGCGATATTCCTTCGGAAACACTTTCACGAACCGCACGCGGTTCTCGGGCCAGTTCTCGAGGATCCGGTGGGCGCGGCTGCTGCCGGTGGATCGGGCATGGCGCTCGATCAAGCCCTTGAGAAGGGACTCGTCGCACCGGCCGAGATGCCACAGATCGCGCGCGACCTTCGCCTGCTGCTCGCTCTCGGTGAGCACCGGCTCGAAATCCACCATCGCGGTGTTGCAGCGCCTCGCAAAATCGCCGTCGACGTCATAGACATAGGCGATTCCGCCCGACATGCCGGCCGCAAAGTTGCGTCCGGTCAGGCCGAGCACGGCAACCGTGCCGCCGGTCATGTACTCGCAGCCGTGATCGCCCACGCCCTCTACCACCGCCTGCGCGCCCGAATTGCGCACCGCGAAGCGCTCGCCGGCGACGCCGCGGAAGTACGCCTCGCCGGCGATGGCGCCATACAAGACGACGTTCCCGGTGATGATGTTTTCGCCCGGTTCGCCACGGAACTTGGGTGAGGGTTGCACCGAGATGCGGCCGCCCGAGAGCCCCTTGCCGCAATAGTCGTTGGTCTCGCCGATCAGGTCGAGCGTGACGCCGCGCGCAAGGAACGCACCGAAGCTCTGTCCCGCGGAACCCGCCAGGCGCACGTGTATCGTGTCCTCGGGCAGTCCTTCATGCCCGTAGCGCTTGGCGATTTCCCAGGATAGCATCGTGCCGACGGTGCGGTTGACGTTCCGGATCGGGGTTTCAACCCTCACTTTCTCGCCGCGCTCGAGCGCCGCACGCGCCAGCTCGATGAGACGGTTGTCGAGCGCTTTCTCCAGCCCATGATCCTGGCGCTCGCAGTGATGGCGCGCGACGCCGGCAGGCACTTGGGGCACGGCGAAAACCCTGGAGAAATCGAGCCCCTTGGCCTTCCAGTGCTCGATACCCTTTCTGGTGTCGAGCAGATCGGCGCGCCCGATCAGGTCGCCGAAGCGGCGTATGCCCAGCTGCGCCATCAGTTCGCGCACTTCCTCGGCGACGAAGAAAAAGAAGTTGACGACATGCTCGGGCTTGCCGGCGAAGCGCTTGCGCAGCACCGGATCCTGGGTCGCCACGCCCACCGGACAGGTGTTGAGGTGGCACTTGCGCATCATGATGCAACCCTCGACCACCAGCGGCGCGGTCGCAAAACCGAACTCGTCAGCGCCGAGAATCGCGCCGATCACGACATCGCGCCCGGTCTTGATCTGACCATCCACCTGCACCGCGATGCGCCCGCGCAGCCGGTTCAGGGTGAGCGTCTGCTGCGTTTCGGCAAGGCCCAGTTCCCACGGCGTGCCCGCGTGCTTGATGGATGACCACGGCGATGCGCCGGTGCCGCCGTCGTGTCCGGAAATCGTGACATGGTCGGCTTTCGCCTTGGACACGCCTGCCGCCACCGTCCCGACGCCTACCTCGGACACCAGCTTCACCGAGATCGAAGCCGTCGGATTGGCGTTCTTCAGGTCGTGAATCAGCTGCGCGAGGTCTTCGATCGAGTAGATGTCATGGTGCGGCGGCGGCGAGATCAATTCCACGCCCGGCGTCGCGTAGCGCAATTCGGCGATGTATTCCGAGACCTTGCGCCCGGGCAGCTGGCCCCCCTCGCCCGGCTTGGCCCCCTGCGCCATCTTGATCTGGATTTGCTCGGCGCTTGCCAGATACTCGGCGGTGACGCCGAAGCGGCCCGAGGCCACCTGCTTGATCTTCGACTTGAGGGTATCGCCCTCGCGCAGCGCAATGTCGGCTTCGACGCGTCCCGCGCCCAGGCGCGAGCGCAGTGTCTCGCCGGCCTTTGCCGGGGCGTAGCGCCGCCGGTCCTCGCCGCCTTCGCCGGTGTTCGATTTGCCGCCGATGCGGTTCATCGCCACCGCGAGCGTGGTATGCGCCTCCGTGGAGATCGAGCCGAGCGACATGGCGCCGGTCGAGAAGCGTTTCACGATCTCGGCCGCCGGCTCCACCTCCTGCAGCAGGATCGGCTTGACGCGATCGGTGCGAAACTCGAACAGCCCGCGCAACGTCATGTGGCGCGTGGACTGGTCATTGATGATCTGCGCGTACTCCTGGTACGTGGAATACGACTGCTGGCGCGTCGCCGCCTGCAGCTTCGCGATCGCGTCGGGCGTCCACATGTGCTCCTCGCCGCGCACGCGCCAGGCGTACTCACCGCCCGCGTCGAGCGCGTGCGCCAACACCGGGTCATCGCCGAATGCGGCGCGGTGCAGCCGAATCGCCTCCTCGGCCAGTTCGAACACGCCGATGCCCTCGACCGAGGACGTCGTGCCGGTGAAGTACTTGTCCACCAGCGAACGCTTCAGTCCCACGGCTTCGAAGATCTGCGCACCGGTGTAGGACATGTAGGTCGAGATGCCCATCTTCGACATCACCTTGCGCAGCCCCTTGCCGATCGCCTTGACGTAGTTCCTGACCGCCTTGCTCTGCGCCGCGGCGTCATCCGGCCGCATCGCCAGCACCGTTTCGAGCGCGACGTAGGGATGCACCGCCTCGGCGCCATAGCCCCCAAGCAGCGCGAAGTGATGCACTTCCCGCGTCGACCCGGTCTCGACCACCAGGCCGGCGCTGGTGCGCAGGCCCTTGCCCACGAGATGCTGGTGGATGGCCGACAGCGCCAGCAGCGCGGGGATGGCAACGCGCTCGACGCCCAGGTTTCGATCGGACACGATCAGGATCGAATAGCCGCTGCGCACCGCGTCCTCGGCCTGGGCGCAAAGCGACGCCAGCCGCGCTTCGATCGCCTGCTTGCCCCAAGCCACCGGATAGGTGATATCGAGTTCGTGCGCGCGGAACTTGCCGCCGGTATAGCGCTCGATGTGCCGGATCTTCTCCATTTCGAAGAAATCGAGCACCGGCTGGCTGACCTCGAGCCGCAGCGGCGGGTTCATCTCGTCGATGCCGAGCAGGTTCGGCTTCGGACCGATGAACGATACCAGCGACATTACCAGCTCTTCGCGGGTCGAATCGATCGGCGGGTTGGTGACCTGCGCGAAGAGCTGCTTGAAGTAGTGGTACAGGGTCCGGTTCTTGTCCGACAGCACCGCGAGCGGCGAGTCGTTGCCCATCGAGCCGACGGGCTCCTCGCCGTTGTCCGCCATCGGCGCCATGATGAACTTGAGGTCCTCCTGCGTGTAGCCGAACGCCTGCTGGCGGTCGAGCAACCCGACCGGCGAGCGGAACGGCGGCGTTTTCTCGCTTTCCACGTCATCGAGCTTGACGCGGATGCGCTCGATCCACTCGGCATAGGGTCTCGCGCCGGCCAGCGAATCCTTGAGTTCGCCATCATCGACGATGCGGCCCTTCTCGAGATCGACCAGAAACATCTTGCCCGGTTGCAGGCGCCACTTCTTCACGATGCGCTCTTCCGGGAGCGGCAGGCAGCCGCACTCCGAACCCATGATCACCAGGTCATCGTCGGTGACGATGTAGCGCGAGGGTCGCAACCCGTTGCGATCGAGCGTCGCCCCGATCTGGCGTCCGTCGGTGAACGCGATCGAAGCCGGTCCGTCCCACGGTTCCATCATGGCGGCGTGATACTCGTAGAACGCGCGCCGGCTCGGGTCCATGAAGGTGTGATTTTCCCAGGCCTCGGGAATCATCATCATCATTGCGTGCGCCACCGAATAGCCGCCCATCACGAGCAGCTCGAGCGCGTTGTCGAACGAGGCCGAGTCGGACTGTCCGTCATAAATGAGAGGCCAGATCTTGCCCAGGTCATCGCCCAGCACCGGGCTGGAAATTGCGCCCTGGCGGGCGCGAATCCAGTTGACATTGCCGCGCAGCGTATTGATCTCGCCGTTATGGCAGATCAGGCGGAACGGATGCGCGAGATCCCATGAAGGAAACGTATTGGTCGAGAAACGCTGGTGCACCATCGCCAGCGCCGACTCCAGTCGCGGGTCCTTCAGATCGAGGTAGTACTCCCCGACCTGATACGCCAGCAGCATGCCCTTGTAGACGAGCGTGCGCGCCGACATCGACGGCACGTAGAATTCCTTGCCGTGCGCGAGCCGCAAAGCCTGGATGGCGTGTCCGGCGCTCTTGCGGATGATGTAGAGCTTTCTTTCCAGGCCGTCGGTGACGGTGACGTCCCTGCCGCGGCCGATGAACACCATGCGGATCGCCGGCTCGAGCTTTTGCGCCGGCTCGGCGAGGTCCGAGTTGTCCACCGGAACGTCGCGCCAGCCCAGAAGCACTTGGCCTTCGTCCTTGATCGCGCGTTCCAACTCGTACTCGCAGGCGAACCTCGACGCCGGCTCTTTGGGCAGGAACACCATCCCGACGCCGTATTGGCCGACGGGCGGCAGATTCACGCCCTGCGCGGCCATCTCGGCCCGCAAGAACCGGTCCGGAATCTGGATCAACAGGCCAGCGCCATCGGAAAGTTTTGGATCCCATCCAACCGCACCACGATGGGTGAGGTTTTTAAGGACAGTGAGCCCTTGCTCTACTATCGCATGCGTCTTCTTGCCTTTGACATGCGCAACAAATCCTACGCCGCAGGCGTCGTGCTCATGCTGGGGGTGATACAGCCCTTGCGCGCCAGGCGAAGAAAGACATTCCACGGACAACACCATGATCCTGTTATGAGTTTTCCACAAATTCCGCTTTGCACAAAAATGGCAGGCGAACGGTGAAATATACCTTACGGAATCCCGCTGGAACAAGGGGTCTCGCGGCGCGCGGCGCCCCTACCGCGATGCGGCAAACTCTGCTGGCGTGCACGCCGCGATCGTCGCAAGGACCGCCTCATCGACCACATCGGCACGCACCAGCGCATGGCCGGGCGCGGATAGCAAGACAAATCGAAGGCGACCGCGGTCGGCCTTTTTGTCCACACCCATGCATTCGAGCAGCTGTGCCGCCGGAATGTGTGGATTCGAAACCGGTAATCCGGCCCGCACGAGCAGGCTTTCCAGCCGCATTGCCTCGCTGCGTCCCAGCAACGCCATTCGCACCGACAGGTCGGCCGCCATCACCATGCCCGCGGCAATCGCCTCGCCGTGCAGCCACACGCCATAGCCCTGCGCGGTTTCAATGGCGTGTCCAAAGGTATGGCCGAAATTGAGCAGGGCGCGCAGCCCCGATTCGCGCTCGTCGAGGGCGACCACCGAAGCCTTCAACTCGCACGAGCGCCGCACTGCGTAGCCGAGTGACGCGCGCTCGCGTCGCAGCAGCTGCTCCATGTGGGACTCCAGCCACAGGACAAACTCCGCGTCCAAGGCAAAGCCGTGCTTGATGACTTCGGCCAGACCGGCGCGAAGCTCGCGCTCGGGCAGCGTGTCGAGTGTCGTGAGATCGGAGATCACGGCGAGCGGCTGATGGAAGGCCCCTACCATGTTCTTGCCGCGAAAGTGATTGATGGCCGTCTTGCCGCCGACCGACGAGTCGACCTGCGCGAGCAGCGTGGTGGGAACCTGGATCAACGGCACGCCGCGCTGGTAGACCGCCGCGGCGAATCCGGCGAGATCCCCGATCACGCCGCCGCCCAGCGCAACCACGATCGCGTCACGCCCGAAACGGGCCTCGAGCAGGCGGTCGAACACACGCTCCAGCGTCGCCCAGTCCTTGGTTTGTTCGCCATCGGGCAGCACGATCGCCGCGACTTGCGCTCCGGCCCGGCGCAGCGCCGCCTCGAGCCGATCCAGGTAAAGCGGCGCCACGACCTGGTTCGTAATCACGACAACCTGGCGCCCCGCGACGTGCGCCGCATACAGCTGCGCTTCATCGAGCACTCCGGCGCCGATGTGAATTGCGTAGGAGCGCTCGCCGAGCGCTATGCGGACAGTTTCCATTCCTCGCCCAGTCGTTCCAGCAGCTCCTTCATGAGCGTCGAGGCCGACTGCCGCCCGGTCTCCACGACGCAATCCGCCACTTCGCGATACAAGGGGTCGCGCTGGACATAGAGCTGCTCCAGCGTCAGGCGCGGATCCCGCGTCGCAAGCAGCGGCCGCCTGCGATCGTCACGCAGGCGCTGGTACAGGTTGGCCGGCAGTGCGTGCAAATACGCCACGGTACCGCGCGCTGCAAGCACTCGCCGGTTCTCGGGATCGAGCACCGCACCGCCGCCGGTAGCGAGGACGATACCGTCGAGCGCGCTCAGCTCGGCGATGACCTGCGATTCGCGCGCGCGAAATCCCGCTTCGCCCTCGATATCGAATACCACTGCAATCTCGACGCCGCAGCGGTGTTCGAGCTCGTGATCCGAGTCGTAGAAGGGCCGTTTCAGACGCCGCGCCAGCAAGCGGCCAATGGTCGTCTTGCCGGCACCCATCAAGCCGACGAGGAACAGATTTCGGGCGGCCTTCATGCGGTCATTCTAAGCAGCTGCCGGAAAAACGAACGGCCGGGAGGACCCGGCCGTACGGCAGTTCCGAAAAAACGGCTGCGTTCAGCGTACCGTCAGGCGCTCGTTCACGATCCGCGGCGTGATGAACACGAGCAACTCGGTCTTTTGCTGGTTCGTCTGCCGGTTGCGGAACAGGAACCCGACGTATGGCAGGTCGCCGAGGAACGGCACCTGGGTCACGTCGGAACGCTCGGTCTGCTCGTAGATTCCGCCAATCACCACGGTGCCGCCATTCTCCACCAGCACCTCGGTTTTCACGTGCTTGGTGCTGATCTGCACCCCGGCCGTCGTGACGGCACCCGGCTGATCCTTGTTGACGTCCAGCGTCATGATGACATTGCCGTCCGGCGTGATCTGCGGCTTCACCTTGAGCGCCAGATTCGCCTTGCGGAAGGCGACCGAGGTCGCGCCCGAGGACGTCGCCTGTTGGTAGGGGATCTCGGTGCCCTGCTCGATCACCGCTTCCACCTGATCGGCCGTAAGCACGCGCGGGCTCGAAATGATCTTTCCCTTGCCGTCCGCCTCGAGCGCCGAGATCTCGGCAGTCAGGAATCTGGAGAAATCGCGCTTGAACAGGATCAGGGAAACCACCCCCGCGCCGAATCCGTTCAAGCCGGTCGCGGGCAGATTGACCTGCTGTGCGTTGGGCACGAGCGTCGGCGTGCCCGAGATGAGTTGTCCCGTGCCGAGCGGCGGCCCAATGGTCTGCGCGGTCGTCGCTAGCTGGCCGCCAGTCTGCAGTCCGAGATGGCCGTCGGCAAACGTGTGCGCATTGCCGAAGCGCGCGTCCTGGATCATGCCAAATCGGGCCCCCAGGTTGCGGCTGAAGCCGTCATTGGCCTCGACGATGCGGGCCTCGATCATCACCTGGCGCACGGCGATGTCGATCTTGGCGATCAGCTTGCGGACGTCCTCGAGCCGCGTCGGCGTGTCCTGCACGAACAAGGTGTTGGTGCGCGCGTCGACCACCGCGCTGCCGCGCTTTGAAAGCATGCGCTGGTGCGGATCGGAGAGCAGCTTCTGCACGTCGGCGGCCTTCTGGTAGTTCATCTGGAAGGACTCGGTGCGCGTCGGCTCGAGATCGTGGATCTGCTGGCTGGCCTCGAGGGCGAGCTTCTCGCGCGTGGCGAGTTCGTCGCGCGGCGCGATCCAGATGACGTTGCCGGTCTTGCGCATGTCGAGGCCGCGCGCCTGCAGGATGATGTCGAGCGCCTGGTCCCACGGCACGTCCTTGAGCCGCAGCGTGATGCTGCCGGCGACGGTGTCGCTGGTGACGATGTTGAAGTCGGTGAAGTCCGCGATTACGTTGAGAACGGCGCGCACCTCGACACTCTGGAAGTTGAGCGACAGTCTCTCGCCCGTGAACACCCCGCGCCGCGCCGCCTGGCCGCTGTCCGCGGTCACCGGCTTGACCTCGATCACGAACTGGGTGTCGGACTGGTAGGCGTTATGCTCCCACTGGCCGCGCGGCTCGATCACCATGCGCACGTTCTCGCCTTGCTGGAAGGTGTTGATCGTCTGCACCGGGGTGGCGAAGTCGACCACGTCGAGCCGGCGCCGGAGATTGTCGGGCAGGGAGGTCTTCAGGAACTCGACGATGATGTTCTGGCCCTGTTGCCGGATGTCGATGCCCGTAGAAGTATCCGCGAGGTCGACCACGACGCGACCTTCGCCGGCGCGCCCGCGCCGGAAATCGATGTCCCGCACCGTGTGTTTCGCATCGGCGCGCCCCTCGGCGAAATGCGCCACCGGGCCCGCGGCCGAAGTGGCCGTTGTCGCCGCGGGCAGCAGCGTGACGAGCAGCGTGCTGCCGTCCAGCTTCGCCTCGTGCGCTACACTGCGCGCCAGATTCAGCACCAGGCGCGTGCGGTCGGCGCCTTGCACCACGTTCATGCTGCGCAACTCGCCCTGGCCGATCTCCTGCGAGTTGCGGCCAAGCCCGTTCGCCGTAGCCGCGAAATCGAAGGCGATACGCGCGGGGCTGGCAATCGCGAAATTCGGCGGCACGCTCTTCAGCGGCTCCTTGGTCGTGACCCGGACGACCACCGCGCCGCCCTGCTGCGCGACGTCGAACCCGACGATGCTGTTCGCCTGTGCCGAAGCAACGCCGATGCCGGCGAGACAGATGACTAGCGCGTGCAATGCCGTCACGAGACCCCTGAACATGTTCATCTCCTCACCTCCTGCAATTGCAGCGCGCTGGTGCGTTCCACCCAGTCGCCCCCGCTGTCCTGGATCAGCTCCTTGAGCGCGATCTGATTGTCGTCTACCGCGGTAATCACGCCGAAGTTCTGGCCCATGTAATTGCCTTTCCTCACCCGGTACAGGTTGGTGCCGGCCTTGACCAGCGCGAAGTGTTCTTTCTTCTGCGTCAACGTTCCGACCATCGCGATCGATTCGAGCGGAAACGCCTCCAGCGGCTCCTTCGGCCGGTCGAGATTCGGCTTGCGCCCGCCGCCCGACGACGCCCCGCCGGCCTGCGCCACGTTGATGCGCTGCGGACGGAATGGATCCACTTCCCGCTCGCTCGTGTACGGCACGGGTTCATAGGGCTTCACCTGCGGCAGCGGTTCGACCTTTCCGCGCAGGTCCTTGGTGAGCTCCTTCAGCTGCTGCTTCAGCTCGCTCTGCTCCTCGCCGCACGCGGCGAGCAGGGTGACTATCGCCAACGCGACAAGGGTCTTGGTCATTTCTTCGCGCCCTTCTTCGCGCCCTGCTGCGCGCGGCGCTGCGCTGCGACTTCTTCCTCGTCCAGATAGCGGAACGTCCGCGCCACCGAATCCATCACCAGGTTGCCGTCCTTGCCCGCCGTCATCGCGACGTCCTTCAGAATGACGATGCGCGACAGCTGTCCCACATCGCTGGCGAAGGCGCCCATGTCGTGGTAGGTGCCGGTCACTTTCAACTGGATCGGCAACTCGTTGAACGATTCGCCCCTGACCTCGGCCGCCGCCGGTTTGAAGAGTTCGAACTGCAGGCCGCGGCCGAGTCCGGCCTGGTTGATGTCGACCAGCAGCGCGTCCATTTGCGACTTGTTCGGAAGCTGCTTCAGCAGCGCGCCGAATTGCGTGTCGATCTCCCTGAGCTGCTGCTTGTGCAGGTCGAGGTTGATCGCCTGCTTCTTCTTGTTCAGGTACTCGTCCTTGAGCTTCGTTTCCTGCGCCCTGCCGGCGTCCAGTTCTTCCATCTGACCCTGCCAATCGGCGAAATAGCCGACCACCGGAATCGCAATCAGGATGACCGCCAGCGCGGCGAGCTTCGGCACCAGCGGCCACGTGCCGGGGTCCTTGAAATTGAGTGTCCGGAATTCTTCAGCGTACTTGTTGAAATCAAGTTCCATCGCTCACCCCTTTTTCGCCGCGGGCTTGGGCGCGCCCTTGTCCGCCGCCGGCGCCGGCGGCTGGACGCGCTTGAGGGTGAAATTGAGGTTGAATTCGGACACCCGTTTCTTGTCGACGCTCGCCGCCTTGATCTCGACCAGCACGGGTTTCTGCAGCCAAGCGGACGACTCGATATTGCGCATCAAAGTCGAAACGCGCGCATTCGATTGGGCGTAGCCGATCACGTCGATTCTCAGGCCGCGCTGCGTGAATGTTCTCAGGTACACCCCTTCCGGGGTCTGCCGCACCAGCTCGTCGAGCAGATGCACGGTCTGGGCGCGATCCGCCTGGAGGTCCTCGATCGCCTTCTTGCGCGCCAGCAGCGCCGCGATTTCGTCCTTCAGTTTCTTGATCTCGTCGATTTCCTTGTCGAGCTTGGCGATCTCGGTCTTGAGAAACTTGTTGCGCTCGTCCTGGTCGGAAACCCGCTTGGCATTGACCACGTGCACGCCGCCGACGATCAGCAAACCGACCACCGCGGCGCCCGCGGCAAGCAGTCCGAAATGCTGCCGGGCGCGCTTGCGCCGCTCCTCGCGGTGCGGCAACAGGTTTACGCGGACACTCATACCGGATCAAACCTCCGCATGGCGAGCCCGCAGGCGACGATGAGCGACGGCGCGTCCTGCATGAGCCGCTTGATCTGGACGCGCGGCGAGGTCTGCATCGCGCCAAACGGATTGGCGACTACGGTGGGCACCTGGGTGCGGGTATGCACCACCTCGTCGAGCCCGGCGATCACCGCAGAGCCGCCCGCAAGCAGAATGTGGTCCACCTGATGATACGAAGTCGAGGTAAAGAAAAACTGCAGCGCGCGCTGCACCTCCATGGATACGTTTTCCATGAACGGCCGTTGCACTTCCGCCTGAAAATCGTCCGGCAGTCCGCCCGAACGCTTGGCGTTCTCGGCCTCCTCGGGGCTCATGCCGTAGCGGCTCATGACCTCCTGGGTCAGCTGATTGCCGCCAAAGGCCTGCTCGCGCGTGTAGACCGACTGCTCGTTGCGCAGCACGTTCACGTTGGTGACATTGGCGCCGACGTCAACGACCGCGATGTTCTGGTCCTTGCCGGCGTGAGGAAGCTGCCTGACTACCAGGCCGAGCGCCGCCATCTGGGCGTAGGATTCGACATCCATCACGATCGCCTTGAGGCCGGCCGATTCGGCCACCGCAACGCGGTCTTCGACCTTTTCCTTGCGTGTCGCCGCGATCAGGACTTCCTGTTCTTCGGCATTCGAGGGCGAGGGTCCGATGATCTGGAAGTCGAGGTTGACCTCGTCGAGCGCAAACGGGATGTACTGGTTCGCTTCGGTCTCGACCTGGACCTCGAGATCCTCTTCGCGCAGCCCGGCCGGAACGATGATTTTCTTGGTGATCACGGCGCCGGAAGGCACCGCCATGGCGACGTACTTGGTGCGCGTGGCAAGTTTCTTGTGGCCCCGCTTGACGGCCTCGGCGACGGCCTCGAGGTTGCTGATGTTGCCATCCACCACGGCATCCCGAGGCAGGGATTCGATGATATAGCGCTCGACCCGGTAAACACCCTTTCCGGCGTCCACGATCTCGAGCATTTTCACCGAGGACGAGCTGATGTCGAGCCCGAATAGCGACGGCGCTTTCGGCTTGAAGATGTCCAGGTTCATCCTCTTTTTATCGCCCTTTTCCCTTAGGTATCGGCGGTTTACGCACGATACGTAGAAACTGCGTTAAATGCTAGCAACAACTCCCGCGGGTGTCTAGCGAATTGTTCGCGCCCGGGGGGGACTATAATGCCCCGGATCTCCCGCCCAGTGCAACTTCTTCCCCGCTAACTGCCGCCGTAGAGGTGCGACACCCTTGATGTGGCAGCGTTTCCTGCTGTTTCCGTTCGCCCTGCTTGCCGGCTTCGCGGCGATCGTGGCATGCCTTGCGGGCCTCTTTCTGCTCCTAGCGTACCCGAATCTGCCCTCGCTGGTGGTCCTGACAGATTACCAGCCCAAGATTCCCCTGCGCGTGTACACCGTCGAGGGCGCCTTGATCGGCGAGTTCGGCGAGGAGCGCCGCTCGGTCATCTCCATTCGCGAGGTTCCCCCGTTACTGAAGCACGCCATCCTGGCTGCCGAGGACGAGCGCTTTTACCAGCACACGGGGATCGACTACATCGGGGTTCTGCGCGCCGCGTACGCCAACTTCGTGCAGGGCGGACGCCGGCAGGGTGCGAGCACCATCACGATGCAGGTTGCGCGCAACTTCTTCCTGTCGTCCGAGAAGACCCTGACCCGCAAGCTCTACGAAGCGCTGCTCGCGTTCAAGATCGAAAATAGCCTCGACAAAGACCAGATCCTCGAGCTCTATGTCAACCAGATCTACCTCGGTCAGCGGGCCTATGGCTTTGCTGCCGCCGCCCAGGCGTATTACGGCAAGCCGCTCGAGCGGCTGACCGTCGCGGAGGCCGCAATGCTGGCCGGCCTTCCCAAGGCGCCCTCGGCCTACAACCCTGTTGTAAATCCGCAACGTGCCCAGCAGCGCCAGCATTACGTGCTGCGGCGCATGAAAGATCTCGGGCAGATCACGGAGGCGCAGCTTGCCGAGGCCATGAATGCGCCGCTGCACGTGAAGCGCGAAATCAATGAGTTCGCCGCCCATGCCGAATACGTGGCCGAAATGGTGCGGCAAGCGGTGCACGAACAGTACCCGGTCGAGGTCTACAGCAAGGGATTCCGGGTCTACACGACGATCCGCAAGGCCGACCAGGAAGCGGCCTACGTAGCCGTACGGCGCGGCGTGCTCGAGTACGATCGGCGTCACGGATTTCGCGGGCCGGAACATTTTGTCGAACTGCCTGAGCAGGCCGACGAGGACGATTTCGAGGAGGCGCTAGCCGAGCATTCCGACATCGACGACCTGCGCGCGGCGCTGGTGCTCAGTGCCAGCCCGCGCGAGATCACCGCAGTCCTCAGGAACGGAGAAAGAGTGGCCCTGCGGGCCGAGGGGCTGAAGTTCGTCGCCCGCTCGTTTGAGGAAAAATCCCCTCCCCAGCGACGCATCCGCCGGGGCGCGATCGTCCGCGTGCAACGGGACGACAAAGGCCTCTGGCAGATCGCGCAGTTGCCGGAGGTCGAGGCGGCCTTCGTCTCGCTTGACCCCTCCGACGGCGCGGTGCGCGCGCTGGTCGGCGGCTTCGATTTCAACCGCAACAAGTTCAACCATGTCACCCAGGCGTGGCGCCAGCCCGGCTCTTCGTTCAAGCCGTTCATCTATTCCGCGTCGCTGGAAAAAGGCTACACGCCGGCCACGGTGGTGCTTGACGAGCCGGTCGTCGTGGAGGCGGAGGTCACCGGCAGCCAGCGCTGGGAGCCGAAGAACTACGACGGCAAGTTCGAGGGCCCGATGCGCCTGCGCACCGCGCTCGCCAAATCGAAAAACATGGTGTCGGTCCGTCTGCTGCAGGATATCGGTGCGAAATACGCGCAGGACTACGTCACCCGTTTCGGATTCGATGCCGACAAGCATCCCCCCTATCTCACGATGGCGCTGGGCGCAGGCGGCGTGACGCCGATGCAGATGGCGCGCGCCTATGCGGTGTTCGCCAACGGCGGCTACCTGGTGCAACCGTATTTCATCCAGAAGATCGTCGATGACCGCGGCAACCCGCTCGGCGTCGCCAAGCCGCCCCGTTCGGGCGACGAGGCATTGAGAGCGATTGACGCGCGCAACGCGTTCATCATGGATTCGATGATGCAGGACGTGACGCGTTACGGCACCGCAGCGCGCGCCTCGAAGCTGGGACGGCGTGACATCGCCGGCAAGACCGGGACCACCAATGACTTCGTCGATGCCTGGTTCTGCGGCTACCAGCCGGGGTTGGTCGGAATCGCTTGGTTGGGGTTTGACCAACCCAGGTCGCTGGGGCGCAATCAGACCGGCGGCCAGGTGGCGCTGCCGATCTGGATCGAATACATGGGCCGAACGCTCAAGGGGATTCCCGAAACCGAGCGCGCGGTGCCCCAAGGGGTGATAGCAGCCCATACCGACGCCGACCCCGCGGCGCCGGCGGGCGCGCGATCGGGCTCGGAATGGTTCTACAAGGAGTTTCTGCCCGCCGTGCCGCAGCCGTCCTCGCCCTCAGCCGCACCCTTCGCCGCCCCCACACCGGCGCCCGTAGAAGAGCGCCGCATACCGCGTTCGCCCTAGCCCCGCTATCCCGACCCGCGGTGCAACACCATCGGCGTCCCGCTTTGCGCCGAGGCGAGCCTGGAGAGCGCGGCGAACAGCTCCGAGCCGTCGCGCGTATCGCGCCATGCCGAGCCGTCATGGCGGAAGTGAAATCCGCCCGAGCGCGCTGCCACCCAGATCTCGCGCGCCGCGGTATGCCGGTTGATCACGATCTTGGCGCCGTTATCGAATTCGACCTCGAGCACACCGGTGCCCTTGGTTTCCAACGCGGCGTCGGGCGCACTCGACTCGAAGGCGGTCTCGAGCGCAGCCAGCATCGCGTCGGCCAGCAGTTCGAACTCGGTATCGGTCACGCGAAGGCGATGGGGGATCCTGCTAACATGATTATTTTATCCGCTCCCATGCGCGCCGCGCTCTACCTCCTCTTGATCGCCGGGCTGGCATTCGGCTGCGGCCAGCGTGGCGACCTGTATCTGCGCGACAGCCCGCCGCCCGGGGTCAAGCCACCGAAGACCGAGGCTCACAAGCCCGTTCCGTATCCTCAGCCCGGCGGCGAAGACGCGGGCGCGGCCAAGAAACCCTAGGCAATTCGAATGGCCTTCGCGTATCGCGACGGCGCGCTTTGCGCAGAGTCGGTCCCGCTCGATGAGATCGCGCAGCGTTTCGGCACGCCCTGCTACGTCTATTCGCGCGCCGAGATCGAGCATAACTATCGCGCCTTCGAGCAGGCCCTTGCCGGACGCGAAGCGATGGTCGCCTATTCGGTCAAGGCGAACTCCAACCTGGCCGTGCTCGCGCTGCTGGCGAAGCTCGGCTCCGGTTTCGATATCGTGTCCTCCGGGGAGCTCGATCGCGTGCACGCGGCAGGGGGTGACGCACGGAAGGTCCTGTTCTCGGGTGTCGGCAAGTCGGCAGCCGAAATCCGCCTCGCCCTCGAGGCCGGTGTACGCTGCCTCAACCTCGAATCCGAGGCCGAGATGGGTCGCGTCGACGCCATAGCCGGGCAGCTCGGCCTGCGCGCACCGGTCGCCTTCCGCGTCAATCCGGACGTCGACCCGCAGACTCACCCCTACATTTCTACGGGTCTCAAGCAAAGCAAGTTCGGCATCGCCTATGCCGATGCCGACCGGCTCTACCGCGAGGCGGCCAGGCGCCGCAACCTGGAGGTGATCGGTATCGGCTGCCACATCGGCTCCCAGTTGGTTGACCCGGCGCCTTTGGTAGCGGCCACCGGGCGCATGGTCGATCTGGTCGAGCGCCTGGCGAAGGCCGGGATCGGCCTCGCGCACATCGACGTCGGCGGCGGAATCGGCATTCGCTACCGTGACGAGGCACCGCCGCCGATCACCGATTTCCTCGCCGGAGTGCTTGGCGTGCTGGGTGGGCGCGGCGAGACCTTGATCGTCGACCCCGGGCGCGCCATCGTGGGCAGCGCCGGCATCCTGCTGACGCGCGTCGAATACGTCAAGCCGGGCGAGGCGAAGAACTATCTCATCGTGGACGCCGCCATGAACGACCTGCTGCGGCCGGCGCTGTACGACGCCTGGCATGAGGTGTTGCCGGTTCGGCGTGCGGAATCCGGCGTCGGCGCGGGTGTTTACGACATCGTCGGCCCGGTGTGCGAGAGCAGCGATTTCCTCGCCTGCGAGCGGCGGCTGGCGGCGGGATCCGGCGACCTGGTGGCGTTGATGTGCGCCGGTGCCTATGCGATGGTGATGAGTTCGAACTACAACAGCCGGCCGCGCGCCGCCGAAGTCCTGGTCGACGGCCGCGACGCGCACCTGGTGCGCCGGCGCGAGACCACGGAACAACTGTACGCGCTGGAGTCGATTCCCAAGTGAAATGTACAAGTGCGTTCGGCGCCGCGATGGTACTGGCGGCGGCGCTGCTCGCCGGATGCGGCGGCGACAGCGAATCCGCGAAGCGCCCCTCCGGGCCGCCGCCGGTGCTCGTCACCACGGCGGTCGTGCAACCGGCGACACTCGAGATCCACGAGGACGTGGTCGGCGCGCTCGAATACGTGTTTGACCCGAAAATCGGCGCCGAAGTCGCCGGACGGGTCATGCGCGTGCTCGGCTACACCGGCAAGAAGGTCAGCAAAGGCGATCTGCTCGCCGAGATCGACGCCGCAGACTTCGAGATCCAGGTGCGCGCCGAGGCGGCCGAGGTCGCACGGTTGCAGAATCTGCTCGCGCAGCAGGAACGCGTCCTCGAGCGCCAGCAGCGCCTGGTGGCGCAGGGCTTCATCACGCAAAACGCCGTCGACGACGCCACGGCGCAAAGGAACGCGCTGCGCGAACAGATGGCCGCGGCGCGCGCCCGTGCCGAGGGCGGCCGGCGCAACGTCGGCAAGACCCGCGTGCTGGCGCCCATCGACGGCGAAGTCGAGGCGCAGATCGTCGCCGTGGGCGACTACGTGAAAGTCGGCGATCCGCTGTTCCATCTGGTCGGCGTGCAGCGCCTGCGCGCGCGGCTGCCGTTGCCCGAGAGCGCTGCGCAGCGCCTGCGGCCGGGCCTCAGGGTGCTGCTCGGCTCGCCCGCCGCGCCGGAGCGGCCGCCGCTCGAAGCGAAGATCAGTGAAATCAAGCCGACGGTCGGCGCAGCGAATCGCGCGCTCGAGGCCATCGTCAACTTCGAAGCCGACGGCAGCCTGTTCCGCGGCGGCGGCAGCGTCAATGCGCGCATCGTCGTCGCCACGCGTGAGGGCGCGCTGATGGTGCCCGAGGAAAGCGTGGTGCTGCGGCCGGCGGGCGCGGTGGTGTACGCAGTGCGCGAGGGTCGCGCCCAGCAACGTGTCGTCGAAACCGGCCTCAGGCAGGACGGCCGCCAGGAAATCCGGAAGGGCATCGCCGCCGGCGACGTGGTCGCGGTCGACGGCGCGGCGTTCCTGACCGAAGGCGCGGCGGTCGCGCTGCCCAAGCCCGAGGCGGCCGGCGCGACCAAGGGGCCGGCCGGCAAAGGCCAGGCGCGATGAATCTGCCCGAACTGTCGATCCGCCGCCACGTCTTCGCGTTCATGCTGAACGCGGTGCTGATCCTGTTCGGCTGGATCGCCTACCAGAGGATCGGTGTCGACAAGCTGCCGTACATCGAATACCCGGTGATCTCGGTCACCACCACGCAGCGCGGCGCCAACCCGGACGTGATCGACGCTGCGATCACCAACCTCATCGAGACTGCGGTCAACAGCGTGCCCGGAATCGAGCACATCCAGTCGACCTCCTCGCCGGGCACGTCGTCGGTCGCGATCACCTTCGACCTGCACCGCTCGATCGACACCGCGTTCCAGGAGGTGCAGGCGAAAGTGAGCCAGGTGACGCGCCGGCTGCCGAAGGACGCCGACCCGCCGGTGGTCGCCAAAGTCGAGACCAACAGCTCGCCGATCTACTGGATGGCGCTGCAGGGCGATCGCACGCAGCAGCAGCTCAATCAATACGCGGTCAACGTCATCAAGAAGCGGCTCGAGACCATCGACGGGGTGGGCGAGGTGCGCATCGGCGGCCGGCGCGACCGCACCATCCGCGTCAACCTGCTGCCCGCGCGCATGGCGGCGTTCGGCGTCGCCGCGCAGGACATTGCCGACGCCTTCGGCAAGGAGCACCTGCAGTTCTCGGGCGGGTTCCTGACCGGACGCGCAACCGAGCACCTGGTCAAGCTCGATCTCGAGTTCCACCAGCTCGACGATCTCGCCGCGATGATCATCGGCTACCGCGAGGGCGCCGCGGTGCGCCTGCGCGACGTCGCCGAGATCGAGGACGGGCTGGCCGACTTCCGCCAGCTCGCGCGCTTCAACGGCAAGGCGACGGTCGGCGTCGGCATCGTCAAGGTGCCGAACACCAACACCGTCGCGATCATCGAGCGCGTGCAGCAGCGCCTCGCGAACGAGATCCGCCCGCAGCTGCCGCCCGGGCTCGAGATCCACGAGGTGCAGAACGACGCCACCTTCATCAGCGAGATGGTCGATTCCCTGAAGAGCCACCTGCTGGAGGGAACGCTGCTGGCGGCGCTGGTGGTGTGGCTGTTCCTGAAGAGCCTGCGCTCCACGGTGATCATCGCCACCTCGATCCCGGTGTCGCTGTTCGGCGCCATCGCGGTGATGTACTTCTTCGGCTACACCTTCAACTCGGTGACGCTGCTCGCGCTGCTGCTGCTGATCGGCGTGGTGGTCGACGACGCGATCGTGGTGCTGGAAAACATCTACCGGCACCGCGAGGAGGACCAGGACGCGACCGCGCTCTCGGCCGCGGTCAGCGGCAGCCGCGAGGTCACCTTCGCGGTGATCGCTGCGAGCTTCTCGCTGGTGGCGATCTTCGCCCCGGTGGTGTTCGTCTCTGGCATCCTCGGCCAGTTCCTGCATTCGTTCGCGGTCGTGGTGACCTTCGGCGTGCTGGTGTCGCTGTTCGTGTCGCTCACGCTGACGCCGATGCTGTGCTCGCGCTTTCTCGAGGTGCGCAGCCGGCACGGCCGCGCGTACTGGGTGCTGGAACGCTTCTTCCGCGGCATGGAGGCGTTCTACCGCCGCAGCCTGGCGTGGGCGCTGGCGCACCGCTGGACGGTGATGCTGGCCGCGCTCGCCGTCACGCTGTCCTCGGTTTATTTCCTGCGCGCACTGCCGGTCGAACTCGCGCCGCAGCAGGACGAGGGCAAGATCTTCGTCAACGTCCGCGCGCCGCTCGGTTCCTCGATCCAGTACACCGAGCGCAAGCTCCAGGAGGCCGAGCAGATCGTCGGGCGCTACCCCGAGGTGGTGACCGAGTTTGCGGTCATCGGGCTGGGCTCGGTGGGCCAGGTCAACCAGGGACTGCTGGTGGTGCGCATGAAGCCGCGCGCCGAGCGCAAGCGCTCGCAGCAGCAGGTGATGGCGCAGTTGCGGCGCGATCTCACGGAGATCGCGGGCGTGCGCGCGTTCCCGCGTGCACCGGGCCTCGCGCCGCGGCAACGCTCCGAGCCGCTGCAGTTCGTGGTGCGCGGGCCGAGCCTCCAGGACATGGGGCGCGTCGCGGCGCAACTGCAGTCGCAACTGCAGCTCGACCCGGCGATCGGCCGCATGGACACCGACCTGCAGCTCGAGCTGCCGCAGCTGGTGCTCGAACCCGACCGCGTGCGCGCGGCGGGTCTCGGCCTGAACTCGGCCGACATCGCGCTCGCCATCAACATGCTGACCGGCGGCATTGACATCGCCAAGTACAACGACAGTCCGGGCGACGGCGAACGCTACGACATCCGTGTCAAGGCGAAGGAAGGCGAGTTCACGCAGCAGGCCGATCTGTCCCGGATCTACCTGCGCAACCGCAGCGGCCAGCTGGTCCGTTTCGACAGTGTGGCGCGCGTGCGCGAGACGCTCGGGCCGGCGGTGATCGGACGCTTCGACCTGCAGTACGCGGCGAGCTTTTACGCCACGCCGGCGATCGACCTGGGCGCCGCGATGGCCAAGGTGCGCGAGGCCGAACGCAGCCTGCCGCCGGGCTACAGCGTGACGTTCATCGGCGAGGCCGAGCAGCTCGAGAAAACGAGTGGCGATACGGTGTTCACGTTCGCGCTCGCGCTGATCCTGCTCTACATGGTGCTGGCGAGCCAGTTCAACAGCTTTCTGCAGCCGCTCATCATCATGATCGCGGTGCCGCTCGCGGTGATCGGCGGGGTGTTCGCGCTGTGGATGTTCCAGCCGCTTGCGGAGCTGGGCAAGCTCGCCGGACTGGAGATCACGACGCACTCGCTCAACATCTATTCGATGATCGGACTGGTGCTGCTGATCGGGCTGGTGGCGAAAAACTCCATCCTGCTGGTCGACCTCAGCAATCAGCGCCGGTTGCAGGGCATGGGCGTGGACGAAGCGCTTGCCAATGCCTGCCCGATCCGCATGCGCCCGGTGCTGATGACCTCGCTCACGCTGATCCTTGCGCTGCTGCCGGCCTCGCTCGGCCTGGGCGCCGGCGCCGAGTCCAACGCGCCGCTCGCGATCGCGGTGATCGGCGGCATGATCACCTCGACCCTGCTCACGCTCGTCGTCGTGCCGGCGGCGTACTCGCTGGTGGAAAACTGGCGCGTGCGGCGGCATGCCCGGCGCGGCGGCGGCGCGGTGCTCGAAGCGCCGCAGGCGCCCAAGAAGACCGACTAGATCAGGAACTCGATCAGGAACGGCCCGCGGCGCGCGCAGGCCGAGCGCAAGACATCGGCGAACGCCTCCAGCGTTGCCACGCGCACGGCTTCCACGCCCATGCCTTCGGCAAGTTGCGTCCAGCGGATTTCCGGCCGCGCCAGATCGAACAACTCGCGCGAGGCGAGGGGTGCATCGCGGAGGTTCCGGGATTGGCGAAGCAGACCTCGACCCCGGCGGCAAGGAGCGTTCGCGCCAGCGCTTCAGCGCCGTTCATGCGCCGATGCTAGCATGCAGCCTGAAAGGATTCCGACATGGCAGCCAACCCCGACACCCGCAGCCTGGCGCTGTTCTGCGACTTCGAGAACGTCGCGCTCGGCGTGCGCGAGGCGAAGTACGCGCAGTTCGATATCGGCAAGGTGCTCGAGCGGCTGTTGTTGAAGGGGACGATCGTGGTGAAGAAGGCCTACTGCGACTGGGACCGCTACAAGGACTTCAAGGCACCGATGCATGCCGCGGCGTTCGAGCTGATCGAGATCCCGCACCTGCGGCAGTCGGGCAAGAATTCGGCCGACATCCGCATGGTGGTCGATGCGCTCGACCTGTGCTACACCAAGGCGCACGTCGACACTTTCGTCATCCTCAGCGGCGACTCGGATTTCTCGCCGCTCGTCTCCAAGCTGCGCGAGAACGCGAAGAACGTGATCGGCGTCGGCGTCAAGAACTCCAGTTCCGACCTGCTGATCGCCAACTGCGACGAGTTCATCTTCTACGACGACCTGGTGCGCGAGGACGAAGTGAAGCGCCGCGCCGCGCGCAAGCGCCGCGACGCGCGCCCGGCCACCACGGTGAAGGAAACCGCGCCGAGCGACGACAAGAAGCAGGAGGCGCTCGACCTGGTGATCGAAACCGTGCTCGCGCTGATCGCCGAGCGCGGCGAAGGCGAGAAGATCTGGGGCTCGATGGTGAAGCAGGCGCTCAAGCGCCGCAAGCCCGGATTCAACGAGTCCTATTACGGCTTTCGCGCCTTTTCCGACCTGCTCGAAGAAGCGGCGCAGCGCAATCTCCTCGCCCTCGAGCGCGACGAGAAATCAGGCGGCTACATCATCCGGCCGGCGGCGGGCTGAAGGCTCAGGGGTTGAGCTGGGAATAGGCGGCGTTGGCGACCTTGAGCAGATCGTCGCGGCCGATGTCGGCCGACGAGAGCGCGTAGCCGAAGCTGCGGTCGATCCAGTAGAACACGCCGACATTGCCCTCGCGCGCGTAGCGGAACGCGGTT
>Ga0156179_1242_pt1 | contig 36711 bp, 32 predicted proteins | sample RifCSPlowO2_12_FD_107832 | JGI IMG/M metagenome (GOLD analysis project Ga0156179, IMG submission 107832) | Betaproteobacteria bacterium RIFCSPLOWO2_12_FULL_67_28 | reverse complement strand
TGCCGGTCCTCGGCGCGCGCGAACGCGAGCAGCTGCTCGACCTCGGCCTCGTGCGTGCGCAGGCTGTGCCGGAACCAGTATTGCACCAGCGTCATGGTGCCGGCCACGAACAGGCCGAACAGGGCGATCACCCAGTAGATCGAAATTCCCGCGGCGATCAGCAGCGAATAGGTCGCGATCATGACCAGGATCGAGGCGTTCTCGTTGAAGTTCTGCACCGCGATCGAGCGCCCGGCGCCGACCAGGTGGTGTCCCCGGTGCTGCAGCAGCGCGTTCATCGGCACGACGAAGAACCCGGCCAGCGCGCCGATCAGGATGATGAGCGGCACCGCCAGCCAGACACTGTGCACGACGTCCATCAGGATCACGATCAGCCCCATGGCGATGCCCAGGGGAATCACCTTCACCGAATGGTCGAGGCGCACGCGGCTCGCCGCGGCCACGGCGCCGAGCGCGATGCCGAGCGCGCAGACCCCCTGCAGCATCGAGGCGCGCGACAGGTCGTAGCCGAGCGCCGCCCTGGACCATTCGATGACGATGAACTGGAGCGTGGCGCCGGCGCCCCAGAACAGGGTGGTCACGGCGAGCGAGATCCGGCCCAGCTTGTCCCGCCAGAGGCTTCTCACGCAGCCGGCGAAGTCGCTCAGCGATTCGAGCGGGTGCGCCGGCAGCGGCTTCATCGCCACGCCGGTGCGGGGAATGTACAGATTGAAGATCGCCGCGATCACGTAGACGAAGGCGATGATGCTGATCGCGGCCTCCGCCGGCGTATCGATGCCGGTTTCGAGGCGCGGGATGTCGAATTCCAGCAGGACATGCGACACCCGGTCGTGGATCAGCACGCCGCCCAGCACCGTGCCCAGGATGATCGACACCACCGTCAGGCCCTCGATCCAGCCGTTCGCGATCACCAGCTTGGAATGCGGCAGGTACTCGGTGAGAATGCCGTACTTGGCCGGCGAGTACGCGGCGGCGCCCAGTCCGACCAGCGCGTAGGCCGCGAGCGGATTGATCTCGAGCAGCATGGTCGCGCAACCCATGATCTTGACGGTGTTGGAGAGCAGCATCACGACGCCTTTCGGCAGCCGGTCGGCGAACGGGCCGACGTAGGGTGCCAGTACGACGTACGAGATGACGAAGAAGAACTTGAGGTAGGGAGTGAGCCACGACGGCGAATCGGCCTGCAGGAGCAGCGCGATCGCCGCCACCAGCAACGCGTTGTCGGCGAGCGATGAAAAAAACTGCGCCGCCATGATGATGTAGAACCCGGAGTTCACGGTCGGGCGGCTTTATAGCACGGTGTACCTGGGCTCCATGACCCCGGGGATCCGCGGCAGTGGATAAGCTACCGATCAAGTTCGGTTTATGCTTGAATAAGCGCAATCTACACTAGCGCTTATCGAACGACCATGGCCGACAGGCGGTTGCAGGTTTTCCATGCGGTGGCCAAGCACCTGAGTTTCACCAAGGCGGCCGAGGCGCTGTTCATGACGCAGCCTGCCGTGACCTTCCAGGTGAAGCAGCTGGAGGAGCATTTCAATACCCGCCTGTTCGAGCGCGGCCACGGCCGCAACACGCTTACGCCCGCCGGTCTGCTGGTGCTCGAGTACGCCGAGAAGATCCTCGCGCTGTCGGCCGAGCTCGACCTGCGCCTGAAGGAGATGACCGGCGAGGTGGGCGGGCTGCTGCTGGTCGGCGCCAGCACCACCATCGCCGAATTCCTGTTGCCGCAGGTGCTCGGCGATTTCAAGTCCAAGTATCCGAAGGTGCAGCCGCGGCTCACGGTGGCGAATTCCGAAACCGTGGAGAACCGCGTCGCCGAGCACACCCTCGATATCGGCTTCATCGAAGCGCGCTCGCATCGCGACAGCGTGGCGACCGACATCTGCTGCGAGGACGAGCTGCAGGCGGTGTGCGCGCCGTCGCATCCGCTGGCGCGGCTGAAGACGGCGACGCCGAAGCAGCTGGCGCAGTACCCGTTCATCAGCCGCGAGGCGGGTTCGGGCACGCGCGAGGTGATCGACGAGTACCTGCAGCAAGCCGGCGTGGCGCCGGATTCGCTCAACGTGGTGATGGAACTCGGCAGCCCCGAGGCGCTCAAGGGGTTGGTCGCGACCGGGCTGGGCTTCACCATCATCTCGCGCGCGGCGGTGACGAAGGAAACGCGGCTCGGCCAGCTGGTACGCGTGCCGCTCGCGCCGCGGCTGATCCGCGATTTCTCGGTGGTCTATCCCAAAGAGAGGTTCCGCTCGCGGCTGGTCAACACCTTCGTGCAGTTCGCCAAGGACCGGCTCGCCGCGCTGCAGGCGCCATGACGTGCATGGCCCCGGCCGGGAGCACGGAGACGGACTGATGCCGCGGCCGATCCGGGCCGTCATCAGCGGCGCCGCTCTGGCGCACAATCTGGCGGTGGCGCGCCGGCACGCCGGCGACGCGAGAATCTGGGCCGTGCTCAAAGCCAACGCGTATGGCCACGGGCTGGAGCGCAGCGCTCGCGCGCTCGCCGGCGCCGACGGCTTCGCGCTGCTCGACCTCGAGGAGGCGGTGCGCCTGCGGCAGGCGGGCGTGACCCGGCCGATCCTGCTGCTGGAAGGATTTTTCCAGGCGCAGGATCTCGCCCTGCTGTGCCGGCACGGGCTGACGCCGGTCGTCCACAATGCGGAGCAGATCGAGATGCTGGAAAGGGCCTCCCTGACCTGCGCGATCGACGTCTACCTCAAGGTGAACAGCGGCATGAATCGGCTCGGATTCACCGCGGACAACGTGGGCGTCGCGTGGAACGCCTTGCAGAAGCATCCTGAGGTGCGCTCGATCACCCTGATGACGCATTTTGCCGATGCCGATGGCGCCAGCGGCGTCGCCGGCCAACTTGCCTGGTTCGACACGGTGACGCGGGCATTCGAGGTGCCGCGCTGCATGGCCAATTCCGCGGCCCTGCTGCGCTATCCGCAGACCCGCGCGGACTGGGTGCGACCGGGAATCATGCTCTATGGCTGCTCGCCATTCGCCGACCAGAGCGCGCGCGAGCTCGGCCTGAAGCCGGCGATGACTCTGAGTTCCGAGATCATCGGCGTGCAGCACCTGCAACCGGGCGAATGCGTCGGCTACGGCTTCAGCTACGAGGCGCAGGCCGAAACCACGCTCGGTGTGGTCGCCTGCGGGTACGGCGACGGCTATCCGCGCCATGCGCCGAGCGGGACGCCCGTGCTGGTCGCCGGGCAGCGCGCGCGATCGCTCGGGCGTGTCTCGATGGACCTGCTGTGCGTGGATATCAGCGACATCCCGGAGGCCTATATCGGCACGCCGGTGACGCTGTGGGGCGACGGGCTTTCGGCTGACGAAGTTGCCGCCGCTGCGGGGACGGTCAGTTATCAGTTGCTGTGTGCGCTCGCCGCGCGTGTGCCGGTGACGGAGGCGGCGTAGTGGCCCGGGCGAGAACCGCGTACGCCTGCTCCGAGTGCGGCGCCACAGCGCTGCAGTGGTTCGGCAGCTGTCCCTCGTGTGCCGCGGTCGGGACGCTCGTCGAGTCGGCGGCCGAACGCCCGGGCGCAGCGCGTTTTGGACGCCTCGCGTCCTCAGCCGCGCCGGTGCCGCTGGCGCAGGTCGCAACGCACGAGCAGCAACGCATCGCCACCGGCATCGGCGAACTCGATCGGGTCCTCGGCGGCGGCCTGGTTGCCGGGCAGGTGGTGCTGATCGGCGGCGATCCGGGCATCGGCAAGTCGACCCTGCTGCTGCAGGCGCTGGCGCGGCTCGACGACCAGACGCGAGCGCTCTACGTTACGGGCGAGGAATCGGCCGAGCAGGTTGCGCTGCGCGCGCGGCGGCTCGGTCTGGACGCCGGCGCGCTGCACTTGCTGGCGGAAATTCAGCTGGAGCGCATCGCCGAGGCGTTCGATGCACGCAAACCGCGCGTCGCGGTAGTCGATTCGATCCAGACCCTCTGGACGGAGACGCTGCAGTCGGCCCCCGGCTCGGTGGCGCAGGTGCGCGAATGCGCCGCGCAGCTTGCGCGCCATGCGAAGCGCTCCGGCATGGCGCTGTTCATCATCGGGCACGTCACCAAGGAAGGCGCGATCGCGGGGCCGCGCGTGCTCGAACACATCGTCGACACGGTGCTCTATTTCGAAGGCGATCCGCATTCGTCGTTCCGCCTGATCCGTGCGGTGAAAAACCGCTTCGGCGCGGTGAACGAGCTCGGCGTGTTCGCGATGACCGACAAGGGACTGCGCGCGGTCACCAACCCTTCCGCGCTGTTTCTGTCGCAGCACGGATCGAATGTCGCCGGGTCGTGCGTGCTCGCGACGCTCGAGGGCACGCGGCCGCTGCTGGTGGAGATCCAGGCGCTCCTCGACACGGCGCAGACGCCCAGCCCGCGGCGCCTGTCGGTCGGGCTGGAGCAGAACCGGCTCGCGATGCTGCTCGCGGTGCTGCACCGGCATGCGGGCATCCAGACCGTGGACCAGGACGTATTCGTCAACGCGGTGGGCGGCGTGCGCATCGGCGAGCCGGCTGCGGATCTGGCGGTGCTGCTGGCGGTCGCGTCGTCGCTCAGCGATCGTCCGATTCCGCGCAACGTGGTGGTCTTCGGCGAGATCGGCCTGGCGGGTGAGGTGCGGCCCGCGCCGCGCGGCCAGGACCGGCTGAAGGAAGCCGCCAAGCTGGGATTCGAAAAGGCCATCGTGCCGAAGGCGAACCGGCCGAAGGGGAAGATGGCTGGGCTGGAGGTGATCGCGGTGGAGCGGGTGGAGCAGGCGGTCGCCGCGCTGCGCAATCTCTAGCGCTCAGGTGGAAAGCGGCTGGGATTCAGCGGCTTGAGTTTTGCTGAGACGGATAATCAAAGCGCGGCCGGTGGAGTGCGCCGCTCGGCATCAGCAGGGTAAGTCCGGGCATGTTGGATCAATTGACAACACGATGCCTGTGTTGGTATTGTCTCCAACATGAAGGCTGCAGCCTTGGTCCGTCGCCGGGCGGTGGTGGCTGCCGACGCATTCGTCGAAGTGGCGATCTGGCATGTTCCGACGCCGCTTGCGCCCTCGACGCACCGGTTCAAATACCGGCTGGCGTATGTGGTTAAGGAGCAGTGCGTACTGCGCTACGACAGTGAACGCGCAAAGGGCGATCACCGGCACACCGAGACAACTGAGGAGCCGTACGCCTTTTCTACGCCCGATCAACTGATGGCTGACTTTGAAGCTGACGTCGCGAGGTGGAACCATGAACATGGTCGTTCTTGAAGTGCGCTCTCTCAGGGAAACATTGGCCGATGCTGCTCGCGCCATGAAGACGGGGCGCGCCGAGCGCGAAGCGCGCATCGGCTTTGCGACCCCGGAGTTGCTCTGGGAAGTGCTGACGGCAAAGCGCTGGGAGCTCCTGAAGGTCCTTCGCGGCGCTGGTCCAGTGTCCATTCGTGAAGCCGCGCGTCGGGTCGGCCGCGATGTAAAGGCCGTACATGGCGACGTGACTGCGCTCTTGCAGGCAGGGGTGCTGACCCGAGCACTTGATGGGCGCATCGAGTTTCCATTCGACGCCGTGAAAGTAGAGTTCCTGATACGAGCGGCGTAAGCGAGCGGAAGGCTGGTGCCGAACAAGCCTTGCAGAAGAAGCGCGGTCAGCTGGATCGAGACGCGCGACTTGCAGTCCAGCGCGCGGGCGCAGAAGCCCCTGCGTTCCGGGCGCGATCGCCTGCAGCACCCGGTCGGCCGTGTAGGAACGCCGGACGACGTTGCTCAAGCCTGCCTGTTTCTCGCCGAGCAGGCGGGGTTCATGACAGGCCAGAACCTGACGCTCGATGGCGGCATGACCGTCAAGATGATTTACGAGGAGTAGCGCCGCCGATCGCGCGGCCAAACGTCTCCACCGCCGCCCAATCGGTGTATTCGACGACCGAACGCGGATCGGTAGGGCCGCGCGTCAGCAGCATGATGAAACGGATGATCTGCCGGTCCCAGAAGCCGTAGCGCGGGTAATCGAGCTTGCCTGCGAAGACCGCCAGCTCGCTCGGGCGCCAGCCGATCTGCCGCAGGAATTTCTTCACGTAGGGATTGGTTTCCGGCGTGTTTTTCTCCGCTTTGCGCGCCACGATGTTGACGGTGAAGAACGCGCTGCGCTTGCGTTCGAGCACGTCGCGGCGCGCGCGCATGAACTGGGCGACGTAAGGGCGGTGCCTGCCATAGCGGATGCTGGCGCCGACGACCACGGTATCGAAGGGTGCGAGATCGACGTTGCGGTTGGATTTCAGCTCGGCGAGCGTCACGGTGTGGCCGTCGCGCTCGACGACTTGGCGCAGCCGATCGCAGATCCGTAAAGTATGTCCGTCGACGGTCGAGTAAAGGATCAGGATTCTGCTCACGTCGTCTCCAGGACGAGTTTGGCCGCGCGCACGCCGCTGCGCACCGCGGCTTCGAGCGTCGGAGGATATTCCGGATCGGTGTAATCGCCCGCGAGGAAAATTCCCGCAGTCGCGGTGACCGGACCCGGGCGCCGCAGCCCCGGCGTGCACTCGATGGTGGCACGTTTTTCGGCGATTACCTGGCTCCAGAGCGGGTCGGGCAGGGCGCCCAGGGCGTGCGCCAGCTCGCGGTGACAGGCGGCCGCGATTTCCTCGTGCGACAGCTGCTGATGGTCGCCTCGCGCACTGATCACGCAGGCGATACGCCCCTTCTCGCCGAGCAGTGCACCGCGATCGAAGGCCCACTGCGCCAGGCCCGCCGCGAGTCCGAGCATCGGACAGGGCAGCCTGACCGATGCTGCATACTGCAGATAGCAGGTGTAGATCGGCTGGTACGCGAATTCGGCAAGCTCACCGACGAGCGGCGCAAAAGGTTGCAGCTGATGCGGCCCCACGGCCAGAACGACGCGCGCGAATTTCTCGCCGTCGACGGCGGCATCGGCGCCGACCCGGTGCACGGTGCGGGAGGTGCGGATTGCGCCGCCGTGCGCGCGCAGGTACTCGGCGGCGGGCTCGGGAAACAGGCGCGACAGGTCCACGCGCGGCAGCAGCAGGTCGCTTGCTTCCGGCAACCCGGCGAGCGAATCGCGCAACACGGTGGCGAAGACCTGCGCGGAGGCCCGCTGCGGTGGCGTATTGAGCGCCGCGAGGCACAGCGGGCGCCACAGATAGCGACCGATGCGACCGTTCTGGCCGTGGCGCGCAAGCAGTTCGTGCACGCTGCCGTCCGGCTCGACGCGAAACCCGCAACGGCGCAGCGCGAGCATGAAGCGCACCGCGCCCCAGCGCTCGGCGATCGGTGCGCCGCGCATGGCGAGCAGCCCGCCGAGCAGTCCGAGCGGCGCCGGCAGCCAGAGCGCGCGCAGTGCGAAGCCCTCCGCATAGCGCAGTTCGAGCGGCAGGCGCAGCGCCGCCTCGGCTGGCACGCCGACCTGGCGCATGAGGCGCAACAGCTCGGCATAGGCACCGATCAGGATGTGCTGGCCGTTATCGAGATCGCGGCCCCGCGGCCGCACGCGACGCGCCCGCCCTCCGAGCACCGGTCCCGATTCGAACACGGTGACCGCGGCGCCACGCGCGGCAAGCGTCACCGCAGCCGCCATGCCGGAATAACCGCCTCCGATCACCGCCACGCGCACGCCGCTAATCCTTCACGTCGTCACCGCTTCAGGCCAGCACCCAGGTCTTCCACGCGATCCAGAACTTGCGCAGCGGCGTGAGCGAGGTGCGGTGGGTGAGCACGCGGTAGCCGTCGCGCCCGATCTCGGCGAGCAGGGCGCGATAGATCGCCGCCATGACGAGTCCCGGGCGCTGGGCGCGCCGGTCCGCCGCCGGCAGCAGCGCGTAAGCGCGCTCGTAGTAGGCTTCGGCGCGCTTCGCCTGGAACTGCATCAGCCTGCGGAACGGCTCCGTGTTGCGCGTGTGCAGGATGTCGTTCGCCGTGACGCCGAAGCGGCGCAGGTCTTCGAGCGGCAGGTAGATGCGGTCCTTGCGCGCGTCCTCGCCGACGTCGCGAATGATGTTGGTGAGCTGAAAGGCAATGCCGAGCGTGCGGGCGTACTCGAGCGTGCGCGGATCGCGGTAACCGAAGATGCCCGCCGCGAGCAGTCCGACGACGCCCGCCGCCAGATGGCAGTAGCGCTCGAGCGCAGCGAAGTCGAGATAACGCCTCTGGCCGAGGTCCATCGCCATGCCGGCGATGATGTCGTGCAACCGTTCCGCGGCGAGGCCGTATTTGGCCAGCGCGGGCTGCAGCGCCCGCGTCACCGGGTGCTGCGGCCGGCCGGCGTACAGGTTGCCGATTTCCGCGCGCCACCAGTCGAGCTTGGTCGCGGCGAGCTGCGGGTCGAAACCGTCGTCGACGACATCGTCGACCTCGCGGCAGAACGCGTAGAGCGCCGTGATCGCGCGGCGGCGTTCCGGCGGCAGGAAGAGGAACGCGTAGTAGAAGCTCGACCCGCTCGCGACCGCCTTTTGCTGGCAGTACTGGTCCGGACTCATAGCGCCCGCCAGATTAGCAGCGGCCAGTCGGACGCGCGCAGCACGGGCCGCAGGCGGAACACGTCGTAGCCGGTCTGAGCGAGCTTTTCGAGGATGCGCAGCCCGCCCTGGACCGTGACGCCGATTTCCAGCGCCACGCGGCCGGTCAACTGGCGCGCCAGCGGTGCGCCGGCCAGCATCATGCGCCGCGCGCGCTCGCACTGATGCCGCATCAGTCCGCGCCAGGCGTCGTCGCAGCCCCGCGCCGCGATCTGCTGCTCCGTGACGCCGAAGCGGCGCATTTCGTCCTGCGGCAGATACAGGCGCCCTTTGGCCCAGTCGAGTGCGACGTCCTGCCAGAAGTTGATCAGCTGCAGGCTGCTGCAGATGGCGTCGGCTTGCTCCAGCGCAGCGCCCTCGGAGCGGCCAAAAAGGTGCAGCAACAGGCGCCCGACCGGGTTGGCCGAGCGGCGGCAATAGTCGAGCAGCTCGCCGAAATCGGCGTAGCGCTGCTTCACCACGTCCTGACTGAAGGCATCGAGCAGATCGCGCAACAATTGCAGCGGCAGCGCATGGCGACGCACGACGCGCGCCAGATCGCGGAATGGCGGCGTCTGCGGCTCGCGCCCGGATTCGATGCGATCGAGTTCGGCGCCGCAGGCGGCAAGCCCCGCCAGCCGCTCGGCCGGCGTCGCTTTCCCCTCGTCGGCGATATCGTCGGCGCTGCGCGCGAAACGGTAGATGATCGCCACGGGCTCGCGCAGCGGCCGCGGCAGGAGCCACGAAGCAACCGGGAAGTTTTCGTAATGACCGGACGGCAAGCGTTGAATTCCGAGGGAAATCCGGCCTCTCGCAAGCCGGTGCGGACGAAGTTCGGCAGTATAATGGCCTGCATCCGAAATGCCGCTGGCCTAAAGCGAAGGTGGCGGAATTGGCAGACGCACTGGATTTAGGTTCCAGCGCCGCGAGGCTTGTGGGTTCGACTCCCACCCTTCGCACCACCGCCGGGCAGGCGTACCGTTGGAAAGGGACAGCAACGCATGGCAGCAGAAGTGGAAACGCTCGGCGCGCTGGAGCGGCGCCTGTCGATGTCGCTACCGGTCGACGAGATCGAGCGCCAGGTGGATACGCGGCTGAAGCAGCTCGCGCGCAACGTCAAGCTGCCCGGTTTCCGCCCGGGCAAGGTGCCGCTCAAGCTGGTGCAGCAGCAATACGGCCCGCAGGTGCGCTCGGAGGTGCTGGGCGACGCGGTGCAGAAGGCGTTCGGCGAGGCCATCAAGGGCGCCAACCTCAAGGTCGCCGGCTATCCGCGCATCGAGAAGAAGGACGCTGGCAGCGAGCTGCAGGCGCTCGAATTCAGCGCCACCTTCGAGATCTATCCCGAGGTCAAGGTCGGCGATCTTGCCGCCGCGAGCGTCGAGCGGCCGCAGCTCACGGTGGACGAGGCCGCGATCGAAAAGACCCTCCAGATCCTGCGCCAGCAGCGCACCGAATGGATCGCCGTCGAGCGCGCGGCGCAGGACGGCGACCGCCTGACGGTGGATTTCGACGGACGCATCGGCGGCGAGCGCTTCGATGGCGGCAACGCCTCGGGCTTGTCCTTCACGCTGGGCGAGCGGCGCATGCTGCCCGAATTCGAGTCCGCGGCGCGCGGCCTGAACTCCGGCGAAGCCAAGGCCTTCGATCTCAAGTTTCCCGACGACTATGCCGGCAAGGCGGTGGCCGGCAAGACCGCCGCGTTCTCGCTGGCGGTGACGCGGGTGGAAGAGCCGCGGCTGCCGGCACTCGATGCCGAATTTGCCAAGCGCCTGGGCGTCGCCGACGGCGATCTGGAGAAGATGCGCGTCGACGTGCGCGCGAACGTCGAGCGCGAGGTCAGGAAGCGCGTCGACGCCCGGGTGAAGGGGCAGGCGCTGCAACGGCTGCTCGATGCGACGCCGCTCGAATTGCCCAAGGCGCTGGTCCATGCCGAGGCGCAGCACCTGGTCGAGATGGCCGCGGCCGATCTGAAGGCGCGGGGCCTGAAGCTGGAGAACGTGCCGCTCGATCCGCAGGCGTTCGAGGCCAATGCCAGGCGCCGCGTCGCCCTCGGGCTGATCGTCGGCGAGCTCGCGCGCACCGAGAAGCTGCAGCCCAAGCCCGCCGAGGTACGCGCCCTGATCGAGGCCGAGGCGCAGTCGTACGAGAGCCCGGCCGAGATGGTAAAATGGTTCTACATGCAGCCGCAGCGCTTGTCCGAGATGGAAAGCCTCGCGCTCGAAAACAACGTGGTCGGCTGGGTGTTGTCCAAGGCCCGCGTAACCGACAAGCCTGTTTCCTTCGACGAATTGATGGGCGGCGCATGAACTGGCAACGACGCACGACCGATTCCGGCAGCGCCCTGGAGCCCGCCCACGGCATGCCGGAACCCGCTCGCGGCTTGGGGCTCATCCCGATGGTCATCGAGCAGTCGGGGCGCGGCGAGCGCGCCTACGACATCTATTCGCGGCTGCTCAAGGAGCGCGTGGTGTTCCTGGTCGGACCGGTGACCGAAATCACCGCCAACCTGATCGTCGCGCAGCTGCTGTTCCTCGAATCCGAGAATCCGGACAAGGACATCTTCTTCTACATCAACTCCCCGGGCGGTTCGGTGTCCGCGGGCCTGGCGATCTACGACACGATGCAGTTCATCAAGCCGGACGTGTCCACCCTGTGCGTCGGCCAGGCGGCGAGCATGGGCGCGCTGCTGCTGGCCTCGGGGGATGCGGGCAAGCGCTTCGCGCTGCCGAATTCGCGCGTCATGATCCACCAGCCGATGGGCGGATTTTCCGGCCAGGCCTCGGACGTCGCGATCCACGCCAAGGAAATCCTCTACCTGCGCCAGCGGCTCAACGAGATTCTCGCCAGGCACAGCGGCCAGCCGATGGAGGTGATCGAGCGCGACACCGACCGCGATTTCTTCATGGGCTCCCAGGAAGCGGTAAAGTACGGCATCGTGGACAAGGTGCTGGTCTCGCGGGAGAGCGACTAGACATGTCGGACAAGTCCGGCGCGGGCGAAAAGCTGCTGTACTGCTCGTTCTGCGGCAAGAGCCAGCACGAGGTGCGCAAGCTCATCGCGGGCCCGTCGGTGTTCATCTGCGACGAGTGCATCGAGCTGTGCAATGACATCATCCGCGAGGAGACCGCCTCCGACAAGGGCGGCAAGGGCGCCAAGTCCGACCTGCCGACGCCGCGCGAGATCCGCCAGATCCTCGACCAATACGTGATCGGCCAGGATCAGGCGAAGAAGATCCTTTCGGTGGCGGTATACAACCACTACAAGCGGCTGAAGCATCTCTCGAAGAACGACGAGGTCGAGCTGGCCAAGTCGAACATCCTGCTCATCGGGCCGACCGGCTCCGGCAAGACGCTGCTGGCGCAGACGCTGGCGCGGCTGCTCAACGTGCCGTTCGTGATCGCCGACGCGACCACGCTCACCGAAGCGGGCTACGTCGGCGAGGACGTCGAGAACATCATCCAGAAGCTGTTGCAGAACTGCGAATACGATGTCGAGAAAGCCAAGCGCGGCATCGTGTACATCGACGAAATCGACAAGATCTCGCGCAAGTCCGACAACCCGTCGATCACGCGCGACGTCTCGGGCGAAGGCGTGCAGCAGGCGCTGCTCAAATTGATCGAGGGCACCGTCGCCTCGGTGCCGCCGCAGGGCGGCCGCAAGCATCCGAACCAGGATTTCGTCCAGGTCGACACCACCAACATCCTGTTCCTGTGCGGCGGCGCGTTCGACGGGCTGGAGAAGATCGTGCGCAACCGCACCGAGAAGACCGGCATCGGCTTCGGCGCGGAAGTGCGCTCGCCCGGCAACTCCAAGGCGACTTTCGACCTGCTGAAGGGGGTCGAGCCCGAGGACCTGATCAAGTACGGCCTGATCCCGGAATTCGTCGGCCGCATGCCGGTGGTGGCCGCGCTCGAGGAACTCGACGAGAAGGCGCTGATTGAAATCCTCACCGAGCCGAAGAACGCGCTGCTCAAGCAATACCAGCGCTTGTTCCTCATGGAAGCCGTCGAGCTCGAAGTGCGGCCTGCGGCGCTCGCCGCGGTCGCCAAGAGGGCGCTCGCGCGCAAGACCGGGGCCCGCGGACTGCGCTCGATTCTCGAGCAGGTGCTGCTCGACACGATGTACGAGCTGCCGGCGCTCGAGAACGTCAGCAAGGTGGTCGTCGACGAGCAGATGATTTCGGCCGACGGCAAGCCGCTGCTGATCTATTCCGACCAGCAGAAGGTCGTAGGCGGCTCGGCCTGAACTGCGCGCTTTGCGCTGCCGTCGGGCCGTGCACGCGTTGCGGGTTGCGCGCCTTGCGTGTAGGCTAGCTGCAAGGCTTTGATTCTTCTCAGGGGAACCCGCGGCGCGCGGACCACTCTAACCCGTTCGAGGTCTTCGATATGCCCGATCCGCAAGTCCCTGCCGCAACCCTGCAGTACGCACTGCTGCCGTTGCGCGACGTGGTCGTGTTCCCGCACATGGTGATTCCGCTGTTCGTCGGGCGGCCGAAATCCATCAAGGCGATGGAAACCGCGATGGAAAGCGGCAAGTCGATCCTGCTCGTGGCGCAGAAGTCGGCCGCCAAGGACGATCCTGCTGCGGAGGACATGTACGAGATCGGTTGCGTGTCGAACATCCTGCAGATGCTCAAGCTGCCGGACGGCACGGTCAAAGTGCTGGTCGAGGGTGGCAGCCGGGCGCGCATCGCGCAGGTGATCGACCTGCGCAGCCATTGGGTGGCCGAGGCGAGCGCGGTGGCGACGGAAGCCGCGCAGCCTTCGGAGGTCGAAGCGCTGCGCCGCGCGCTGCTCGCGGCGTTCGACCAGTACGTGAAGCTCAACAAGAAGATCCCGCCCGAGATCATCACCTCGCTCGCCGGCATCGATGAGGCCGGGCGCCTCGCCGATACCGTCGCGGCGCATCTGCCGCTGAAACTGGAACAGAAGCAGCAGGTGCTGGAGATGTTCGGCGTCAAGGCGCGCCTCGAGCACCTGCTGGCGCAGCTCGAGACCGAGATCGACATCCTGCAGGTCGAAAAGCGCATCCGCGGCCGCGTCAAGCGCCAGATGGAAAAGAGCCAGCGCGAGTACTACCTCAACGAGCAGGTGAAGGCGATCCAGAAGGAACTCGGCGAGGGCGAGGAAGGCGCCGACATGGAGGAGATGGAGCGGCGCATCAAGCGCGCGCACATGCCCAAGGAGGCGCGCCGCAAGGCGGAGTCCGAGTTCAAGAAACTGAAGCTCATGTCGCCGATGTCCGCGGAAGCGACCGTGGTGCGCAACTACATCGAGACCCTGGTCAATCTGCCGTGGCGCAAGAAATCGAAGATCTCGAAGGAGATCCGTCACGCGCAGGAGATCCTCGACAAGGACCATTACGGGCTGGAAAAGGTCAAGGAGCGTATCGTCGAGTACCTCGCGGTGCAGACGCGGGTCGACAAGATGAAGGCGCCGATCCTGTGCCTGGTGGGCGCCCCCGGCGTCGGCAAGACCTCGCTCGGGCAGTCGATCGCCAAGGCGACCAACCGCAAGTTCGTACGCATGTCGCTCGGCGGCGTGCGCGACGAGGCCGAGATCCGCGGCCACCGCCGCACCTACATCGGCTCGATGCCGGGCAAGATCCTGCAGAACCTGAGCAAGGTGGGGGTGAAGAACCCGCTGTTCCTGTTCGACGAGGTCGACAAGATGGGCATGGACTGGCGCGGCGATCCGTCGTCGGCGCTGCTCGAAGTGCTCGATCCGGAGCAGAACCACACCTTCGTCGATCATTATGTCGAAGTCGAATTCGACCTCTCGGAGATCATGTTCGTCGCCACCGCGAACACGCTCAACATTCCGCCGCCGCTGCTCGATCGCATGGAGGTGATCCGCCTGTCCGGGTACACCGAAGACGAGAAGATGAACATCGCGACGCGCTACCTGCTGCCCAAGCAGATGAAGAACAACGGCCTCAAGGAGGGCGAGCTCGCCGTGTCCGATGCCGCGATCCGGGATCTGGTGCGCTACTACACGCGCGAGGCGGGCGTGCGCGGGCTGGAGCGCGAGGTCTCGAAGATCTGCCGCAAGGCGGTCAAGCAGCTGCTCACGGAGAAAGAGGGCGGCGACGGCGTGCTGAAGCGCATCCACGTCACGCCGCGCAACCTGGACAAGTACCTGGGGGTGCGCCGCTATTCGTTCGGTGTCGCTGAAAAGCAGAACCAGATCGGCCAGGTGACCGGACTGGCGTGGACCGAAGTGGGCGGCGAGCTGCTCACCATCGAGACCGTCACCATGCCGGGCAAGGGCAAGACCATCACCACCGGCAAGCTCGGCGAGGTGATGCAGGAGTCGATCCAGGCGGCGCTCTCGGTGGTCCGGGCGCGCTCGCGCAAGCTCGGCGTCGCCGAGGATTTCTACCAGAAGAACGACATCCACATCCATTTGCCCGAGGGCGCGACGCCGAAGGACGGCCCGAGCGCCGGCATCGGGATCGCGACCGCCATGGTTTCCGTGCTCACCGGCATCCCGGTGCGCGCCGACATCGCCATGACCGGCGAGATCACGCTGCGTGGCGAAGTGCTTGCGATCGGCGGGCTGAAGGAGAAGCTGCTGGCGGCGCACCGCGGCAGCATCAAGACGGTGCTGATCCCGGAGGAGAACCTCAAGGATCTGGCCGACATGCCGGACAACGTGAAAAACAGGCTCGAGATCATTCCGGTGAAGTGGATCGACAAGGTGCTCGAACTCGCGCTCGAGCGGCGGCCGCAGCCGCTGGCGGACCAGGACGTGGTCGCGCCGCTGCCGGCCGCGGGTGACAAGCAGGATTCCGCCGCGATCAAACACTAGTCCCAGCGAGGCGACGCGATGAACAAGGCGGACATGATCGAGCAGATCGCGCAGGCGGCGGAAATCTCCCGTTCGGCGGCGGAGCGCGCAGTCGACGCGATGGTCGCGGCAGTCAAGCTCAGCTTGCGCAAAGGCGAAGCCGTGACGCTGGTCGGGTTCGGCTCGTTTTACGCCAGTCAGCGTGCGGCGCGCGCTGGGCGCAACCCGCGCACCGGCGCTGAAATCCGCATTCCTGCGGCGCTCGTGCCGAAGTTCCGCGCTGGCAAGGCCCTCAAGGATGCTATAAACTAGCGCGCCTTTTTTGGGTGGCTGTAGACGGGGGCGCGGGTGTCCCGGGGGTGCTTAGCTCAGCGGTAGAGCGCTGCCCTTACAAGGCAGATGTCGGGAGTTCGACCCTCTCAGCACCCACCATGAAACCTACGCTGCATTGCGTTGCATCGGCAGTGCTGCTGCAACGCAATGCCAACGTCTGAAAGGGCATTGAGTTTGCTGTGTATCGGAGCGGTAGTTCAGTTGGTTAGAATACCGGCCTGTCACGCCGGGGGTCGCGGGTTCGAGTCCCGTCCGCTCCGCCAGACTTGCTGAAGGGCCCTGCGGGGCCCTTTCCGTTTGATTACTTTATGTTCGAGCTCGTCACCAAGCACAAGCGCTTCATCCAGGTCGCGTTCGTCCTCCTGATCGTGCCGCCGTTCGCGTTCTTCGGCCTGGAGTCGTACACGCGCTCGATGCGCGGTGCCGACGAGGTCGCGCGGGTCGAAGGCATTCCGGTCTTGCAGCGCGAGTTCGAGGAAGCCAAGCGCGCGCAGCTCGAGCGGCTGCGCGCGATCTACGGCCGCGCCGCGGATCCGGCCGCGCTCGAGACGCCGGAAATGCGCGATGCGCTGCTCGATGCGCTGGTGTCGCAGCGTCTGGTGACCGTGGCGGCGCTCGAGGCGCGGCTCACACTGAGCGACGACGGCCTGCGCGAGATGATCCTCGCCAACCCGTCGTTTCAGCGCGACGGCCGTTTCGACGTCGCGGTCTACCGGCAGCTGCTGCGCGCTCAAGGCATGAACGAACAGGCCTACGAGGAGCGCCTGCGGCACGATGTCGTCGTCGGCCAGCTGATGCAGGCAATCGCCGAAAGCGCGATCGCATCGCGCGCCGGTGCCGAGCAGCTGGTCGCCCTCGAGAGCCAGCGGCGCGAAGTCGCCGTGGCGCTGGTTCCGGCACAGCCGTTCATGGCGCAGGTCAAGGTCGACGACGCGCGGCTGAAAGCCTATTTCGACGCCAACGGCACCCAGTTCGCGGTGCCCGAGCGGGTGCGCGCCGAGTACCTGCTGCTGTCGGCCGAGGAGCTCGGCCGGCAGGATCCGGTCACCGAGGACGAACTGAAGGCGGCCTACGAGGCACGCGCCAAGCAGTACGGCGTCGAGGAGCAGCGGCGCGCGAGCCACATTCTGGTCAAGTCCAGGGAGCAGGCCGAGAAACTGGCCGCCGAGGCGCGCAAGACCCCGGCGCGATTCGCCGAACTGGCCAAGCAGCACTCGCAGGATCCGGGTTCCGCGGAGTCCGGGGGCGACCTCGGCTTGTTCGCGCGCGGCATGATGGTGAAGGCGTTCGAGGACGCCGTATTCCGGATGAAGGAGGGCGAGATCGCAGGGCCGGTGGAATCGGAGTTCGGCTTTCACATCATCCGGCTGGTCGCGGTACAGTCCGGCCGCTCGCGCAGCTTCGAAGAGGTGCGCAAGGAACTCGGCGCCGAACTGGCCCGGCAAAAGGGCGCCAAGCGCTTCGCCGAGGCCGCGGAGGCGTTCGGCAATCTCGTCTACGAGCAGTCGGACAGCCTGGCGCCGGCGGCGCAACGCTTCAAGCTTGCGATCCGGCAGTCCGACTGGATTGCCCGCCAGCCGGGGCGCGCCGCCGGGCCGCTCGATCATCCCAAGGTCCTGGCGGCGTTGTTCGCGCAGGACGCGATCCAGGGGCGGCGCAACACCGATGCCATCGAGGTGGCGCCCAACGTGCTGGTGGCGGCGCGCGTCGCCGCGCATCAACCTGCCGCGCAGCGCAAGTTCGAGGAGGTTCGCAGCGAGATCGAGCAGCGGCTGCTGCGGCAGGAGGCCGCCAAGCTCGCTTACGGTGAAGGCGCCGCGAAACTGGCGCTGCTCGGGAAGCGCGCCGATGCCGGCCTGAAGTGGTCTGCGCCGCGCGCGATTTCGGTACGCGACGCGCAGGCGCTGCCGCCGGAGGCGTTGCGCAAGGTGTTCGCGGCCGATGCGCACAAACTCCCGCTGCACGTCGGCATCGAGCAGGGCGACCAGGGCTACGCGATCTATCGCGTGCAGCGCGTGATTCCTCCCGAGCCCCGCACCGAGACGCAGAAGATCGCCGATCTGGCGGGCGCCCAGCGGCGCGCCGGGTCCGAGCAATTCGACGCCTGGCTTGCCAGCCAGCGCACGCGCGCCAAGATCGAATTCAACCGCGCCAACCTCGAGCGCAAATAGGCGCTCGTCACGCCTCAGGCGCCGGGACCGGCGCTATTCTCCCGCGATGGTCACCGAGGTGACGTTGAAACCGCCGTCGACGTGCACGATCTCGGCCGTGATGCCCGCGGCCAGATCCGACAGCAGGAAGGCGGCGGCATTGCCGACATCGTCGATCGTAACGTTGCGCCGCAGTGGCGAAAATGTCTCGACATGCTTGAAGATCTTGGTGAAGCCGGAGATGCCTGCCGCCGCGAGCGTCTTGATCGGTCCAGCGGAGATCGCGTTGACGCGAATCCCCTTGGGCCCGAGGTGGGTAGCGAGATAGCGCACGCTGGCTTCCAGGCTCGCCTTGGCCAGGCCCATCGTGTTGTAGTGCGGAATCGCGCGCTCGGCGCCGAGGTAGCTCAGGGTCAGGAGCGCGGCGGGGCGGCCCTCCATCAGCGGCAGCAGTGCCTTCGCGAGGGCGGGAAAGCTGTAGGCCGATACCTCGTGCGCCTGGCGGAAGGCGTCGCGCGAAAAGCCGTCGAGCAGGCCCCCGGCGATGGACTCACGCGGCGCGAAAGCGATCGCGTGCACCAGGCCGTCGAGGCCGTCCCAGTGCGCACGCAGCCCGGCCGGCAGCGCGTCGATCTGCTCGTCGCTCGTGACGTCGCAGGGAAGCACGATGGTGGAGCGGAAATCCGCCGCCAGTTCGACGACGCGCTCCCTGAAGCGCTCGCCGACGCAGGTGAAGGCGAGCTCGGCGCCTTCGCGGCGCGCGGCCGCGGCGATGCCGTAGGCAATCGAGCGGTTCGAAAGCAGCCCGGTGACGAGGATCTTCCGGCCGGCGAGCATTCGCATCGGGTGGTCTTTCGGTGGCGGAAAACGAATTATAAGGTGGCCATCAGGCGGCCCGCTTCAGGCGCGGCACCGCGGCGAGCAGTTCGCGCGTGTAGCCCTCCGCCGGCGCCGAGAGAATCTTCGCGGCCGCACCGGCTTCGACGATGCGCCCGGCGCGCATCACCGCGATCTCGTCGGCGAGGTACTCCACGACCGCGAAATTGTGCGTGATGAACAGGTAGGCGATGCCCAGCTCGCGCTGCAGCTCGGCCAGCAGATTGAGGATCTGCGCCTGCACCGAGACGTCGAGCGCCGAGGTCGGCTCGTCGCACACCAGCAGCCGCGGCTCGACCGCCAGTGCGCGTGCGATCGCCAGGCGCTGGCGCTGGCCGCCGGAGAACTCGTGCGGATAGCGCGCCAGCGCTTCGCGCCGCAGGCCGACCTTGTCGAGCAGCTCGGCGACATGCCGCTGCCGTGATGCCGCCGCGATTTCCGGCCGCAGCGACGCCACGCCTTCTTCGAGGATCTCGGCGACGCGCATGCGCGGATCGAGCGACGCGAACGGATCCTGAAAGATGATCTGCATCCGGCGCCGGGCGAGGCGCAGCCCGGCGCCGCGCAGCTCGTCGAGCCGACGGCCCTCCAGCGTCGCCGTGCCGTCGATGCGCGCGCTGGTGCGCAGGAGCTGCAGCATCGCTTTGCCGATGGTGGTCTTGCCGCAACCCGATTCGCCCACCAGCGCGAGCGTGCGCCCCGCAGGAATCGCAAACGACACGCCATCGACCGCCTTGACGTAGCCCACGGTCCGTTTCAGCAAGCCCTTGCGGATCGGAAAGTGGACGCGGTAGTCGCGCACCAGAAGCAGCGGCGACTCGGATGCAGGCTCGGCAGCGCGGGGCGCCCCGCGCGCCATCGGCTTCGGCTCCGGATTGGCCGCGCTGAGCGGGCTGCCGCCCGCCGCCGCGCCTGCAGCGAACGGTGCCTGGAACAACAGGCAGCGAACCTGGTGATCGGCGTGCACGCCACGCAGTTCGGGGAGCGTGCTGCGGCATGCCGCCATCGCCCGCGGGCAGCGCTCCTCGAGGCGGCAGCCGGTGAATACGCGGTCCAGCGGCGGCACCGTGCCCGCGATTGCCGCCAGCGGCCGGCCGCGCTTGGCAGCCTCGGGAAGCGCGCCAAACAGGAGTCGCGCATAGGGATGCAGCGGGCGAGCGAAGAACTCCGGCGTCGGCGCGACTTCGACGATCTGTCCGGCGTACATCAGGGCTACCCGGTGCGCCATCTGCGCCACGATGCCCAGGTCGTGCGTGATCAGCAGCAGCGCCATCCGTCGCTCGGCCTGCAGGTCGCGCAGCAGCTCGAGAATCTGTTTCTGGATCGTGACGTCGAGCGCGGTGGTCGGTTCGTCCGCGATCACCAGGTCCGGTTCCGCCGCCAGCGCGATCGCGATCATGATGCGCTGCTTCTGGCCGCCCGACATCTGGAACGGGAAGTCATCGCAGCGCCTCTGCGGCTCCGGAATGCCGACGCGGACGAGCCATTCGATCACTTTGGCGCGCGCCGCCGCGCCCCTGAGCGGCGTATGCCGCACGATGACCTCGTAAATCTGATCGCCGACCTTCATGACCGGATTCAGGCTGGTGGCGGGCTCCTGGAAGATGATCCCGATGCGGCGCCCGCGGACGTCGCGCATGCGCGCCTCCGGCAACTGCACCAGGTCGACATCGTCGAGGCGGATGGCACCGGCATCGACGCGGCCGTTGTCGGGCAACAGGCGCAGGATCGACAGCGCCGTGACCGACTTGCCGCAGCCCGACTCGCCCACCAGCGCGAACGTTTCTCCCTGCGCGATGGTGAGCGTCATGGCCTCGACGGCACGCACCACGCCGTGGTCGGTGTCCAGAACCGTGTCCAGGTTTTCGATCGCCAGCATCAGGGCGCCCCGCCGGCCGGGGCAATGGCCGTCTCCCGGCTGCCGCGCCGGCGCGCGCCGCCGGGCTGTCGCTGATCGCGCCGCGGACGGAAGGCGCGCGCGCGCGGGTCGAATGCCTCGCGCACCGCGCCGGCGAACAGGTTCGCGGACAGCACCAGCGTCAGCATGAAGCTGAACGCCGCGACCAGGTTCCACCAGACCGTCGGGTCGCGGCTCATCTCGGTGCGGGCGAGATTGAACATCGATCCGTAGCTGGGGGTGGTCGGGTCGACGCCGACGCCGACGTAGGAGAGGACCGCCTCATACAGCACCAGGCTGGAGAAATCGAGCACCGCCACGATGAGCACCACGTGCATCACGTTGGGCAGCACGTGCCGCTGCATGATGCCGAGATCCGAGACGCCGAAGGCGCGCGCGGCCTGCACGTAATCGAGCTCGGTGAGCTTGAGCGTCTCGGCACGCAGCAGGCGGCACAGGGTGGCCCAGCCGGTGACGCCCAGCACCACGCACAGCAGCAGCAGCCGCAGATCGGCGCGTTCCAGGCCGGTTTCATAGAGATTCGGGTACTTGTCGATGGTGACCTGGATGATGAGCACGCAGGCCGCGATCAGGAGCACGCTCGGGATCGACGACAGCACCGTATAGAGGTACTGGATCAGGTCGTCCACCCAGCCCTTGAAGTACCCTGCAAGAATGCCGAACACGATGGCGAACGGCAGCGTCGCCAGGGTCGCGAGCGAGCCGATCACCACGGCCGTGCGCAGCGACTTGATCGCCTGGAACAGCACGTCGTTGCCGGTGCGGTCGGTGCCGAGCACGTGATAGACGGACCACAGCGCGGCGATCCAGCCGAAGGCGCCGAGCAACAGGATCGCGGTGAATAGAATCGCGCGCCACTGCACTTCAGTCTCGCGCCGCCAGACCGCGCGCCACGCGGCGCTGAAGTCCTCCCGAAGCATGCGCGCGCGCAGCGCGACGACCGCCAGCGCCATCGACAGGCCGGCCAGCAGCCCGCCGGCCAGGCCGGCCGCCGAACGCAGCACGAGGTCGGCGAGCCACTGTCGTTCCGGGTCGGTGAGGTGCGCGCCACCGTGCACCAGGCGCGGGTAATCGCGCGCCGCCCGGCCGTCGATCTCGATCGAGTCCTTGGTGAACTGCCGGTAGGCGAGCGGCGCCGAGTAGGTTTTCTCCGTGCCCTCGAGCTGCCGCTTGAGCAGCTGGTCGAGCACCGAGTAGCTGCGCGTCGAATAGGCGGCTGCGGCGTCGTTGGCGGCGCCGGCGGCCTGCGGCAGCAGCGGCCGGAAATGCAGCGAGTCGAGCAGCGCGATCAGCAGACAAACCGAAAGCAGCACCAGCGCGCTCATCGCCGGCGCGTCGCGCAGCACGCTGCGCCAGGTGGCGCGCAGGCCCGGCGTGCGGCGCACGTGCCAGACGTATGCGGCGAGCCCCGCGAGCAGCACGAGCAGCGCGACGTCAGTGGCGAGCAGGACGATTTTCGGCACGGTCGCGGCTCCTCAGGCGAGGCGAATGCGGGGGTCCGCCACGGTGTAGGAGATGTCGGTCAGCACCAGGCCTACGATGTAGAGCGCCGAGCCGAGGAACACCATGGCGCGCACCACCGCGAAATCCTGCGCGTTAATGGCGTCGATGGTGTAGCTGCCGAGTCCCGGAATGCCGAAAAAGCTTTCCATGATCAGGCTGCCGAGAAACAGCAGCGGCAGCACCGCCACGGTCGAGGTGAGAATCGGCAGCGCCGCGTTGCGCAGCACGTGCCGGAACAGCACCGCCTGCTCGGACAGGCCCTTGGCGCGCGCGGTGCGCACGTAGTCCTTGCCGCTTTCTTCCAGGAACATGGTGCGATACAGCAGAGCGTCGTAGCCGAGCCGCGCCACGACGCCGATCACGACCGGCAGCGCGAGGAACTTGAACAGATCCCAGCCGCCGGCAAAGCCGGAAATCGGCACCAGGCGCAGCAGCGTGCTGAAAGTCCACTGGCCGACGATGATGTAGAACAGGGACGAGATCGACATCATCACCACCGCCAGCGTGACGCCCCAGAAGTCGAGGTAGGTGGCGCGAAAGAACACCATCAGCAGCGCCGCGCACACGGTGGCCATGACGCCGAGCGCGAAAGTCGGCAGCGCCACGGCGAGCGACGGCCCGATCCGCTGCCGGATCTCGTAGCCGATGTCGCGGCCGCTGTCCGAGGCGCCGAAGCGCAACGCGAACAGCTGCACGGAGCGCTCGAAGAAGATCGTGTTGCTGAGGGCGCGCAGGCCGTCGTCGCGCGCGTTGTACAGCAGCGGCTTGTCGTAGCCGCGCTCGACCTTCCACTTCTCGATCGCCTCCTGCGTTACGCGCTTGCCGCCGATATTCAGCCGCGCCATGTCGTCGGGGGTATTGACCGTGAAGAACAGGACGAAGGTGAAGAGATTCACGCCGATCAGGATCAGCACCCCGTACAGCGCACGGCGCAGGATGTAGCTCAGCATCGGTTACGGCCGCAAGGCGGCGTGCGGGGCGTCAGTCGGCGGCTCCCGCCGGCGCCGCGCTGCCGGCGAGCGTACGGGCGGCGTTTTCACGCTCGCGCCGCCGGTACGCGCGCAGCGCCGGCAGCAGCGCGGCGGCGAGCGCCAGCGCGATCAGCCACACGGGCCACCACAGCGGCCGGTTCCATTCGGCAACCTTCTGCGCGCGCAGCTGCGGATCGACGCGCAGGTACTGGATGTGGTTGCGGATGATCTGCGTCGGCTTGCCGTTGTAGACCCACTGGTGAAACGCGGCGGCGGAGGTCGGAAAGTAGCCGAAGCTCCACACCGCGTCGTGCTGCGCGATGGCGATCATCTCGTCGATCAGGCGCGCCTTGACCGGGCCGTCGTCCTCGAATTTCATGAGCTCGAAGCGGCGATCGAACTCCGCATTCTGGTAGTTGGAATTGTTCTCGCCGTTGCCGTTGGTCAATGCCTTGGCGTTGGGTCCGTACAGCAGGAACAGGAAATTCTCGGCGTCCGGGTAGTCGGCGAGCCAGCCCCAGAAGTAGATCTGGATCGTTCCCTTGTTCATCTTGTCCTGGAAGCGGTTGTAGTCGGTGGCGCGGATCTCCAGTTGCACGCCGACCTTGGCGAACTGCTTCTGGTACCACGCCATGCGCGGCCGTATCGCCGGCGTCAGCGCCCGCTGGTAGTCGAAGTTCAGCACCAGCGGCTGGCCGCTCTTCGCGTCGCGGCCCTCCGGATAGCCCGCCTCGGCGAGCAGCTTTTTCGCCTCTTCGATCGGCCGGCGCTCGCTGCGCCCGTCGAGCGTGCGGTACACGAGCGGATTGAACGATGCCGGTCCGTCGTCGCGATAGCCGAACAACCCGGGCGGCAAAGGTCCCTGTGCAGCCATGCCCTGTCCCTGCTCGAAGATCTGGATGTATTCCTCCCAGTCGATCGCCAGCGACAGCGCCTGGCGCAGCTTGCGGTTGCGCGCGCGTTCATCGGGTGTCTTGCCCCAGCCCACCACCGGGTCGAGCATGTTGAAGCCGACGTACCAGTTGTTCGCTTCGATGGTGCTCGGCAGGCGCACGCCTTTGCGCCGATACTCGGCCAGCTTGTCCTTGGAGTCGGTCATCTCGACCAGGTACTCGGTGCCGACGTCGAGCCGCTCGACGACCGGCGAGTCATAGTAGCCCTGGAAGAACTTCGTCTTGAGCGGAATGGTTTCCTTTTCGACGCTGAATACCACGCGCTCGACGAACGGCGTGTTCTTGCCGCAATCCTCGAGCAGGCCCTCGGCCCGGTCGCGCGCCTCGCCTTCGCAGGGATAGGGCTCGCCGCGGAAATTCGGATTGCGCGCCAGTACGTGCTGGCGGTTCTCCTCGTACTCGACCAGCATGAACGGCCCGGTGCCGATTGGCCAGTAGTTCAGGGACAGGTTTTTCTCCGCCATGCCGGGCTGGGCGTAGAACTTGTCCGCCTCCCAGGGCACCGGCGCGAAGAAGGTCATCGCCAGCCAGTACTTGAATTGCGGGTACTTGCCCTTGATCCGGATGCGCAGCGTATGCTCGTCGAGCGCCTCGGCGCCTGCGAAAGCGTGCTGCCGGAAGTCGAGCATCGGCAGGTCGCGGTCCGTGGGTGACAGTCCCTTGCGCAGCTGCCTGTCGACCTCGACGATGCGCTCGCCATACTCCTTCAGCCCGACGATGTACTCGCTGATCAGCGAGAACGACGGCGACTTGATGCGCGGCGTGGCAAGCCGCCGGATCGCATACACGTAGTCGTGCGCGGTCAGTTCGCGCGTGCCGTTCTGCCGGAAGTCGTCGATCCGGTACTTGTCGGCCACGTCCTCGCGCCGCATCGAGTGGTAGGCGGGATTGCCGGCCGAATCCCGCGCAAAAGCCGGGTGCGGTGCGAACCGGATGCCTTTGCGCACCCGGATGTCGTAGACGCTGTGCGCGATCGTGCCCCCCGGCGCACTTGCCGGAAGCTCCTTGCCGTCCGCGTCGTAATAGCGCGGCAGCGCCACGGCCTCGGCGGCGCGTGGCACGAGTGCGTAGGGCCGCTTCAGGAAATGGTAGCCATAGAGGGGCTCGTAGATCTGGTAGGTGTAGGGCGTCTCGTCATTGGAGTATGAACTGGTCGGGTCGAGGTACTTCGGCGAGCGCTCCTGGAATGCGGTGAAGAAGGTGTTGCTCCGCTCGGCGCCGCTGGCATAGGGGCTGTTGCCGACCTCGCTGCAGGCCGCAGTGAGCGCGAGCACGGCAACAGCCGCGGCGAAGCGGCCGTTCGGTACTGGAGCGCGCATCGCCATTTCCTCCTGTAAGCCGCGCGTTCCCGGTGCGGCGCTGGATTGCAAGGCTGCGGATTATACGGGCCGCGCTCGACGCGGCGCAGGCGCCCTAGCGTGCGTCGAGCGCGGCGAGCAACCGTTCGTTCAGGTCGCTCGGCACCGGCAGCACGCCCTGGCGCAGAAGCACGGCCAGTTGCGCCGCTTCGTCCGCTGGCATGGCGGCGATGGTGACCCGGAATTCGGTGAGCAGCCGGTCCTTGTCCGGTGCCGAGAGCCTGGTGAGTCGTTCCTGTGCTGCGCGAACCGCCATGGCGCGCGCGGCGAAGTAATCGATCATCGAACCCCGCACCGCGGCGTTTTTCGGATCCGTCAGTGCCGCATGCAAAGAGTCGAAGATCTCGCGGCGCTGCGCTTGCGAAAGGTAGGTGAAGCACTCGTCGATGAGGCGCAGCAGCTGCTGCGGCTCGACCAGGGTTCCGGGATAGCGGATGGGCGCCGGGGGCAGCGGCGCAGGCTCTGCCTTTTCCGCGCGCGCCGCGGCAGCGACCACCATTTCGCGAGCCGCGCTCAGGAGAAACATCAGCATCGGATCAAGCGCGTGCGCCGGGGCGGCGCCGACGGACAGCCAAAAGCAGAACACCCACCGCACGATGCGCAACCCCATGCCTCATTCTAGAAGAACCCCACGCAGTGCGACGTTGCAGGGCAACAAGTATTAATGTGATTTCGACGTGAGTGACCTAATGTCCTGACTTTCTTATCTGTTTGCCTTTTGCCTGCGGGCGTGTCTTTCCTTTCGCCGTCTTCTGCACCGGCCTGCCCTTGGCAGTCGGGCCGCGCGTCTGGATCCTCAGCTTCTGGCCTGGTGCCAGCCTGCCGATCGAATTCCAGCGTCTCAGATCGTCCACGCTCACGCGGTAGCGGCTGGCAATCGTCGTCAGGGTTTCGCCCGGCTTGACCGTATGCGACACGCTGCGCGAGGTGGCGACGGGAATCGGCGGCGCATACATGATCGGCAGTTTGCCGGTGTCGGCAGCGGCGCCGTTCAGCGGTACGACCAGCAGCGCGGGCGTGCCGCGATTGCGCGCCGCGATGCCGTTGACTTCCTTCAGGCGCGCCACCGGCACGGCGAACTTTCTCGCGATCGCCGCCAGTGACTCGCCCTTTCTCGGCGTATAGGCCTGCCATGAAACGAGCGCTTTTGCGTCTTGCTTGAGCAGGTTGGCGTGGAACACCTCGACCCGGTCGGCCGGCAGCACGATGCGCGAGCTGATCGCCACCGGGATGAAGGGCCGGTTGAAGCCCGGATTGAGTGCGACGAATTCCTCGACCGGCATTTCGGCCAGCTTTGCCGCCAGACGCAGGTCGATGTCGCGCGTTTTCGTGATGGTGGCGAAGTAGGGCTGGTTCGGAATCGGGTCGAGCTGGATGCCCAGGGGTTGCGGATTGGCGATGATGTTTTTCAGCGCCTGCAGCTTGGGAACGTATTGGCGCGTCTCCTGCGGCATGGCGAGATGCGCGTATTCCGTGGGCAGGCCGGCGGCGCGGTTCTTTTCGATGGCGCGTGCCACGGCGTTCTCGCCCCAGTTGTAGGAGGCGAGTGCGAGCTGCCAGTCGCCGTGCATCTCGTAGAGGTCGCTCAGGTAGTCGAGCGCGGCGGTGGTGGAGGCTACGATATCGCGCCGCGCGTCGTACCACCAGTTCTGCGGCAGGCTGTAGCGTCTGCCGGTCGGCGGAATGAACTGCCACAGGCCGGAAGCGTGTGCGCGCGAATAGGCCATTGGATTGAACGAGCTCTCGACCATCGGCAACAGCGCCAGTTCGGTCGGCATGCCGCGGCGCTCCAGTTCTTCGACGATGTGGTGAAGGTAGCGCCGGCTGCGTTCGAACATGCGCGTCAGGGAATCGGGGCGCGCGGCATACCAGGCGACCTTTTCCGCGACCAGCGGCGAGTCGAGATTGGGCATCGCGAAGCCGTCCCGGATGCGGTGCCACAGGTCGTCGCGCTGCTCGGTGCGGTCGATGCGTGCGATGCCGCGCAGCGGCTCGCTCACGACCCTGCGCTCTCCCTCGAACGGCAGCAAGCGGGCTTGTTCCATTTTCTGCGGCGCCGCCGTCGCCGCGCCCGCGTCCACGGCCGGTGCGGGTGCCTCCAGCACCGGCGTGGGCGCCGCCGCGCCGCCCGCCTGCAGCGACGGCAGCGGGGACACGACCGGCGAGGGCTGCGAGGCGCAAGCCGAGAGCAGCGCGAGCGCCGTGATTACCGCACAGCGCGCCGCTAGCGTGCGCACGTGAGCGTTTCGCCACAGAACCGGGTGCCTGGGCGATAATGCGCAATGGTTGCCCGAGCGTGGTCCGAAGCGTCGAGCACGCTGACGGACGCGTCGAGCTCCGGAAGGGTCACGCGATCGCCTCTTGCCACGGTGACCGCGACGCAGGCAACAGGGTCCGCTCCCGGGTCTGACACCGGTACTTGCGCGCGCGCGCGCACGATCCGGGGGTCGTTGTCCTGAAAGACGGTTACGGGATCGATTTTCAGCATGGACCGCCAATCCTTCGTCTCGGACAGCGTGCCGAAGTATAACGGCGCGCGGCGCACGCTCGCGCAATGGTTCGGGACCGCCCAGGGACAGTACGTGCTGGCGTGGGAACGGTCGCAGTTCGACCTGGCCACCGAAGACGTGTTCGGCTTTCGCGCCGCGCAGGCGGGGCTGCCGGGAATCGACTTTCTGCGCCAGAACCGGATCCCGTACCGGTTCGTGCTCGCGCTCGAGCCGGGAGCCGCCGTGACCGCCGATGCGTTGCAGTTGCCGCTTGCCGGCCAGAGCATCGATCTGCTGGCGTTGCCGCACGTGCTGGAGTTCCACAATCATCCCGATCAGGTGCTGCGCGAGGCCGAGCGCGTGCTGCGGCCCGAAGGGCAGCTGGTAATTTCCGGTTTCAACACGCTTTCGCTGTGGCGCCTGCGGCAGATGTTCGCAGCGCATGCGGCGGGCGCACCGTGGGACGCCCGGTTCGTGGGGCTGCTCAGGTTGCGCGACTGGCTGCGGCTGCTCGGCTTCGAGCTGAACGGCGGCAGGTTCGGTTGTTACGCCCCGCCATTCGTTGCCGCGGAGTGGCTGGCGCGCTGTGCCGTAGTGGAGCAGGCGGGGGCGCGCTGGTGGCCGCATCTCGGCGGCGTCTACGTGGTGCGCGCCGTGAAGCGCGTGCACGGCATGCGCCTGGTGACGCCGGCGTGGCGCAGGGAACGTGCCCGGCGCCGCGCGCTCGCCGCGATGCCGCAGCGCAACGGCTCGGCGAAGCATCGCCATGACTAGGAACGTGGTGGAGATCTATGCCGATGGCGCGTGTCGCGGCAACCCGGGTCCAGGCGGCTGGGGCGTGCTGCTGCGCGCGCGCGGGCGCGAGCGCGAACTCTTCGGCAGCGAGCCGGCGACCACCAACAACCGCATGGAGCTGGTCGCGGTGATCCGCGCCCTGGAGGCGCTGCGGCGCCGCTGTGCGGTGCGCGTTTACACCGATTCACAGTACGTGCAGAAGGGGATCTCCGAATGGATCCGGGACTGGAAGCGGCGCGGCTGGCGCACCGCGGCGAAGCAGCCGGTCAAGAATGCAGACTTGTGGCACCAGCTCGACGCGCTCGCGCAGGGGCATGACATCGAGTGGCACTGGGTGCGTGGCCATGCCGGCCATGCCGAAAACGAGCGCGCCGATGCGCTCGCCAACCGCGCCATCGACGCAATGAAGGCGCGTCGATGAAGCCGCCGCGCTCGACGGCGGCCCCGTAGCCCCATGGCGGCCCGGCAGATTGTTCTGGATACCGAAACCACCGGGCTCAATGCGCGCCTCGGCGATCGCATCATCGAGATCGGCTGCGTCGAGATCCTTGCCCGGGGCGTCACCGAGCAGCGGTTTCACCGCTACCTCGATCCGGAGCGCGACGTGGAGGACGGTGCGGCCAAGATTCACGGCCTGACGCGTGAGTTTCTCGCCGACAAGCCGCGCTTCGCGGAAGTTGCGCGCGAATTCGTCGACTACGTGCGCGGCGCCGAACTGGTGATCCATAACGCCGAGTTCGATCTCGAATTTCTCGACCAGGAGCTGGCCCGCGCCGGGCTGGGCAAGACGCTCGATCATGTTGCGGGGGTCGTCGACACGCTCGCTCTGGCGAGGGAGCTGCATCCCGGCAGGCGCAACTCGCTCGACGCGCTCTGCGAGCGCTATCTGGTGAACAACGCGCACCGCACGCTGCACGGCGCGCTGCTCGACGCACACCTGCTGGCCGAGGTGTATCTCGCCATGACGCGCGGCCAGGAGAGCCTGGTGATGGAACTCGAGACTCCCGCAGCCACCGCCGTCGCCGCGGCCAGCGTCGATCTGGCGAGACTCCACGTCGTGCGAGCGAGCGCCGAGGAGATGGCAGCGCACGAGGCGGTGCTCGACGGCATCGAGCAGGCGGCGAAGGGCGGCAGCGTCTGGCGGCGGCCGGTTTCCCGCGCCTGAGGCTTACGGGCAGCGGCCGGGGCGATATACTTCGTCCGCGATGCGTGCCGCGGCGAATCCCTACCAGCAGGACCTCGACAAGAACCCGGCCAACTACGCGCCTCTGACGCCGCTGTCGTTTCTCGAGCGAACGGCGTACGCCTACCCGGAGCGCGTGTCCGTGGTGCACGGCGCGAGGCGCTACACGTGGCGGGAAACCTACGCGCGTTGCCGGCGTCTCGCGTCGGCGCTGGCGCAGCGCGGCCTCGGGCCGGGCGACACGGTTGCGGCCATGCTCGCCAACACGCCCGAAATGTACGAGTGCGCTTTCGGCGTGCCCATGTGCGGGTCCGTGCTCAACACGCTCAACACGCGGCTGGATGCCGAGGCGATCGCGTTCATGCTCGACCATGGCGAGGCCAGGGTGCTGATCACCGACCGGGAGTTCGCGCCCACCATCGGCAAGGCCTTGACGCTGACCAAGGGCCGGCCGGCGGTGATCGACGTCGACGATCCGGCGTACGCCGGATCGGGCGAGCGGCTCGGCGAGAAGGACTATGAGGCGCTGCTCGCGGAAGGAAACCCGGAGTGGGACTGGCCGTGGCCGGCGGACGAGTGGCACGCGATTGCGCTGAACTACACCTCGGGCACCACCGGAAACCCCAAGGGCGTCGTCTACCATCACCGCGGCGCCTACCTCAACGGCGTCGGCAACATCCTGTGCTGGGGCATGCCGCAGCACTCGGTGTACCTGTGGACGCTGCCCATGTTCCATTGCAACGGCTGGTGCTTTCCCTGGACCATGGCCGCCAATGCAGGCACCAATGTCTGCCTGCGCAAGGTCGATGCGGGCGTGATTTTCGGCTTGATTCGCGAGCACCGCGTAACGCATTACTGCGGCGCGCCGATCGTGCACCAGACGCTGATCAACGCGCCCGCCGCATTGCGGCACGGGATCGACTGGACGGTGAACTGCCTGGTGGCGGGCGCAGCGCCGCCGGCGGCGATCATCGAGGGCATGGAACGGATGGGTTTCTCGCTGACGCACGTCTATGGACTGACCGAAACCTACGGGCCGGCCACGGTGTGCGCCAAGCAGCCCGAATGGGACCGCCTGCCGCTGGCGGAGCGAGTGCAGCTGAATGGGCGCCAGGGTGTGCGCTACCACGTCGAGGAGGGGCTCACGGTGATGGACTCGACGACCATGGTGCCGGTACCCGCCGACGGCGAGACCATGGGCGAAATCATGTTTCGCGGCAATATCACCATGAAGGGCTACCTGAAGAACCCCAAGGCCACCGAGGAGGCGTTCCGCGGTGGCTGGTTCCATTCCGGCGACCTTGCCGTGATGCAGCCGGATGGCTATGTCAAGATCAAGGACCGCTCCAAGGACATCATCATTTCCGGCGGCGAGAACATTTCCTCGATCGAGGTCGAGGACGTCCTCTACCGCCATCCGGCGGTGATGGCCGCGGCCGTGGTGGCGATGCCGGATGCGAAGTGGGGCGAGACGCCGTGCGCGTTCGTCGAGCTGAAGGCGGGGACTTCGGCGACGCCGGCCGAAATCATCGAGCACTGCCGCGCCAGCCTGGCCAGATTCAAGACGCCGCGCGCGGTGGTGTTCGGCGAGCTGCCGAAGACCTCGACCGGCAAGATCCAGAAATTCCTGCTGCGCGAAAAGGCCAAGTCGGCCGCGGCGATCGACACCTAGACCGCCATGAGCGCCGTGCCGCAGGCTGAGTCGCCGATCCTGTTGCGCGAGGACCGCGACGGCGTTTGCACGCTCACGCTGAATCGCCCCGACCAGTTCAACGCGCTCTCCGGCGAGCTGCTCGATCGGCTGCAGGCAACGCTCGAGGCGATCGCCACCGACACGAGCGTGCGCGTGGTGGTGATCGCGGCGCGCGGTCGGGGCTTTTGCGCAGGCCACGACCTGAAGGAGATCCGCGCGCTGGGCACGCAGGAGAGAATCGAGGGACTGTTCCGCAAGTGCAGCAAGGTAATGATTTCGATCGTCTCGCTGCCGCAGCCAGTGATTGCCCGGGTGCACGCTGCAGCGACCGCCGCGGGTTGCCAGCTGGTGGCCCAATGCGACCTCGCCGTCGCGGCCGAGGGCGCGAAGTTCGCGGTCAGCGGCGTCAATTTCGGGCTGTTCTGCTCGACGCCGGCCGTGGCACTCGCGCGCAACATCGGGCGCAAGCAGGCGATGGAAATGCTGCTGACCGGGGAGTTCATCGACGCACAGACCGCACGGAGCTACGGCCTGGTCAACCGCGTCGTGCCGCCGGCGCAGCTGGATGCCGAGGTGGACAGACTCGCCGCGACCGTCGCGGCCAAACCGCGGGGCGCGGTCGCCTCCGGAAAGCGCGCCTTCTACCGGCAGCTCGAGATGGGGCTCGAATCGGCCTACGCCCTGGCGGGCGACGTGATCTCATGCAATGCGGCGAGCGACGAGGGCCGCGAGGGCATGGATGCCTTCATCGAGAAGCGTAAGCCCGACTGGCCCGCAGCGTGAGCGAGGAGCTCATTCCCGAACGCACGGCCTGAGAAAAAAGTTCTAGAACGAGCGCGGCAGGCCGAGCACGTGCTCGGCGATGTAGGACAGAATCAGGTTGGTCGAGATCGGCGCCACCAGATACAGCCGGGTCTCGCGGAATTTGCGCTCGACGTCGTACTCGGCGGCGAAACCGAAGCCGCCATGGGTCTGCAGGCAGACGTTGGCCGCCTCCCACGAGGCCTTCGCCGCGAGGTGCTTGGCCATGTTGGCCTCGGCGCCGCAGGGCTTGTTCGCGTCGTACAGCGCGGCGGCCTGCCAGCGCATCAGGTTCGCGGCCTCGACCTCCATGTAGGCTTCCGCGATCGGGAACTGCACGCCCTGGTTCTGCCCGATCGGCCGATCGAACACGACGCGGTCCTTGGCGTATTGCGTCGCGCGATCGACGAACCAGTGGCCGTCGCCGATGCATTCGGCGGCGATCAGGATGCGCTCGGCGTTGAGCCCGTCGAGGAGGTAGCGAAAGCCCCTGCCTTCCTCGCCGATCAGGTTCCGCGCCGGAATTTCGAGGTTGTCGAAGAACAGCTCGTGCGTGTCGTGGCTCACCATGTTGCGGATCGGACGCATGGCCAGGCCCTTGCCGAGTGCCTCGCGCTTGTCGACCAGGAAGATCGACATGCCGTCGGCCTTCTTCGCCACCTCCCCGAGCGGCGTGGTGCGCGCCAGCAGGATCATCAGCTCGGAGTGTTCCAGGCGCGAAGTCCACACCTTCTGGCCGTTGACGACGTAGCGGTCGCCCTTGCGCACGGCGCTGGTCTTGATGCGCGTGGTGTCGGTGCCGGCCGAGGGCTCGGTGACGCCCATCGACTGCAGGCGCAGCTCGCCGCTCGCCAGCCGCGGCAGGTACTCGTTCTTCTGCTCCGGCGAGCCGTGGCGCAGCAGCGTGTTCATGTTGTACATCTGGCCGTGGCAGACGTAGGCGTTGCCGCCGGAGCGGTTGACTTCCTCCATGATCACCGTGGCCTCGGCAAGACCCAGGCCGGAGCCGCCGTACTCCTCCGGGATCAGCGCCGCCAGCCAGCCGGCGCGGGTGAGGGCGGCAACGAACTCCTCGGGATAGGCGCGCGCCGCGTCGATGCGCTGCCAGTAGGCGGAGTCGAACTGGCTGCACAGCGCGCGCACGGCGTCGCGCAGGTCGGTGTGATCGGTCATCGTTTCGGCTTGAGATTTGCGGTCGCTTCCTGTTCGGTGCGCAACCACAGTTCCTGCGCGAGCGGATCGCGCGCTTCTTCCAGCAGATGCCCGACCAGGCCGACTGCGCGCGCCATGACGCCCAGGCCGCGGCACACTTTCCAGTCGAAGCCCATCTCGCAGGCCAGCGCGCCGATGGCCCCGGTGGCGTTGAGGGGCAGCTTCTTCTGCGCCGCGATCCTCTCGATCAGCTCGCAGTAGGGGCCGTAAAAGCCGCATTCGCGCGCGATCTCGAAAAGCCGCGGCGTTCTCGGGTCTACCGGCTTGTGGATCGGATGCCCGATGCCGGGGATCATCCCGCGCTCGGCGACAATCCGTTTCGCGGCGGCTTTCAGGTCGATTTTCGCTTTCGGGTCGGGCAGTTCTTCGAACAGCATCCTCGCGCAGCCTTCGGTCGAGCCGACAAATACGCTGCCCAGGCCGCACAGGCCCGCTGCCACCGCGGCCTGCATCGCCTCCGGTGCGCCGAGATAGGTGAGGCGTGCGGCGAGCGCGCTCGGCGTGATGCCGTGCTCGACCAGCGTCACCACCATGGCGTTGAAAAGTTTCGATTCGTGCGCGCTCGGCGCGCGCCCGCTGAGTTCCAGAAACGCCATGTCGCCGAGATTGAAGTGGCCGAGGATCTGCCGCGGCAGGTCCATGCCGCGCACCACGATCCGATCGGCGCTCGACCAGCCCATCTCGGTGCGCATGGTTTTTCGTCGCGCCATTTCAATCGTCGGCCTTCACGCCGGCGGCCCTGATGACCTTGCCCCAGCGTGCAATCTCCTCGTCCATGAACTTCGCCAGCTGCTCCGGCGTCGTGCCGGCGCCGATGATTCCGGTCTGCTCGAAGCGTTGCCGGATGTCCGGCGCCGCGACTGCTTTCTCGGTTTCAGCCGACACGCGCGTCACGATGTCGCGCGGCGTGTTGGCAGGCGCGAGGAAGGCGACCCAGGTCGAGGACTCGATCGCCGGACCGCCCGCTTCCTTCATGGTCGGGACTTCCATCGCTCCCGGTACGCGGCTGGCAGAGAACATCGCGAGCGCCTTGACTTTGCCACCGCGCACGTGCGGCATCATCGAGCTGGGCACGTCGACCAGGATCTGGATGTCGCCCGACATCACGCCCTGCAGCGCGGGCGCGGTGCCGCGGTAGGGGATGTGCACCATGAAGGTGCCGGTGGTCTGCTTGAACAGCTCCGTGGTGAGGTGCGCGGCGGCGCCGATGCCCGAAGAGCCGAACGAGATCCTGCCGGGGTTCTTCTTCGCATACTCGATCAGTTGTTTCACGTCCTTGACCGGAAAGTTGTTGTGCGCGGTCATGATGAGCGGCGCGATCGCGACCAGCGAAACCGGCGCGAAACCCTTCACCGCGTCGAAGGGCAGCTTGCCGGCGTAAAGCGTCGCGTTGGCGGCATGGGCCGCGATCACGGTGAGGAAGGTGTAGCCGTCGGGCGCCGCTTTGGCGGCGAGGTCGGCGCCGATGATCGAATTCGCGCCGGGGCGGTTCTCGACCACGATCGGCTGGCCGAGCGCGGCCTGCACCTTGTTCGTGACCAGCCGCGTCACCGTGTCGGTGATCCCGCCCGGCGTATAGGGCACGATCCACTTGATCGGCCGGTTCGGGTACTGCGCGTGCGCCTCGCCGATCGCAATCAGCGCGATTCCGAACAGCGCATGGGCCAGCGGGCGTTGCCATCGCTTCATCGTCGTCTCCCTCAAAGATCGCTGAATATATCCCGGTCCCTCGATCGCCGGGCGCGCGGCAGGGCAATTTTCGTTGATCTCGATGAGCGCGCGGCCGGGTTTCGCCTCCTCCCGCCATGCCGAGCGGCATCGTTCAAACGATGCCAGCGGCTTTGAGCTGCTCGAGATCGGTTGCGCTTTTCCCCAGCAGGCCGCGGTAGACCTCCTCGTTGTGCTGCCCGAGGAGCGGCGGCGCATGGCGGTATTCGACCGGCGTCGCCGAGAGTCTCATCGGGCTCGCCACCACGGGCGCGCGGCCGCCGAGCGGGTGAGGCATGTCGATGCGCAGCTCGCGGTGGCGCACCTGCGGGTCGTCGAACACTTCCTTCATGTTGTTGATCGGGCCGCAGGGCACGTTGGCGGCCTCGAGGGTTTCGATCCACTCCTGCTTCGCGCGCGTGCGCATGATCCCGGCGATCAGCGGGATCAGCTCGGCGCGATGCACGATGCGCTGCGACATGGTCTTGAAACGCGGCTCGTCGGCGAGTTCGGCGCAGCCCGCGACCTGGCAGAAGCTCGCGAACTGGCCGTCGTTTCCGACCGCCAGGATGATGTGGCCATCGGCGGTCGCGAAAACCTCGTAGGGCACGACCTGCGCGTGCGCGTTGCCCCAGCGCACCGGCACGCGGCCGGAACAAAAGTAGCTCACGATCTGGTTGGCGTTGAACGCCACCATCGTGTCGAGCAGCGCGCAGTCGATGTACTGTCCCTGCCCGGTGCGCTCGCGATGGATGAGGGCGCCCAGGATCGCCACGCTGGCATACATCCCGGTGAGCACGTCGGTTATGGCGATGCCGACCTTTTGCGGCCCGGCGCCCGGCTGGCCATCGCGCTCACCGGTGATCGACATGAGCCCGCCCATGCCCTGGAAGATGAAATCGTACCCCGGGCGCGGCGCGTACGGCCCATCCTGGCCGAAACCGGTCACCGAGCAATAAATGAGACCGGGGTTGCCATCGCGCAAGTCCGCGTAGCCGAGTCCGTAGCGCGCGAGCGTACCGACCTTGTAGTTCTCGATCAGCACCTGCGAGCGGGCGGCAAGCTCGCGCGCGATGCGCTGGCCCTCGGCTCTGGACAGGTCGAGCGTGATCGATTTCTTGTTGCGGTTGACCGACAGGAAATAGGCCGACTCGCGCGTGTCGTGGCCCGCTCCGTCCTTCAGCCACGGCGGCCCCCAACCGCGCGTATCGTCGCCCGCGCCCGGACGCTCGACTTTGATCACCTCGGCGCCGAGGTCGGCAAGGTTCTGCGATGCCCAGGGGCCGGCGAGCACCCGCGACAGATCGAGCACCCGGACGTGCGACAAGGGGCCAGGGAGCGGTGCGGCGGCCGGCGGAGCTTCGGGCTTCATGCGGACTCAGGAATTGGGGTAATGGAGACGGACAAAGTCCGCAGTTAACCGCCCGCGAGCCGGCCCAACTCGGGGTTGTGGCGCGAACGCGACAGGACCTGCCCATTATAGGTGCCTGCACCCTGCAGCATCGGGTCGT
>Ga0156179_1245_pt1 | contig 39890 bp, 42 predicted proteins | sample RifCSPlowO2_12_FD_107832 | JGI IMG/M metagenome (GOLD analysis project Ga0156179, IMG submission 107832) | Betaproteobacteria bacterium RIFCSPLOWO2_12_FULL_67_28 | reverse complement strand
CGTGCCGGCCCGATCGACTGATGCTGGAATGCATCGCACCCGTGGGATGCCACGGTGCCGCTCGGCTAGAATCAGGGCGGATCCTCGATGCGCATCCTGATCTCGAACGATGACGGCTATTTTTCGCCTGGCATCCTGTTGCTGGCCGAGCGCCTGGCTTCGCTTGGCGAGGTTACGGTCGTCGCCCCCGAGCGCGATCGCTCCGGCGCATCCAACTCGCTGACGCTGGACCGTCCCCTGACCGTACGGCGCGCGTCCAACGGATTCTATTTCGTGAATGGCACGCCGACCGACTGCGTGCACCTTGCGGTCACCGGGGTGCTCGACTTCCTGCCCGACATCGTGGTCTCCGGGATCAATCTGGGCGCCAACATGGGCGACGACACGATCTACTCGGGCACGGTGGCTGCCGCCACCGAGGGTTACCTGCTCGGCATCCCGTCGCTCGCGGTGTCGCTGGCGAGCAAGAGCGGGCGTCACTTCGCGACCGCGGCGGGCGTTGCCGTGGAGATGGTCGAGCGCTTCCGGCGCGCGCCGGTCTCCCAGCCGATGCTGCTGAACGTCAACGTTCCCAGCGTCGCCGGCGGCGAGCTCGGCGGCACGGAGATCACGCGCCTGGGCAAGCGCCACAAGGCCGAGCCGGTGGTCAAGATCCAGACGCCGCGCGGCGAAACCGCCTACTGGATCGGCGCCGCCGGCAGCGCCGAGGACGCCGGCCCGGGTACCGATTTTCATGCCATCGCGAGCAAGCGCGTTTCGATCACGCCGCTGCAGGTCGACCTCACGTTCCATGGCCAACTCGATCTGGTGAGAGGCTGGCTCGCGCAGTGAACGGCGTGCGCACGCAGAATCTCGCCGGAATCGGCATGACCTCCGAACGTACGCGCGCGCGGATGGTCGAACGGCTGCGCCAGCAGGGCATCGAGGACGAGCAGCTGCTCGCTGCCATGGGCACGGTGCCGCGCCACCTGTTCGTGGATGACGCGCTCGCCCACCGCGCCTACGAGGACACGTCGCTGCCGATCAACTTCGGGCAGACCATTTCGCAGCCTTTCGTGGTGGCGAAGATGATCGAGCTATTGATGCGCGGCCGGCCGCTCGGCAGGGTGCTCGAGGTCGGCACCGGTTGCGGCTATCAGGCGGCGGTTCTGGCACAGCTCGCGCACGAGGTGTACTCGATCGAGCGTATCCGGGAGTTGCACGAGCGTGCGCGCGGCAACCTGCGCGCGTTGCGGCTGCACAACCTGCGCCTGGTACACGGCGACGGCCACCTCGGTCTGGAAAAAGCCGCTCCCTTCGATTCCATCGTCGTCGCCGCCGCGGCGCGGCAGACGCCTCAGGCGCTCCTGCGGCAGCTGGCGCCTGGCGGCAGGATGATATTGCCGCTGCGCAGCCAGGGTGCCGGTGCGGGCGCAGCCGCAACGGCGCAGCGGCTGGTGCTGGTCGAGCGCGGCGCGCGTGGCTTCCGCGAAACGTCGCTCGATCCGGTGCGCTTCGTCCCTTTGCAAAGTGGAAAGGCCTGATGAAAACGGCGGTCATTCTGATTTTTGTCCTTGCCATCGCTGGGTGCGCGTCACGCGTGCCCGCGCCGGTGGACGAGCGCCGCGGCGCGGCGGCCACTGCGCCAAGACCGCCGGCGACGCAGGCGGTGCCGGCGCCACCGCCGGCCGCGCGGCGAGGCGAATATGTCGTGAAACGCGGCGATACGCTTTACAGCATCGCACTCGAGCAGGGAGTGGACTATCGGGAGCTGGCAAGGTGGAACCGGATCGACGACCCGTCCAAGCTGAGAGTCGGTCAGCCGCTGCGCGTGATCTCACCCGAGGCGCAGGCGGCCGTCGCGCCGCCAACGGCGGGCGTGGCTGTAGGCGCCGCGCGCGGCGCGGGCGCGGTGGAAGCGAGGCCGCTCGAGCGTCCGGCGCCGCCGCCGGCGGTGCCGGAAGGCGCAATGAAGACCGCCCCCAAGGCGGTGCGCCTGCCTTACTCCGAGCAGAACCTGGCTCTCTTGTCCAGAGGCGAACCGGCACCCGGCGCGGTGCAGAAGCCGCCGGCACCACCGGCGCCGGCGCCGCTACCCGAGACGCAGAAGCCGGAGGGCGTAAGACCCGAGGCGCGCGATCCGGAGGCGATCGACTTTGTCTGGCCGGCAAGGGGCAGGCTGCTGGCAGGATTTTCGGAACCGAGCAACAAGGGCATCGATATCGCCGGCAAGACCGGCGATGCGGTGGTCGCCGCCGCAGCCGGACGCGTGATCTACACCGGCAGCGGCATCAGGGGCCTGGGCAAGCTGATCGTGATCCGGCACGACAACAACTTCCAGAGCGTTTATGCGCACAACCGCGAGATCCTGGTGAAGGAAGGCCAGTCGGTGACGCGCGGGCAGAAGATCGCCGAACTCGGCGACAGCGACGCCGAGGCGCCCAAGCTGCATTTCGAGATCCGCAAGTCCGGCAAACCGGTCGACCCGGCGCGTTACCTGCCGCCGGGCTGATGCGCGGCACGCAGCGCCGCGGCGAGATCCATCACCGCCGCGGCGTAGAAGCTCGAGCGGTTGTAGCGCGTGAGGACATAGAAATTGGCCAATCCGATGCGGTACTCCTTGGGCGCGTCGCCGTTTTCCAGTTCGATCAATGCGGCACGCGCTTCGGCGGGCAGGCCATCGACCCGCACTCCCGCTTTCGTCAGCTCCGCGACCGGGTGCCTGGGATCGACGCTGCCGTCGGCGAACGGCTTGTACCCCTCGCCGCTGACGCTCGCCGCAGCCATCACGGGCGCATTGGCCTGCCAGCCGTGCTGGTTGAGAAAATTGGCGACACTGCCGATGGCGTCCGCCGCGCTCGCGCGCAGGTCGACGATGCCGTCGTGGTCGTAATCGAGCGCATACCGCAGGTAGCTGCCCGGCATGAATTGCGGGATGCCGATGGCACCGGCGTACGAGCCGCGCATGGAGAAGACGTCGATTCCGGATTCGCGCGCGAGCAGCAGGTAATTGACGAGCTCGCCGCGAAAAAAATCCCGGCGCGGGGGGTAGTCGAACGCCAGCGTGGCGAGCGCATCCACGACGCGCCAGCGCCCCGTATTGCGGCCATAGAAGGTCTCGACGCCGAGAATCGACACGATGACTTCCGCCGGGACGCCGAACTCGCGCTGCGCGCGCTCGAGCGCATCCGCGTGCGCGCTCCAGAACCGCTCGCCCGCCTGGATGCGGCGGTCGTTGACGAAGATCGCGCGGTACGCATCCCACGGCCGCCGGTCCATCGGCGCCGGGGGCTGAATCGCATTCAGGATCGCGGGCTCGCGGCGCGCCCGCGCGAACACGTAGTCGAGCTCGCGCTCCACGAAACGATGACGCTCGACCATCTCGCGGATGAAGGCGCGCACTTCGGGGCGTGATGCGAACGGCGCCGACGCCGCGGCCTGCGCTGCCGGTGCGCACGCGATCAGGATGCCAAGAATCACGGCTCGCGTCATGCCAGCCTCAGGACGCGCACGCACTGTGCCAGCTCGCCGATGCGCTCGGGGGGGCGTTCCCTGCCGTAGCGCAACTCGACGTATAACGCAGCGATGTGCCGGATCGGGTCGCTCGCACCGGGCATGCGCTGCGCGGCACGCTCGGAGTAGTCGCGCGGACCTTCGTGCGGCCAGCGCTCCACGCCGCGCGACGCCAGCTTGCGGCAGAACGACTGCCACGCGCTCTGCACCGGGTCCGGGCGCGCACGGCGTCGCAGCGACCACGCCAGCAGAAGCAGCGCGATCGCGCCGAGCGCCGCGGCGAGCGCGACCGCCAGGTCGCGCCAGTCCGCGCCTTCGACGCCGAGCCACGACATGAACTCGCGTTGCCGCTCCGGGTTGTAGCCCAGCACACGCAGGTTCCACTGGTGCACCAGGGCCTCCCAGCTGTGGCGCAGGCCGCGCAGCCACTCCAGCTGCGGGCGCATGAGCAAAGGCAGCCCGGCGCCCGCCGGCACCGAGCGCGCCAACCCGAAGTCGAGGCGGCCCGGGACCGCCGCCGCGGTTGGATCGACGCGCGTCCAGCCGCGGCCCGCCAGGTGCACTTCGACCCAAGCGTGCGCGTCCGACTGCCGGACGGTCAGGATGCCGTCGATCGGATTGGGGTCGCCACCGAGATATCCGGTGACTACGCGCGCGGGGACGCCGGCAGCGCGCATCAGATACGCGAATGCCGATGCGAAGTGCTCACAGAAGCCGCTGCGCGTGACAAAAAGGAACTCGTCCACTGCATCGCGGCCGAGCAGCGGGGGTTCGAGCGTGTAGCTGAACTTCGCGTTGCGAAAATACCCGACTGCGCGCAGCAGCAGATCCTCGGCGTCGCGCGCATCGCGCCGCCACTCGGCGGCCAGCGCCATGGCGCGCGGGTTGTAATCGTCCGGCAGGCGCAGCGCGCGCCGCAGCAGCGCTTCGCGTTCATGCACCTCCGTGTGGCCGTCCGCAACCGAGACCATGTCGTAGCGCAGGCGAGAGCGCACCGGCAGGACCGAGACGAGCTGCCGATCCACCGTGAAATTGGCGTTGGCGGGGCGTTGCGCCGGGGTCTCGAGCGCGAACAACCAGTTGCGCTGATGCGGTTCGAGCAGCATGGCGTAGCGGTAGTTCCGGCCTCCCTGCGGCGCGGGCGGTGGCTCGATCAGCAGCGCCGGCCCGGCGCGCCAGTTGCGGCCATCGAAGTCCCACAGTACCGGGCCACGCCAATAGCGCTGCCGGGGCGAGGGAATCGCTCCCGCAAATTCTGCCCGGAAAACCAGCGCGTCGGACTGCGCCAGCTCGGAGACGTTGCCCGGTGACATCGTGTCGGACAATCCCGTGACGCCCGACTGCGCGTCCTGGGGCAGCCCCCACATCGGCCCTGGCACGCGGGGAAACAGCAGGAACAGCACCAGTGCGGCGGGCGCGGCATGCGCCAGCAACAACGCGCTGCTGCGCAGATTGGCGCGCAACGGCCGGCCCGGGGCGCTGCAGCCTACGAGCGTAACCGTGATCGCGGCCAGAGCCGCGACCATCAGCAGTGCCGTGGGAATGCTTTGCGAATAGAGAAAATTGGTGATGAGGAGGAAGCAGCACACGAAAGCGACCACCGCTGCGTCGCGATGCGTGCGCGTCTCGAGGAGCTTCAGCCCCGAGAACAGCACCAGCAGCACGATGCCCGGCACGCGGCCGAAAAGCATCCGGTATTGCAGCCAGATCGCGAGCACTGCGGCCATCGTAATGAGAAGCAGCAGGGTGCGGCGCGGCAGCGGCCAGTGGTTGAGCAGCGCCGCGGCGCGCCACGCATACAGTCCCAGCGTCAGGAGCGTGACCCACCACGGTGCGCGCAAGGCGTGCGGCGCGGCTACCAGGAGCAGCGCGAGGATCAGGCCCGCGAGTTCGCGCCCGCCGACCGCCCTGAGTTCTGGCGCCAGCGGGTGAGCGGCAGGGAGCAGGGTAGTCACGGCGTGCCGAACAGCGCGAGCGCCTGCAGGCAAGCCGTGCAGTGCGCATCGCCGCGCGCGGGCGCGATGTCCTGCCCGGGCAACCGCAATCCATAGCGCGCACCGGTGCGCTCGGCAGCCAGCACCCACCCCGCGAGGCGCGACAGCCGCGCCTCGGTATCGAGACCGGCCGGCAGCTGTTCCCACTCCAGCCACAACTCCGTCGCCGCGTCACCCGAGAACTGCTTGGTGAGCAGATTGTCGCTGCGGGCAAAAACCTTCCACGCCATGTGGCGAGGCGAGTCGGAGCGCTGATAGCCGCGCAAGCCGGAAAAATCGTCATTGCCCGACCCCAGGGCACGCGCCGCGCCCGTCCCCGCATGCAGACCGGCGGGAGGCAAGGGGGCGCGCTCGGGCCGCGGATACACGACGCAGCCCGCATCGGGCTCGATGTAGCTCCAGGAGCGGTACCAGCCGAGCGGAAACCGGGTCTCGAGCATGACGCGGCCCAGGGCGAGGCGCCCTCGGCGCGCCGCCGGCACCGCGAGCACGGCTTCGGTGAGCGCCCCGGCAGGCACATGCACCACGAGTTGTGCGCCGCTGGCGAGGTGGCGCAACAGGATTGCGGGGCGATCGAAGCGCGCGCGATTTTCGAGATAGAGTCGGAACTGCGCCGCTTCGCCGGCGAATACCGGTTCGGCGCGCCCGGCGCTGACCGAGAGCAAGGCGAGGTTGCGCGCCGTGTGCACCATGCCGGCAAGCCCGATCCCGGCGAGCGCAAAGGCCAGCACGAAGCCGAGCGCCAGCGCGTAGTTGATCGAACCGAGCAGCAGCAGGCCGAGGGTCGCCGCGAACATCCACCCGAGGCGAGTGGGAACGATGTAGACGCGGCGATGCCGCAGCAGCACCGCGCCACGCTCCGGCGGCGTGAAACCATAGAACCAGTTCAGCAACCGAGGATTCGGACGCGGCGCGCGCAGCATCTCAGTTCGTGGCGCCGTCGTACTTCCAGCGGCCGCGCCACGCCGCCCTGACCGCATTCGGGTACTCCGGCCTGCCGAGGCTGCCGTTGTATCGGCCCAGCGCGAGATAGAAATCACCCTGCTCGAGGTCCAGGTAATGGCGCAGTATGACGCAGCCGTAGCGCAGGTTGATCCGCAGGCGGTACAGGTTGTCGCCCGGCCGACCGAGCAGCTTGGTCCAGAACGGCATCACCTGCATGTAGCCGCGCGCGCCTGCGGTGGAGGTGGCGTACTTGCGGAAGCCGGATTCGATTTCGATCAACCCCAGCACCAGCTGCGGGTCGAGGCCGGCGCGCGTGGCTTCGTGCTGCACCGACTTCAGCAGCTCGATGCGCTCTTTGCGGTCGGGAATGCGCGGCCGCAGGCGTTCCGACATCGCGTGAACCCAGGTGTGCGCGTCCTGCGCGTTGCGGAAATTGAATACGGCCGGCGCCTGGTCGGCGACCGCCGCGGCCAGCTGTGCGATCACGCTGTCGGCCATCGGCTCGTAGTGCTGCGCCCCTGCCAGCGCGTGGAGCGGCAGGATGAGCGCGCCGAGCGCGAGGGCGCGTCTCATGCGCCGGCGAGGCGCTCCCCGAGGTGCTGCACGCAGTCATTCAGCGGCACCGCGACCGGTGCCGCATCGCGGCGGCCCTTGTATTCCGCCTCGCCGCCCGCGAGACCGCGCTCCGAAACCACCAGGCGATGCGGTACGCCGATCAGATCCATGTCGGCGAACAGCACGCCCGGGCGCTCGCTGCGATCGTCGAGCAGCACCTCGATGCCGGCCGCGACGAGTTCGCCGTACAGGCGCTCCGTGGCCTCGCGCACCGCGGCGCTCTTGTGATAGCCGATCGGCACCAGGCAGGCCTCGAAGGGTGCCATCGCGCGCGGAAACAGGATGCCGCGCGCATCGTGATGCTGCTCGATGGCGGCGGCGACGATGCGCGTCACGCCGATGCCGTAGCATCCCATCTCCATCGGCCTGGCAGCGCCCTGCTCGTCGAGGAACTGGGCCTTCATCGCCTGCGAGTACTTGGTGCGCAACTGGAAGATGTGGCCGACTTCGATTCCGCGCTGGATGCGCAGGCGTCCGCGCCCGTCCGGGCTCGGGTCGCCCTCGACGACGTTGCGCAGATCGGCGACTTCCGGCTCGGGTGCGTCGCGTCCCCAGTTGGCGCCCGTGAGGTGGAACCCCTCCGCGTTAGCGCCACAGACGAAATCGGACATGGCCGCCGCCGTGCGATCGGCGATCACCCGCGCGCGCGCGCCGAGCGGCCCGATGTAGCCCGGCTTGCAGCCGAGTGCACGCTCGATTTCCGCCTCGCTCGCAAAACGAAACGGCGCGAGGCCCGGCATCTTCGAGGTCTTCACCTCGTTCAGGCTGTGATCGCCGCGCAGCAGCAGCAGCACGAACTCTTCGTCGTGCATCACCGCGATCGCCTTGACGGTGCGCTCGAGCGGCAGCTTGAGCAGCGCGGCGACGTCTTCGCAGCGGGTCCGTTCCGGCGTCGCCACCCGCGTGAGCGCCTCGGCAGGCAGGGCGCGCGGTGCAGGCGGCGCGAGCGCTTCGGCGAGTTCGACGTTGGCTGCGTAGTCCGATTCCGGACACCACGCAATGGCGTCCTCGCCCGAATCGGCAAGCACCTGGAACTCGTGCGATCCGGTGCCGCCGATGGCGCCGGTGTCCGCCGCCACGGCGCGAAAGCCCAGTCCAAGGCGGGTGAAAATGCGCGAATAGGTGTCGTACATGTTGCGGTATTCGCGCTCCAGCCCGGCGTGATCGGCATGGAACGAGTAGCCATCCTTCATGATGAATTCGCGGCCGCGCAGGATGCCGAAGCGCGGGCGCCGCTCGTCGCGGAACTTCACCTGGATCTGATAGAAATGCACCGGCAGCTGGCGGTAGCTCTTCAGCTCGCTGCGTGCCAGATCGGTGATCACTTCCTCGGAGGTCGGCTGGATCACGAATTCGCGCTCATGGCGATCCTTCAGGCGCAACAGTTCCGGCCCGTAGGCGCTCCAGCGGCCCGATTCCCGCCACAGCTCGCCGGGCTGCACCACCGGCATCGCGAGTTCGACGGCGCCGGCGCGGTTCATCTCCTCGCGCACGATCGCAGCCACCTTGTGCAGCACGCGCAGGCCCAGAGGCATCCACGTATAGATGCCGGCAGCGAGCCGGCGCACCAGCCCGGCGCGGATCATCAGCTGATGGCTGACGAGTTCGGCGTCGGCGGGCGCCTCCTTGATCGTGCTGAAGAAGAATCTCGAGCTGCGCATGGTGTCGGGCGCCGCGCTGAACCAATTGGCGACGGCGTTGTCATTGCTGCGGGGCTGTGAAAAAATGCCGAACGAATTCTAGCTTAGGTGGTGCTGGCATGCTCGACAGGGACGGCTACCGGCCGAATGTGGGCATCATCCTTGCCAACTTGCGCAACGAGGTGTTCTGGGGCAAGCGCGTCAACCAGCACTCGTGGCAGTTTCCGCAGGGCGGCATCCAGCACGGCGAAACTCCCGAAAAGGCGATGTATCGCGAGCTGGAGGAGGAGATCGGTCTCAAGACCGACCACGTGCGCATTCTCGGGCGCACGCGCCAGTGGCTGCGCTACGACGTGCCGAAGCAATGGGTCCGGCGCGACTGGCGTGGCACCTACCGCGGACAGAAGCAGATCTGGTACCTGCTGCGGCTGCTGGGGCGCGATTGCGACGTCAAGCTGCGCGCCAGCGGCCATCCGGAATTCGATGCCTGGCGCTGGCACGGCTACTGGGTGCCGGTGGAATCGGTGATCGAATTCAAGCGCGAGGTCTACAACCAGGCGCTGGCCGAGCTGCACCGTTACCTCAACGCCGACCGGCGCCGGCGCGCGCTGCGCGCGGGGGTTGCGCGGACGCCGGCCGCGGCATCGGAATAGCAGTCTTCAATTCACAGTATTGCGAGAATCAATTTGCTCAATTGGGCGCGCGGCGCTAACTTGGCGCGCATCGGCTGGCCGAATTTCACCCAGGAGATGACCATGCAACTCAAAGGATCGAAAACGCACGAGAATCTGAAAGCCGCCTTCGCGGGCGAGTCGCAAGCCAACCGGCGCTACCTCTATTTCGCCGCCAAGGCCGATGTCGAAGGCCAGAACGACGTTGCCGCGCTGTTTCGGTCCACCGCCGAGGGCGAGACCGGCCATGCGCACGGGCACCTCGAGTACATGGAGCCCGTCGGCGACCCGGCGACCGACCTGCCGATCGGCAAGTCGCGCCTGAACCTGGCGGCCGCGGTGGCCGGCGAAACGCACGAGTACACCGACATGTACCCCGGCATGGCCAAGAGCGCGCGCGAGGAGGGGTTTGGCGAAATCGCCGACTGGTTCGAGACGCTCGCCAAGGCAGAGCGCTCGCATGCCAACCGCTTCAAGAAGGCGCTCGATCAGCTGGTGGACTGACGCGCCCTGCGGCATGCCACAGATCGCGAGGGAAAGCCTCCTGTCGCTGGAGGCTTATGCGAAGCAGCGTGAGGATTTCCGTGCGCGCGTGATCGCACACAAGAAGCAGCGCAGCGTCCATCTCGGCGAGCACCTGACGCTGGTGTTCGAGAACGAGCTCACCATCCGTTACCAGATCCAGGAGATGCTGCGCATCGAGCGCATCTTCGAGGAGGACGGTATCCGCGACGAGCTCGAGACCTACAATCCGCTCGTTCCGGATGGCAGCAACTGGAAGGTGACGCTGCTGCTCGAGTATCCCGACGTGCAGGAGCGGCATCGCAGGCTGGCCGGGCTGAGGGGCATCGAAGACCGCGTTTGGGTGCAGATCGAGGGCTGTGAGCGCGTGTTCGCGATCGCCGACGAAGACCTCGATCGCGAGAACGAGCAGAAAACCTCGTCGGTGCATTTCCTGCGCTTCGAGCTCACTGCGCAGATGTGCGGCGCCCTGAAGCATGGCGTCGGACTGAGGCTGGGCGTCGACCATCCGCACTACCGCGCCAGCACGGAGGTTGCTCGCGACATCCGGGCGTCGCTCGCTTGCGATCTGGCGTAAGGGGTGCGCTGCGGATCCTGCTCGCGGCGCTCGCCGCCACGAGTGCCGCGCCGTTGTCCGCCCAGCCGAAGTCCGACTGGGAGCTGGCCGAAGAGGAGCGGCGCTGGCGGGAAGTCGATTTCATGCTGCCGCAATACCCGAAGGCGGCGGACCTGGTCGAATTCGACGTCAGCGCGGCACGCGATTTCCGCTTCTTCATCGACGCCACCTCGCTTTCGGTGGGCAAGGACGGCGTGGTGCGCTATACCCTGGTCGCCCGCAGCGCCTCCGGCGTGGAGAATGTCAGCTACGAGGGAATTCGCTGCAAGTCCGGGACTGTGCGGGCGTATGCGTTTGGCCAAGGCGGTGGCCGTTGGTCGGGGCGCGGCACGGCGTGGCGCCAGATCGAGCGCAAGCAGGCGCAGGGCTGGCATTTTGCCTTGTGGCGCGACTACTTCTGCCCTCACGCCATTGCGATTCACGATGCCGCCGAGGGCATCGACGCGCTGCGCCGCGGCGGCCCTCCGGATGCGGCGCGAGCGGACACTTCCGGCCGCTAGACCAGGGCCAGGTTGTCGCGATGGATGAGTTCGGGCTCGTCCACGTAGCCGAGAGCGATCTCGATCTCGGATGACGGGCGGCGCAGGATGAGGCGCGTTTCCGCCGCCGAGTAATTGACCAGGCCGCGCGCCACTTCGCGGCCCGCCGGATCCTCGCAGCAGACCACTTCGCCGCGCACGAATTCCCCGCTCACGCCTGTCACGCCGATGGGCAGCAGGCTCTTGCCGTCCCGCACCAGCGCGCGCACGGCTCCGGCATCCAATGTCAGCCGGCCGCCGACATTCAGATGGTCCGCGAGCCATTGCTTGCGTGCCGCGAGCGGCTGGGTCTGCGCCACCAGCAGCGTACCGAGGATCTCACCCTGCGCCAGCCGGAACAGCACGTCGCGTTCACGTCCGGAGGCAATCAGGGTGTGCGCGCCGCTGCGGGCGGCACGCTTCGCCGCGAGTACCTTGGTCAGCATGCCGCCCTTGGCAAGGCCGCTGCCGGCGCCGCCTGCGACCGCCTCCAGCCAGGCGGCCCCCGCCGGCGCTTCCGCGACGAGCGTCGCGCCCGCGCGGGTGCGCGGATCCGCGTCGAACAGGCCGCTCTGGTCGGTGAGGATGACGAGTGCATCGGCCTCGACGAGGTTGGTCACGAGCGCCGCCAGCGTGTCGTTGTCGCCGAACTTGATTTCGTCCGTCACCACGGTGTCGTTTTCGTTGATCACCGGAATGACGCCGAGCGCGAGCAGGGTGCGCAGCGTCGAGCGCGCATTGAGGTAGCGCTGCCGATCGGCCAGGTCAGCGTGCGTAAGCAGGACCTGTGCCGTGGCCAGGCCATGCTCCCGGAAACACGATTCGTAGCACTGCGCCAGCCCCATTTGCCCGACCGCGGCAGCCGCCTGCAGCTCGTGCATCGCGCTGGGCCGGCGCGTCATTCCCAGGCGTTGCAGGCCTTCGGCGATCGCGCCCGACGACACCATGATGCAGCGCCTGCCAGTGGCGCGCAGGCGCGCGATCTGCGCGGCCCAGCGCGCGATCGCTTCGACATCGAGGCCGCGGCCGTTGTTCGTGACGAGCGACGACCCGACCTTGACGACCAGGGTGCGCGCTTCGGCAATCCGTGTGCGCATGCGGCTGCCGGACTCAGGCCGCGCGGCGCGCCCGCTCGGGACGCTCGGCCGCGGCGGCGAGAAACCGGTAGGCGGCGCGGCAGAGGTCGGCGCAGCCCTCGCCGGTCAGCGCGGAAATCCTGTGCCACGGACGCCTCCAGCGCAACGCGCGCAGGATCCTTCGTATGCGCGCGTCGGCGTCGGGCGCAAGATCGGACTTGTTGAACACGAGCCAGCGGGGCTTGCGGTACAAAGCCGGGTCGTACTTCTTCAGTTCGAGGGCGATGGCACGCGCGTCTCTGACCGGGTCTGCGGCGTCATCCAGCGGCGCAATATCGATCAGATGCAGCAGCAGCCGGGTGCGCCCCAGGTGGCGCAGGAACTGATGGCCCAGCCCGGCGCCTTCGGCGGCGCCTTCGATCAGCCCGGGGATGTCGGCGACGACGAAGCTTGCATCCTGCGCCACGCGCACCACGCCAAGCGACGGGCTGAGCGTCGTGAACGGATAGTCTGCGACCTTGGGCCGCGCGCTCGACACGGCGCGAATGAAAGTCGACTTGCCGGCGTTCGGCAGCCCGAGCAGGCCGACATCCGCCAGCACGCGGAGTTCCAGCGCCAGGCTGCGGCGTTCGCCAGGCTCGCCGCGGGTGAACTGACGCGGCGAGCGATTGACGCTCGACTTGAAATGGAGGTTGCCGAGGCCGCCCTTGCCGCCCCGGGCGAGCAGCGCGCGCTCGCCGTCGCGCGCCAGATCGGCAATCTGTTCGCCGCTCTGCAGGTCGCGCACCAGGGTGCCGACCGGCATGCGCAATTCGATGTCGCTCCCGCCGCGGCCGTATTGATCGGATTTGCGACCGGGCTCGCCGCTTTCGGCACGGTGGTGGCGCGCGAAGCGGTAGTCGACGAGGGTATTGATATTGCGGTCGGCAACCGCCCAGACGCTGCCGCCGCGCCCGCCGTCGCCGCCGGCGGGTCCGCCGCGCGGCACGTACTTCTCGCGCCGGAACGCGGCGCTGCCGTTGCCGCCGTCGCCGGCCTGCACGTCGATTCTGGCTTCGTCGATGAATTTCATGGCACGAAAACTAAAAAGCCCTATCGACTCCGATAGGGCTTTGCGTGGAGTCGGGCGCCGGTCTTAGGCCGGCACCACGCTCACGGTTTTCTTGTTGCCCGCGCCCCTGACGGCGTAGTCCACCGTGCCGGGGGCGGTCGCGAACAGCGTGTGGTCCCGGCCCATGCCGACGTTGGACCCGGGATGCACCACCGTACCGCGCTGACGGACCAGGATCTGTCCGGCGTTGACGCGCTCGCCGCCATAAACCTTGACGCCGAGGCGCTTGGACTGTGAGTCGCGGCCGTTGCGGGAACTGCCGCCTGCTTTCTTGTGTGCCATGTTTTCTTTCTCCTAGCCGGTCACGACGTCGTCAATGCGGATCTCGGTGAACCCTTGACGGTGTCCCTGGGATTTCTGGTAGTGCTTGCGGCGGCGCAGCTTGAAGATCGCCACCTTGTCGCCGCGCCCGTGCGCCACCACGGTGGCGTTGACGCGGGCACCCGTCACGAACGGCGCACCGACGCGTGCATCGTCGCCGTCGCCGACCATCAGCACCTGGTCGAACGAAATCGCCGCGCCGACTTGCGCCGGCAGGGATTCGACGCGCACCGCGTCGCCCGGTTTGACGCGGTACTGCTTGCCGCCGCTCTGGATCACTGCTTGCATGGGAATCGTTCCCTATCGAGGCGTAAAGACTTGGAATTATAGAAGATTTCAGGCTCGCTCGTCAAAGCCCCCTATGCTAAGCTTCGCGCCCCGCACGCATGGAAACGCTTCCCTTCCTGGCACCGATCGCCGCGGACCTGCGTCGCGTCGACGAGGTGATCGGTGCCCGTCTTGAGTCCGACGTGCCGCTGGTGCGCCGGGTCGCGGAGTACATCGTAGCGGGCGGCGGCAAGCGGCTGCGCCCTGCCGTGATGCTGCTGGCTGCCGGGGCGTCCGGCTATTGCGGCGACGCGCGCTTCGAACTCGCGGCCGTGGTGGAATTCATCCACACCGCGACGCTGTTGCACGACGACGTGGTCGACGAGTCAGGATTGCGGCGCGGGCGCAAGACGGCCAATGCGGCATTCGGCAATGCGGCGTCGGTGTTGGTCGGCGATTTCCTGTATTCGCGCGCATTCCAGATGATGGTGCGGCTCGACAGCATGCGCGTGATGCACGTACTGGCGGACGCGACCAACACCATTGCCGAGGGCGAGGTGCTCCAGCTCATGAACTGCCACGACCCCGATGTGGCGGAGGCGGGCTATCTGAGCGTGATTCGCCGCAAGACGGCCAAGCTGTTCGAGGCGGCGGCGCGTCTCGGCGGGATCCTCGGCGGCGTGACCGGGGAGCTCGAGCGCGGCCTGGCGGACTACGGCATGCACGTCGGTACCGCCTTCCAGCTGACCGACGACGTTCTCGACTATTCGGGAAACTCTGGCGAGATCGGCAAGAGCCTGGGCGACGACCTGGCCGAGGGCAAGCCGACGTTGCCGCTCATTCGCACCATGGCCGTGGGAACTGCGGAGCAGGCGGCGCTGGTGCGACAGGCCATCGTGGATGGCGGCCGCGGCGAATTTCGCCGGGTGCTTGCCGCGATCGAAGCCACCGCTGCACTCGGCTACACGCGCGAGATCGCGCGCGCCGAGCAGGATGCGGCCTGCCATGCGATCGCGCCGTTGGCGCCGTCGGCGTATCGGGATTCTCTGCTAGAATTGGCCGCCTTTTCCGTGGCGCGCCGCCACTAGCGCGTCACCGGCCTCGGGGTGTAGCTCAGCCTGGTAGAGTACTGCGTTCGGGACGCAGGAGTCGGAGGTTCAAATCCTCTCACCCCGACCATTTTCCCCCGCTTGCCGCAGCGCATCGCATAATCCGGGCATGGGCCGCTTCATCCTCCTGGTCGTCGCGCTGTTCTTTCTGGTCTGGTTGGTGCGCAGCGCGCTCACCGGGCGCAAACCGCGCGGCGACGCGGATGCGCCGCCGCCGGGGCAGGCCGAGCTGGTGCAGTGCGCGCACTGCGGCATGCACCTGCCGCGCGCGGAGGCGCGCAGCGCCGGGGGGCGTACCTACTGCAGCGAGGAGCACTGGCGGCTGGGTCCGCGAGACGTTTGATGCACGCGCTGCCGCGTTACTCGGGACTCTTCGGGCACGACGAGCGCACGCCGGAGTCGTTCTGGGTATCGCTGCGGTACTTCAACCGCTATCGGATTGCGCTGGCGGGGCTCTTTCTCGGCATCGTGCTGGTCTACGGCGATGCGCTCAACCTGGGTTCGCACCGGCTGGATGCTTTTCGTGCGGTAAGCGTCGCCTATCTTGCCTTGGGCGCCGGATTCGAATGGCTGATGCGCCATTGGCGCGGGCGGTTCAACCTGCAGCTGTCGTGCCACGTGTTCGTCGATATCGTCGCGATCACGCTGCTGATGTACGCAAGCGGAGGCATCCGCAGCGGGCTGGGCATGATGCTGCTGATTTCGCTCATCGGTGCTGCGCTGGTTGCGCCGCGCCGTCTGACGCTGCTCTATGCCGCGCTCGCCGCGATCGCGGTGCTGCTCGAACAAAGCCTCTGGGTGCTGGCGTTCGATGCGCCGACCGCGAACTACCTGCCGCCGGCCTTGCTCGCGATCGGCTGCTTCGCCGGCGCCAGCGTCACGAGCTGGCTGGCACAGCGCGTCGCGGTCAGCCAGATGCTCGCGCAGCAACGCGGGCGCGAGCTGGAAAGCCAGATGCGCGTCAGCCAGCGCATCATCGAAAGCATGCAGGATGGCGTTCTGGTGCTCGATCGCGACGGTCGCATTGCGCAGCACAATCCGAGGGCGCAGCGTCTGCTCGAGGCCGATACGATGATCGGCGAAGAGTTGGCGCCCCGGCTGCCGGGATTCGGCGCCGCCTGGCAGGCGTGGCGCGACCGGCGACCGGGGTCGCCCTGGTCGGATCTGGACATGGCGGGGCGAGGCCTTCGCGTGCGCTTCGTCGAAACCGGGGCCGACTCGGAGTTCTGCGTGCTGTTCCTCGAGGACATCACGCGCTCGCGCGAGCAGGCGCAGCAGCTCAAGCTGGCCGCGCTCGGCAGGCTGACGGCGAACATTGCGCACGAGATCCGCAACCCCCTTTCGGCGATCAGCCATGCCAGCGAGCTGCTCGACGAGGACCGCGGCATCATGGATCGGGCGCGCCTGACGCGCATCGTGCGCGACAACACGCGCCGGCTGGAGCGGCTGGTGACCGATGTCCTGCAGCTCAGCCGGCGCGACCGCATGACACCGGACCGCATCGACCTCAAGGCGTGGTTGCCGACGTTCGTCGAGGAATTCTGCGCCATCGAGCAAGTTCCGCCGGCGCGCATCGCGTTGGACGCGGCGCAAGGCGCGGCAATCGAATTCGATCGCGAGCACCTTCGCCAGGTGCTCTGGAACCTGCTGCGCAATGCCGTGCGCTATGCCGGCGGCGGGCCGCGCAGCGTGCGCCTCGAACTGCGCACCATCGCCCATCAAGTACAATTGAGCGTAATCGACAACGGCCCCGGCGTGCCCGCGGCGCAACAGGGGCAACTGTTCGAGCCCTTCTTCACCACCGATAGCAAGGGGACCGGGTTGGGGTTGTATCTTGCGCGTGAACTGTGCGCGACGAACCGCGCCCGGCTCGATTACGTCGACGACATGGCGGGAGCGCATTTCAGGATCCGGTTTCGCGAGGCGGCCCGATGAAGCGCGGCGAGCGGCGCGCGGAGTCGCCACCAGCGCGCGTTCTGGTCGTCGACGACGAGCCGGACATTCGCGAACTGCTCGAGCTGACGCTGCTGCGCATGGGGCTGGGCGTCGAGGCGGTCGGCACGATCGGCGCCGCCAAGGAACAGCTGCGCGACGGTCATTTCAATCTCTGCCTCACCGACATGCGGCTGCCCGATGGCGAGGGGCTCGAGCTGGTGCGTCACATCGCCGCCTTGCCCACGGATGTCCCGGTTGCCGTGATCACGGCCTACGGCAGCGCGGAAAACGCGGTCGCCGCGCTCAAGGCCGGCGCGTTCGACTATGTCTCGAAGCCGGTCGGGCTGGAACAGGTGCGGGCGCTGGTGCGCTCGGCACTGTCGCTGCCGGCGCGCGGCGAGCCGGCGTCGGAAGCCCAGTCGCTGCTGGGCGAGAGCCCGCCGCTCAGGGCCGTGCGCGGGACCATCGCCAAGCTCGCGCGCACGCAGGCACCGGTGTACATCTCGGGCGAGTCGGGCAGCGGCAAGGAGCTCGCCGCGCGCCTGATTCACGTCAATGGCGCGCGCCGCGAGCGTCCGTTCGTGCCGGTGAACTGCGGCGCGATCCCCGAACCACTCATGGAAAGCGAGTTCTTCGGCTACCGCAAGGGCGCGTTCACCGGCGCCGACCAGGACCGCGACGGTTTCTTCCAGGCCGCGAACGGCGGCACCCTGTTCCTCGACGAAGTGGCGGACCTGCCGCTCGCCATGCAGGTGAAACTGCTGCGCGCCATCCAGGAAAAGCGCGTGCGTCAGGTGGGTGCGACGCAGGAGGAGCCGGTGGATGTGCGCATCATCAGCGCGACCCACCAGGTGCTGTCGGCGCTGGTGAATGCCGGCCGGTTCCGCCAGGACCTGTTCTACCGGCTCAACGTCATCGAGCTGAAGATGCCGCCGCTGCGGGAGTGCCGTGAGGACATACCGCTGATCGCCGCGGCGATCGTCGAACGCCTTGGCCGGCAGGGCGGTCGCAGCGGGGCGCGGCTCGCCCCGGATGCGGCGGCGGAGCTGGCACGCTACGGCTTTCCGGGCAACGTGCGCGAGCTCGAGAACATCCTGGAGCGTGCGCTCGCGCTTTCCGCCCTCGACGAGATCGGCGTCGCGGACTTGAGCCTCGACCCGCTCGCCGAGGTCGAGCCCGGGTCCGCAGAATCGCTGCTGCAGTATCTGGACGGCGTCGAGCGCCGGGCGATCCTCGAGGCGTTGACCAAGACCGGATTCAACCGCACCGCCGCGGCGAAGATCCTCGGCATCACGTTTCGCGCGCTGCGCTACCGGATGCAGCGCCTCGGCATCCGCGGGCCGGATCCGGGAGGGCGCGCAGCCTGACGCGGTTCTGGCGCGGCGGCGTACTGGACGCGGCGCGCTTCGTGCCGTCGCCCAACTGCGACGCGCGGCCGCCGCGCAGCGCGGTCACCTTGCTGGTGCTGCATGCGATCAGCCTGCCGCGCGGCCAGTTCGGCGGCGATGCGGTGGAGCGCCTGTTCAGCAACCGTCTCGATGCTGCGGCGCACGCTTCGTTCCGCGGTCTCGAGCGCTTGCGCGTCTCGGCGCATTTCCTGGTGCGGCGCGACGGCACGCTGATCCAGTTCGTCCCGATCCAGCGGCGGGCGTGGCACGCGGGAGTTTCGCGCTGGCGCGGCCGCGCGCGCTGCAACGACTTCTCCGTCGGCGTCGAACTCGAAGGTACCGACGACGGCGCGTTCAGCGCGGCTCAGTACGCCGGCCTCGGCGTTCTGGTGCCCGCGCTGCGCGCCGCGCTGCCGATCCGCGAGATCGCGGCGCACAGCGACATCGCGCCGGGCCGCAAGACCGATCCCGGCAGCGCTTTCGACTGGCTGCGCCTGCTCGCCGGATTGGCGCGCGCCTGAAGCGCGCGCGCCCATCGCGTTGTGGTAGCTTGCATTTTTTTTTTGCCGCGAGTACATTGCGTGCACTAGAGATAGTTCGCCATCTGATTGCAGGTACTAGATGTTGTGGTCGAGACCGGGACTGGCGAGACTGCCCGGTGCAGTTGAACACAGGAGAGGGGAAGTCAGGCATGCAGGTTGTTCAGGACAGCGCGCACCACAAGAGCGCATCGATTACCGGCATCCACGCGCAGGATTCCACGCTCGACAGCCGCTACGCAGACTACAAGGTCATCCGCCGCAACGGTGCCGTGGTCGGATTCGAGCCGGGCAAGATCGCCGTGGCGATGACCAAGGCCTTTCTGGCCGTGAATGGCAGCCAGGGCGCCGCCTCCGCGCGCATCCGCGAACTGGTGACGGTATTGAGCGATGGCGTGGTGGGCGCGCTGATCCGCCGGCAGCCGGCGGGCGGCACCTTTCACATCGAGGATATCCAGGATCAGGTCGAGCTGGCGCTGATGCGTTCGGGCGAGCACGACGTGGCACGCGCGTACGTCCTGTATCGCGAAGAACGCGCCAAGGTGCGCGCGCTGCAGAAGAACGGCCGTGAGCGCCCGGGCGAAGCGCCGGTGCGCCATGTGCTCGAGGGCGGCGCGCGCCGGCCGCTGGACGTGGCGGCGCTGCGGCGCCTGCTCGAGTCGGCATGTGCCGGGCTGGGGCGCGACATCGTCCCCGGACAGATCCTGGAAGCCACCCTGCGCGACCTGTACGACGGCGTGCCCGCGGCTGAGGTGCGCAAGTCTGCAATCCTCGCGGCGCGGGCGCTGATCGAAAAGGACCCGGCTTACAGTTACGTCACGGCGCGGCTGCTGTTGCATACGATCCGCCACGAGGTCCTCGGCGAGGAAGTGCTGCAGGAGGCGATGCACAGGCGCTATGCTGCGTTTTTCCCGGAGTTCATCCGCGGCGGGATCGCCGCCGAGCTGCTCGATGCCGAGCTTGCCCGGTTCGATCTCGAGCGCCTGGGCGCGGCGCTGCGACCGGAGCGCGATCTCGGTTTCGGCTATCTCGGCCTGCAGACGCTGTACGACCGCTATTTTCTGCATGTGCGCGGGCGGCGGATCGAGCTGCCACAGGCGTTTTTCATGCGCGTGGCGATGGGCCTCGCGCTGCGCGAGCCCGATCGCGAGGCGCGCGCGATCGAGTTCTACGAAGTGCTCTCGCGCTTCGCGTTCATGAGTTCGACGCCCACCCTGTTCAATTCAGGCACGCGCCGGGCGCAGCTTTCCTCCTGCTACCTGAGCACGGTGGCCGACGACCTGGAAGGGATCTACGACGCCATCAAGGAGAACGCGCTGCTCGCCAAATACGCCGGCGGATTGGGCAACGACTGGACGCCGGTGCGAGCGCTGGGGGCGCACATCAAGGGTACCAACGGCAAGAGCCAGGGGGTGGTGCCGTTCCTGAAAGTGGTCAACGACACCGCGGTGGCGGTGAACCAGGGCGGCAAGCGCAAGGGCGCGGTCTGCTCCTACCTGGAAAGCTGGCACCTCGACGTCGAGGAGTTCCTCGAACTGCGCAAGAACACGGGCGACGATCGCCGGCGCACGCACGACATGAACACGGCCAACTGGATTCCGGACCTGTTCATGAAGCGCGTCATGGCGAAGGCGGACTGGACGCTGTTCAGCCCGTCCGACGTGCCCGAACTGCACGAGCGCTGCGGCACCGCATTCGAGGAAGCGTACCTGCGCTACGAAGACCTGGTCGCGCGCGGCGAACTGAAGCTGTTCAAAAGGCTTCCCGCGGTTCAGCTCTGGCGCAAGATGCTCTCGATGCTGTTCGAAACCGGCCACCCGTGGATCACCTTCAAGGATCCCTGCAATCTGCGCAGCCCGCAGCAGCACGTCGGCGTCGTGCACAGTTCCAACCTCTGCACCGAGATCACGCTCAATACCTCGGGCGACGAGATCGCGGTCTGCAATCTGGGGTCGGTCAACCTGGCCGCTCATCTGAGCGACGGCGGACTGGATTTCGACCGGCTGCAAGCGACCATCCGTACCGCGATGCGGATGCTCGACAACGTGATCGACATCAACTATTACGCGGTCGGCAAGGCGCGCAACTCGAATCTGCGGCATCGCCCGGTCGGGCTGGGAATCATGGGGTTCCAGGATTGCCTGCACCGGATGCGCATTCCCTTTGCATCGCCGGAGGCAGTGGATTTTGCCGACCGGTCGATGGAAATGGTCGCCTACGCTGCCTACTGGGCGTCGACCGAACTCGCCGAAGAGCGCGGCCGCTACCCTTCGTTCCGGGGTTCGCTCTGGGACCGCGGCGTGCTGCCGCTCGATACGCTCGACCTTCTCGCCAGGGAGCGCGGCGGGCAGGTCGAGGTGGATCGCTCGGCGGTCCTGGATTGGGAGCCGCTGCGCGCGCGCATGCGGCGCTTCGGCATGCGCAATTCCAACTGCCTGGCGATCGCCCCGACCGCGACCATCGCGAATATCGTGGGGGTTTCGGCATCGATCGAGCCGACCTACCAGAACCTCTACGTGAAATCGAACCTGTCGGGCGAATTCACCGTCGTCAACGAATTCCTGGTGGCTGATCTCAAGGCGGCAGGCCTGTGGGACGAAGTGATGATCGCCGACCTCAAGTACTTCGACGGCAACCTGGGGCGCATCGACCGCGTGCCGGCGGCGCTGCGCCGACTGTACGCGACCGCATTCGAAATCGAGCCGACCTGGCTGGTCGAGGCGGCGGCGCGCCGCCAGAAGTGGATCGACCAGGCGCAGTCGCTCAATATCTACATGGCAGGCGCTTCGGGCCGCACGCTCGACGAGACCTACAAGCTGGCCTGGATTCGCGGGCTGAAGACCACCTACTATCTGCGCGCACTGGGCGCCACGCACGCGGAGAAATCGACGGTCAAGGCAGGCCAGTTGAACGCCGTTTCCGCGGCCGTCGCCGGCGACGGCGCGGCGCCCGCCACGGCGGCGAAATTCTGCGCGCTCGACAGCCCTGAGTGCGAGGCCTGCCAGTAATGCTCACGTTCGAGAACGAGGGCAGGCTGAATCTGCTCCCGCAAGCAGCGCACAACGCGCGCCGCGCGTTGGTCGCTGCAACCGCGGCGACGGCCGCGCCGGCGGGCGCCGACAACCCGTTGCGCCGCGTGTCGGTCGAAGACAAGCGCGTGATCAATTCGAGGGCCGATGTCAATCAGCTCGTGCCCTTCAAGTACCGCTGGGCGTGGGACAAGTATCTGGCCGCGTGCGCCAATCACTGGATGCCCCAGGAAATCAACATGAGCCGCGATATCGGCTTGTGGAAGGACCCAGCCGGCCTGAGCGAGGACGAACGCCGCCTCGTCAAGCGCAATCTCGGGTTTTTCGTCACCGCCGATTCGCTGGCGGCGAACAATATCGTGCTCGGGACCTATCGCCACATCACCGCGCCCGAATGCCGTCAGTACCTGCTGCGCCAGGCATTCGAAGAGGCAATCCACACGCACGCCTACCAGTACATCGTCGAGAGTCTCGATCTGGACGCGGGCGAAGTGTTCAATGCCTATCACGAGGTGCCGTCGATCCGCGACAAGGACGAATTTCTCATCCCGTTCATCGACACCCTGACGGATCCGGCGTTTCGCACCGGCACGCCGGAGAGCGACCAGGCGCTGCTCAGGAGCCTGATCGTGTTTTCCTGCCTGATGGAGGGGCTGTTCTTCTATGTCGGCTTCGTGCAGGTGCTGGCGCTCGGCCGGCAGAACAAGATGACCGGATCCGCGGAGCAGTACATGTACATCCTGCGGGACGAGTCGATGCATTGCAATTTCGGCATCGACCTGGTGAACCAGATCAAGCTGGAGAACCCGCACCTCTGGAGCGGTCAGTTCCGGGACGAACTGCAGGGCCTTTTTGCCAGGGCGGTGGAGCTGGAATACCGTTATGCGGAGGACACCATGCCGCGCGGTGTCCTCGGATTGAACGCACCGATGTTCAAGGAGTATCTGCGGTTCATCGCCAACCGGCGCTGCCGGCAGATCGGTCTGGAGGCACTTTACCCGGGCGCCGGCAATCCGTTTCCCTGGATGAGCGAAATGATCGATCTGAAGAAGGAACGCAATTTCTTCGAGACCCGGGTGATCGAGTATCAGACCGGCGGCGCGTTGAGCTGGGACTGAGCCGGTGACGCCAATCTTCCCGGAGGACGGACGATGCATCGAGTGACCGCATGCAAGGCCGAAGAGGACTACCGGCTGTGGATCCGCTTCGAGGACGGGCTGGAGGGCAGTGTCTCGCTGGGCAACCTGCTCGAGATCGGCGCGTTCAAGCTCTGGCGTGACGCGCGCGAGTTCGAGAAAGTCAGCGTCGACCCTGCGACCGCGACGGTGACCTGGGAGGGTGGCATCCGGCTCGACCCGGATGTCCTTTACCAGGATCTGATCGGCCGGAGCGGTGCATGATGCTGGTCGGCAACGTCGGATTCAATCCTCGTGCGGGAAGCGATTCCTGCGCGCGGTTGAATAGTCCGGTCCTTTCGGGCCGGGCTTTCTTGTGCAACTCTCACTAGGAGATAGCTATGGCAACGAAGAAAAAAGCCAAGAAGACCGCAAAGAAAAAGAAAAAGAAGAAAGCATCTAAGAAGAAGAAATCTTCCAAGAAAAAGGTAGCCAAGAAGGCAGCGGGCAAGAAGAAAGCCGCCAAGAAGAAGAAACCGGCAAAGAAGAAAAAGAAAGCGGCAGCAAAGCCCGCAAGACCTGTGGCCAGGCCAGCGGCAGCGGCGGCAACCCCTGAAGTTCCGCCGTCAGCCGCAGCGACCCTCGGTGCGAGAACCGCGCTGAACCCCGGGGCCGCGTGGCCATTCCCAACCGGATCCCGGCCGTAATCGGGAACCGATCGGGAATCGGGCGGGGGGCGCAAGCCCCTCGCCGGCCCTTTCGAAGCTTAGCGGACCGCCTTGGTCATCTGGCCATTACCGGGCGATCAGGGTAGGTCCGCGGCTTCACTTCCAACTGACCCGCCTTCGGGCGGTGTTCGCTTCTAAAGGATATGTTACCCGTGACGCGGCGCCGCGGCCATCCCCGCATCCGGATGACTGCCGTCCGTTTCGCTGCGCAAACGTGCGCGATGCCAAGGAATTTAGAAGCTATTGACGAATAAGGGTTAATTGTCATACTATCGGTTTCGCTGCGTTGCAGCAGACCGCTTGGAAAACGCCTGCAGCAGCCTTGACGAAAGGCGGATTCTGCACTGGCGGAAGCAGTCCCAGCTTAGCGCCGGATGGCGGGTAGCGGGCGGTCCGATACCGAACACCGGGCCGTCAGGCTAGTCTCCCGCCAGCTAGTAGGAACTCAGGGCGGAACTTCACTGTGCCCGGCAGCAAGGAGGTTCAAGATGACTGCAACGACAAAGTTGGTCGAGGACGCGCGTCTGCCAGGCGTTCCCCATCACCCCCCCTTACGGCGCAATCTGGCGGTCGCCACCGCCGGTTTGGCGGCGCTGGTCGCCGTTGCGATCGTCATTCCACCCCGCATTCAGATCCAGCAGACCGCCAGTGCGCAAACCGCGGATACGGCATGGACTGATTTCGCCTCCACCGGACCGACGCACGCCGATGCACGGCCCAATGCCGCCGAGCGCGAGCAACGCATGCTGGCCGAATCCATCGCCAAGCGCTTCCGCGTGGCGCGAGACGCGGTCAGTGGCGTCGTGACTGCCGCGTTCCGTGCCGGCAGCGAACATCGGGTCGACCCGCTGCTGGTGCTCGCTGTGGTCGCGGTCGAATCGCGCTTCAACCCTTTCGCCGAAAGCGCGCTCGGCGCAGTCGGCCTGATGCAGGTGCTGCCCAAATTCCACCAGGACAAGCTCTCCGGGCACGGGGGCGACGCCGCGCTGCTCGACCCGGTGCTCAATATCGAGATCGGGACTCGCATCCTGCGCGAATACCTGCGCCGTGCCGGCGATCTCGAGTCCGGGTTGCAGATGTACGGCGGCGCCGTGGACGAACCGTCAGCGCAATATGCCGGCCGGGTGCTCGCGGAGCGCGCGCGCCTGGATCAACTGATCGCGCGGCTGCGCCGGAGCGACGCGTAACCGGGACAGCGGGGGCGGGCACGCCCCGGCGCCAACCCGCGCCTTGGCGCGGTTCAGGCGCAAAAGCGCGCCAGACGCGCAACCGCCTCCTCCAGGTCAGCCGCATCGCGGGTGTAAGCCAGCCGGACGCAGTGTTGCGTGCGGTTGCTGCCGAAGTCGGTGCCCGGCGTCAGGGCGACCGCCTCGCTCTGCAGCAGCCGGAACGCGAAGTCCCTCGCGTCGCCGAAGCGCGAGCAATCGGCGTAAAGGTAGAACGCACCGTCGGGAGCCGCCGGAACCCTGAGCCCGGCCCGCTCGACTGCGGGCAACAGGAAGTCGCGGCGGCGCTCGAATTGCGCGCGGCGCTGCTCCAGAACGCGGAGCGATTCGGGCAGGAAGGCGGCCAGCGCAGCGTGCTGCGCGATGGCCGACGGGCAGATGAACAAGTGCTGCGCCAGCTTCTCGAACTCGCGCACGCGCCGCCGCGGCAGCACGATCCAGCCGAGCCGCCAGCCGGTCATGCAAAAGTACTTCGAAAAACTGTTGATGGTCACCACTTCGCCCGGCAGACTCGCCGCGCTCGACGGCGCATGGCCGTACACCAGTCCGAGGTAGGTCTCGTCCACGATCAGCAGGCCGCCGCGCGCCGCGAGGAACGAGGCAACGCGCTCGAGTTCCGGCCGCGCGATCAGCGTTCCCGTCGGATTGCTGGGTGTGCCGAGCAGCAAGCCGCGCGTGCGCGGGCCCCAGGCTGCCTCGACCATGGCGCAAGTGGGCTGGAATCGCGTCGCCGCACCGAGCGGCAACGGCCTGGCCACGCCTTCAAACGCGCGTACGAAATGCCGGTAACCGGGATAGCCGGGGTCGGGCACGAGGATCTCGTCTCCCGGATCGACATAGAGCGCCAGCGCCAACAGCAGGGCGCCCGAAGCACCGGCGGTGACCGCAATGCAATCGGCCGCGGGGGCTGCGCCCAGGTGCGCGGCATGAAACTGCGCAATCGCCTCACGCAGCGGCGCGATGCCGAGCGCCGGCGTATACGCCGTGACGCCGTCGCGCAGGGCTCTTGCCGCCGCCTCGACCACCGGCGCCGGCGCGGTGAAATCCGGCTCGCCGATTTCCATGTGCACCACGCGCCGCCCCGCCGACTCGAGCGCGAAAGCGCGCGCCATCACTTCCATCACCTCGAAAGGCTGGATCTGCGCGACGCGCCGCGCGGCCTGCATGCGCTCTAGGGAGTCGATGGCAGGTGCCATTATACGGAGCGACGCATTGCTATAATTCGTACCCCTCGGTGCCGCGATCGCACGCGCGGGGCGAGGAGTCCACGTGGACGAGCAGCTCAAGAACAGCGCATTGGAATACCACCGGCTGCCGCGACCGGGGAAAATCGCGATCCTCCCCACCAAGCAGCTGACCAACCAGCGCGATCTGGCGCTCGCCTACTCGCCCGGGGTCGCCTTCGCGTGCACCGAGATCGCACAGGATCCGTCGCAGGCCGCGCTGCTGACCTCGCGCGCCAACCTGGTCGCCGTGATCACCAATGGCACGGCGGTACTCGGGCTGGGAGCGATCGGCCCGCTCGCCGCAAAGCCGGTGATGGAAGGCAAGGCGGTGCTGTTCAAGAAGTTCGCCGGCATCGACGTCTTCGACATCGAGGTGAACGAGCGCGACCCCGCCAGGCTGATCGAGATCATCGCCAGCCTCGAGCCGACCTTCGGCGGCATCAACCTCGAGGACATCAAGGCGCCGGAATGCTTCGTGGTCGAGCGCGCGCTGCGCGCGCGCATGAAGATCCCGGTGTTTCACGACGACCAGCACGGCACCGCGATCATCGTCGGCGCTGCAATCCTGAACGGGCTGCAGGTGGTCGGCAAGGCATTGCGCGAAGTGACGCTGGTTGCCTCGGGCGCCGGCGCAGCGGCGCTCGCGTGCCTCGACCTGCTGGTGCGCATGGGGCTGCCGCAGTCGAACATCACGGTGACCGACATCAAGGGCGTGGTGTACGAGGGCCGCACCGAAGAGATGGACCCGGACAAGACGCGTTACGCCCGGCGCACCGGCGCGCGCACGCTCGGCGAGGTGATCGGCGGCGCGGACATTTTCCTCGGCTTGTCGGCAGGGGGCGTTCTCAAGCCGGAGATGGTGCAGCGCATGGCAGCGAAGCCGCTGATCCTCGCGCTCGCCAATCCGGAGCCCGAAATCCGGCCCGAGCTGGCGCATCAGGCGCGCCCCGATTGCGTCGTCGCCACGGGACGCTCGGACTACCCGAATCAGGTCAACAACGTGTTGTGCTTCCCGTTCATCTTTCGCGGTGCGCTCGACGTGGGTGCGACCGCAATCACCACCGAGATGGAGCTCGCGGCGGTAGCCGCGATCGCGGAACTGGCGCAGGCGGAGGCCTCCGACATCGTGGCCACGGCCTACGGCGGCGAGGAGCTGAAATTCGGCCCGGAATACCTCATTCCGCGGCCCTTCGACCCGCGCCTGATCGCGCGCATTGCGCCGGCCGTAGCGCGCGCGGCAATGGGGTCCGGCGTTGCGACGCGCCCGATCGCCGACCTGGATGCCTACCGCGAGTCGCTGGGCCAGTTCGTCTACCATTCCGGCCTCATCATGAAGCCGCTGTTCGTGGCGGCCAAGGCCGCGCCGCGGCGCGTGGTGTACGCCGAGGGCGAGGACGAACGCGTGCTGCGCGCGGCGCAGACCGTGGTCGACGAGGGGCTGGCAAAGCCGATGCTGATCGGCAGGCCGCAGGTGGTCGAACGGCGCATCGAGCAGCTCGGCCTGCGGGTGCGACCGGGGCGCGACTTCGAGCTGGTGAATCCCGAGTTCGACCCGCGCTACCGCGACTATTGGACAACCTATCATCGACTGACGGAGCGCAAGGGCGTATCGCCCGAGTACGCCAAGATCGAGATGCGCCGTCGCCTGACGCTGATCGGCGCCATGATGATCCACAAGGGCGAGGCCGACGGCATGCTGTGCGGCATGTTCGGCACGCATGCGCTGCACCTGCAGTACATCGACCAGGTGATCGGCCTGCGCCAGGGCGTGAAGCACTATGCGGCGATGAACGCGCTCATGCTGCCCGGCCAGACGGTGTTCATCTGCGACACCTACGTGACTCCCGACCCCGATCCGGAAAACATCGCCGAAATGACGCTGCTCGCGGCCGAAGAAGTGCGCCGCTTCGGTATCGTGCCGAAGGTGGCGCTGCTGTCGGCCTCGAACTTCGGTTCCGCGGACATCGCCTCCTCGCGCAAGATGAGGCGGGCGCTCGCGCTGCTCACGGAGCGCGCGCCCGAGCTTGAAATCGAGGGCGAGATGCACGGCGACGCGGCGTTGTCGGACGAGATCCGGCTCAGGGTATTTCCCCATTCGCGGCTGAAGGGCGCGGCCAACCTGCTCGTCATGCCGACGCTCGATGCGGCCAATATCGCTTTCAATTTGCTCAAGACCACCGCCGGCGACGGCGTCACGATCGGCCCGATCCTGCTGGGCGCGGCGCGTGCGGTGCACATCCTGACGCCCTCGGCCTCGGTGCGCCGGATCGTCAACATGACTGCGCTCACGGTGGTCGACGCGGGCGCGCCGCGGGGCCACGAGCAGACCCTGTTCTGATTCCGCGGGCACTTCCGATGCCGAGTCACTGGCCGCTGCTGCGCGGCTGCGCCCGCCGATGAATCGACGTACGACGCGTGCCGGGCTGGTCCTGACGGGTGGCGGGGCGCGCGCCGCCTATCAGGTCGGGGTCGTCAAGGCGGTACGCGACATCCTGGGCAATCCGGCGTCCAATCCGTTTCCGATCCTGTGCGGGACTTCGGCGGGCGCCATCAACGCCGTGGCGCTCGCGGTGTTCGCGGACAATTTCACGCGCGGGGTCGGCAATCTGCTCGAGGTCTGGGAGCACATGCGCTGCGAGCTGGTCTATCGCACCGACGTCGCCAGCATTCTGCGCCGCGGCGCCAGCTGGCTCGGCGCGATGACGTGGATCTCGCGCCGCAATCCGATCTCGCTGCTCGACAACGCGCCGCTGGGCGAACTGCTGGGGAAGTTCCTGCCGTTCGAACGCATCCAGACGCACATCGATGCGGGAGCCCTGTACGCCGTCAGTGTCACGAGCTCGGGCTACACGAGCGGCCAGAGCGTGTCGTTCTTCCAGGGCCCGCCGGGTCTCGAGGGTTGGGAGCGCAACCAGCGTATCGGTGCCGCGGTGGCGCTCAAGCTGGAATACCTGCTCGCATCGTCGGCGCTGCCATTCATATTTCCGGCGGTGAAACTGCACCGCGAGTATTTCGGCGACGGGTCGATGCGACAGATCGCTCCGGTGAGCCCGGCACTGCACCTCGGAGCCGACCGCGTCCTGGTGGTGGGCACCGGCCGGCAGGTCACGGACCAGGCGCGGGCGCGCTCGAACGTGTACCCATCGCTCGCGCAGATCGCGGGCCATGCGCTCAATTCGATCTTTCTCGACAGCCTGATGGTCGACATCGAGCGCATGAGCCGCATCAACCGGACGCTGAACCTGATTCCGGTCGATGTTGCGGCCGCGAAGGGGGTCGAGCTGCGCCCGATCAAGGTGCTTTTCATTTCCCCTTCGCAGCCGATCGAGCGCATCGCGGCGCGCTTCGTGCACGAGCTGCCGCCAATGGTACGCTTCGTGCTGCGGCCGACCGGCGCCATGGCCCGCTCCGGGTCGAACCTGGCCAGCTACCTGCTGTTCGAAGAGTCGTTCTGTCGCGCGCTGGTGGATCTGGGGTACCAGGACACCGCCAGCCGCGAGACCGAAGTGCGCGCTTTTTTCGAGGAGGACTGAGTCATGGCCGATGCGCCTGCGCCGCAGGATCCGTTCGAGGTGTTTCGCCGCCTGTGGGGGCCGCTCGGCGTGCCGGTGCCGGGGCTCGCCATGCCGACGCTCGATCCGCAGGAAGTCGAGAAACGCATTGCGGAACTGAAGGCGGTGGAAAGCTGGCTCGCCATGAACCTGAACATGCTGCGCATGGCGATCCAGGGCCTCGAGATGCAGAAAGCCGCGCTGCAGGCGATGCGCGCGGGCGTGGACGCCGGCAGCGATGCGGCAGCGGCACAGCAGCCCAATCCGATGTTCTGGCCATGGTCGGCGATGCAGCAGGCGATGGGCGCGGCCATGGCGCCGGAAGCAAAGGACCGTCACTCAGATGAGGAGAACAAGTCATGACCCGAGCGATCCGCTTTCACAAGACCGGAGGACCCGAAGTACTGCAGCTCGATGATGTCGCGGTGCCCGATCCAGGACCGAATCAGGCACGCATCCGTCACACCGCCATCGGGGTCAATTTCATCGATACCTATCAGCGTAACGGGCTGTATGCGCTGCCGCTGCCGTGCGTGGCCGGCAACGAAGGCGCAGGCGTCGTCGAGGCCGTGGGGCCGGGCGTGACGCTCGTCAAGCCGGGCGACCGCGTAGCCTACACCGGTGCGCCGCCAGGAGCGTACGCGGAGGCGCGGCTGTTTGCCGCCGATCGCCTGCTGAAGATCCCGGAGGGTGTCTCGGACGAGCAGGCGGCGTCGATGATGCTGAAGGGAATGACCGTGTGGTACCTGATCCACCGCACCTACGCCGTGAAACCCGGCGAGACCGTGCTCTGGCACGCGGCGGCGGGCGGTGTCGGCCTGATCGCCTGCCAGTGGCTGAAGGCGATGGGCGTGACGGTGATCGGCACCGCCGGTTCGGACGAGAAGGCGGCACTGGCCAAGGCGCACGGCTGCGATCACGTGATCGTGTATACGCGTGACAATTTCGCCGAGCGCGTGAAAGCGATCACCGCTGGAAAGGGCTTGCCGGTGGTCTATGACTCGGTCGGCAAGACCACCTGGGACGGTTCGCTCGATTGCCTGCGCCCGCTCGGGCTGATGGTTTCTTTCGGCAACGCCTCGGGCGCGGTGCCGCCTTTCAGTGTCGGGTTGCTGGCGCAAAAAGGGTCGCTCTTTCTGACGCGTCCGACGCTGGTCAACTACGTCGCCGCGCGCGCCGACCTCGAGGCGGCGGCCGAAGCGCTGTTCGGTGTGGTGCGCTCGGGCAAGGTGAAGATCGCGGTCACGGGCCGCTACCAGCTCACCGACGCAGCGCAGGCGCATCGCGACCTCGAAGGCCGCAAGACTACCGGCTCGATCGTGCTCCTGCCCTGAACGCGAGCAGCTGGTTCAGGAACACGGCGGCGAGCACCAGCGCGCCGCCGGCGAGCGCCGCCGGTCCCGGGCGCTCGCCGACCGCGAGCCAGACCCAGAGCGGCGCGAGCACGGGCTCGGCGAGGCTGACCAGACCGAGTTCACTCGCGCTCAAGCGGTGATAGGCGCGCGTCATCAGCACCAACCCGCAGCCGATCTGGACGATGCCCAGCGCCGCCACCACTGCCAGATCGCGCGCCGATATCGCGGGCGGCCAGATCAGGGGCGCTGCGGCGAGCACCGCAATCAGCGCCGCGAGCAGCGCTGCCACCGTCGGGTCGGTGGCGGCCGGTGCGCGCCGCAACACGACGTAGTTCACCGTGAAAGCGGCCGGCACGCCGAGTGCGAGCAGGTTGCCCAGCATCTGCCCCGTGCCCAGCCCCTCCGAGAACATGAGTCCCGTGCCCGCCAGCGCCGCTGCGATCGCGAGCCAGGTGCCGCCGCGCGGCCGCTCGCCGAGAAACGCCCACGCCGCGACGGCGAGAAACAACGGGCCGGTGCTCATCAGGGCCGAGGCATTCGCCACACTGGTGCGGCTGATCGAGAAGAGGAAGAAAAAGAACGTCGCGGCGAGGAAACACGCCGAGGTGAAACCCGGCCAGCCGGCGGCGCGCACGCGCGCCGGCAGCGTGCGGCCGTGCCACAGGCCGAGCACGCCCAGGATGAACGCGCCCGCGAACAGCGAGCGCCAGAACACGATCTGTTGCGCCTCGAGCGCCGGCAGGTGGCGCACGAACACGCCGCCGGTCGAAAAGCAGGCGGCCGCGGCCGTCATCAGCAGGGCGCCTTTTAACCGTTCAGGTAACACGCTAGAATCCTCGGCGAGGGCGCGATTCTACGCGCCGTCCGACACTCAAGGAGGCTCACCGATGAAATTCAGAATCGCGGCGCTGGCCGCTGCGGCAGCGCTCGCCGTCTCGGGCACGGCATTCGCCCAGCAGAAACTCAAGTTCGCGCATGTCTACGAGACCAGCGAGGCCTACCACACGGCGGCGCTGTGGGCGGCGAGCGAGATCGCCAAGCGCACTTCCAACCGCTACACCATGGAAGTTTTTCCGGCGTCGACGCTCGGCAAGGAGACCGATATCGGCCAGGGTCTCACGCTCGGCACCGTGGACATCATCTACACCGGGCAGCTCTTCGCGCAGCGCGCCTACGGGCCGATCGCCATCGGCGGCGCGCCGTTCATGTTCCGCGACTTCGATCACTGGAAGAAATACACGCAGTCGAAACTCTTTCAGGACCTCGCGGACGGTTACCAGAAGGGCTCCGACGGCAATCGAATCGTGGCGATCACCTACTATGGAAACCGTCAGACCACTTCCAACAAGGCGCTCAACAGGCCCGAGGACATGAAGGGCCTCAAGATCCGGGTGCCGGACGCGCCGCTGTACACGCTGTTCCCGCGCGCGGTTGGCGCCAACCCGACGCCGATCGCGTTCGCCGAAGTTTATCTCGCGCTGCAGAACAAGACCGTGGACGCGCAGGAGAACCCGCTGCCGACCATCGACGCGAAGAAGTTCTACGAGGTGCAGTCCCACATCAACATCACCGCCCACATTACCGACGCGCTGCTCACCATCGTCGGCGGCCCGCTGTGGAAGAAGCTGTCCGACGCGGACCGCAAGACTTTTGCCGCCGTGTTCCAGCAGGCGGCGGCGAGGGCGACCGGCGAGATCATCGAGGTCGAGAAGAAACTGATGACCGACTTCAGCAAGCGCGGCAAGACAGTGGTGATGGTCGACCGCAAGCCGTTCATGGCGGCGGTGCAGAAGTTCTACCAGCAAGGCAAGCAGCCGGACGGCTCGGCGCTGCCCTGGCCCAAAGAGGTGTTCGAAAAGCTCCAGGCGATCAAGTAACCGGCGGCGCTGCACGCGCAAACGCCGCCCTCGGGCGGCGTTTCCGCTTTCAGAAACTGCTGCTACTTGATGCCGAGCATTCCTTTGGCCTTGTTGAGCGAAGCCTCGGAATCGGCGTGCTTGCCGGCCTTGTGCTGAGCTTCTCCATCGGCGCGCAGCTTTTTCACTTCCTGCATTTGCGCGGCGCTGATCGTTGCCGAGGGTAGCGCGGCGTCGATCTGCTTCATCAGCTTGGGACAGGTGGACGCCAGAGCCATGCTGCTGGCGAAGGCAAGGGCAACGAACAAAGCGGTGCGTTTCATGGATCCTCCTTAGGTGGTCGAGGGACTGCCTTGCGGCCGGGATATTATGCCGGTCATGGCTAGAACACGACGCTGACGGCGGCTATTCCGCTTGCGTGCCACCCTGATACACGAACGGGCGATCGAGCTGGATGCCGGCTGGCTGCGGCATCATTTTGCCGCCGCGCGCGGCGTACCGTCGGCCATTGCGGGCGACCAGGGCGCTGCCGCAGGCGACCCTGACCTGACGCCGGCTTCGGTCCTGATCCCGATCGTGCTCAGGTCGGCGGAGCTGACCGTCCTGTTTACCCGCCGCACGGAGCATCTGCGGAGCCACTCCGGGCAAGTGAGCTTTCCCGGGGGCCGCTGCGAGGCGCATGACGCATCGCCCGAGGCCACCGCGCTGCGCGAAACGCAGGAGGAAATCGGACTCGATCGGCGGCGGATCGAGGTGCTGGGACGGCTCGCCGACTACCGTACGCGCACCGGATATCGTGTCTCGCCGGTGGTCGCGCTGGTGACGCCGCCGTTCGAGCTGCGGCTCGACGCGCACGAGGTCGAGGAGGTATTCGAGGTGCCGTTTTCGTTTCTGCTCGATCCGGCAAACCACCAGCGGCATTCGCGACAGTTCCACGGTCGCGAGGTGCACTACGTCGCAATGCCCTACCGCCAGCACTACATCTGGGGCGCGACTGCAGCAATCCTGGTGAATCTCTATCGCGACCTGCTGGGCGGACGATAGCGCGGCGCGCTGTGCTATCTTCGACCGCGCCATGGGAGTCCTTGCAATCATCGCGGCGCTGCTGCTCGAACAGTGGCGTCCGATCGGCGAGCGCAAAGCCTGGTCGGCATTCCTGACGGGTGCGGCCAGCTGGCTGGAGGCGTCGTTCAACGCCGGTGAGAAGCGCCACGGCACGGTGGCCTGGCTGGTCGCGGTGCTGCCGGTGGCGCTCGCCGCCGTAGCGCTGCATTACCTGCTGCTGTGGCTGCATCCGCTTTTCGCGCTCGCCTTCAACGCGCTCGCGCTGTATCTCACGCTCGGTTTCCGCCAGTTCAGCCATTTCTTCACCGGCATCCAGACGGCCGTTCGCGACGGCGAGATCGACCGGGCACGCGAGCTGATCGGCACCTGGCGCGGCGAACCGGGCACGCATCGCAGCCGCGAGGAGGTCATCCGGCTGGCGATCGAAGAGGCCCTGGTGGCGTCGCATCGCCATGTGTTCGGTGTCGTGTTCTGGTACATGCTGTTGCCGGGACCAAGCGGCGCGATCGTGTACCGGCTGGCGGTCTTTCTGGATCGCCGCTGGGGCGGTCTCGGCGCGTTCGGGCGCACCGCGGCGTGGATCCGCACGCTGCTGGAGTGGCCGGCCGTCAGGCTCACGGCAGCCGCATTTGCGGTGGTGGGCGATTTCGAGGACGCGGTCTACTGCTGGCGCACGCAGGCGCGCGCGTGGGTGGATCCCGCAATGGGCATCGTGCTGGCTACCGGCGCCGGGGCGATCGGCGTGCGCCTCGGCATGCCGCTGGGCGAGATCGAAGGGCCCGTTCCGCGCCCCGATCTCGGGGTCGGCGAAGCAGCCGATGTGCCATTTCTCGACAGCACGGTCGGTCTGCTGTGGCGCTCGCTCGTGCTGTGGGTATTCGTTCTGATCGTGTTGAGCGCGACCCGGGTGTTCTGAGCGGCGGCCGGCACGCTTTTCAGGCCGGGTTCCCGCTGCGGGGCTGGTTGGCGTTGTCGATGCGCGCCTGCGCCACGAGCACCGCGCGCACCTCGCGATGCCCCTTTTCCGTGGCGAGCATCAGCGGCGTCGCGCCGTCCTTGTGCTTGAGGTTCTGGTTCGCGCCGGCATCGAGCAGCGCTTCGACTGCCTTGACATGGCCGTTGACCGCCGCCTTGTGCAGCGGCGTCCAGCCCTCCTTTTCGGTCAGATCGGGATGCGCGTCGTTCTCCAGCAGCGCCTTGACCACGAGGTGGTGACCGCGGCCGGCGGCGTGCAGGAGCGGTGTCCAGCCGAAATTGTTCTGCAGGTTCACCAACGCACCTTTGCGCATCAGCACGGCGGCCGCCTGCACGTAGCCGTTCATCGCCGCCCAGTGCAGGGGCGAGTAGCCGCTCTTGTCGCGCGCATTGACGGTTGCGCCGGCTTCGATCAGCATCAGGGCGGCCTGTTCCTGGCCGTTGAAGGCGGCCACCATGAGCGGCGTCCAGCCCCCGTCGCCGATATGGTTGACGTCCATTCCGGCGCGGATGAGTTTTTCCAGTATGCGCACGTCGCCCTTCTCGACCGCCTGCAGCATTCGGCGTTGCGTGCAATCGACCCCCATCTCCTGGAGCTCTTTGCGCATCGCCTCGAACCCCCAGGGATCCAGCGGGTCCTTGGCGTTCGCAGCGACGATCGAGGTGTGCTTGGCGTACAGCGCCATCAGCTCGCTCATGATCTCGGCGGGAAATCCCTGGCGCCCGCCGCGCCGGTCGACCAGCAGTTCCTCGAAATAGTGGTCCAGCTGCGGGCTGAGCCACAGCTCGGCGATGCGGTTCAGGACGCGCGCATAGCGTAGTTCCAGCAGGTGCGGATACTTGTCCGGCGTGTCGCGGTAGACTTCGGCCAGCCTGGCATTGTTCATCGTCGGCGTCGTTGCTGCCGGCGCCGTCTTTTGCGACTCGCGAACGTCGAAACTCTGGATCGCGTGCGCCGCAATGAAGCGGCGGCGCACCGTGTCGGCGCCTTCCGGCGGATACAGGTAAACGCCCGCCTCGGTCCTGATGAATCCGATGGTTTCGCCGGCCAGCAACGCGCCGTCCCGCAGCTGGATCGAATAGGCGTACTTTTCGTCGTCGCCGAAGTCCGCGGCCACGCCGACGCCCTCGAACAACCGGTCCTGCCGCTTCATGCTCACCGGGCGTTGCAGCCGGATCTCGCGCAGCTCGTTCACGAAGACGTGTGCGGGCGGATCGCCTTGGTCGGACTGGAAGCGCAGCGCCTGCGCCGCTTCCGAGTAGGCGAGCAGGTTGCCGAAGGCTTCGCGCCCGTCACCGAAAGCGAGAACGCACAGCTCAGGGCCGTAACTGTCGATCGAAGGCGGATACTCGTATTCGGGTGGTGCCGGCCAAGTCACTTCATCCATCGCTGCGATCTCCGCGGTAGGTTTTGTTTTCAGTCTATTGCAGACCCGGTCGCTTGTACAAACCGGATCGCCAAGCACCCCTCAGGGCTGTCGCACGAGGCCACATTGCCAGCACTGCGTGAACTGCGCCTCCGACTCTTCGCCACAGCGGTCGCAGCGCCAGGGCGCCACTGAGCCCTCCGGCACGTCGCTCTCGAAGCGCAGCAAGGCCTCGGCGCGGGGCGCATCCGCATCGCTCAGCACCCAGAGTTCGATCTGGCAATCGGCCGGCGGCAGCTCGCCTGCGGCCGACGAGAGGATCTCGTTGCGCACCACGGCGCCGATTCCCTCGCTGGCGAGCACGTTGCGCGCGTGGTGCACCGCGACGAGATCAAACGAGCCGTACACGCGCCGCACGCATCGCCCTCAGCGAGCAGAGACCTCAAAGATCGAACAGGGCATCGCACTTCGCCGCGCAGACGAAATCGTTCTCCGACAAGCCGCCGATGGCGTGGGTCCAGTACTCGACGCGGCACTGGTTGTAGCCCACGCTCAGCAGCGGATGATGGTCCTCGCGATGCGAAATCCAGGCGAGCGCATTGACGAACGCCAGGGTCTGGAAATAGTTCGGGAACGGGTACACCTTGACGAGCCTGCCGTGCTCGAGGATCCAGCCCTTCAGCTGCTTGAGAGTTTCGGTTGCCTCCTGCTCGGAGTAGGGCGCCACGCCGCCTTCGCAGGGCTTGCATTTCCTGGCAGCCAGTTCGTTCATGAGCCGGGGTTCTCCTGAAGCCGCGCGATGCGCCGCGCGGCAGGTGGGTGGGAGTCGTAAAACGCCGAGAACAGCGGGTCCGGCGTCAGGGTCGCAGCGTTGTCCTGGTAGAGCCGCACCAGGGCCCGGACCAGGTCGGCCGCGCTCGAATGCGATGCGGCGTACGCATCGGCCTCGAATTCGTGCTGGCGCGAATACAGGCTCGTCAGCGGCTGGAGGAAAAACGTGAACACCGGCACGACGAGGAAAAACAGCAGCAGGGCCGCGGCGGTCGAGGGGGTCCGCACGCCGAGGCCATGGAAGAACCAGGCGTGCCCGATCAGCTGTCCCAGCGTCCAGAGCAAGGCGAGCGACAGGCCGAACAGCAAGGCGACCCGCTTCCAGACGTGGCGCCGCCTGAAGTGCCCGAGCTCGTGCGCGAGCACCGCCTCGATTTCCGCCGGCGCCAGTCGCGACAACAGGGTGTCGAAAAACACGATGCGCTTGGCCGCACCAAAGCCGGTAAAGTAGGCGTTGCCGTGGCTCGAGCGTTTCGATCCGTCCATGACGTAGAGGCCGCTCGAGCGGAACCCGCAGCGCGCCAGCAGCGCCTCGACGCGGCCCGCCAGCGCCGGGTCGGCGAGCGGCGTGAACTTGTTGAACAGCGGCGCGATCAGGGTGGGATACAGGAGCAGCACGAGCAGGTTGAAGGCCATCCACGCCAGCCAGACATAGAGCCACCAGTTCTGCCCCATCCTCGCCATCAGCCACAGCACCAGGATCACGAGCGGCATTCCCAGCGCGGCGCCGATCGCCGCCTGGCGCGCGAGATCGGCGATGAACAGCGCCGGCGTCTGGCGGTTGAACCCGAAGCGCGCCTCGATCACGAAGGTGCGCCAGAGGGTGAGCGGCAGCTCCAGCAGCGAGAGCAGCAGCACCACCGATGCGATCAGCGCGACCCCGTGCCAGAGGCCGGCCGGATCGAACCCCGTCGCCAGCGCGTCGATCAGCGCCTGCAAGCCGCCGCCGAGCGTGAGTGCGACCAGCGCTGCGGCCCCGACCAGCAGATCGATCGCGGCGAGCCGTGTCTTGGCGACGCAGTAATCGGCCGCGGTCTGGTGCGCGGCGAGCGGAATCGCGTCCGCAAAGCCTGCCGGCACGGCATTGCGGTGCGTACGCACGTGCCTGATCTGGCGCCGCGCGAGCCAAAGTCGCGTGCCGGTCGCCAGCGCGAGGGCGGCCGCGAAACCCCAGGTCAACGTCGTTCCCATGGCATGAGAGAATACCGCGGGAGATCAAACGGATAAAGCATGGCCGCCGACCCGAACCGCCTTGCCTGGGTGGACCTGGAGATGACCGGCCTCGTGCCCGAGTCCGATCGCATCATCGAGATCGCCCTGCTGGTCACGGATTCCGAGCTCAACCTGATGGACGACGGGCTGGTGCTGGTCGTGCGCCAGCCCAGCGAAGTGCTCGCGGCGATGGATTCCTGGAATACGAGCGTGCACGGCAAGTCGGGCCTGATCGAGAAAGTGCGCGCGGCGACGCTCGACGAGGCCGGCGCGGAGACGCTCGCGCTCGACTATCTGGCGCAGCTGGTGCCGGCGCGCACTTCGCCGCTGTGCGGCAATTCGATCTGCCAGGACCGGCGCTTCCTGGCGCGCTGGATGCCGCGGCTCGAAGCTCACTTCCATTACCGCAATCTGGACGTGTCGACCATCAAGGAACTGGTACGGCGCTGGAAACCCGAGGCCATGAAAGGGCTCGTCAAGCAAGGCCGGCATGAGGCCTACCAGGACATTCTCGAGTCGATCGAGGAATTGAAATACTACCGCAGGACCGTGATGACGATTTGAAGGCTCGACCCGCGCGAACGTTCGTGCGCGGGCGCGGTTTGCAGTTCTCATATCTCCGGCCTTCCGGGGTCCGGAAGGCCGGAGACCGGGGAAACCCATGATTCGCCAGCGCGGCCTTACGTCGATCGAGCAACTGGAGTACCGCAAGACGGTGATGACAATTTGAAGACTCGACCCGCGCGAACGTTCGTGCGCGGGCGCGAATTTGCAGTTCTCACATCTCCGGCCTTCCGGGGTCCGGAAGGCCGGAGACCGGGGAAACCCATGATTCGCCGGCGCGGCCTTACGTCGATCGAGCAACTGGAGTCCCGCAAGACGGTGATGACAATTTGAGGGCTCGACCGACGCGGATACTCGTGCGCGGGCGCGGTTTGCAGTTCTCATATCTCCGGCCTTCCGGACCCCGGAAGGCCGGAGACCGGGGAAACCCTTGAAGCGACAGCGTGTTCCTATCGCCGCGAGCGTTTCCTTGACCGCCCAGTCTCTGAGCGTCTTACCGGTTTCGCGGCGCCCGTGATTTCCACGATCGCCTCGATCTCCACCGGGATACCGTTCGGCAGCGACCCCATGCCGACCGCCGATCGCGCATGGCGCCCGGCGTCGCCGAACACTTCTACGAACAGGTCGGAACAGCCGTTGATCACCTTCGGCTGGTCGCGGAAATCGGGTTCGGCGTTCACCATGCCGAGCACCTTGACCACGCGCCGGACGCGGTCGAGGCTGCCGAGTTCCGCCTTCATGACGGCGAGCAGTGCGAGACCGGTCGAGCGGGCGAAGCGGTAACCCTGCTCGACGTCGAACTCGCGTCCGACCTTGCCCTGCGGGCGCAGGCCGTCCACCGTCGACGGCCCCTTGCCGGCGAGGAAGAGCAGCTTCCCGGTACGCACCGCGTTGACGTAGTTGGCCACCGGCGCCGAGAGCTGCGGCAGCTCGATGCCGAGCGCCCTGAGTCTGTTCTCAGCGCTAATGGCGCCGGCACCACTTTGCCGGGGTTCATCAGGTTCTCCGGCCGGGGTTCATCAGGTTCTCCG
>Ga0156179_1147_pt1 | contig 44515 bp, 48 predicted proteins | sample RifCSPlowO2_12_FD_107832 | JGI IMG/M metagenome (GOLD analysis project Ga0156179, IMG submission 107832) | Betaproteobacteria bacterium RIFCSPLOWO2_12_FULL_67_28 | reverse complement strand
CTTCACCGCCGCAGCCCTAGCGGCACCACGCCGAGCGCTGGATGATCGCCTGGCATTCGCCGGACTTGCGCTGCTCGGGCGACACCGAGCGCACGGCTTCGTCGCTCTGCACGCGCCGCCAGTGGTCGCTCCAGGCGCGGTACTGCTCGCCCGGCTGGCCGCGCCCCTTGGCTTCCTTGGCGCCCCACAGGCCCTGGCTGTTGAAGCTGAACACCGGCACCAGGTCCGGCCGGTTCGACGCCGGCTGCAGCGTCTGGTTGATGTTGTCGAGGATGAACGGCTCGGCATCCGGCGTCGGGTAATACGCCAGCACCATGTGCGCGCCGGTGAACGCGCCGCGCTGGTAGACCGCGTAGACGATGCGCAGCTTCGCTTCGGCGACGCCGAGCGCCTTGAGGGTGAAGAACTTGGCGATCGAGAAATCCTCGCAGTCGCCGCCGTCGTTGGCGAGGAATTCGACCGGCCGCGACCAGAAATCCTCGGCGCACCACATCACCGGGTCGCAGAAGAACGGCGTCTCGTGCACGAAATCGTTGACCAGCCTGAGCTTGTCGGGATCCGCGAGGGCCTTGTTCTTCGGCGCCAGCTGCAGCTCGCGCCACGCCGTGAGGCGCCGGCGGATGACGTTGCGCTCGGTGTCGCTCGAGGCGATGCTGGCGATGATCTTTTCGATCTCGCTGTCGCCCACCACGCCGGGATCGGCCGCGAGCGCCGCCAGCGCCGCCGCGAACAGCAAAACGCTCAGGCCCCGGACCGCAGATCGCATGCACCCCCGCACGCGGCGGGATTATAGGCTCTTGATGGCGACGAAGCAGAGCCCCATCAGCGGCTGCGGCACGATGCCGATCACGAGCAGCGCCAGGCCGTTGGCCGACAGCAGCACGCGGGCGTCGCGCTCGCCCTCGAGCGCCGGCGCGGTCTCGGCGGGGTCGTCGAAGTACATCAGCTTGACGACGCGCAGGTAGTAGAACGCGCCGACCAGCGACAGCAGCACCGCGACCACCGCGAGCCAGATCTGCCCGGCGGCCACGGTGGCGGAGAGCACCGAGAGCTTGGCGTAGAAGCCGGCAGTGGGCGGCACGCCGGCGAGCGAGAACATCAGCAGCAGCATGATGAAGGCTTGCCAGGGGCTGCGCCGGTTGAGGCCCTTCAGGTCCTCGAGCCGCTCGCATTCGAAGCCCTTGCCCGAGAGGTGCACCAGCATGCCGAAGGCGCCGAGCGACATCAGCACGTAGACCACGGTGTAGAACATCGCCGCCGCGTAGGCCTCCGCGGCATTCAGCCAGTTGCCGCCCACCACCCCGGAGAGCAGCCCGAGCAGCATGAACCCCATGTGCGCGATGGTCGAATAGGCGAGCATGCGCTTGACGTTGGTCTGCGCGATCGCGGTGATGTTGCCGATCGCCATCGACAATACCGACAGGATCACGAGCATCTGCTGCCAGTCCGCCGCCAGGTCGAGCAGGCCGTTGACCAGCAGCCGCACCGCCATGGCGAACGCCGCCAGCTTGGGCGCCGTGCCGATCACCAGCGTGACCGCGGTCGGCGCGCCCTGGTAGACATCCGGGATCCACATGTGGAACGGCACCACGCCGAGCTTGAAGGCGAGCCCGGCGATCAGGAACACGACGCCGAAGACGAGGAAGCCGTGCTGCGCGCTGTTGGCCTGCAGGTTGGCGACCTGCCTGGCGACCTCGGTAATGGTGAGCGTGCCGGTGGCGCCGTAGATCATCGACATGCCGTAGAGCAGCAGCCCGGAGGCGAGCGCGCCGAGCACGAAGTATTTCATCGCCGCCTCGGTCGAGACCGGCGAATCGCGGTTGAGCGCCACCAGCGAGTACAGGCACAGCGACAGCAGCTCCAGCCCGAGATACAGGGTGAGCAAGCTGTTGGCGCTCATCATCACCATCATGCCGAGCAGCGCGAACAGCAGCAGCGCGAGCAATTCGCCCTTCAGCAGCCCCCGGTCGTGCAGGTAGCGCCGCGAATAGGCGAGCGCCAGCGCCACCGCCAGCGTGGCGCCGAGCTTGAGCAGCAGCGCCATCACGTCGGCGACGTACAGGCCGTTGAAGGTGTAGGCCAGGGCGCCGCCGGTGCCGAGCAGCACGAACAGCGTCGCCGCGGCCGTGGCGAGCAGCACCAGCCCGGCGAAGCGCACGCTGCCCTCGCGCCGCTCGCCGCGCGCGAACAGGTCGAAGATCAGGAGCGCGCAGGCGCCGGCGAGCAGCACGATCTCGGGCAGCGCCAGGGCGAAATCGGGCAGCGGAGTCGTCATGGCGTGGTTCACAGCTTGGGCAGCGCCACGTGGCGCAGCAGTTCGTTGACCGAAGCGTGCATCACCTCGGTGAAGGGCAGCGGATAGACGCCCATCCACAGCACCGCCAGCGCGAGCAGCGCGAGCACCAGGTACTCGCGGCCGTTGAGGTCCTTCAGCGCGGCCACCTCGGCGTTCGCCACGGCGCCGAAAATGACGCGCTTGTACATCCAGAGCGTGTAGGCGGCGCCGAAGACGAGCGTCGTGCCGGCGGCGAACGCGAGCCAGAAATTGACCTTCATGGCGCCCAGGATGACCATGAATTCCCCGACGAAGCCGGAGGTCGCCGGCAGGCCGCAGTTGGCCATCGCGAACAGCATCATGAGCGAGGCGAACTTCGGCATCGTGTTCACCACGCCGCCGTAGTCGGCGATCATGCGCGTGTGCATGCGGTCGTAGAGCACGCCGACGCACAGGAACATCGCCGCCGAGACGAAGCCGTGCGAGATCATCTGCACCAGCGCGCCCTCGACCCCGTAGGCGTTGAAGACGAAGAAGCCGAGCGTGACGAACCCCATGTGCGAGACCGACGAGTAGGCGATCAGCTTCTTCATGTCGGTCTGCACCAGCGCCACCAGGCCGATGTAGACCACCGCCACCAGCGACAGCGCGATCATGAACCAGGCGAGCTCGCGCGAGGCGTCCGGCAGGATCGGCAGCGTCAGGCGCACGAAGCCGTAGGCGCCGAGCTTGAGCAGGATCGCCGCCAGCACCACCGAGCCGCCGGTGGGTGCCTCGGTGTGCGCATCCGGCAGCCAGGTGTGCACCGGCCACATCGGCACCTTGACCGCGAACGCGAGCAGGAAGCCGAAGAACAGCAGCACTTGCGCGCCGAGCGGCAGCGGCAGCTTGTGCCAGTCGAGGATCGAGAAGCTGCCGCCCGACTTGCCGTACAGGTAGAGCATCGCGACCAGCATCAGCAGCGAGCCCATCAGGGTGTAGAGGAAGAATTTGAGCGCCGCGTAGACGCGGTTGGGCCCGCCCCAGACGCCGATGATGATGAACATCGGGATCAGCGTGGCCTCGAAGAAGACGTAGAACAGCAGCGCATCGAGCGCCGCGAAGACGCCGTTCAGCAGCCCCGAGAGGATGAGGAACGACGCCAGGTACTGCGCCACGCGCGTCCCGATCACGCTCCAGCCGGCGATCACCACCAGCACCGTGATGAAGCTGTTGAGCAGCACGAACAGCAGCGATATGCCGTCGACCCCGAGGTGATAGTGGACGTTGAACTGCTCGATCCACGGCGCCAGTTCGACGAACTGCATGCCCGAGGACTTGAGGTCGAAGTTGGCGTACAGCGGCAGCGTCACCAGGAAGCCGGTGAGAGCACCGGCGAGCGCCAGCCAGCGCTGCAGCGCGGCGTTCCGGTCGCCGCCGGTGGCGAGCACCAGCAGACCGGCGACGATCGGCACCCAGATGGCGTAGGACAGCAGCGGCACGGTGTGCGTCATCTAGGCCCTTGGCGCGAGGAACAGGAACCAGGTCATGATCAGCAGGACGCCGAAGATCATGGCGAACGCGTACTGGTAGATGTAGCCCGTCTGGAACAGGCGCACCACGCCGGAGGACCAGCCCACCAGGCGCGCCGAACCGTTGACCAGGATGCCGTCGATGGTGCGTTCGTCGCCGCCCTTCCACAGCCCGGCGCCGAGCAGGCGCGCGCCGCCCGCGAACAGCCACTGGTACAGCTCGTCGAAGCCGTACTTGCGTTCGATGAGCGCGTACAGCGGCCCCAGGGCGATCGCGATGCGCTTGGGCAGGTCGGTACGCACGCGGTAGAGGTAATACGCGGTGCCGATGCCGGCGAGCGCCAGCCAGAACGGCGGCGCGCTCACGCCGTGCAGCAGGTAGCTCCACAGGCCGTGATACTCCCCGCTCATGTGCGCGATGTTGGCGTGCGCCGGGGCCACCGCGATGGCGCTGCCGAAGTAGTCGCCGAACACCACGCGGCCGATCAGCCAGCCGGAGGCGACTGAAGGAATCGCGAGCAGCACCAGCGGCACGGTGACCACCGCGGGCGACTCGTGCGGCGGGTGCGCGGCGTCGAACCGCGGCTCGCCGTGGAACGCCATGAACACCAGGCGGAAGGTGTAGGCCGCGGTGACGAAGACGCAGGACAGCACGGCCAGGTAGGCGAAGCCCGCGCCCGGCGTCTGCGACAGCTTCACCGCCTCGATGATCGCGTCCTTGGAGAAAAAACCGGCGAACGGCGGGATCCCGGCAGAGGCGATGGCGCCGATGAGCAGCGTCCAGTAGGTCCACGGCATGTACTTTTTCAGCCCGCCCATGCGCCGCATGTCCTGCTCGTGGTGCAGCCCGATGATCACCGAGCCGGCGGCGAGGAACAGCACCGCCTTGAAGAAGGCGTGCGTCATGAGGTGGAAGATCGCCGCCGAGTAGGCCGAAGCGCCGAGCGCTACCGTCATGTAGCCGAGTTGCGACAGCGTCGAGTAGGCGATGACGCGCTTGATGTCGAACTGCGTCAGCGCGACGAGGCCCATGAAGATCGCGGTGATCGCGCCGATCACGAGCACCACCGAGAGCGCGCTCGGCGAGAGTTCGAACAGCGGCGACATGCGCGCCACCATGAAGATGCCCGCGGTCACCATGGTCGCGGCGTGGATCAGGGCCGAGATCGGCGTCGGGCCCTCCATCGAGTCGGGCAGCCAGACGTGCAGCGGGAACTGCGCGCTCTTGCCCATCGCACCGACGAACAGGCAGATGCAGATCACGCTGAGCAGCAGCCAGGGCGCGCCGCCGAACAGCTCGACCGTCTTGCCGGCCGCGGCGGGGGCCTGCGCGAACACCGCGGCGTAGTCGAGCGTGCCGAAATGCGTGAGGATCAGCGCGATGCCGAGCACGAAGCCGAAGTCGCCGACGCGGTTGACGAGGAAGGCCTTGAGGCTGGCGAAGATGGCGCTCGGCCGCGTGTACCAGAAGCCGATCAGGAAGTACGACACCACGCCGACCGCTTCCCAGCCGAAAAAGAGCTGCAGGAAATTGTTCGACATCACCAGCATCAGCATCGAGAAGGTGAACAGCGAAATGTAGGCGAAGAACCGCTGGTAGCCCGGGTCCTCGGCCATGTAGCCGATGGTGTAGACGTGCACCATCAGCGACACGAACGTCACCACCACCATCATCAGCGCCGAGAGGCGGTCGACCAGGAAGCCGATCTCGAGCCGCGTCTCGCCGCTCGTGAGCCAGGTGTAGACGCCGCCGTTGAAGACGTTGCCCTGCAGCACGTCGGCCAGCACCACGCACGAGGCGAGGAACGACACCAGCACCGAGAGGATCGTGACGCGGTGCGCGCCGGCGCGGCCGAGCGCGCGCCCGGCGAGGCCCGCCGCGAGCGCGCCGGCGAGCGGCGCCAGGGGCACCAGCAGGTACAGGGTCTTCATGGCGATCATCTTGTCGATCCAGGCCAGCGCACCGGCCACCGGGTCATCCTTTGAGGGTGTCGAGGTCCTCGACGTTGATCGTGGCGAGCGCGCGGAACAGCACCACCAGGATCGCCAGGCCGATGGCCGATTCGGCCGCGGCCACGGTGAGAATGAAGAACACGAACACCTGCCCGGCGGGATCGCCGAGGAAATGCGAGAAGGCGATGAAGTTCAGGTTGACCGCGAGCAGCATCAGCTCGATCGCCATCAGCAGGACGATCAGGTTGCGCCGGTTGAGGAAGATGCCGATCACGCTGATCGCAAAGAGCAGCGCGCCGAGCACCAGGTAATGCGAGAGCGTGAGCGTCATTCCTTGTCCGCCGGCATGGACACCAGCCGCACGCGCTCGCTGCGCCGCACCCGTACCTGCGCGGCCGGATCCTGGCGGCGCGAGTCCTTGCGGCCGCGCAGCGTGAGCGCGATCGCGGCGACGATCGCCACCAGCAGGATCGCCGCCGCGATCTCGAAGGCGTAGGCGTAATCGGTGTAGATGAGGCGGCCCAGCTCCTTGGTGTTGGAATAGTCCGCCGCGCGCGCGAGCGGCCGCGGCGCGACGCCGAAGTAGCGCCCGGCGAGCACCGCCGCCATCTCCGCCATCATGATTCCGCCCACCACCACGGCGAGCGGCAGGTTCTTCCAGAAGCCCTCGCGCAGGCGCTCGATGTTGATGTCGAGCATCATGACCACGAACAGGAACAGCACCATCACCGCGCCGACGTACACCAGCAGCAGCGCGATGGCGAGGAACTCGGCGCGCAGCAAGAGCCAGATGCCCGACGCGGTGAAGAAGGCGAGCACCAGGAACATCGCCGCGTGTACCGGGTTGCGCGCCGTGACCACGCACGCCCCGGCCACCAGCAGGATCGCGGCGAAGGCGTAGAACACGGCGGTCTCGAACATGGGCGGCAGGTCCTAGCGGTAGGCGGCGTCGGCCGCGCGGTCCTTGGCGATCTGCTCTTCGTAGCGCTCGCCCACCGCGAGCAGCATCGGCTTGGTGTAGAGAAGGTCGCCGCGCGTCTCGCCGTGGTACTCGATGATGCGCGTCTCTACGATCGCATCGACCGGGCAGGCCTCCTCGCAGAAGCCGCAGAAAATGCACTTGGTGAGGTCGATGTCGTAGCGCGTCGTGCGGCGCGTGCCGTCGGCGCGTTCCTCCGACTCGATGTGGATCGCGAGCGCCGGGCACACCGCCTCGCACAGCTTGCAGGCGATGCAGCGTTCCTCGCCGTTGGGGTAGCGGCGCAGCGCATGCAGCCCGCGAAAGCGCGGGCTCGCCGGGGTCTTTTCCTCGGGAAACTGGACCGTGATCTTGCGCCGGAACAGGTGGCGCCCGGTGAGGGCGAGGCCCCGCAGCAGCTCGAGCAGCAGGAAGGAGCGGAACAACTCGAGCATCCGGTTCATCGCGGCTTCATTTCCAGATGTTCCACGGCGTCTGCATCCAGGCGCCTACGAACACGATCCAGACGAGGGTCAGCGGGATGAAGATCTTCCACCCGAGGCGCATGATCTGGTCGTAGCGGTAGCGCGGGAAGGTGGCCCGGATCCAGAGGAACAGGGAGACGATGACGAACACCTTGGCGAGCAGCCAGCCGAACGGCGGCAGCAGGTTGAACAACGCGCTGTCGATCGGCGCCTGCCAGCCGCCGAAGAACATGACCGCCGTGAGGGTGCTGATGAGGATCATGTTCGCGTATTCGGCGAGGAAAAACAGGGCGAAGGTCATGCCCGAGTACTCGATCATGTGGCCGGCGACGATTTCCGATTCGCCCTCGACCACGTCGAACGGCGCGCGGTTGGTCTCGGCGACGCCGGAGATGAAATACACCAGCAGCATCGGCGCCAGCGGCAGCCAGTTCCACGACAGGAAATGCAGCCCCTTGGAGGCGAACAGGCCGCGCCCCTGCGCGTTCACGATGTCCGACAGGTTGAGGCTGCCCGAGACCATCAGCACCACCACCAGCGCGAAGCCCATGCCCAGCTCGTAGGACACCATCTGCGCCGCCGAGCGCATCGCGCCGAGGAAGGCGTATTTCGAGTTCGACGCCCAGCCGGCGATGATCACGCCGTAGACGCCGAACGAGGTCAGCGCGATGACGTAGAGCAGCCCCGCATTGATGTCCGCCAGCACCACCTCCGGCGCGAACGGCACCACCGCCCACGCGGCGAGCGCCGGCATGATGCCGAGCATCGGCGCCAGGATGTAGAGCGCCTTGTTGGCGTTGGTCGGCAGGATGACTTCCTTGAACAGGAGCTTCACGCCGTCGGCGATCGGCTGCAGCAGGCCGAGCGGGCCGACGCGGTTCGGGCCGATGCGGATCTGCATCCAGCCGATGAGCTTGCGTTCCCACAGCGTCAGGTAGGCCACGCACAGCATGAGCGGCGCGACGATGAGGACGATGAACACCGCGGAGGTGACCAGCTCGTAGGTGGCCGGCCCCCAGAGCGGGCCGAGCTTCGACTCGGAGAACGCGAGCAGCGTGTCGAGCAGCGCGGTCACGTTCATTCAGGCGGCCTTTCCCACGGCCACGGCCTGCACGCCGAGCGTGCCGAACATCGCACCCAGCCCGGCGGTGGAGGCGTGCGCGGCCGGCACCCGGACGCAGCCCTCCGGCAGCCGGTCGTCCAGCGCCGCGGCGAGCCGCGCCTCGCCGCTGCCCTGCCGGATGAGCACCGGCTGGCCTGCGCTGACGCCGAGCTGCTGCATCAGGCGCGCGTTCATCCACGCGCGCGGCGGCTGCGCATCGCGCGTCTTCTGCAGCGACGGCGCGCGCCGCACCAGGGCATCGGCAAAATGGATCGGAACCTCGGCGATGCGCTGCAGTCCCTGCGGCGCAGGCGCCGCGGGCGAGGCCGCGAGATCGATGCGGTTGGACAGCAGCGCCGCGAGGTCCTTGCCGCGCAGGCACGCCTCGCGCACCTGCTCGAGGGTTTCGTAATCGAATTCCGCCACGCCGGCCAGGTTGCCCAGCACGCGCAGCACCTTCCACGCCGGGCGCGCATCGCCCGCCGGGCGCACCGCCGGATGGAACGACTGGATCCGCCCCTCGGTGGAAACGAAAGTTCCCGCGGTCTCGGCAAACGGCGCGATCGGCAGCAGCACGTCGGCACCATCGCGCGCCGGCCGGAAGGCGCCGAGCGCCACCACGAACTGCGCCCGCTCGAGCGCCTGCCCCGCCGTCTGCGGATCGGCGCAATCGAGCTCGGGCTCCGCATTGAGCAGCACCAGGGCCTTGTGCCCGAGCGCCGATGCGGCATTGCCGCCCACGGGCAATCCGGCGAGGTAACCGCCTACCGAATTCGCCGCCTCGCCGAGGAAGCCTATCGGGTAGCCGAGCGCCTGCGCCGCAGCCTGCAACTGCGCCGCCTGCGGATGCTGCTGCGCGAAGTTTCCCAGCAGCACGGCGACGTTCCTGCCGGAACGCAGGCTCTCCCCGATCGGGGTGCCATTGACGCCACGCAGCGCCTCGAGCAGCTCCGACGGCGGCACGATCTTGCGGTTCGCGATCGGCATCAGCCAATCGTCGTCGACCGAATGCAGCACGTTGACCCGGCAGCCGCGCTTCGCCGCCTGGCGCAGTCGCTGCGCGAGCAGCGGGTGGTCCTTGCGCAGGAACGAGCCGACCACCAGCACGCGGTCGAGGCCGTCCAGGTTCGCCACCGGCATGCCGAGCCACGGTATCCCGCCCCGCTTGGCGTCGCCGGAGAAGTCGGACTGGCGCAGCCTGAAATCGGCGCTCCCGCCCAGGGCCTGCGCCAGCCGCCCGGCGAGGTACAGTTCCTCGAGCGTCGAATGCGGCGTGGCGAGGATGCCGACGCTGCCCGCGGCCTTGGTCAGCTCCGCCGCGACGCGCTCGAGCGCCTGCGGCCAATCGACTTCGCGCCACTGGCCGTGGTCTTTCAGCATCGGCCGCGTCAGCCGCTCGCCCGACTCGAGCGCCTCGTAGGAATAGCGGTCCTTGTCCGAGAGCCAGCATTCGTTGACGGCTTCGTTTTCGAGCGGCAGCACGCGCTTCACCCGGTTCTGTTTCACCTGCACCACCAGGTTCGAGCCGAGCCCGCAGTGCGGCGAGATCGACTTGCGGCGCGCGAGTTCCCAGGTGCGCGCGGCGAAGCGGAACGGCTTCGAGGTGAGCGCGCCTACCGGACACAGGTCGATCATGTTGCCCGAGAGTTCCGAGTCGACCGTGCGGCCTACGAAGGCGACGATCTCCGCATGCTCGCCGCGGTGGATCATGCCCAGTTCCATCACGCCCGCGATCTCCTGCCCGAAGCGCACGCAGCGCGTGCACTGGATGCAGCGGCTCATCTCCTCGGCGGCCACCAGCGGGCCGATGTCCTTCGCCGGCACGACGCGCTTGTCCTCCTCGAAGCGCGAGGCGCTCTTGCCATAGCCGACCGCGAGGTCCTGCAGCTGGCACTCGCCGCCCTGGTCGCAGATCGGGCAGTCGAGCGGGTGGTTGATGAGCAGGAACTCCATCACGCCCTGCTGCGCGGACTTCGCGCCCGCCGAATTGGTGCGCACCTTCATGCCGTCGGTCGCCGGGGTGGCGCAGGCCGGCAGCGGCTTGGGCGCCCGCTCGACTTCCACCAGGCACATGCGGCAGTTGGCGGCGATCGAGAGTTTCTTGTGGTAGCAGAAATGCGGCACGTAGATGCCGAGCTTCACCGCCGCGTCCATCACGGTGGCCCCCGGAGGTACCGCCACCGCACGGCCGTCGATCTCGAGATTCAGCTCGCTCATGCGGCGCGCGCCATGGCCGGCGGCAGGTGCGCGCCGGCGCGCCCCCATTTGGGTTCGGAATCCGGACCCGAGACGAGACAGTCCGGTGCTCGATGTGGTGCTCGAATTCGTGCCGGAAATGCTTGAGGAAGCTTTTCACGGGCAGCGCCGCGGCGTCGCCGAGCGCGCAGATGGTGCGTCCGGCGATGTTGTCGGAGACGTTGTCGAGCAGCGCCAGGTCTTCCGCCCGGCCGCGGCCGGTCTCGATGCGATGCACCACGCGATACAGCCACCCGGTGCCCTCGCGGCACGGCGTGCACTGGCCGCAGGATTCCTCGAAGTAGAAGTACGACAGGCGCTCGAGCGCGCGCACCATGCAGGTGGTCTCGTCCATCACGATCACCGCGCCCGAGCCAAGCATCGAGCCCGCCTTGGCGATCGAGTCGTAGTCCATATCGGTCGCCAGCATCACGTCGGCGGGCAACACCGGCATGCTCGAGCCGCCCGGGATCACCGCCTTCAGGCGCTTGCCGGCGCGCGTCCCGCCCGCCATCTCGAGCAGCCTGGCGAACGGCGTGCCCAGGCGCACTTCGTAGTTGCCCGGGCGCGCGACGTGCCCGGTGACCGAGAACAGCTTGGTGCCGCCGTTGTTCGGCCGCCCCAGGTTGAGGAAGGCGTCGCCGCCGTGGCGCATGATCCAGGGCACTGCGGCGAAGGTCTCGGTGTTGTTGACCGTGGTCGGCTTGCCGTAGAGGCCGAAGCTCGCCGGGAACGGCGGCTTGAAGCGCGGCTGGCCTTTCTTGCCTTCGATCGACTCGAGCAGCCCCGTTTCCTCACCGCAGATGTAGGCGCCGAAGCCCGGGTGCGCGTACACCTCGAAGGAGAACGCCGAGCCGAGGATGTCGCGGCCGAGGTAGCCGGCGCGGCGCGCCTCTTCGATCGCCTCCTCGAACTGCTCGTAGAGCGCCCAGATCTCGCCGTGGATGTAGTTGTAGCCCGCAGTGGAGCCCGTGGCGTAGCCGGCGATGATCATGCCCTCGATCACCGAGTGCGGGTTGTAGCGCAAGAGGTCCCTGTCCTTGCAGGTGCCCGGCTCGCCCTCGTCGGAGTTGCACACCATGTACTTGGCGCCCGGGAACTGGCGCGGCATGAACGACCATTTCAGCCCGGTCGGAAAGCCCGCGCCGCCGCGCCCGCGCAGCGCGGATTTCTTCACCTCGGCGATCACCCGCTCCGGCGGCACCTGGTCGGCGAGGAGCTTGCGCAGCGCCTCGTAGCCGCCGCGCTTTTCGTAGTCGGCGAGCCGCCAGTTGGCGCCGTCCAGGCCGGCCATCAGGATCGCGTCGGGTCCGTAATCGAGCATGTTCAGCGCTTCCTCAGCTCGTCGAGCAGCGCGTCGAGCTTCGCGTTCGACATGTAGTCGTGCATCTTCTTGTTGTTCACCAGCACCACCGGCGCCATCGCGCAGGCGCCCATGCACTCGCCTTCCTTGAGGGTGAAGCGGCCGTCGGCGGTGGTTTCGCCGAAATCGACGCCAAGCCGCGCCTTGAGGTGGTCGGCGGCGTCGAGCGAGCCCTGCAGGCCGCACGGCAGGCAGGTGCACACCGTGAGCTTGTACTGGCCGGCCGGCTCGAGGTTGTACATGTTGTAGAAGCTCGCGACCTCGTAGACGGCCACCGGCGCCATGCCCAGATACTGCGCCACGAAGTCCATGGTCTCGGTGGCGAGCCAGCCCTTTTCGTCCTGCGCCACGATGAGCGCCGCCATCACCGCCGATTGCTTGTGCTCGGCCGGGTACTTGGCGATCTCGCGGTCGATTCTCCTGAGGCTCTCGGGACTCAGCATGGCGGCTCAGCGATCGACGTCGCCGAACACGATGTCGAGGGTGCTGATCACGGCCACCGCGTCGGCCAGCATGTGGCCGCGCGCCATCTCGTCCATCGCCGAGAGGTGGCAGAACGCCGGCGAGCGCAGCTTCATGCGGTAGGGCTTGTTGGCGCCGTCGGAGATGAAATAGACCGCGAACTCGCCCTTGGGGTGCTCTACAGCGGCGTAGGCCTCGCCTTCGGGCACGTGCATGCCTTCGGTGAAGAGCTTGAAGTGATGGATCAGCTCCTCCATGTTGGCCTTCATCTCGACGCGCGAGGGCGGCGCGACCTTGTGGTTGTCGCTGATCACCGGCCCGGGGTTCTGGCGCAGCCAGTCGACGCACTGGCGGATGATGCGATTGGACTGGCGCATTTCCTCTACGCGCACCAGATACCGGTCGTAGGTATCGCCGTTGGTGCCGACCGCGACATCGAAATCGAGCCGGTGGTAGACCTCGTAGGGCTGTTTTTTCCGCAGGTCCCAGGCGACGCCCGAGCCGCGCAGCATCGGCCCGCTGAAACCGAGCGCCAGGGCGCGCTCCGGAGACACCACGCCGATGCCCACGGTGCGCTGCTTCCAGATGCGGTTCTCGGTGAGCAGCGTCTCGTAGTCGTCGATGCACTTCGGGAAGCGGGCGGTGAAATCCTCGATGAAATCCAGCAGCGACCCCTGCCGGTTGTCGTTCATCGCCGCGAGCGTGCGCGCACTGCGCGTGTGCTGCGCCTGGTACTGCGGCATCGTCTCCGGCAGGTCGCGGTAGACGCCGCCCGGTCGGTAGTACGCCGCGTGCATGCGCGCGCCCGACACCGCCTCGTAGCAGTCGAGCAGGTCCTCGCGCTCGCGAAAGCAGTACAGGAACACCGTCATCGCGCCCAGGTCGAGGCCGAGCGCGGCGAGCCCGAAGAGGTGGTTCATGACGCGCGTGATTTCGTCGAACAGCACGCGGATGTACTGCGCGCGGATCGGCACCTCGATGCCGGCGAGCTTCTCGATCGCCATCACGTAGGCGTGCTCGCTGCACATCATCGAGATGTAGTCGAGCCGGTCCATGTAGGGCAGCGACTGGATCCAGGTGCGCTGCTCGGCCAGCTTCTCGGTGGCGCGGTGCAGCAGCCCGATGTGCGGGTCGGCGCGCTGCACCACCTCGCCGTCCAGCTCCAGCACCAGGCGCAGCACGCCGTGCGCCGCCGGATGCTGCGGGCCAAAGTTCACCGTGTAGTTCCGAATCTCGGCCACTAGCCGCCCTCGCCATAGTGCGCCTCGCGCACTACGCGCGGCGTGACCTCGCGCGGCTCGATCGTGACCGGCTCGTAGACGACGCGCTTCTGCTCCGGGTCGTAGCGCATCTCGACGTGCCCCAGGATCGGAAAGTCCTTGCGGAACGGATGCCCGACGAAGCCGTAATCGGTGAGGATGCGGCGCAGGTCGGGATGCCCCTCGAAGACGATGCCGAACAGGTCGAAGGCCTCGCGCTCGTACCAGTTCACGCTCGGCCACACCTCGACCAGCGAGGCGAGCAGCGGAAACGCTTCGTCGGGGCAGAACACGCGCAGCCGCAGCCGCCAGTTGTGCGTCACCGACAGCAGGTGCGCGACCGCGGCGAAGCGCGCGCCCTGCCTGGGCCGGTCGCCGTAAGTCGAATAGTCGACGCCGCACAGGTCCATCAGTTCCTCGAAGCGCAGTTCCGCATGGTCGCGCAGCGTCTGCGCGGTCTTGAGATAGTCGCCCGCGGACACTTCGAGCGTCAGCTCGCCGAGGCGCGCCACCGGTTTCGCACCCAGCAGCCGCTCCAGCGCATCGCTCAGGCGTTGCAGCTTTGGCGTCATTGACGGGGTTACGCCCGCGCTAGCGCGCGATCGTGTTGGTCCTCTTGATCTTGTTCTGCAGCTGGATGATGCCGTAGATCAGCGCCTCCGCGGTCGGCGGGCAGCCCGGCACGTAGATGTCGACCGGCACGATGCGGTCGGCGCCGCGCACCACCGAATACGCATAGTGGTAATAGCCGCCGCCGTTGGCGCAGGAGCCCATCGAGATCACCCAGCGCGGCTCGGGCATCTGGTCGTAGACCTTGCGCAGCGCGGGCGCCATCTTGTTGGTGAGCGTGCCGGCGATGATCATGACGTCGGACTGCCGCGGGCTGGGCCGGAACACCACGCCGAAGCGGTCCAGATCGTAGCGCGCGGCGCCGGCGTGCATCATCTCGATGGCGCAGCACGCCAGGCCGAAGGTGACCGGCCACATCGACCCGGTGCGCGTCCAGTTGATCAGCTTGTCCGCGGTGGTGGTGACGAAGCCCTGCTCCAGCAAGCCCTCAATGCTCATGCCGCCTCCACGCCGCCGTCACTCCCACTCGAGCGCCCCCTTCTTCCATTCGTAGACGAAGCCCACCACCAGGATGGCAAGGAAGACCATCATCGAAACGAAGCCGAACAGGCCGATTTCGCCGAGCACCGCAGCCCACGGAAAGAGGAACGCGATTTCCAGGTCGAACAGGATGAAAAGGATCGCCACCAGGTAGTAGCGCACGTCGAACTTCATGCGCGCGTCCTCGAAGGCCTCGAAGCCGCATTCGTACGGCGAGTTCTTTTCGGGATCCGGGCGGTGCGGCCCGAGCAGCGCGCCGAGCACGACCGGAATCACGCCCACCGCGAGCCCCACCATTATGAAGAGCAGGATCGGAAAGTACTCTGCCAGCACGCCTTCAGTTTCCTTTCTTCACTGCGCTCTCCAAAGTCATGGTGCCCACGAGCAGACTCGAACTGCTACGGCTTTTTAGGCCACTAGCCCCTCAAGCTAGCGTGTCTACCAATTTCACCACGTGGGCGCTGGCGCGTTTGCGCTCGATCAAATTATCGCTTAATTGGGCACATCCTTCGCCTTCGACCCTTCGGCCGCCGCGGGCTTCGGCACCTCGGCCTGCGGCGACCTGGGCGCAGGCTGGGCCGCCGGCGGCGGCTCGCTCTTCACCGCATCCATGATGCTGCCCGAGGTCTTCGGCTTGTGCGTCGCGAAGTACGCCAGCCCGAGGCTGGTGAGAAAGAAGATCGTCGCCAGCGCAGCCGTCATGCGCGAGAGAAAATTTGCCGAGCCGGTGGCGCCGAAGAGGCTCCCCGATGAGCCGCCGCCGAAACCCGAGCCCATGTCCGCACCCTTGCCGTGCTGAAGCAGCACCAGCCCGATGATCGCCAGCGCGACCAGCACGTGCAGCACGATGACCACGGTGAACCAGAGATCCATGTGCGCCTTTCTTTCAGCCCTGGCCGCGCGCCGCTGCGCGCGCGATTGCCAGGAAATCCTCCGCCACCAGCGAGGCCCCGCCGATCAGCCCGCCGTCGACGTCGGGCATCGCAAAAATCGCCGCCGCGTTGGCCGGCTTCACGCTGCCGCCGTACAGGATGCGAAGCCCCTGCGCGGTGGCCCTGCCCAGCGCCGCAAGGCGCACGCGCACGAACGCGTGCACCGCTTGCGCCTGTTCCGGCGTGGCGTTGCGCCCGGTGCCGATCGCCCACACCGGCTCGTACGCCACCACGGCATTGGCGAACGCCTCGGCGCCGCAGCGCGCGATGACCGCATCCAGCTGCCGCGCCACGACCGTCTCGGTCCTGCCGCTGTCGCGCTCGCTCAGCGTTTCGCCGACGCACAGGACCGGCGTCATCGCACTGCCCTGCACTGCGGCGAATTTGGCCGCGACCGCCGCGTCCGTCTCAGCGTGCAGCTGGCGGCGCTCGGAATGCCCCACCAGCACGTAGCGGCAACCGAACTCCGCGAGCATCGCCGCAGACACTTCCCCGGTATAGGCGCCCGAGGCATGCTCGCTGACATCCTGCGCGCCCCACGCGATGCGCGTCCCGCCGAGCAGCTCGGCCATCTGGGCGAGGTACGGAAACGGCACGCACACCGCGCACTGCACCGGCCCGCCGGCACCGCCGCCGTCCGCGATCGCCTCGAGCAGGGCGCGGTTCGCGGTGCGGCTGCCGTGCAGCTTCCAGTTGCCGGCCACCAGCCGGTTGCGCATCTGACGCGGGCCCACAGTGAAATCGTGCGATTCTAGCGCATGTTGTGCGCCGCAGCGCACTCGGTAGCCGCGCTCACGATTGCCCAGGAGCATCGCGCTTCGGCGCCCGTCGCTTGGCGTGGGCCACGGTGACTCGCGCAGCAAAATCCTGCACCCGCTCGCCGCGCCTCGCGCCGAGCCGCTCCGCCACGTCATTGAGATACGAGAGCACGCCGCTTTCCCACATCGAACGTCCGTCGCCGATGCGCGCGCTCATGCAATCCACCGTGGTGGCGGCAATGCCGCCTTCGCCCAGCACCGGCAGATGCGCGATGCCCGCGCGGTCCGCCCCGACGCCCGCGTCGTTCAGCACCACCGCCACCGCCGCGATCTGCAGCGCCGACTCGCGCCGCCCGCCGAGCAGTGCGCCGTGCGAGCCGATCACCAGGATGCGGCCGGCGTCTTCGGGCTGCACTTTGCCGAGCGAATCGATCGCCCACACTTCGGGCGGACCCTCGGCCATGCGCCAGCGATTCTCGGCAAAGGGTGCCGGCTTGCCGTGCGGCAGCGGTGCACGCCCGAGCCTTGCGGCCGCGTCCGCACAAGCCTGGCCTGCAGCGACGCCGCAACGCGCTGCGCTGGCGTTGACGTAGCTGATCACGCCGCGCGCGAGCATGTCCCTGCCGTCGGCGATGCGCGCGCTCATGCAATCCACCGTGGCGGCCGCCATTCCGATGGCGTCCAGCCAGTCGAGTCCCGCGACGCCGGCGCGATCCCTGCCGATGCCGGCATCGTTGAGGATCAACGCGCGTGCGCCGGCGAGCGCGCCATACTGCGCCGCGATCACTCCGCCATGAGAGCCGGCGACGAGCACCCGCCCCGCCACGTCGCCGAGCCTCGTGACGCTGTCCGCGGTGACGATGGTGCTCAGCGGCGCGACGCGCCCGCGATCGGCGCGCTCAGCCCTTGCGCGACTGCGCGACGACCTGCTCGATCTTCGAGATCAGGCCCGGATTGACCTGCGCTTTCCACTTCGCGTAGACGCCCCGGTTCGCCGCCTGCCAGGCGGACATCTCGGCCGGTGTCGGCACGTTCACCTCGACGCCCAGTGCGCGCACCTTTTCCACGTCCTCGGCGAAATACTTGCGCACCATGCCGATCTGCTCGCGGGCCGCGTCCTGCGCGGCCTGGCGCACGATGCCCTGGTCCTGCGCGCTCCAGCTCTGCCAGATCGAACCGGCGATGGCGAAGAGCAGGATGTCGTTGGAGTAATTCCATTTGGTGACGAACTTCTGCCCGAGGGTATGGATCTTCCCCACCATGAACACTTCGAGCGGATTCTCCTGCCCGTCGACCGCGCCCGAGGCGAGCGCCGGCTGCGCATCCGCCCAGCTCATGAACGTCGGGTTCGCTCCCATGCCGGACATGATCTCGCCGTACATCGGGCTGCCGACGACGCGGATCTTCAGGCCCTTCAGGTCATCCGGCTTGGCGATCGGGCGCTTGGAGTTGCTGATCTGCCGGAAACCCGTCTCGCCGACCGCGATCGGCTCGGCGCCGGCCTTGCGCACGAGGCCGAAGTACTCGTCCATGATCTCCCTGCTCGCCAGCACTGCATCGAGCGACTTGTGGTCGGGCGTGATGAACGGCAGCGTGAACACGGCGATTTCGCGCACCGTGCTGTACCAGTTGATCGGCGCGCCGCACAGCACGTCGATCACGCCCTGACGCATCGCCGAGAACTCGCGCGTCTGGTCGCCCTGCACCAGCGACGCGCCCGGGTACTGCTTGATGTTGATGCGGCCGCCCGTGCGCTCTCGCACGAGGTTGGCGAAGATCTCGCCGCCCTTGCCCCAGGCGAACACGGGCGGGACGACGGTAGACATCTTGTACTCGGTCTTGTACTGCTGCCCCAGCGCGATGGCGGGGAACGCGAGCGCGCCGGCGGCGGCGCTGGTGGCTTTGAGGAAAACGCGACGTTTCATGGTGGTGCCTCCCGGTTGAGTTGACGCATTCTAGTAGCCGAGCGCCCGCGGCAGCCAGAGCGCGAGCGGCGGCGCGAAAATCACGGCGAACGCGGCGAGCACGAAGCTCGCCACCAGCCACCCGACCCAGGGCAGCGTACTTTCCATCGACACGCCGGCCATCCGGCAGGCGACCATCAGGTTCACGGCCATCGGCGGCGTGATCTGCCCGATCGCCACGGCCATCGTCAGCACGACGCCAAACCATACCACGTCCCAGCCGAAGGCGTTCATGAGCGGCGTGAGAAGCGGAATGAAAATCAGGAAGATCGAGACGCCATCCAGGAACACCCCGACGAAAAGCAGCACCGCGAACACCGCGAGCAGCGCCCCGGTGCTGCCGAGCCCGCTCCCGGTGACCGCCTTCACCAGCGGATCGGCAAGCCCGAGCGTATTCACCGAGTAGGCGAAGATCCCCGCCAGGCCCAGCACGATCATGATCACGGCGGAGATCTCTCCCGCGTCGCGGAAGATGTCGAAGAGATCCTTCCAGCCGATCGTGCCGTGGACCGCCATCCCGACGAAAAGCCCGTAGAACACCGCCACCACCGCGGCCTCGGTCGGCGTGAACCAGCCCAGCCGCATGCCGCCCAGGATCAGCACCGGCGCGGCGATTCCCCACGCCGCTTCGCGCAGGCTGCGCCAGAACCGGGGGCGCGGCTCGTCGGCTTCGTGGCTGCCAAAGCCGTTGCGGCGCGAAAGCCAGACCGCCGGCGCGATCAGCGCGATCCCGGCGAGCACGCCGGGAACCATCCCCGCGGCAAACATCGCCGGAACCGAAGCCCCCGCGACCATCACGCTGTAGACGACGAACGCGATCGAAGGCGGAATCAGGATGTCGGTGGCCGCGGCCGCGCCGACGATGGAAGCGGAAAACGCCGCGGGGTAGCCGGCCCGCGACATGGCGGCGATCATGACGCCGCCCACGGCGGCGGCGTTCGCCGGTCCGGAGCCGGAGATTCCCCCGAGGATCATGGCGACGAGAATCGCCACCATCGGCAGCATGCCGGGACCGCGCCCCACGACCGCGACGGCAAAGGTGACGAGGCGCTGCGCCACGCCCGAGCGGTCGAAGATCGAGCCGACCAGCACGAACATCGGCAGCGCAAGCAGCGGATATTTGGCGATGCTGGCGTAGAAATTCTGCGGCGCCGCGAGCAGCCCGAAATACTGCGCGTCCGCGTTCGCCAGCGCGATCGAAATCATGCCGCCGATGCCGAGCGCGACGCCGATCGGCACGCCGCCGAACATGAGGACGAGAAAGATCGCGAAGAGCAGCGTGCCGATCATGCGCTTCGCAGGAGCCGCCGCAGCGCCTGCGCGGTGCGCAGCGCAATGACGAGTGACAGCGCGGGCACCCACCCCGTATACCACCAGCGCGGCAAACCGACGCCCATCGTCGTCTCGCCGTAGCGAAAGTCATCCCACGCCATGCGGCCGGTGAGCACCGCGAAGGCGAGAAAGAAAACCACGGCCAGGGCCGTCCCGCCCGCCGCCAGCGCGCGGCGCTGCGCGGGCGGCCCGCGATCGAGGAAGAACTCGATGCGGATGTGCCGCTCGCGCAGCGCCGCCGCGGACGCTCCCGCCATGGTCGTCAGCACCAGCAGGAACACTGAAAATTCCTCGGTCCACGCAAACGACTGGTCGGTCAGATAACGGACCACCACGTTGGCCATGGTGATGAGCGCCAGCAGCGCCATGCCGAGCGCGGCGATCCAGTCCTCCGGCGTACGCTTCGGCGTCATTGCAGCAGGGACTCCAGGATCGCCGCCGCGCTGATGCGTGCGGCATCTTCGAGCACCTTCGAGTAGCCGACCGGGATGCGCGCGCCGCCGACGCGTCGCACCGGTATGCCGAGTTCCTCGGCCACCGTGGCCGCGATCTCCGCACCGAAGCCCGCGACCCGCACCGCCTCGTGCGCGACCACCAGCCGGCGCGTCCTCGCGGCCGAGGCCAGCACGGTCTCGCGATCCCAGGGCCATAGCGTGCGAAGGTCGATGACTTCCGCCGACACGCCGCGTGCGGCGGCGGCCGTTGCGGCCTCGAGCGCCGGCTGTACCGTGCGCGCCCAGGTGACGAGCGTCACGTCTGCGCCGGCGCGCAGCACGCTGGCGCGGCCGAGCGGCACTTTCGCGGTCGGATCAACCTCGGCCTCCACCGTCCACAATTCCTTGTGCTCCATGTAGATCACCGGATCGCCGCATTCGAGCGACGCGGCGAGCAGCGAGCAGTTGTCCTGCGGATTCGAGGGCGTGACGACGACCAGGCCCGGCACGTGCGCGAACCACGCTTCGAGGCTCTGCGAGTGCTGCGCCGCCGAGCCGGTCCAGATGCCGATCGGCAGCCGCGCCACCAGCGGCACGCGCCCCTGTCCGCCGAACATGTAGCGCGCCTTCGCCGCCTGGTTGACGATTTCGTCCATCGCGCAGAGCGCGAAGTCCACCACGCGCATTTCGACGACGGGCTTCAGCCCGGCGAGCGCCATGCCCACCGCCGCGCCCATGATCGTCGCCTCCGAGATCGGCGTGTCCAGGACGCGCGCCGTGCCGAACTTCTGCTGCAGCCCGCGGTACTGGCCGAAGATGCCGCCGCGACCGACGTCTTCGCCGAGCACCACGACCGCAGGATCGGCCGCCATGGCCCGTTCCAGCGCGAGGCAGCCCGCCTGCGCGTAGCTCAGACAAGCCAACGGTCGCTCCCGGTGTCCTGGATGTCCGAATACGACGCTGCCCGGTCCGGCCACGCCGCCGCCGAGGCGGCGGCAAGCGCCGCAGCCACTTCCCGCTCCGCTTCCAGCGCGATCTGCGCGAGCGCTTCGGCTGCGACGCCGGCCGCCCTCAGCCGCGCGGCGGCCGCCGGAATCGGATCGTCCTGGAGCGCGCGGTCCACTTCCTCGCCGTCGCGATAGGTGGCCGGATCCACCGAAACGTGGCCCTTCACGCGGTACGTGATCGCATGCAGCAATCGCGGCCCTTGCCCGGCGCGGACCTGGGCCACCAGTTCTGCTGCGGCAGCGTGCACCGCGAAGACGTCGTTGCCGTCCACCCGCTCGCCCGGCACACCGATGCCGGCAGCACGCGCCAGCGCCCCGTCGCCCGCGGTCATGGCGCCGGTCGCGGTCGTCGCCGACCAGCGATTGTCCTCGCAGACGAAGAGCACGGGCAGCGCGTGGACCGCCGCCCAGTTGAGTCCTTCGAGAAACGGACCGCGATTGATCGCGCCGTCGCCGAAAAAGCACGCGACGAGCGCATTGCGCTGCCGGAGTTTCAGCGCATGCGCGGCGCCCACCGCGATCGGAATTCCCGCGGCAACCACGCCGTTCGCGCCCAGCATCCCGACCGAGAAGTCGGCGATGTGCATCGAGCCGCCCTTGCCGCCGTTGCAGCCGCTCACCTTGCCGAAGAGCTCGCCCATCATGCGCTCGACCGAGGCACCCTTGGCGATGGTGTGGCCGTGGCCGCGGTGCGTCGAAGTGATGAGGTCGGCCGTGGTCAACTGCGCGCAGACGCCCGCCGCCACCGCCTCCTGCCCGGTCGACAGATGCAGCGGTCCGCGTACCCTGACGCTGGCGGAAAGCGCAGCGCCAAAGGCCGAAACGCCGCCCCGGGAAGCCTCTTCCGCCGCGTTCTCGAAGGCGCGGATGCGCGCCATCGTGCGATACAGCCGAAGGCCCTCGTCGAGCGAAAGTGTGACCAATGGGCGCTCTACTGCGACACGAGATCCCTTGCCGCCGCGACGATCGCGGCGTCGTCGGGGACGGCGGCCTTCTCGAGGCTGCGCGCGAAAGGCACGGGAACGTACGCCGTGCCAAGGCGTCGCACCGGAGCCTTCAGGTCGCGGAACGACCGCTCGGCGATCAGCGCGGCGACCTCGGCGGTCGAGCCGCCGAAGCACACCGTCTCCTGCACGACGAGCGCGCGGCCGGTCTTGCGCACCGAGTCGAGGATCGTCGCCTCGTCCAGCGGCACGATGCTGCGCAGGTCCACGACTTCGATCTCGATCCCCTCTTTCGCGAGCGCCTGCGCCGCGGCGAGCGCCCTGCGCACCATCGCGGCCGACGCAATGACGGTGAGGTCGCGCCCTGCGCGCTTCACCTCCGCGACGCCGAGCGGCACGACGTAGTCCTCCTCCGGAATCGCGTCGCGCAGGCCATGGTAGAGCGCCATGTGCTCCATGAAGAGCACCGGACTGTCGTCGCGGATCGCCGCCTTCATCAGGCCCTTCGCATCGCGCGCGGTGGCCGGCACTGCGATCTTCACGCCGGGGGTCTGCATGAGCCACGCGTGAAAGTCGTAAGGATGGCCGTGATACGGCCCGACGCCGTACTTTGCGCGCACGACGAGCGGCACGCGCGCCTTGCCTGCGGAGTAGTAGTGCATCGCGCCACCGTCGCAGCCGAGCTGCTGGATGACGAGCGGCAGGTACTCGAGGAACATGATGTCCACGATCGGCCGCTTGCCGGCGAGCGCGGCACCCACGCCCGCGCCGACGATTGCGCCCTCGGAGATCGGCGTATCGATCACCCGGCCGGTGGCGCCGAACTCCTCCCACAATCCCTTGCACGAGTTGAGCGGGCCGCCGAAGCGGCCAATGTCGAGGCCCATGATGAAGACGTCCGCATCGCGCCGCATTTCCTCGGCGATGCCGGCGACGATGGCCTCCTGCATCGTCTGGCGGATCATGACCGCGCCGCTGCGAAAACCGCTTGCAGTCCGAGCGCGTCGGCGCCGGGGTCCGGGTCCGCCTGCGCCTGCGCCATCGCCGCGTCCACGCGTTCGCGCGTTTCGCGCGCGAGGCGCTCGTCCTCGTCCCGCTTCAGCAGGCCGCACTCCAGCAGGTGGCGCTGCAGCCTCGCGAGCGGATCGCGCGAGCGCCACGCCGCCACGTCCTCCGCCGGGCGATAGTCCGCGGCATCCGCGACGAGATGTCCGGAGATGCGATAGGTGAGCGCCTCGATGAGCGTCGGTCCGTCGCCGCGGCGCGCGCGCTCGATCGCGATCTCGACCGCGGCGCGCAGCCCGATCGCGTCGTTGCCGTCCGCCGCGACACCCGGTATGCCGTAGCCCGGCGCGCGGTCCGCGATCGAGCGCGCGCCCACGCCGCGCGCGGCAGGCGTCGAGATCGCGAACTGGTTGTTCTGGCAGACATAGACCACGCCGAGCTTCAGCACCGCGGCAAGGTTCAGCGCTTCATGAAAATCTCCGCGGTTGGACGTGCCGTCGCCGAATACCGCGATCGTCACTGCATCGCGCCGATCGAGCTTCGCCGCGAGCGCGGTGCCCGCGGCGTAGGAGAGCGTCGGTCCGAGCGCACCGGAGTACAGGCCGATCACCCGGTGCTCGATCGGCCCGCAGACGTCCGAGCGGTAGCGCCCGCCGCTGTGACTCGTCGTCTTGCCCGCGAGCCCGGCGAGGAGCGCGCGCAAGTCGGCACCGCGCGCGACCGACGCGGGCAGCATGCCGCGATAGTGCGGCACGGCGAAATCGTCCGGGCGCAGCCCGCTGTAGCAGGCGGCGATCACCGCTTCCTCACCCTCGCAGGCGTGCCAGTGGCCGTCGGCCTTGCCCGCGACGCGATCGATCTCGCGTGTCAGCAGCATCAGCTCGTACATGCTCCGCAGGAGCGCGCCGTCTTCCGCGACGCGCGCCCGCGCTTCGGCGAATTGCGCATTCATTCGGCGACCTCCAGCATCGCGATCACGGCACCCACCGGCACCGTCTCGTCGGGCGCGGCGCGCGTCTCCTTCAGCGTGCCCGCCGCGGGGCTGACGATCTCCACGTTGACCTTGTCCGTCATCACGTCGGCGAGCGGCTCGCCCTGCGCCACGGCGTCGCCCGGCTGTCTGTGCCAGGCGACCAGAATCGCCTCCTTGGCGTCGTTGCCCATCTCCGGCACGCGGATCTCCAGAAGCATGAGTTCTCCTTGCAGTCAGATGCCCAGTTCGATGCGCTCGGCCTCGGCGACGAGGCGGTGCACCCCTTCGAGAAAGCGCGCCGCCGGCACGCCGTTGACCAGGCGATGATCGAACGTCAGGCTGGTCGGCAGCAGGCGGCGCGCGACCACCGCACCTTCGCGCACGACCGCTGCTTGGTGCATTGCGCCGATGCCGAGGATCGCCGCCTGACCGCGCGGCACGATTGGCGTCGTCCAGAGCACGCTCGGCACCATGCCGCCGTTCGAGATCGTGAAGGTCGCACCCTGGACGTCGGCGAGCTGGAGCTTGCCGGCCGCGGCGCGCGCTTCCTGTTCCGCGGCCATCGCGGCGACTTCGTCGAGCGTCAGGCGATCCGCGCCGCGGATCACCGGCACGACGAGGCCGCCGTTGGCCAGCGCGAGCGCGACACCGATGTTGACGTCTGCGTAGACACACAGCGCCTTGCCCTCGAGCGTGGCATTCAGGTGCTCGTGGGCGCGCAGCGCCTGCGCCACCGCCTTCACCAGCAGGTGCGTGAGCGTGACGCGCGGCCGGCCGGCGCGCGAGGCGTCGGCATTCAGTCGCGCGCGCAGCGCGACCAGCGCCTCGGCGTCCGCTGCGCCGTGGATCGACACCGGCACGCTCTCGCGCAGGCTGTGCGCGAGGTGCTCGGCGGCCATGCGCTGCATCGGCGCGAGCGGAACGCGGCGGGCGATCATCGGGGCATCAGCCACACTCCCTCCCGGAGCGGCTTCGGACGGATACTAACGATTGTTAGCATCCGGCCGGCAGTTGTCAAGCACGGCCGTTGCCGCGCTGCGATCGCAGGCCGGCGAGCAGCTTATCGAGCAGGCGACTGAACTCCGCGGCCTCGGCGGTGCTGAGCTGCCCGCGCACGCTTTCCTCGCTGCGCCGGGCCTGCGGCGCGATGCGCGCGAAGATCGCCTCGCCGCGCGCGGTCAGCCTGAGCAGGGCACGGCGCGCATCGGCAGGGTCGCGCCGGCGCTGCACGCGGCGCATGCGTGCAAGGCGCCGCACGGCGCGGCTGACGTTCATGAGGAGCATCCCGCTGCGCTCGGCGATGTCGCTCGCGGTGAGGCCGGGATGCGCGGCGAGCAGCATGAGGACGCGCCACTCGTTGATCGACAGGTCGGTCTCCTCGGCGTAGCGCGCGAAAAAAGGCTTTGCGATCAGGTTCACCAGCCGCATCAGCCGGTGACTGAAGGTGCGCTCGGGCCACCGGGGGTCGGCGGGCGGGAGCGCGCGGGTCACGCGGTCGCCTCTGGCACATCGGGCGGCGGCGCGAGGGGCGCCGCGTCTCCGCCCGTGCCGCCGTTGAAGTCCGTGGCGCGCCCGAAGCGCGCCGCCGTCGTGCCGCAGCGGGCGAGGTCGCGATCGAGCGTCAGCGTCTGCGCCTCCCTCACGCCGGGCGCTCCTGCAGCGCCCGCGGGCGCGGCCGGTGCACAGCGCGTGCCGCCTGCGCCGACACCTGCCCCGCCGCCTCGCGCATCACGCGCAGCAGGCCACGCGCCAGGCGCTCGCGCAGCAGCGCGAGCGGGCCAGGCAGCTGGACCGAGTGGCTGAGCGCCTGCGTTTCCTCGGCGTAGAGCTCGAGCAGCTCGCGCAGGCGGTGCTCGAGAGCGTCGCGCGGCAGCAGCTCGCGCAGCTTGCGTCCGCCGCGCCAGCCCGCGATGATCAGGTGCGCCAGTTCAAGCCCGCGCCCGATGCGCCGCAGGCGCAGTGGCTCGATGCGCGCGTAGGGAATCTCGATGCGCACCGGAAAGCGCGCCACGTCGCCGAGGAAATCGCGGTCGATGGCGCGCGCCTCCTCGAGCAGGCTGCGCGCCAGCGCCGCGTCGGGCGCCGCCGCGGCCTGCGCCGCGCTCCTGATCAGGAGCGCGTCCTTCTTCACTTCCTTGGCGACGTTCAAGGCGAGAAACGGCTCGATGTGCGGCAGCGCCACGCGCAGCGCAAGGACTTCGCGCAGCGCGCCGGTGGTGCGGCGGCTGAACGCCTCCAGGAGGCGCTGGTTGAGGCCGGCCAGCGCCCCGGCGCGGTCCATGCGAAGCCCGGGCTAGGGCTGTCCCGGCTTGACCGCGCGGTGAAAGCCCATCATGCCGGAGAACACGGTCCTCGAGGTGACGTTGCAGTACCCCAGTTCCTCCAGCACGTGCGACAGTTCCTCCGCCGAATAGAACATCTGCAGCGCGTCGATGAAGTACTGCTTGCAGTTGAGCGCCGCCTGGCCGCTGCGGAACACGAAGCCGGTGAACCAGAGGCAGAACCGCAGATAGCCGTAATACAGGGTCTCCACGCTGCGGTTCGCGGGGCGCAGCATGTCGCAGTGGTAGAAGCGCCCGCCGGGTTTGAGCACGCGCAGCATCTCGCCCCAGACCCGCTTCACCCGCAGGTGGCGCGAGGCGAACTGCAGCGTCACGACGTCGAAATGGTTGTCGGGGAACGGCAGCGCGTGCACGTCCTCGATGGTGCTGCGGATGCGCAAACCCAGCGCCTCGGCGCGCTGGCGGCCGACCTCCTGCATTTCCCGGCTGCGGTCGATGGCGTGCACCTCGAGCGTCGGCTCGCGCTTGAGCAGCGCAATGCCGATCGCATTGGTTCCCGCGCACACGTCGAGCACCCGCTCGCCGGGGCGGATGTCCACGGTGGCCATGAACTTGCTCAGGAACCAGTCCCACAGGCCGAGGCTGGCGACGTAGTTGGCGCGGTCGTAATACGGCGCGACGTCCGCGAACACCTGATTGAGTTCCCTCGTCCAGACCAGGCTGAAACGCTCTTCGCGCGCAACCTCACGCGTGACCACGGGCGGTGGATTCATCTCCCGCACCCTCCTTCAGAAAGTTGTGCGCGCCAAGTTTAGGCCGGCGCCCCGACCTGTCAACACCCTAAAGCCTCGACAGGTACACGATCGCAGCGGCGGTGCCGGCGAGCGCCACGGCGTACACCACTGTCGCCACCAGCGTGTCGGCCCTCACGCCCAGGTCGTAGCACGTGATGCGCAGGCGGTGCGCGGCGCTCCAGAGCGAAACGAAGACCACGCCTGCGGCCACCACCTCGACCAGTCCATGCCGCATGAACGCCAGCAGGGCGTCGTATTGCAGCAGCTCGGGGGTCGCCCCGAGCGCCACCAGCAGCGTCAGCACGATGAGCGCCGGAGTCACGAAAGCGGTCACCGTCCCGCCCGCGGCGAAGGGACCCCAAACGATTGGCTTGTTCGATTTCGCCATGGTCAGAACGCTCCGGCAAGGACCCAGATGCCCAGCGACAACACGGCCCAGACCACGTAGTGCGCCCCGGAAATCGCGCCATCGGACACGAACTCCTCGCCCAGCTGCAGCGGCAGCGCCTTCGGCGTGAGCGCGAACCAGGTCACGCTGTGATAAGCGGCGAACGCGAGCGCAACGACCTGGAACACGATGCTCGCCGGGCTCTTGAGAGCCTCGAGGAATGCGTCGTAGGCTGCGCGGCCTTCCGAAAGACTCTTCAGGCCCGCTACCAGCAGCAGCGTGTAGCCGCCGATGAAGAGGCATGAAAATTCGCGCGTCATGTAGCGCAGGTAGCGCGGGTGGCGGAAGATCCACTCCGAGGTGATCGGGCGTACGTACGGCTTGCCGTTCATTTCTTCAGCCATGGCATCAAGTGCTCCTGGTACCAGTCCAGCGTGCTCCGGATCTTCACCTGCTGGATCGCGGCCGCCGGATCGACGTGCTCGGGACAGACTTCCGAGCACGCGCCGACGAACGAGCACTCCCACACGCCCTCCTTCGACGCGAGCTCCTCCTGCCGCTCCCCGCGGCCGCCGTCGCGCGAATCCTGGTTGTAGCGGTGTGCGAGCGAGAGCGCCGCCGGGCCAAGGTAGTCCGGGATCAGTCCGTATTCGGGGCAGGCGGCGTAGCACAGCATGCAGTTGATGCACAGGGTGAACTGCTTGTAGCGCTTCAACTGCGCCGGCGTCTGGCGGTACTCGCCCGCCTCGACCGACTTCGGTTCCTTGGGAATCAGGTACGGCTTGACGCGCGTCAGCTTGGCGACGAAATCGTCGATCACGGTCACGAGGTCCCGCTCGATCGGGAAATGGCGCAATGGCTCGACGCGGATGACGCCGTGGTAGTTGCGCAGGAAGGTCTTGCAGGCGAGCTTCGGCTCGCCGTTGACCATCATGCCGCAGCTGCCGCACACCGCCATGTGGCACGACCAGCGGTAGCTGAGCGTCGGGTCGAGCGTCTCCTTGACGTGGTTGAGGGCGTCCAGCACCACCCACTCTTCCCGGCAGGCGACCGAATAGCGCTGAAAATGCGGCTCGCGGTCGGTCTCCGGGTTGTAGCGCAGGACCTCCAGCTCGACTTGGCGCTCGCCCATCACTTGCCTCCCCCGCCCGAGTAGTCGCGCACGCCCGGCTGCGACCGGGTGATGACGACGTCGCGATAGTCGATGCGGGGCGGCTCGTTCTGCGCGTAGAGCGCCAGCGAATGGCGCAGGAACTTGACGTCGTCGCGCGCGGTGAAATCGAGTCGCTGGTGCGCGCCGCGCGACTCCTGGCGCGCCAGCGCGCTCTGCGTCACCGCCTCGGCGCAATCGAGCATCGAGCCCAGCTCGAGCGCCTGCAGCAGGTCGGTGTTGTAAACGTTGGTCTTGTCGTGCAGCTCGATGCGTGCATAGCGCCGGCGCAGCTCGGAGAGCTTGGCGCAGGCCTCGGTGAGGCCTTCGCTGGTGCGGTAAATGCCCGCGTTCTGCTCCATCGTCTGCATCATCTCCTTGCGCAAGCCCGCAACGGTTTCGCCGCTGCCGCTCCTTTGCATCAGCTCACGCAGGCGCCCCTGCGCCGCAGTGGCCAGCGCCGCGCGCGCGCCCTCGTTCACCGGCGCCGCGCCCGCTTTGACGTACTCCAGCGCGCTCAGCGCCGCGCGCCGCCCGAATACCAGCAGCTCGGTGAGCGAGTTCGAGCCCAGACGGTTGGCGCCGTTGATGCTGACACAGGCGCATTCGCCGGCGGCGAACAGCCCCGGCAGGCGCGTTGCTGCGCGCGTGTCGGTGTCGATGCCGCCCATCATGTAATGCACCACCGGCCGCACCGGCACCGGGTCGGTGACCGGGTCGACGCCCATGTAGCTGATCGACATGTCGCGCACCAGCGGCAGCCGCTCGTTGATCGTCTTCTCGCCGAGATGGCGCATGTCGAGCAGCATGGCGTCGCCCCATTGCGTCGGCATCATGTTGCCTTTTTTCTGCTCCTGCCAGAACGCCTGGCTGACGCGGTCGCGCGGGCCGAGTTCCATCGTCTTGAAGACCGGCTTGCCGAGCGGCGTCTCCGGACCCATGCCGTAATCCTGCAGGAAGCGGCGTCCGTTCTTGTTCAGCAGCACGCCGCCTTCGCCGCGGCAGGCCTCGGTCAGCAGCGTGCCGGTGCTCGGCAGCCCGGTGGGGTGGTACTGCACGAACTCCATGTCCTTCAGCGCGACACCGGCGCGGTAGGCGAGCGCCATGCCGTCGCCGGTCTTGATGGCGCCGTTGGTGGTGAACGGGAACATGCGGCCGGCGCCGCCGCCGGCGATGATCAGCGCGCGGGCATCGAAGCGCCGCATCTGGCCGCTGCGCATCTCGATCGCGACCACACCGGCGCAGCGCCCCTCGTGCACCAGCAGCTCGGTGACGTAATACTCGTCGAAGCGCTCGATCGAGGCGAACTGCAGCGAGGTCTGGAACAGCGTGTGCAGGATGTGGAAGCCCGACTTGTCGGCGGCGAACCAGGTACGCTGCTTCTTCATGCCGCCAAAGGGCCGCACCGCCACCGAGCCGTCCGGCTCGCGGCTCCAGGGGCAGCCCCAGTGCTCGAGCTGGATCAGCTCCTTGGGCGCCTCCTGCACCAGATAGTCGACCGCGTCCTGGTCGCACAGCCAGTCGCCGCCGCCCACGGTGTCGTTGAAATGATGCTCGAGGCTGTCGTCGGGCTTGATCACCCCCGCGGCACCGCCTTCGGCCGCGCAGGTGTGGCTGCGCATCGGATAGACCTTCGAGATCAAGGCGATCCGGAGTTTCGGATCGGACTGCGCCAGCGCGATCGCGGCGCGCAAACCCGCGCCCCCCGCGCCGACTATGGCTACGTCGGACTGGACTGATTCCATCGTGGCGACATGTTGGGCAAGATAGCCACGGCCAATTTGATTTCGATCAAGTCCCCGTTGCCTGACGCACCGCTGCGGCGATCTCCCGGGCGGCCGCGTCGATCGCCTCGCGGGGCTCGCCCTCGACCATCACGCGCAGCACGGGCTCGGTGCCCGAGGGCCGCAGCAGGACCCGGCCGCGGCCCTCGAGCGAACGCTCGGCCCGGGACTGCGCCGCGGCGATCGCCGCATGCTGCTTCCAGTCGAAGCCGCGCGGCACCTCGACGTTGAGCAGCACCTGCGGGAGCATCACCAGATCCGCGGTCAGTTCGGCGAGCGTGCGGCCGCGCTCGCGCATCGCGGTGAGCACCTGCAGCGCGGAGATGATGCCGTCTCCGGTCGTATGCTTGTCCAGGCAGATGATATGGCCCGAGTTCTCTCCGCCCAGCTGCCAGCCCTTCTCCCGCAGCAGCTCGAGCACGTAGCGATCGCCCACCCGCGCGCGTGCGAACGGCAGCTGCATGCGGGCAAGCGCCTGCTCGAAGCCGAGATTGGTCATCAGCGTGCCGGCGACGCCGGCGATGCGGTTGGCTGCCGCCCGGTGCTTCACGATCGCGTAGAGCAGCTGATCGCCGTCGTAGAGCCTGCCCTCGCGATCGGCGATCACGAGGCGGTCGCCGTCGCCGTCGAGCGCGAGCCCCAGGTCGGCGTGCTGCCGCTTCACTTCGTCGAGCAGCGTCTGCGGCGAGGTGGCGCCGAAGGCCTGGTTGATGTTGACGCCGTCGGGCGCCACCCCGATCGGCACGACATCGGCGCCGAGTTCATGGAACACGTGCGGCGCCACGTCATAGGCGGCGCCCTGGGCGCAGTCGACCACGATGCGCATCCCCTTCAGGTCGAGCTCGCCCGGAAAGGTCGACTTGCAGAATTCGACGTAGCGGCCCTGCGCATCGTCGATGCGCCGCGCCCGCCCGAGGCTGGCCGCTTCGTTGCAGCCCATCGGCGCGTCGAGCGCGCGCTCGATTTCCGCCTCCACCGCGTCGGGCAGCTTGTAGCCGTCGCCGGAGAAGAACTTGATGCCGTTGTCCGGGTAGGGGTTGTGCGACGCGCTGATCACGATCCCCGCGGACAGGCGCAGCGCGCGCGTCAGGTAGGCCACGCCCGGCGTCGGCAGCGGCCCGCACAGCAGGACATCGATGCCCGCCGCCGACAGCCCCGCTTCGAGCGCCGCCTCGATCATGTAGCCGGAGATGCGCGTGTCCTTGCCGATGAGGACCGCCGGATGCTGGCCGTCGCGGCCGGCGAGCACCTTGCCGGCAGCGTAACCGAGGCGCAGCACCACCTCCGGTGTCATCGGGGCTGCGCCTACGGTGCCGCGGATGCCGTCGGTGCCGAAATACGATCTGCTCATGGCGTGGCGAGCGCCTGCCAGACGGCGAGCGCGTCGCGGGTCTCCCGGATGTCGTGGACGCGCAGTATTTTCGCTCCTTGCTGCGCGGCGAGCAAAGCGGCGGCGAGGCTCGCCGCGGTTCGATCGGCCGCGGGCCGTCCGAGGATCGCGCCGAGCATCGACTTGCGCGACAGCCCCGCGAGCACCGGTACGCCGAGCGCAGCCAGCTCGCCGAGGCGCTGCAGCAGGACGACATTGTGCGCCAGGGCCTTGCCGAAACCGAACCCCGGATCGATCACCAGGCGAGCGCGCGCGATTCCCGCCGCTTCGCAGGCGTCGAGACGCCGGCCGAGGAATTCCTTCACTTCGCCCACGACGTCGGCGTAATGCGGCGCCTGCTGCATGGTGGCGGGCCGCCCCTGCATGTGCATCAGACATACCGCGCAAGCGCTGGACGCAACCGCCTCGAGCGCACCGGGCGCGCCGAGCGCCTCGACGTCGTTCACCATCGAGGCGCCGGCCGCGAGCGCCGCGCGCATGACGCCTGGGCGCCGCGTGTCCACCGAGAGCGGAATCGGCACCGCGTGCAGCGCTTCGAGCACCGGCAGGACGCGCCGCAGCTCCTCCGCCTCCGCCACCGGCGCCGACCCGGGCCGCGTCGACTCGCCGCCGATGTCGATCAGGTCCGCACCTTCCTCGACCATGGCAAAGGCCCGCGCAACGGCTCGCGCGCCGCCGAAATAGCGGCCGCCGTCGGAGAACGAATCGGGCGTGACGTTGAGCACGCCCATGACGAGCGGGCGCTCGAGCGGCAGCTCGAAGCGTCCACAGCTCAGCTGCCCGCCGGCCTGGGAAATACCGGATTCAGCCCGTAGCCGGCGCGGCGGCGGCCTGCGTGCCGTCGTTCGAGGCGCTGCCGCCGGAACCGCCGTGCGAGGCGCTCGACTTGGGCGGGCGCGGCGGTTTGCCGGACATGATGTCGGCGATCTGGTCGGCGTCGAGCGTTTCGAGTTCCAGCAGCGCTTCGGCGAGCGCGCGCACCGTGTCGCGGTGGTCCTCGATCAGCTTGCGCGCCAGCGCATACTGGGTGTCGATGATGCTGCGGATCTCCTGGTCGACCTTCTGCATCGTTGCCTCGGACACGTTCTTGTGCGTGGTGATCGAGCGGCCGAGGAAGATCTCGCCCTCGTTCTCGCCGTACACCATGGTGCCGAGCGCGTCCGACATGCCCCAGTGGGTGACCATGCGGCGCGCCAGATCCGTGGCGCGCTCGAAATCGTTTGCCGCGCCGGTGGTCATCTGCTGCATGAAAATCTCTTCGGCGATGCGGCCGCCGAACAGCACCGCAATGGTGTTGAGCAGGCGGTCGCGATCCTGGCTGTAGCGGTCATGCTCGGGCAGCTGCATCGTCACGCCGAGCGCGCGGCCGCGCGGGATGATGGTCACCTTGTGCACCGGGTCGGTCTTCGGCAGCAGGCGCGCCACCACCGTGTGCCCGGCCTCGTGGTAGGCGGTGTTGCGGCGTTCTTCCTCGGGCATCACCATCGAGCGGCGCTCGGCGCCCATCATGATCTTGTCCTTGGCGCGCTCGAAGTCGTCCATGTCGACGAGCCGCTTGTTGCCGCGCGCCGCGAACAGCGCCGCCTCGTTCACCAGGTTGGCGAGGTCGGCGCCGGAAAATCCGGGGGTGCCGCGCGCGATGATGTCCGGCTTGACGTCCGGCGCGAGCGGCACCTTGCGCATGTGGACCTTGAGGATTTCCTCGCGGCCGCGGATATCGGGCAGCGGCACCACCACCTGGCGGTCGAAGCGCCCGGGACGCAGCAGCGCCGGGTCGAGCACGTCGGGGCGGTTGGTGGCGGCGATCACGATCACGCCCACGGAAGCCTCGAAGCCGTCCATTTCCACCAGCAGCTGGTTGAGCGTCTGCTCGCGCTCGTCGTTGCCGCCGCCGAGGCCCGCGCCGCGCTGCCGGCCCACGGCGTCGATTTCGTCGATGAACACGATGCACGGCGCGTGTTTTTTCGCCTGCTCGAACATATCGCGCACGCGCGCCGCGCCGACGCCTACGAACATCTCCACGAAATCCGACCCGGAGATGGAGAAAAACGGCACCTTGGCCTCGCCCGCGATGGCGCGCGCGAGCAGCGTCTTGCCGGTGCCTGGATTGCCCACCATCAGCACGCCGCGCGGGATGCGGCCGCCGAGCTTCTGGAACTTGGACGGGTCGCGCAGGAATTCCACCAGCTCGGAAACCTCCTCCTTCGCTTCCTCGCAGCCAGCCACGTCGGCAAAGGAGACGGTGTTGGTCGATTCGTCGAGCATGCGCGCCTTCGACTTGCCGAACGAGAACGCGCCGCCGCGGCCGCCGCCCTGCATCTGGCGCATGAAGAAGATCCATACCCCGATCAGCAGCAGCATCGGGAACCACGACACGAAGATGTTCATGAGGAGCGAAGGCTCCTCCTCGGGCTTGGCTTCGATCTTGACGCCGTATTTGAGCAGGTCGGACACCAGCCAGATGTCCCCCGGCGAATAGCTCGTGACGCGCTTGCCTTCGGTGGTGGTGGCCTTGAGCTGCCGCCCCTCGATCGTCACCTTGGCGATGCGTCCCGCCTTCACCTCCTCGATGAACTGCGAATACTCCATCGGTGCCTGCACCAGCTGCCGCGTATTGAACTGGTTGAACACGGTCATCAGCACGAGCCCGATGACGAGCCAGATGACCAGGTTTTTAAGCATATTGTTCAAGCACTTGCTCCTTCTTCAGAAACTCGCGGACGCATCATCTTACGCCGTTTTCGCAGAGAAAAAAGGCTTTCCCTTCAAGGCTCTATCAGACCGCGGGCGAGCAAATAGGTTTCCCTCGATTCGCCGCGCGATGCTGCGGGCTTGCGCGTGCGCACCTCCCGGAACACCGCCTTCAGCGCCGTCAGCACGCTGGCGAACTCCTCGCCCTGGAACACCTTCGCCAGAAATGCGCCGCCGGGTTTGAGCTGCCGCCGGCAAAACGCGATCGCGCCGCGCAGCAACACGGCGGCGCGCGCCTGGTCGGCCGAGGCGATCCCGGACAGGTTCGGCGACAGGTCCGAGAGCACCACATCCGCCTTGCCACCGCCCAGAGCGGCGACGACCGCTTCCTCTACCGCCGCAGCGCAGAAATCCCCGCGCAACACGGTCACTCCGGAGATGGGGGCGATTTCGAGCAGATCAACCGCGATCACGCGGCCGCCGGGCTTCACCCGCTCGGCGGCGACCTGCGACCAGCCCCCGGGCGCCGCGCCCAGGTCGACCACCTTCGCGCCCTGGCGCAGCAGGCGCTCGCGGTCGTCGATCTCGAGCAGCTTGAAGGCCGCGCGCGAGCGGTAGCCGGCCTCGCGCGCGCGCCGCACGAAAGGGTCAGCGACGTGCCGTTGCAGCCATCGCCGGCTCGATTTGGAGCGCACCATCCGTCACTTGGCTTCGAGCCGCCACACCCCGTCCCAATCCTCCCCCGGGGGATTCGCGCCAAGCCGCGCACAACGCTCGACATAAAGCGCCGCGGCGCGGTCGCGCGGATTGATCGCGACGACCTTTTCGAACAGGCCGGCGGCGGCGGCGAACTCGCGCTGGCGGTACTTCTTCATCGCGTCGCGGAAGATGCCGAGCGCCTCGCTCAACTGCGGGTACGAGGCGTCGTCGTGGTACTCGAGGATTTCGTGGACCGCCACCGGCTGCGTCTTGCCCTTGACCACGATGCGGTCGAGCTTGCGCGCCCGGTAGGTGCCGCGCAGCTTCTCGTAGGTGAACTCGCTCACCAGGATGTGCGAACCGTACTGCTTGCAGGCCGATTCCAGGCGCGAGGCGAGGTTGACGCCGTCGCCGATCATGGTGAAGTCCATGCGCTTCTTCGAGCCGATGTTGCCGGAGACGACCTGGTCGGTATTGAGGCCGATGCCGATGTCCACCGCGGGCTTGGCCTCGGCGGCGCGGCGCTCGTTCCAGGCCCGCAGCGCCCGCATCATCGCGATCGCGGCGCGCACGCCGCGGTCGACGTCGTCCTCGCGCGGCACCGGCACGCCGAACCCCGCCATGATGGCGTCGCCGATGAACTTGTCGAGCATGCCGCCCTCGCGCTGGATGCACTCGACCATCAGCTCGAAATACTCGTTCAGGAAGGCGATCGTGCCCTGCGGCCCGAGCTGTTCGCTGAAGGTGGTGAAGTTGCGGATGTCGGCGAACAGCACCGTCGCCAGCAGCGACTGCCCGCCGAGCGCTTCGGCGCCGCTCGCCAGCAGCTGGTCGGCGATGCCCGGGTCCATGTAGCGCGCCATGGTCGACTTGAGGCGCTTCTCGTTGCTGATGTCCTCGATCAGCATCATCGAGCCGAGGCGCTTGGCGTCCGTGCTGAGCAGCGGCAGCAGGGTGAGGTTGGTGGAAATGCGCTCCGTGCGCACGGCGAGCGCCGCATCGACCGAAACGTCGATCTCGCCGGTCTCCACGACGCGCCTCAACTTGTCGAGCACCCAGCCATTGTCGCCGGCGAAGAATTCCGCCGCCGGGTGGCCGACGATGTCGTCCGCGCGCAGCTGCAGGATGCGCAGGCCGGCGGCATTGCAGGTCGCGATGCGGCCGGTGTCGTCCAGCGTGATGACGCCGTTCGACATCGATTCGAGCATCGAGTCGCTGTAGTTCTTCATGTTCTGCACGTCGGCGAAGAGCTTCGCGTTCTCCAGCGCGATCGAGATCTGCGCCGTAAACGCGCGCAGCCGCGTCTCGTCCTCCTCGCTGAACGGCCCGCCGTGCTTGTTCAGCACCTGCGTCACGCCGATCGTGCGGCCCTGCTTGTTGACGATCGGCACGCACAGCACCGAGCGCGTGAAGTAGCCGGTCTTCTGGTCGAACGCCGGGTTGAAGCGCAGATCGGCGTAGGCATACGGGATGTTGATCGATCTTCCGCTCGTGAACACCGCGCCGGCGATGCCGACGCTGTTCGGCAGCCGGATCTGCATCGACTCCAGCCCCTGGCTCACTTCGGACCACAGCTCGCCGGTCTTGTCGTCGTTCAGGAACAGGGTCGAGCGCTCGGCGTTCAGCATGCGCGTCGCCTCGCCCATCACGCGCTGCAGCAGCGACCCGAGCTTGATGTCAGCGGTGACCTCGGACACCACTTCGACGAATTCGCGCTCCTGGGCGCGGATCTGCTGCATGCGCTCGATCACCTGCGCGCCCTGCAGCGCGAGCGCGCCCTGCGCGGTCATCGCCTCGAGCAGGTCCAGATCGCGCCGCTTGAACTTGCCCTTGCGCTTGTTGAGCGCCTCGACCACGCCGATGATCTCGCCCGTCACCGTGCGCACCGGCACGCAAAGAATGTTGCGCGTCTTGAACCCGGTCTGCTCGTCGATCGCCCGGTTGAAGCGCGCGTCGGCATAGGCGTCGTGCACGATCAGCGGCTCACCGGTGCTGAACACATGCCCGGCGATGCCGGTGTTGTTCATCAGGCGCAGCTCGCGCCGCAGCTTGCCCTTGGCGACGCGCGAATACAGCTCGCCGGTGGCGGCATCGTTGAGGAACAGCGAGCCGCGCTCGGCGTCGAGTTCCGTCGCCGTCATCTCGATCAACCCGTGCAGCACTTCGTCGAGCGTGCCGAAACGCGCCATGCGGCGCGAAACGTCGAGCAACAGCTCGAGCAGTTTCAGGCGTCTGCGGTCGCCGCCCTTACCGGACGCGCGGCCTGCGCCGCCCGGCTCCGGCAACGCGCCCGTCTGGGCGCCCGCTCGCGTCTTGCTGTCTGGCACCGCTACCTCGCTTTCGTCTTGCCGCCCGCCGCACCGTGAAACCGCGCATGCAGGGCGCGCACCGTCGCCTGCAGCTCGGCCATTTCGGCGCGATGCTGCTTTTCGAGCGCCGCCACGGCCTCGTCGTGCGCCGCCTGCGCCGCCTCGAGCGCCTCGCGCAGCGCCGTTGCAGCGGCGCGCAGCTGGGCGATTTCGTCCTTCGCCGCAGCGCCCGCCTCGCGCCGGCGCTCTTCGGCGTCGTGGCCCGCCTGGTCGAGCGCCTCGCGCAGGGTGCCGATCGTCGCCTTGAGCTGCTGGGCTTCGGCCTGGCGGGCGCCCTGCGCCTCGCGCACCGCGTCGTCGCGCAGCGCGCGTTCGCGTTCGAGCTCGCCGCGCAGCGCCGCGATCGTGCTTTTCAACTGCGCCACATCGGCGCCGACGGCCGTCGCCGCGTCGGTCTGCGCGTTCGCCAGGCGCTCCTGCAGCTGCTCGAGCTCCGCGCGCAGCGCGCTGATGGCGGCCCTCAGGTCCCGCGTTTGCGACTGGGCGGCATCGCCCAAACGAGTCACGCCAGTCATGCGCCGCGATCGCGTCAGTGCGCCGGCATCACTTGCCCATCACCTCGCCGAAGAAGTTCCATTGCTTGCCGTCGAAACGCATCCGCTGCACCGACTCGATCGGCGCGAAGTCGTCCTGGTTGGTACTGATCTTGGCGGAAATCAGGGTTGCGACCGGAATCAGCATGCGCTTCATGATGGTCTCCTCCTCCAAGTGAATGCCTCAGGTATTCTCCGGCCGGGAGTGTACGATGACTTTCATGCGGAATGATAGTGAATCGGTGATCCGCTCGACCATGCAGCGCGTGCCGCTGTCGCTCGATCACCTGCTCGAGCGCGCCGGCCGGCTGTACGCCGAATCCGAGATCGTCAGCCGCCTGCCCGACAAGTCGCTCGCCCGGCATTGCTTCGCTCTTCGCTCGACGCCCACGGCTATCTGCGCATCACCGATCGCAGCAAGGACCTGGTCAAGTCGGGCGGCGAGTGGATCAGCTCGGTCGACATGGAGAACCTGCTGATGGCGCATTCGGCAGTGCAGGAAGCCGCGGTCATCGCGGTGCCCGATGCAAAGTGGGGCGAGCGGCCGCTGCCCTGCGTGGTGCTCAAGCCGGGCAAGTGCGCCACGCCGGAAGAGCTGCGAGCGCATCTCGCGAGCGCCTTCGCCAAATGGCAGCTGCCGGAGCGTTTCGAGTTTCTCGATGCGATCCCGCGCACTTCCACCGGCAAGTTCTGCAAGGTGAAGCTGCGCCAACGGTTTCCCGCATGAGCGCGGGCGACTCGCTATCGCCCGCCGAGCGCAAGGCGCTCAAGGCGCGCGCGCATGCGCTCGAGCCGGTCGTGTGGCTCGGCGACGACGGGCTGAGCGACGCGGTGCTCGCCGAAATCGAACGCGCGCTCGCCGCCCATGAGCTGATCAAGGTACGCGCGGCGGGCCTTGCGCGCGCGGCGCGCGACGTCGCCATGGCGGCGATCTGCGAGCGCTGCGCGGCGCAGCCGGTGCAGCACATCGGCAAGGTGCTCGTGCTCTACCGCAGAAAACCAGAACCAGAGAAGACGGTCCCGCGGCCGGACGTCAGCGCGTCAAGGCCTCGACCGAAGACGTCGGCTCGTGCAACTCGCGCAAGCGCCGCGCGCTCCCGTAGGGGAAAGCGAGGCAAGGCATGAGCCAAGAACGCAGCATCGGCCCGGTCCGCTTCGTGCCCGGGGGCAACCGCGGCAAGTACCCCTTCGTGAACTGCGTCTACGTGAAGGACGCCGGTGTGCTGATCGACACCGGCGCCGACCGCGACCACCTCAAGGCGCTGCGTGAAGGTCCGGGCGTGCGCGAGGTGTGGTTGTCGCACTGGCACGAGGACCATATCGCGGGGATGAACCTGTTCGAGGACGTCCCCTTTCGTCAGTCATCGCTCGAGGCCGAACCGCTATCCGGCGTCGAGTCGTTCATGGACTGGTACGGCATGCAGGGCGAGTCGCAGCGCAGCTACTGGCGCAAGACGTTGGTGGAAGAATTTCACTACCAGCCGCGCAAAGCCAGCGGCTGGCTGCGGCCGGGCGAAGTGATCGACCTCGGCAGCTGCAGCGTCGAGATCATTCCTACACCGGGGCACACGCCCGGACATCTGGCGTTTTTCTTCCGCGAGCCGGCGGTGCTCTTCATGGGCGACTACGACCTGACGCGTTTCGGCCCGTGGTACGGCGACCGCGATTCGTCGCTCGACGAGCTGATTGCGTCGATCGAGCGTCTGCGCCGGATCCCGGCGCGCGTCTGGCTGACGAGCCACGAGACCGGCTACTTCGAGGGCGACGTGAGCGCACTGTTCGAGCGCTATCGCGCCGTGATCGACGAGCGCGAAGCGAAGCTGCTCGATTGCCTCGCCGTGCCGCGCACGATGGACGAGATCGTCAACCAATGGATCGTGTACCGCAAGCCGCGCGAGCCGAAGGAGTTCTACGAGTGGGGCGAAGGCGCGATCATGGGCAAGCATCTCGAGCGGCTGATGCGCGCGGCGACGGTGGTGCTCGATGAAGGGCGGTACCGCCTGGCGGGCTAGCTAGCTTCAGGCGACAGGCGCGGCGCGACACCCATCACGCCTTCAGTTCGCCCTTCAATTGATCCAGAAACCGGAGGTCCGCGCCCCGTGCGATCAGACTCTGCGGCGTCGATCGGATCAGCCCGGCTTCAAGCAGTCGCAGCGCATAGAAACGCATCGAATCTGCGGTATCGTATGCGCGCCAGCGCGAATATGGCAGTTCCTTCATCATTTCGAGTGCGTATTCATACTTTTGTGTCAGTCCGAGCTTCACCAGCGTCTGCGTCGCGCGCGCGGGTTCGTTCGTGCACAGCGCGGCCGCTTTCAATATGGCCCTGAGCGCGAGCTTCGTGGCGACAGGATTCGAGCGTACGAAGTCCCTGCGCGCGACGATCACGCAGCAGTAATACCCTGACCATGGCCGGTCCGTGGTCGTGCTCAGGATCAGGCGGCCGATTTTTCTTGCGCGCAACTCCTGCGGTTCGGGTGGAAAACCCAGAAACGCGTCCACCTTTTCCTCCGCCAGCAGGCGTATCGCATCCGGTGCCGGATGCGATACCCAGTTGACGTCCTTGCGAGGATTCAGACCTACGTGCGAGAGCATCGCAGACAGCGTGAGATAGCGTCCGGAACCCAAGCCGGGCACCGCAATGCTCTTGCCTTTCAATTCGCGGATGCTGCGTACGTTGCCAGCCGAGAACAATTCATAGCAACCCGAATGCATGCCGCCGAGAACGACGATGTGGTCCGCATCCTTGTCCAGATTGACAAGCGCCGTCGGCACGTCGGTGGCGCCGATATCCGCGATACCTTCCTGGAATGCCGCGACCGTGGTAGGGCGCGCATCGGCAATTGCCACGTCCGAAATGCCTTCGGCCTGAAGCAATCCATCGCCCGCCACGAAAATGGGCGCAAAGCAGATCGCCGAAGCTCGCGCCAGGCGGATGCGTCGCGTTTCCGGAGCCGCATCGGCGCTCGATCCCAACCGCGGATGCAACACACCGCTCGCGCCGAGTGCTCCCGCGGCGCTCAGAAAACATCGCCGGCTCCAGCGCTGTCGGGTCATGGCTCCGTCTCCTTGTCGAGTTGATCGAGTATGCGCCAGTTGCTACCCTGCGTGATGCGTTTCTCCGCCCGATGCGATGGACGCTGGCTCAGGCTGCCTGCCCGCGTCACAGCCTGCACTTGCACTTGCCTGAACGATATCGCTGGGAGCAGTATCCGCCATTGCATGATTTGCCCATCCGTCACGCGCTGCGCCGGTCGGCGTGCCTCATGTGTGCGCCGATTCCTCATTGCGGGACGCGGCCAGGGCGAGTGAATTTTCCTGCTGGTTTTCGAACTGCCCCCGGCGCATGAAACGCCTGCTTGTGGCTTTGGTGGCCCGTGTGCCGGCACGAGTCCAGACCAAGCTGCTGGTGGCGTTGCTCGTGATGGTGGCTCTGCTCATCATTGTGGGGGCCGTCGGCCTGCGCTCGCTGAGCAGCGTAAACCAGCAGACCGAAGAGTTGATTACGCTGCAGCGCAAAATCGCTGCCTACCGTCGGCTCCAGCTCGAGTCGACCAACCAGCTCTACAGCGTCGCCTCGGCGCTGCTGGTGCCGGAGGAGCGTACGCTGGATGCGACGCTGCGCCAGCTCAACCAGTTTGACTACGACCTGGATTGGCTGCAGTTCGTGGCAAAAGAGGAAGCGGAGCTGATCGGGCAGATCCGGCAGGATTACGAGCGGTTCGTCGCTGTCGTGACCCAGACCGTCGGGTTGATCCGTGGCGGGCAGGTTGGCGCCGCACGGGAGATGCAGCTTGCGAAGGCGAGGCCGCTGGCTGACCGTCTCGAGAGCGCGACCGTCAAGTTGGTCAACATTGCCGAGGCCGACATTGTCGCGAGCATCGCAGCAAGCAAGCAGGCGTACGTTCATTCTCAGTGGTTCCTGGTCATCTTTGCGCTGGGCAGCATCGCGCTGGCGCTGGCGCTCGGTTATCTCATCTCCGCGTCGGTGGTCGAGCCCGTGACGGAGATCGAGGCACGCCTGCGCGAGATTGCGGCCGGCGACTTCACGCGGCGCCTGGAGGTCGCCAACCGGGACGAACTGGGCACGCTGGCGGCCGATGTCAACCGGACAAGCGAAGAGCTGGGGCGCCTCTACCAGCAGCTGGAGACGGCCAGTCGGCATAAATCGCAGTTCCTCGCCAACACGAGCCATGAATTGCGCACGCCCTTGAACGCCATCCTCGGCTACACGGAACTCATCCAGGACGGCATCTACGGCGCCGTGCCGGAGAAGATTCGCGACATCCTGGCTCGCGTGCAGAGCAACGGGCGCCATCTGCTCAACCTGATCAACGACGTCCTCGACCTGTCCAAGATCGAGGCCGGCCAATTGACCCTTTCGACGGCCGATTACTCGATGCAGCAAGTGGTCCAGACGGTGGTGACCGCAACCGAATCGCTGATGGCCGAGAAGGGGCTCGTCTGCAGAGTCCACATTGCCGGGGATTTGCCCCATGGCACCGGTGACGAGCGCCGCATCACTCAAGTGCTCCTGAATATCGTCGGCAATGCCATCAAGTTCAGCGACTGCGGCGAGATTGCGGTGGCGGCGGAGGTGGCCGATGGCGCCTTCCACGTCTCCGTGTCTGATGACGGACCAGGGATCGCGGCCGAGGATCAGCAACGGATCTTCGAAGAGTTTCAGCAGGTCGACAGCTCCAGCACCAAAGCCAAGGGCGGCACCGGCCTTGGCCTTTCGATCTCGAAAAAGATCATCCAGATGCACGGCGGGCGGATCTGGCTGAAGTCGGAGCCTGGAGGCGGATCGGTATTCCATTTCACGCTGCCGCTGCAGGTGGAGCGGCGGACGATTTTGGTGCGCCCGGACCGGCGCAAGGCGTCAACATGACCCATCGCATCCTTGTGGTCGAAGACCAGGAAGACAACCGGCGAATCCTGCGCGACCTGCTGAGCAGCGCTGGATTCGATCTCGTCGAGGCGGTGAACGGCGAAGAAGGCGTTCGCATGGCCGTGCTGCATCGCCCGAACCTCATCCTCATGGATGTGCAGCTTCCGCTGCTCGACGGCTATGAGGCAACGCGGCGCATCAAGGCCAATGCCGACCTGCGTCATATTCCGATCATCGTGGTCACCTCCTACGCGCTGAGCGAAGACGAGGCGAAAGCACGTGCTGCGGGAGCCGATGCCTACGTCGCGAAGCCCTTCAGCCCGCGGCAATTGCTGGCCAAAGTGCGGGAACTGCTGACCTGAGGGTCGGCGCGGTGCAACCCCCATGAGATCGCCGCCACGCATCCTGATCGCCGACGACAACGCCGCCAACCTGGACATCCTGCAGACCCGATTGGCCAGCCAGGGATATGAAATCGTTACCGCGGTGGATGGCGAGCAGGCGCTCGAGAGCGCGCGCGAGTATCGGCCGGATCTGATTCTGCTCGACGTCATGATGCCGAAGCGCGACGGATTCGAGGTCTGCCGCTTGCTGAAGGCTGACCCCGCGCTGCCGTTCATGCCGATCATCCTGGTCACCGCCAGGAGCGATTCGCGCGATATCGTCGCGGGACTGGACAGCGGCGGTGACGAGTACCTCACCAAACCCGTGGATCATGCAGCGCTGCTGGCGCGCGTCAAATCCATCCTGCGCATCAAGGCGCTGCATGACACCGTCCAGGAGCAGGCCGCCCGCCTGCAGACCCAGTCCGACGAGCTGGCCGAATGGAACCGGACGCTCGAGCAGCGTGTGGCGACGCAGCTCGACGAGATCGAGCGCGTCAGGCGCCTGAAGCGCTACCTCGCGCCGCAACTTGCCGATTTGGTGATCTCCACCGGGGACGACCACTTGCTGGAGAGCCACCGCCGCAACGTGGCGGTGGTGTTCTGTGACCTGCGCGGCTTCACTGCGCTGGCCGAAGCCGCCGAGCCGGAGGAAGTGATGGAGGTGTTGCGTGAGTATCACGCGGCACTGGGTGAGATCATTCATCGCTATGAAGGTACGTTGGAGCGCTTCCTGGGCGACGGTCTGATGGTGCTGTTCAACGATCTGACACCCTGTCCGGATGCTGCGGCGCGCGCGATCCGCATGGCGGTTGCAATGCGCGAGCGCGCCGCGGAACTGGGTGCGCATTGGCGCCGGCGAGGGCATGAGGTCGGATTTGGCGTCGGCATCGCTCAGGGTTATGCGACGCTGGGCAGGATCGGCTTCGAGGGCCGCTTCGACTATGCCGCGATCGGCACCATCCCCAACCTGGCCTCGCGTCTTTGTACTGAGGCCAAATCCGGCCAAATTCTGATCTGCCAGCGGGTGCTGAATCTCGTTGAAGACCTGGTCGACGCCGAACCGCTGGGCGAACTCACGCTGAAAGGTCTGGCACAG
>Ga0156179_1016_pt1 | contig 45241 bp, 46 predicted proteins | sample RifCSPlowO2_12_FD_107832 | JGI IMG/M metagenome (GOLD analysis project Ga0156179, IMG submission 107832) | Betaproteobacteria bacterium RIFCSPLOWO2_12_FULL_67_28 | reverse complement strand
GGATCGGCTGCTGCTGCGGTGTTCTCCGCAGCAACCGATCTTGGGAGAAAGGCGGAAGCGTATTCGCGCAGGGCGCGGCCCGTATGGGAGGAGGCGTGCGCTGCAATTTCGTCGGGCGTTCCGCAGCACACGATCTCGCCGCCGGCGTCGCCGCCCTCCGGTCCGAGGTCGATGATCCAGTCGGCAGCGCGGATGACATCGAGGTTGTGCTCGATGACGATCAGCGAGTGGCCCGCTGCGATGAGCCGGCGGAACGATTGCAGCAGTTTGGCGATATCGTCGAAGTGCAGGCCGGTGGTCGGCTCGTCGAACAGGAACAGCTTGCTGCGCGGGTCCGCCACCGCGCCTGATCTGGCCGGACTGGCGGCCTCCGCCAGGTGCCCGGCCAGCTTCAGGCGTTGCGCCTCGCCGCCGGAGAGCGTCGGTACCGGCTGCCCGAGCCGCAAGTACTCCAGACCGACGTCGGCGAGCGGACGCAGCCGCGCGCAGACTTCGGCTTCGCTGCGGAAGAAGTCCAGCGCTTCGGCTACGGTCAGCTCCAGCACGTTGGCGATGCTCTTGCCGCGCAGCATGACTTCGAGCACTTCGGCGCGAAAGCGCTTGCCGTCGCAATCCGGGCAGCGCAGGTAGACATCGGACAGGAACTGCATCTCTACATGCTCGAAGCCGTTGCCGCCGCAGGCGGGGCAGCGGCCGGTGCCCGAATTGAAGCTGAAGGTTCCGGCGCTGTACTTGCGTTCCCTCGACAGCGCGGCGCGCGCGAACAGCTCGCGGATCGCATTCCACGCGCCCACATAGCTGGCGGGATTGGAGCGCGTCGTCTTGCCGATCGGCGACTGGTCCACCATCACCGCGTCGCCGATCAACTCGGCGCCCGCCAGCCCGCGATGCGCGCCCGGGGGCTCGGTAGGTTTCCCTTTCGTCCGGCGCAGGGCTGCGTACAGGACGTCCTGCACCAGCGTCGACTTGCCGGACCCGGAGACGCCGGTCACGCAGACCAGGCGCTCGAGGGGAAACGCGACGTCGCAGTTCTTCAGGTTGTGCTCGCTCGCGCCGAGCAACTGCAGCTGCCGGCGCGCAGGGCGCAGGTGGCCGGGCGGGGCGGGGCGGCGACGCCCGGACAGGTATTGCGCGGTCAGCGTGTCGCGCCCCAGGAGTTGCGCGGGTGTGCCGTAGAACACCACCTCGCCGCCGCGCTCGCCCGGGCCCGGTCCCATGTCGAGGATGCGGTCGGCGGCAACCATGATCTGTGGATCATGCTCCACCACCACCAGCGAGTTGCCGGCGTTGCGCAGGCGCTGCATCACCTCGATCACGCGGCCCATGTCGCGCGGGTGCAGGCCGATCGAAGGCTCGTCGAGCACGAACAGCGTGTTAACGAGCGAGGTGCCGAGCGCGGTGGTCAGGTTGATGCGCTGCACCTCGCCGCCGGACAGCGTGCGCGACTGGCGGTCGAGCGTCAGATAGCCGAGCCCGACCTCGCACAGGTAGCGCAGCCGGGTGCGGATTTCGCCGAGCAGCAGGTCGTTCGCTGCGCCAAGCGATGGCGCCAGATCGAGTTCGTCCATGTAGCGGCGCGTCTGCTCGATCGGCTGCAGCATCAGGTCGTGGATCGAGAGCCGCGCGCGCCCGAGCTTCCAGAGCGTCGCCTCCGGCTTGAGCCGCGTTCCGCCGCAGGCCGTGCAGGCCGTGTAGGCGCGGTACTTCGAGAGCAGCACCCGGATGTGCATCTTGTAGGCCTTGCTCTCGAGCCACTTGAAAAAGCGCCGCACGCCGTACCAGAGGCCGGGCCACGACTTCTTCCAGCTCACCCACTGCGGCTCCCCTTCGAGCACCCATTCGCGCTGCTGCGGGGTCAGGTCTTGCCATGCAACATCGAGCGGCACGCCGCGCTTTCTGGCGTATTTCTGCAGATCGTCCTGGCACTCGCGGAAACTGGCGGTCTGCCACGGTTTGACCGCACCTTCGCGCAGCGTCTTCGACTCGTCGGGTACCACGAGTCCGAAGTCCACGCCGATGATGCGCCCGAAGCCGCGGCAGGCGTCACAGGCGCCGATCGGCGAATTGAAGGAAAACGCCGCGGGCGTCGGCTCGGCGTAATGCAGATCGCAATCGGCGCAATGCAGGTCGGAAGAAAAACGCCACGCGCGCGCGGAGACGACCGGCAGCGCGTTGATTGGTCTCTCCATGGTCTCGGGACCTGGCTCCTTTGGAGCCGGGTCCCGAGAGGTGGGAACGTCGAATTCACGCTCATTCTCGCGATTTGCGCCTGGTTTCCCGCCTTCGACATAAACGTTGACCCGACCCTGTCCGATCCGCAGCGCAGCCTCGAGGGCTTCGATAACGCGGGCCCGCTCGGCAGAGCCCAGGCGCACGCGGTCCTGCACCACCTCGAGCAGACCTTTCGCGCGCGCATGCAGGCGGGTATAGCCCTGGCGCTCGAGCAGCTGCTGGATTTCCGACTCGCTGTAATTCTTCGGGACTGCAACCGGGAACGTGATCCGCAGGCGCGGGTCGCCGGCTTGCGCCGCGAGCGCCTGCAGCTGTGCGAATATCGTGTCCGGCGTGTCGCGCACCACCGGCCGGCCGCAGCCGCGGCACAGCAGCTCCGCCCCACGCGCGTACAGCAGCTTCAAATGGTCGTTCAGCTCGGTCATGGTGCCGACGGTCGAGCGCGAGGTGCGCACCGGGTTGGTCTGGTCGATCGCGATCGCCGGCGGAATGCCATCGATCGCATCCACCTGCGGTTTGTCCATGCGGTCGAGGAACTGGCGCGCGTAGGGGCTGAAGGTCTCTACGTAGCGCCGCTGGCCTTCGGCGTACAGCGTGTCGAACACGAGCGAGGACTTGCCCGAGCCCGAGACCCCGGTGACGACGATCAGCTCGCCGGTCGGGATCGACAGCGTGAGGTTCTTGAGATTGTTCTGGCGCGCGCCGCGAATGCAAATCGCGTCGGCGGGAGGCTGCTCTTGCTTCACGGGGAAAGAATGGCGCGGAGGAGCGCCATTCTATCGCCCGTTTACTGCCCGCTACGGACGGATGTAGACCCAGCCGGCACGCTGCCGATCGGCAATTTCAATGATACCGCCGGGCACGACGCGCACGCCGCCGATCAGGTCGGCGGCCGTGACTTTGGTGGCCCTCATGGTTTCGCCGCAGGCGACGACGTCGATACTGTTGTCGAGCGCCTGCGTGATGCGGCTTGCCGCCTTGGAATCGATCTTCAACATGTCGAGCCCGGGACCGATGGCAACAATCTCGACCTGGGCGTCGTCCTTGCCCACGTTGCGTTGGAACGCCAACGCGTTGTTGAGCGCAACCTGCCACTGCTGCGGGTTGTTTTCAGAGACGTGAAACACGAGCTGATACTTCGCTTTGTTGTTGCCCGCCCCCTGATCGGCGAGTGCGTGTTGCGCGATACTGCCGAGGGCCAACATCGCAACCAGCAGGAGTGAGTGCAAAAACGATTTCATTGGCGCTATCCGGTGTGTATGTTGAAGGACGGTCGAGTTCCCATTACGGCCGCAGGTAGGTCCAGCCTTCTTCCTGCCGCTGGATGATCCGCGTGACACCGGATGGAGCATAGGCGATGCCGGCATACATGTCGGCCTTGGTTACCTTGGCTTGGCGCATCGTGAACTCGCAGGCATACAGCCCGACATTGCGATCGAGGGCCTGAGCGAGGCGCGGCGCAACGGTCGATTCGGCCTTGAGCATGTTGATGCCGGGCCCGTGAGTGACGATCTCGATGACGACCTTATCCCTGCCAAGCGCATCCTGCACGTTGCCCGCGTTGTTCAGCACGATGTTCCATTTGGCGGGGTCGCCGTCGGTCACGTGAAACACGATGCGGTGTCTGTCGTCGGCTTTGGCAGCCGGGGTGCTGGCGCACCCTTGCAGGCCAGCGACTGCGACTGCAGCGAGCAGCGCCGTGACGGCAAGTGTTTGTTTCATAGGGTCTCCTCCTTTATCTTGTGCCCCGCGACGGCAGGGATGCAAGAATTCAGACGGTGCTGGCGCGCGTTTTATTCCACCCCGCCGTGGAATATTCGCGGAGGATTGCGCGTCATAGGAGCAGCATGCGATTGCAGTTCACCCGGCTTTTCGGCACTTCGGCGCGATTGCGCGGCGCGATCGAAGCGCAGCGCGACGCCCTGTACCGCCTCGCCTTCGCCTGGTGCCACGAACCGGCGCTGGCCGACGACCTGGTGCAGGAAACGCTGCTGCGCGCACTCGATCGCGCCGGTCAGTTGCGCGAGCCCGGACGCCTGAAAGGCTGGCTGCGCAGCATTCTCGCCAACGCCCTGCGCGATCACTACCGCCGCAGCCGCGCTTTCGAGAATGTCGATGATCTCGACGAGAGCGTCCTGGCCGACGAAGCCACTCCGGAGACGGCGAGCGAGAGTGCGCGCCTGGTGGCACGGGTGCGTGCCGAGGTGGGACGCCTGCCGCTCGGCCAGAGGCAGGTGGTGACGCTGGTCGATCTCGAAGGCTGCAGTTACGCGGAAGTGAGCGAAATTCTCTCGGTGCCGATCGGCACCGTAATGAGCCGGTTGTGCCGGGCGCGCGTGGCGCTCAGGGAGCGGCTGCTCGACGCAGCGCCCGCGCGGCATGAGGTTTCCTCCGGCAGGAAGGTGAGGATCGTACGATGACGGACGAAGCCGGGGTTTCTCAGGAAATGCAATGCGCCTTCGTCGACGGCGAGCTCGACCAGGCCGAATGGGCCCGTGTCGCGGCGCGGTTGCAGCAGGATGAGGGTCTTCGCGCGCAGGTTTGCGGCATTCGCGCAGTGAAGGACCTTGTGCAGAACGCATACGCGCAGCCAGCGGTCGCGCCCCGGGCACCCTTGCGGGGAACACGCTGGGCCGCCATCGCGGCAGTTTGCCTTTTGAGCGTGGCGGCCGGCTGGCTGGGCCGTTCGGCATGGAGCCCCGAGGCGATCGAGCTGGAGCGCGCGCTCACGGCCGGTGCGACGCTGCGTGAGATCGTGGGCGACCGCATTCTGGTTCACGTCAGCACCTCGCGCCGCGAGACGATCGCCACGGCGCTCGACGAGATCGAGGATGTGCTGCGCGCGGCGAGCCGGGATGGACGCTGGCTGCGCGTGGAGGTCGTCGCCAACAGCAGCGGGCTCGACATGCTGCGCTCCGACGTTGCCCCGTTTCCGGAGCGGCTGGCTGCGCTACGCGCCGCGTACCCCGGCGTGACCCTCGTGGCGTGCAACCAGAGCATCGACCGGCTGCGCGAGAAGGGCGTCGTAGTACGGCTGCTGCCAGGTGTCGAGGTCGCGCCTTCGGCGCTCGACCAGGTGGTCAAGCGTCTTCAGGGCGGCTGGGCCTATGTGAGGGCCTAGCCAGGCAAGTCGGCTGAAGGGGCCTCCGGCAGCAGTCCCTGCAGCACCGCCTGCATCCGCTGGTAGTGCGTGCGTCGCCCGCCGGATGTTCGCGTCGGAAAGCGCATTCTCGTGCGCCCCCGCATCCCGGCGCCACGGGAAGACCTCGATCGCATCGCCCTCGCGCACCGTGCGCGCGAGGGTCGCGGGCGCACCGTTCACCAGCAGCCGGCCGACCTCGGTATGCGGCACGCCCAGCGTCTCGATGGCGTTCTTCAGGCTGGCAGCGCGCGCGCAGGTGTAGGCAAAAATCCCACCGCGCTGCTCGCGCTGCAGCAGCGTCACGAGTTCGCCGTGTAAATGAAAATTTGCAGTCGCGTTCAACCTTTTCCCGCCACAGACGTTAGACCGTTCATGGCAGTGTAATGACCGCTGCCTAAACTGCGACCCGCACCATGCGAATTCTCGGCAGAATCTTCGCGCGCTTCCGGGCGCGCCGCGCGGCCCCGCCGGGCGGCTACGGCCCGGAGGTTCTGTTTGCCGGCTGGGTCGAGTTGCCCGAGCAGTTTCGCAAGCTTCCCGCGCTGCGCTCGCCCGGGACCCCGGGGAGTCGTACCATCCCTGCGTGAGCAGGGAACAGGCCATCCAGCGCGCCGAGCGCCATTTCGACCAGGGCGAGTTCTTCGCCGACCTTGCGCGCCGGGTCGCGATTCCGACCGAAAGCCAGAACCCTGGGCGCAGGGAGGATCTGAGGCGCTATCTCGCCGCGGAAATGCAGCCGAGCCTCGAAAGCCTGGGGTTTCGCTGCCGGGTTCTGGAGAACCCCGTAGTGGCAGGGGGACCGTTCCTGCTCGCCGAGCGTATCGAAGATCCGTCAACGGTTACGGTGTTCTCCTATGGCCACGGCGACGTGATCCGCGGCCAGGAGGCCCTGTGGCGCGCGGGGCTCGACCCCTGGACGCTGACGCGCGAGGGCGACCGCCTCTACGGCCGCGGCACCGCAGACAACAAGGGCCAGCATACGATCAACCTGGCCGCGCTCGCGGCGGTGCTGGAGACACGCGGCAAACTCGGTTTCAACCTCAAGCTGCTCATCGAGACGGGCGAGGAAATCGGCTCGCCGGGCCTGCGCGAAGTCTGCGCGCAACGCCGTGAGGCCCTGCGGGCGGATGTGCTGATCGCTTCCGACGGACCGCGCCTCGCCCCCGGCCGGCCGACGATTTTTCTCGGCACGCGCGGCGCGATGAACATGGATCTCTCGATCGATCTGCGCGCCGGCGGCCACCATTCCGGCAATTGGGGCGGGCTGCTCGCCAATCCGGGGATCATCCTCGCGCAGGCGCTGGCTGCGATCACCGGCCCCAAGGGCGAGATCAAGGTGCCGGAATGGCGCCCGCAATCGCTTACCGCGTCGGTGCTCGCCGCACTCGCCGATTGCGCAGTGGACGGGGGTGCGGACGGACCTGCAATCGACACCGACTGGGGCGAACCGGGGCTGTCGCCCGCCGAGCGCGTTTTCGGCTGGTCGAGTTTCGAAGTGCTTGCCTTTACCTGCGGCAACCCGGATTTCCCGGTCAATGCGATTCCGCCGCGCGCGAGCGCGCACGTGCAATTGCGCTACGTCGTGGGCATCGACCCCGCGGACATCGTTCCGGCATTGCGCCGCCACCTGGAACGGCACGGTCATGGCGCGGTCAAGGTGACGCCGGCGCGCGACGGCTACTTTGCAGCGACCCGGCTGGATCCGGAACATCCCTGGGTGCGCTGGACGGCGCAGTCGCTGCAGCGCACGTCCGGCATTCGGCCGGCGATCCTGCCCAACCTCGGCGGTTCGCTGCCGAACGACATCTTCGCCGACCTGCTCGGCCTGCCGACGGTCTGGATCCCGCATTCCTACGCGTCGTGCAGCCAGCACGCCCCCAACGAGCACCTCCTGGCGCCTGTGGCACGCGATGCGCTGCGCCTGATGGCGGGATTGATGTGGGACCTGGGCGAATCAGCGACATTGCCCGGCGCTTAACATAACTTTACGCGGCCGAGATATTCGGCTTACGGGTCCGGGGCAGACTGCACCTCACCGGAATCCCGGTTTTCACCCAACGAAAGGAACCATCATGGAAGACAACAGCAGGCGCCGCTTCTTCCGGCGCGCAACGATCGCAACACTGGTCGGTAGCCTGGCCGCCGGCATCGGCGTCAACGCCTGGGCGCACGGCGGCCCGGGTCACGGCCCGCAGGGGCGCGGTTTCATGGGTGGCCGGTTCGATGCAGCGCAACTGGACCAGCGCATCGAGCGCATGGTGAAGCACTTCGCGGTTGAAGTCGACGCCACGCCGGAGCAGAGCGCGAAGCTCGTAGAGATCGCCAAGTCCGCAGCGAAGGAACTGCATCCGCTGCGCCAGAAGGTGACGGAGGCGCGCAAGCGCGGCATGGAGCTGCTGTCTGCGCCTACGGTCGACCGTGCCGCGCTCGAGCGGCTGCGCGGCGAGCAGATCCAGGCGGCGGACGCCGCATCGAAGCGCCTGTCGCAGGCACTCGCCGATGCTGCCGACGTGCTGACCCCTGAACAGCGCAAGAAAGCTGCCCAGCACATTCAGCAGCGAAGGGGCGGGCGCGGCGGCGGGCGCATGCATCGGGGCTAGACTCGCCGGATGCCGCAGCGCATCCTGCTGATCGAGGACGACGCCCGCCTTGCCGGCATGGTGGCTGAATACCTGGGCGAGGCAGGCTATCGAGTTGCGGTGGAACCCCGCGGCGGCTCCGGCATCGAGCGGCTCGCACGCGAGCCGTTCGATGCGCTGGTACTCGACTTGATGCTGCCCGATCTCAGCGGACTCGAGGTCTGCCGGCGCGTTCGGCAGGCGAGCGCGCTGCCGATCCTGATGCTGACCGCGCGCGGCGACCCTGCCGATCGCATCGTAGGCCTGGAAATGGGCGCCGACGACTACCTGCCCAAGCCTTTCGAGCCGCGCGAGCTGCTGGCCCGGCTGCGCGCCATCCTGCGGCGTGGATCGCGCGGTTCGGCGGGCGGCGCGTTGCGCTTCGGCCGGCTCGAAATCGACCGCGATGCCCGCACGGTCCGGCTGGACGGTGCCGACAAGCCGCTCACCGGCTATCAGTTTGCCCTGCTCCTCGCGTTGTCCGAGCACGCGGGCCGCGTGCTCTCCCGCGAACAGCTGATGGATCTCGTCAAGGGCGAGCCGCTCGAGGCGTTCGATCGCTCGATCGATGTGCATGTGTCGCGCATTCGCGCCGCGATCGAGGACGACCCGAAAAAACCGCGCCGCATTCTCACCGTGCGGGGCGCAGGCTACGTGTTCGCCCGAGCGCAGGACCCATGAGGCGCCTGTACCTGCAGGTCTATTTCACCGTCGTGGCGAGCCTTCTGGTGTTCGCCTCGGTCGCCGGTGCGCTGTGGTGGATTTACCTCGATCAGATGGCACCGCGCCATCCGGCAGAGGTCGTCGCCGAGGCGGGACAGGGCCTGCCGGAGACGGGCGCGCCAGCCGCGGCACAGCGCGAGGCGGTGGACCGGCTCGCGGCACGCCTGCGCGGCGATGTGGCGCTCTACGGCGCCGATCGCTCGCTGATCGCGCAGGCGGGCCGGCCGTTGCCGCCGCCGGAGACCGAGCGCAGCCATAGCGGACGCATCTACCGTCACGGCGGGCCGCCCGCATGGAGCGTGCAGCTCGCCGACGGTCGCTGGCTGATCGCGCGCGTTCCGCGCGACTATTTCTGGCGCACGCGCCGGCCGGGGCCGTTATGGGTCCTCGCGCTGCTCGTGCTTGCGGTCGGCGTCGGCGCCTATCCCGTGGTGCGACGCATCACGCGGCGGCTGGAGGATCTGCGCGGCGGCGTGCAAGCGCTGGGCGCGGGCGATCTGGCGGCGCGCGTCAAGGTCGAGGGCCGCGACGAGGTGGCGCGGCTCGCGATGAGCTTCAACGACGCCGCAGCGCGCATCGAGCAGCTGGTCGGCGCGCACCGCAACCTGCTGGCGAATGCCTCGCATGAACTGCGTACGCCGCTGGCGCGCATCCGCATGGCGATCGAGCTGATGAAACAGGGCGCCGAGCCGCGCCGCAAGGCGGAGCTCGAGCAGGACATCGCCGAGCTGGACGCGCTCATCGAGGAGATTCTGCTCGCGAGCCGGCTCGACGCGGTGAAGGGGCTGGAAGCCGCCGAGCCGGTCGATCTGCTGGCGCTCGCTGCCGAGGAGTGCGTGCGCTACGAGGGGGCCGAGCTCGACGGGCAGGCGGTGACGGTGCGCGGCGACCCGAGATTGCTGCGCCGGCTGGTGCGCAATCTGCTCGAGAACGCGCAGCGCCACGGCAAGCCACCGATCGAGCTACGGGTCGCGGATTCGGGGCGCGGTGCCGAGATCCGGGTCTGCGATCACGGCGCCGGGATCCCGCAGGACGAGCGCGAGCGCGTGTTCGAACCGTTCTACCGCCGCCCCGGGTCCGGCCAGGGCGCCGGCCTCGGGCTGGCGCTGGTGCGCCAGATCGCGCGACGGCACGGCGGCGACGCCACCTGCGTCGGGGACGATCGCGCCGCATGCTGCTTCGTCATCAGCCTGGCGTCGGGCTGAGGCGCCCCGGCTGAAAGCCTGGCGCCTGAGGTAACCTCTCCGGCGTGAGCTGGGGCCGGGACAGGAGCGTCGCGTTGGGGATTGCCGCCGCTGCGGTCGGTTGCGCGCTCGGTGTGGCGGCGCTGCTCATCCCGGCGCGTGAAGTGCTTTATTCGAGCGAGCTGACCGAGTTCGGCTGCTTCGATGCGCCCGCGGGGCGCGGCTGCGCGGCCTGGATGCGCGTGTCGGTGGGGAATACTGGAAACGTCGAGCAGGACGTGGTCCTCCTTCACCTGCCGGCCGCGGCTTCGCGCTGGATGATCAGCACGCGGGTATTCGACATTCGCGCCAGCACCGAACGCCGGCCGGATCCCGTAATCGCTCACCGGGAAGTGGCGCAAGCCCTGGTCTACGAGATCCGCCCGTTGCCGCGCAACACCGTGGTGGATTTTCACCTTCAGTGTCTATTCTGTCCGCCAGAGGACGCCGGTGCGCTGCGCGCATCCGAAATCCGGGTCGAAGCGGCCGCAAAGGTGCGCCAGGGGGATCCGCGCACGCTGACCCTGCTGAGAACTCTCGGGGCGGTGTTCGCATTCCTGCTGCCGCGCGGCTGAACGGTACCCGCGCGCGGGCGCATCCTGTAATCTGGCGCCCTTTTTATGCGCTGGGTAAACATGGCCAAATACGTCTACACGATGCGCCGGGTGAGCAAGAAAGTGCCGCCCCAGCGCAACATCCTCAAGAACATCTCGCTCAATTTTTTCCCGGGCGCCAAGATCGGCGTGCTGGGTCTCAACGGCTCGGGCAAGTCGACGCTGCTGCGCATCATGGCGGGCGAGGACGACAATTACGAAGGCGAAGTGATCCGCATGCCGGGGATCCGCGTCGGCCATCTGCCGCAGGAGCCGCAGCTCGATCCGGCGCGCACCGTGCGCGAGTGCGTAGAGGAGGGCCTGGGCGAGACTGCGCTGGCGAAAAAGCGGCTCGACGAGGTCTACGCCGCATATTCGGAGCCCGACGCGGATTTCGACCAGTTGGCCGAAGAGCAGGCGCGGCTCGAGGCAGTGATCAGCGCGGGCGGCAGCGATGTCGGGCACCAGCTTGAGATCGCGGCCGATGCGTTGCGCTTGCCGCCTTGGGAGCAGAAAGTCGCGCAGCTTTCGGGCGGAGAAAAGCGGCGCGTGGCGCTTTGCCGGCTGCTGCTGTCCAAGCCCGACCTGCTGCTGCTCGACGAACCCACCAACCACCTCGACGCCGAAAGCGTCGAATGGCTCGAGCAGTACCTGCAGCGCTTTCCCGGTACAGTGGTCGCGGTCACGCACGATCGCTATTTCCTCGACAACGCCGCCGGCTGGATACTCGAGCTCGACCGCGGCCATGGAATTCCGTGGCAAGGCAACTATTCCTCGTGGCTGGAGCAGAAGGAAAAGCGCCTCGAAGTCGAGGCCAGCCAGGAGGCGGCGCGCATCCGGTCGATGCAGGCGGAACTGGAATGGGTGCGCCAGAATCCCAAGGGCCGGCAGGCGAAGTCGAAGGCGCGCCTGGCGCGCTTCGAGGAACTGTCGTCGCAGGAACACCAGGCGCGCAACGAGACCCAGGAGATCTTCATCCCGGTCGCCGAGCGCCTCGGCAACGAGGTGATCGAGTTCAGCAACGTCTCCAAGGGCTACGGCGAGCGCCTGCTGATCGACCAGCTCTCGTTCGCGGTGCCGCCCGGCGCGATCGTCGGCATCATCGGGCCGAACGGTGCCGGCAAGTCGACCCTGTTCCGCATGATCACCGGCAAGGAGAAGCCCGACTCCGGCGAGATCCGCGTCGGCAAAACGGTGAAGCTGGCGCACGTCGATCAGTCGCGCGACGCGCTCATCGCGGACAAGAGCGTGTGGGAAGATGTCTCCGGCGGCCAGGATGAGATCGCGGTCGGCACGTTCCGCATGCCGTCGCGGGTGTATCTGGCGCGCTTCAATTTCCGCGGCGCCGACCAGCAGAAGCTGGTGGGCCAGCTCTCGGGCGGGGAACGCGGCCGCCTGCACCTCGCCAAGATGCTCGCTTCCGGCGCCAACGTGCTGCTGCTAGACGAACCCTCGAACGACCTCGACGTCGAGACGCTGCGCGCGCTCGAGGAGGCATTGCTCGAATACGCCGGCTGCGTGCTCGTCATCTCGCACGACCGCTGGTTCCTCGATCGCATCGCGACCCACATCCTTGCTTTCGAGGGCGACTCGCAGGCGGTGTTCTTCGCCGGCAACTATCACGAGTACGAGGCCGACAAGGTCAAGCGCCTCGGCGAGGAGGCGGCGCGGCCCAGGCGCATCCGCTTCCGGCCGCTCAAGGTGTAGCGGGGCGATGGCGCGGGTTCCGGAACTGCCGCCGAACCTGCCGCGCCGCGGCAACACGCTGACGCGCTGGCTCGGCCGCTCGCTGCTCGCGGCGGCGGACTGGCGCATCGAGGGCGAGATTCCCGACCAGAGGAAGATGATCGCGATCGTCGCGCCGCACACCTCAAACTGGGACTTCTTCGTCGGCATCGCGGCGGTGTTCGCGCTCGGGCTGCGGGTGCGCTTTCTCGGCAAGCACACCCTGTTCAATCCGTGGCTCGGCTGGCTCATGCGCTGGCTGGGCGGCGTGCCGGTCGTGCGCGATACGCCTCAGGGAGCGGTGGCCGATGCGGCGGCGATGATCGAGCGCGAGCCGCAGGTATTGCTCGGGCTCGCCCCGGCAGGCACGCGCACGCGCGGCGCGCCGTGGCGCAGCGGCTTCTATCAAATCGCGCTTGCGGCGAACGTGCCGCTGCTGCCGGTCGCGTTCGATTTCTCGCGACGCGCGATTCGCCTGTTTCCCCTGTTTTCGCCCGGCGGCGATTACGCTGCCGATCTTCCCCGGTTGCAGGCGCTGTACCAGGACATACGCGGTCTCAATTTCTGAAACAGGGTAAGTTTCAGGCCATGCATCGGCTGGGTGGCGGAGGAATTCGACCGCTTGCGCGGCCGGCCTTGAGTCTGGCCGCTCGCCCAGGCGTTCTCAGCGCAGGCCGAAGCGCCGCGCCGTGACCATCGCCTGCGCGCGGCTCGAGGCTTTGAGTGCGCGCAGGATCTCGGTGACATGGGCCTTCACCGTCGGCTCGGAAATCTGCAGCTCGTTCGCGATGGCCTTGTTCGGCTTGCCCTGGGCGATCAGGCCGAGCACTTGCCTTTGCCTTCCGGTGAGGCCGAGTTCGTCGAGCGATTTCGGCGCTGCGGCAGCACCGCCTGTCGGCGCGCCGGAGAAACCGGGCATGCCGAGCGCCTGGGGCGGAATGTAGACCCCGCCCGCCAGCACCAGGCGCAGTGCGCGCAGCATCACCTCGCGCGGCACCATCTTCGGAATGTATCCCATCGCGCCCATGTTCAGTGCAGCCGATATGTCGCGCTGCTCGGCCGACGCGGACAGGACCACGATCGGCACGGAGCTGTGTCCGCGGCGCATCTCGTCGAGGGCGAGAAAACCGTCCATGCCCGGCAAGCCGATGTCGAGCAGAACGAGGTCGAGCGCGGGGATCTCGGCGATCAGGCGCAGCGCCTCCTCGGCGTCGCACGCCTCGACGACCTCGACGTTGTCGCCAAGTGCCTGCAGTGCGTGGCGCAAGCCCTCGCGCACCAGTGCGTAATCGTCGACGACCAGGATTCTCACGCCGGCTGTTTTACCACGCGGCGCTCGCCATCGCTGTCGGTCAATGGTCTTACGACTTAGGTAGGTGTTCTGGCCAGTGCGCAGTATCCGCACTGCCCCAAAGGCGGCGGGGCAGGACTATAGTTCGGGTATGGCGGCGCGTGGCATGGCGCTTCTGCGGTTCCTCCTGCTCGGTCTGCTATGGCCGCTTTGCGCGGCCACCGCGCCGGCACCGGTCATGGTCGTGCCGCTCGAAGGCGCGATCGGCCCGGCGAGTGCCGACTTCGTGCGCCGCGCGCTCAAACGCGCGGCGCAGGACAAGGCAGCGCTCGTCGTGCTGCGCATCGACACGCCGGGCGGACTCGACAGTTCGATGCGCGAGATCATCAAGGATATCCTGGCCTCGCCCGTGCCGGTGGCGGCTTTTGTCGCCCCGGGTGGCGCTCGCGCGGCCAGCGCGGGAACGTTCATCCTGTATGCCGCGCACTTCGCCGCCATGGCGCCGGGAACCAACCTGGGTGCGGCCTCGCCGGTGTCGATCGGCATGCCGCAAACGCAGCCGGGCAGCGCGAAGAAGGACAAGCCCCGCAAGGACGAGAGCGCCGATCCGGTCGACACCATGACGCGCAAGGTGACGCACGACGCGGCCGCCTACATCCGCAGCCTGGCGAAACTGCGCGGCCGCAACGCGGACTGGGGCGAGCGTGCCGTGCGCGAGGCGGTGAGCCTGCCCGCCGACGAGGCGCTCAAGCTCAAGGTGATCGATCTGATGGCCAGCGACGTGCCCGAGCTGCTGCGCAAGCTGGAGGGGGTCTCGAAACTGCAAACCGCCGGCGCGCAGGTGATCGAAATGCCGCTCGATTGGCGCACGCGGGTGCTCTCCGTGATCACCAATCCGAGCGTCGCCTACCTGCTGCTCCTGCTCGGGGCGTACGCGCTGATCTTCGAGTTCACCAACCCGGGGCTGGTCTTGCCGGGGGTGGTCGGCACGATTTCGGTCTTGCTGGCGATGTATGCCTTCCATCTTCTTCCGGTCAACTATGCGGGGCTCGCGCTGATCCTGCTGGGCATCGCGTTCATGGTCGCCGAGGCGTTCCTGCCCGCGTTCGGCTCGCTCGGCATCGGCGGGCTGATCGCCTTCGTGCTCGGTTCGATCATGCTGATCGAGAGCGACGTGCCCGGTTTCGAGATTCCCTATGCACTGATCGGGGGGGTCGCGGCAGCGAGCGCGGCGTTCCTGGTCTTCGTCGTCGGCATGCTGGTGCGTCAGCGGCGCAGGCCCGTCGTGAGCGGGCGCGAGCAGATGGTCGGCGCCGCGGGTGAGGCGCTGGAGGATTTCGAGAGCGAAGGCTGGGCGCGGGTGCACGGCGAGAACTGGCGCGTGCGCTCACGCTGGCCGGTGCGGCGCGGCGCACGGCTGCGCGTCACCGGCATGGAGCGCCTCGTCCTGATCGTGGTTGCCGAGAACGGCGAAGGGAGATGAACATGGGATTCGAGTTCAATTTCGGCATCGGCGCGCTGATCCTCGTGGTCGCGTTGCTCGCGGCGTCGATCAAGATCCTGCGCGAGTACGAGCGCGCGGTGGTGTTCCTGCTCGGGCGCTTCCAGCGCGTGAAGGGCCCGGGCCTGATCATCATCATCCCGGGCATCCAGCAGTACGTGCGCGTCGACCTGCGCACCGTGGTGTTCGACGTGCCGCCGCAGGACGTGATCACGCGCGACAACGTCTCGGTGAAGGTGAACGCAGTGGTCTATTTCCGGGTCGTCGACCCGCAGCTTGCGATCATCCAGGTGGCGAACTTCCTCGAGGCGACCAGCCAGCTCTCGCAGACCACGCTGCGCGCGGTGCTCGGCAAGCACGAACTCGACGAGCTGCTCGCCGAGCGCGAGAGGCTCAATCTCGATATCCAGACCGTGCTCGATGCGCAGACCGACGCCTGGGGCATCAAGGTCTCCAACGTGGAGATCAAGCATGTCGACCTGAACGAGACCATGGTGCGCGCGATCGCGCAGCAGGCCGAGGCCGAGCGCGCGCGGCGCGCCAAGGTGATCCACGCCGAGGGCGAGCTGCAGGCCTCCGAAAAGCTGCTCGAGGCCGCCAAAATGCTGTCGCAGCGCGCCGAGGCGATGCAGCTCCGGTACCTCCAGACGCTCACCCAGATCGCGGGCGACAAATCGAGCACGATCGTCTTTCCGCTCCCGATGGACGTCATCGGGCCGATCCTGGAGGCGACGAAGAAGCTGAAGGGCTAGAGCATCGGGCCGGGCCGGCCGAGGGCGTGTTCGGTGAGCTGCGCGACGAGCCAGTGGAAAGCATCGTCTACCGAGTCGGCGCGGTGCATCAGATCGAGGTCGCGCGCATCGATCGTGCCGTGGCGCACGAGCGCGTCGAAATCGACCACCTGGCGCCAGTACTGGTCGCCGAAAAGCACGATCGGCATCGGCTTGGTCATCTTGCGCGTCTGCACCAGCGTCAGCAGCTCGAACAGCTCGTCGAGCGTGCCGAAGCCGCCCGGGAACACGACCACCGCCTTGGCCGGGTAGTAGAACCAGAACTTGCGCATGAAGAAGTAGTGGAAGCGCAACGCGAGCGCGCGCGTCACATAGCGGTTCTCGAATTCCGGTAGCGGGATCGAAATCGTGAGCCCCACGTTGACGCCGTGGGCCTCGGCGGCGCCCCGGTTGGCGGCTTCCATGATTCCCGGTCCGCCGCCGGTGCACACCACGAAGCGCCGCTCCTTCGAGTCGAGCGCCTTGGACCAGGTGGTGAGCCGGAAGGCGAGTTCACGCGCCGCTTCGTAATAGCCGGACATCCCGGCAACGCCGCCCTGCGCTTCGCCGCGCGGCCGGATCCGCGCCGAGCCGATGAATACGATGGTGTCGTCGATGCGGTGGCGTTCGAAGCGGCTCTTGGGCTCGAGATACTCGGCGAGGATGCGCAACGCGCGCGCCTCCCTGCTGTTGAGGAAACCGCGGTTGCGGTAGGCCTTGACCGGTGGGCGTCCCTGCGTCGCCATGGTGCGGGCTTCAGCCCTGGACCGAGTAGCCGCCGTCGACCGTGATCGCGGCGCCGGTGATGAAGTCCGAGGCGCGCCCGGCGAGAAACACCGCGATGCCGCGGAAATCGTCGATCGTGCCCCAGCGCCCGGCGGGGGTTCGCCTGAGCACGCTGTCGTGCAATCCGGCGACTTGCACGCGCGCCCTGCGCGTCAAATCGGTGTCGATCCAGCCGGGCAGGATGGCATTGACCTGGATTTGGTCCGGCGCCCACGCTGCGGCGCAGGCCTTGGTGAACTGGACGATGCCGCCCTTGCTCGCCGCATAGGCCGGCGCGTAGGGCGCGCCGAAGATCGACATCATGGAGCCGATGTTGATGATCTTGCCGCCGCCGGCGCGCTTCATCGCGGGGTGCGCAGCGTGCGAGCAGAGGTAGGCGCTGGTGAGATTGGTGTCGATGACCTGGCGCCATTCGGCGAGCGACAGCTCGTGCGGCGGCTTGCGAATGTTGATGCCGGCATTGTTCACCAGGATGTCGAGCCGCCCGCACCGCGCGACGGCGTCGCGGAACAATGCGTCCACCGAGCGCTCATCGGTGACATCGACGGCGATCGCCAGCGCGCCGGCGCCGAGCTCGCGCACCGCTGCCTCCGATTTGTTCGCGTCGCGTGCGGCGACCACCACGCGCGCTCCGGCTCCGGCGAGGCCGCGCGCCATCCCCAGCCCGATGCCGCCATTGCCGCCGGTGACGATCGCCACCTTTCCGGCGAGTCCGAACATGCGCTCAGCCGCGTCCTTCGAACGGCATCTGGGTCGCCTTGAGCGTCATGAACAGCACGTTCGACTCGAGCGGCAGACTCGCCATGTAGACGATCGCCTGCGCCACGTGCTGCACGTCCATGCGCGCTTCGATCTTCAGGCTGCCATCGGCCTGCGCCACGCCTTTGGCCATGCGCTCGGTCATTTCCGTCGCGGCATTGCCGATGTCGATCTGCCCGACCGCGATGTCGTACTTGCGACCGTCGAGCTGCGCTGCCTTGGTGAGGCCGGTGATGGCGTGCTTGGTGGCCGTATAGGGCAATGAATTGGGCCGCGGCGCGTGCGCCGAAATCGAGCCGTTGTTGATGATGCGTCCGCCTCGCGGGGCCTGCTGCTTCATGATGCGAAACGCTTCCTGGGTGCACAGGAACGCGCCGGTCAGGTTCGCCGCCAGGACCGCCTGCCATTGCTCGAGCGTCAGGTCCTCGAGATTGATGTTGCCGGGTGTGCCCATGCCGGCATTGTTGAACAGCAGGTCGAGCCGGCCGCAGCGCTCCCTGACGGCAGCGAAAAGCTGGCGCACCGAACCGGCGTTGCCGACATCGGTGGGCACCGCGAGCGCCCGCGCAGCGTCGCCGCCCGCATCGGCGATCGCCTTGTGCAGCACGTCGCCGCGACGTCCCGCGAACACCACCCGCCAGCCTGCCTTGAGAAGCGCGAGCGACGAGGCCTTGCCGATGCCCGTGCCCGCACCCGTGACTACCGCGACCTTGTCCATCGCCGAATCTCCCTGCGCGCCGAAAAGCGCGCATGGTAGCGCACTTAGGGTCGCACGCCGCCGCGCGGCGGAGCATCGTGCGCGTCGCGCCCGTTCTTGCGCGATGCGGGTTCGGTGCGCGCTGGCGCCGCTTTGGGTGCAGGCTCGCCGCGTGGCGGCAGGGCTTGCGGTGCCTGGAACCGAGAGGCTTTGGCGTGCGGCGGCTGAGGCTGCGGGGCGCGTTCGATGCGCTGCACCTGCGATTGCGGCGGCTGAGGCTGCGGCTGTGGGGCGCGCTCGATGCGCTGCGCTTGTGATTGCGCCGGCTGAGTTTGCGGTGCACGCTGGAAGCGCGGCACTTCGGTGCGAAGTGGGCGCTCGACCCGCGCCGGCGCGACAGGTGCCGCGGGCGCGGGCTGCTGCGTTTGCGGCGCGCGCTGCGTGAACCGCGGGGCGGGATCGACCACCGGGCCCGCTCGCGGCTCGATCCTGCGCGCTTCGGGCGCAGCGGCGTCCGGGCGGAAATCGCGCCGCGGATAGGGCCGTTCGGCGCGCGGCGCCCGCGGCTCGATCCTGGGCACGGGCGCCACGGAATCGGGCGCGATGCGGCGCGGCAGCGGCGGATCGCGGTGAATCGTCACCGGGCGCGAATAACCGGGATGCACCGGAACGCGCACGCGACGATGGAACCAGTCGACGCTGCCGATCATGAACCGGATCGAGACTCCGCTGCCCGGCCCCCACCAGAAGCCGGCCGGACCGCCCGGCCTGCGAACCACGTATCCGGGCCAGGGCGTCCACGCGATGGGCGGGTAGGCAGACCACCACCACGGGCCATAAACGACCCAGGGATCGTAATAGGGGACGTACAGCATTTGCGGCACCGCGGGCTCGATGACGATGGCCTGCCCGTCCTCGCGAACGCGCAGCCGATCGTCCGGCAGCAAATGGCCGGCCGCGCGTGCGCGCCGCCGCAGTTCCTGGATCGTTTCCATGACCACCGGCTCCTGCACGAAGAAGGCATCGCCGAGCGCCTTGGTCCACTCGAGCTTTTCGTCCATGCGCGCGAGCAGCTGCGGAAACGCAACCAGGGATTTCACGCTCGGATCCCAGTACTCCCGCTGCACGGCTTGCACCGCCTCATCGCCCTGAAGCTCCGGATTGGCGCGCGACCACCGGGCGGCCTCGACCACCTCGAGCGGCCGGGTGGCGGCGAGCAGGATCTGGGAGAGCAGGGCGTCCGGATACAGGGCAATGGGGGCAAGCATCTGGTCCAGCTCGGCCTGCGTGTACGGCGCCTGCGCATGCGCGCTCTGCACGGGCGCGGTCGCGGCCAGTGCAATGAGTGCGGCGAGGAGAAATCGGACGATGCGCATCTTGGGCTGCTCTGACCCTATAACGCTTGGACCGGTTTGTCGCTGTCCGCGATGCGGGGAAAATTGAAACAGGTTGTAAGCGCCGTTCACCGGGTGGCGTGGCGCTACCGCGTTGATTCCTCAGGATACGCACCCGGACAACCGATGGTGTCGCCGCCAGGCAATCGTCCGATCGCCGCAAACCCGAAACTGCTCGGCAAGCAGCCTACCTCGCCAGCCGCAGCCGCTCGCGCACCATGCCGATATGGCTGCGCAGCGCGTACAGCTCGTCGGTGTAGGACAGCGGCACGGTGATGCGCTCGGCCTTCGCTTCGAGCCGCTCCAGCGCCGCCAGCAGCTCGGCGGGCGGTGTGCCCCCGCTCGCCAGCTCCTGCTCGATACCGCGCAGGTGCCGGTACCAGCGGAAGATGCGCGAGCGCACCCGGAACTGGTACAGCGGCGGCACGATGCGCCCGAGCGGAATCAGCAGCGCGATGATCGACAGCAGCGCCACCCACATGCGGTCGATCAGGTTGGCGAGCCAGAACGGCAGATAGCGCTGCAGCAGCGGCGGACCGCTGCGGTAAAAGCGCTCGGCCTCGCGTGCCAGCGGCAGTTCCGAATCGCGCGCGCTCGGGAACTGGCGCGCGTGCGCGAACCAGCCCGGCTCGCCGTGGATGCGGTGCGCCGCCTGCACGAACAACTGCACCAGCGCGGGATGCGTGTCTTCGCGCGCCACCAGCATCGTGGTCGGCGCCAGCAGCGGCACGTCGTGCGGCGGCGAGTCCTTGGCGAAATCCACGATGCCGCGCGGCAGCACCACCCTGTTCAAATACGCAAAGCGGCGCGAATAGGCCTCCGCCTGATCGAACTCGTACAGCGCGATGCCGGGTTCGCGCAGCAGCACCTGCACCGCGGCACCCTCGGGCGCAGAGACGAGAACCAGCGCGTCGAGAGAACCATCGAGAAAGGCCGCCACCGCCGGGCCCTGCTCCTGGCGATCGAGCTTGACGGCGTCGCGCGCGATGCCGTTCGCCTGCAACAGCCTGAGCAGGATCGGGGTGGGGCCGCTGCCCCGGGCGCCCGTGTTGACACGCCAGTCGCGCAGCGGCAGCAGGCTGGCAAGCCTGCCGCCCGGAAGTTTCTTCGCCGCGTCGGTGCGATAGAAAATCCACACCGGTTCGTAGAACAGGCTGCCGAGCGAAACCAGCGCCATGCCGCCTTTGGCCTCTTCCGCAGCGAGCACGGTCTCGCTCGTGCCGCCGCGCATGAAGCCGAAATCGACGTCGTGCTTCGCGTCGCGCAGCAGGCGGCGGTTGGCGGTGGAACCTTCGGTTGCGCGCAGCGTTACCTCGATGCCGTGGCGTTTCAGCTCGTCCTGGTAACGCTTGCCGAAAGATTCGAAATCGCTGAACGCGGGGCCGGTCGCCAGCACCACGCGTCTGGGTGGCGTCGGCTTGAGGAGGAAATACGCCCCGACCAGCAGGACCAGCGCGATGAGCACGAACGGCCCCGCCGCGGCAAGGAGGTCACGGGCCGAGAGCAGCGTGACGCGCAGCAGACGGGGCACGCCGGCGGATCAGTCGCGCGTGCGGATCACCACCGCCTCGATCGCCTCCAGCGCGATCACGGCGTCGAAGAAGTCACGGCCGCTGACCGCACCGAGCTGCACCAGGCGCGGCGTGAGCTCGCGCACCGTTCCGGTGATCTCCTGCCCCGAGCGCAGGCGCACCGTGACGCGCTTGGCTTTCTGCGCCATCAGTACCGACTCGATGGTATCGCCGCCGGTGATCTTGAAGTCGGCGGCGACGGCGGCGCTTGCGGCGAGCGTGGCGGCGGCAAGCAGTATCGTCAGTGCGGTTCGCATGGGCTCTCCTTGTAATGCGGCGATGATGGATGAAGGTGCGACTGCACGTCAACGCCCGGCTATACTGCCTGCGTGACCACGCCATCGCAGCGGCTGCTGGTACCGGAAAACGAGGTCCGCATCACGGCGGTGCGCGCGACCGGGGCGGGAGGGCAGAACGTCAACAAGGTCGCCAATGCCGTGCACCTGCGCTTCGACGTTGCCGCCTCTTCGCTGCCGGAAGCGGTCAAGGCGCGGCTGCGCGCGCTGCGGGACCAGCGCATCACCCGCGATGGCGTGATCGTCATCAAGGCGCAGCGGCACCGCAGCCTGGAACTGAATCGCGCGGAGGCGCGCCAACGCCTGCAGCTTCTGGTCAGTCGGGCTGCGACCCCTCGCCGGCCGCGCCGGCCGACCCGGCCCACGCAGGCATCGAAGCGAAGGCGTATCCAGAGTAAGATACGACGCGGTAGGATCAAAGCATTGCGAGGCAAGCCGCTACCGGAATGACGATGACGAACCTGAACCCCCTCAAGTACTGCTATCACGGCCAGCATTCCAAGCCGCGCGCCAGCTTCAGGACCCTCCCGGGGGGCAACCGCAAGCGGGAAGTTTGCGCGGAGTGTTACGAAAAGATCATGACCGACCGCAAGCTCAAGCGCCTCGCGCTTTCGGGAGGCGAACTGCCGAAGTAGTTTGCGGCGGCGCTCGCCGTCGTGTTTCATCCGCGCTGCGCGGCCAAGCCGCTGTTTGCGGCTCAACGCGGCCTGCTAGCGCTCTTCGGGGTTCCTCGGGTCGGGCAGCGGAAGCCCGTCCGGCAGGTCTTCGCTCGGGGGCGGCGGTGCCTTCTCGGCAGCCGCTGCCGGAGGCCGTGAACCGTTTTTCGGGCGCCCCGGACGATAACCGGTCGAATAGAGCTTGAGCGGCGGCACGGCCGGCGGTTTCTCGAGGAACAGGCAATCCGATTCGGACGGCATGCTGGCGAGCGCGCCGATGCGCGTGCCGCCGAGAAACACCGTGTAGCGCAGCATGTGCGTGGAATGCGGTATCGGCCGGGCGACGATCTCGTACTTGCCGACCCAGAATCGCTTGTGCTCGGTGACCGGGATGCTCATAGGTTTCCTTCGGCGATCAAATGTTGCTGTTGCCCCACGTGGCCCAGTACTCGTCGCCACGCCTGTCTACCCGCAGCTCGAGCACGTTTTCCGGATCCACCCCGTCCACGCTGAGCGCCCGGTCCTCGGGCAGCGATCCCTCGAGGCGAGTGCCATACACGAGCAGTCCTTCGGCAGCACCGCGCTCGGCCGCGAGCCGGCAATGCGCCAGCCGCTCCTTGCCGCCGAGCTTGTCCGACCAGGGGCGTGAGCCCGCTACGTTCGGTGCCCAGAGCAGGCAGCTGCTGACAGCGTTGGCGCGCTGCACGTCCTCAGCCCACAGCGCGACCACCACCATCCCGTCGCTCGGGCGCACGCCGCCGCGGCTCCAGAAGCGGTTTTGCAGGCTGACACCACGCAATTCGAACGCCTTGCTGCGCGCGACGAGCCGTCCCGCGCTGCCTTTGCGCCTGGGCCGGCGCACCGCCGCCCGGCTGCGGGGCCGCGCGCCGAGCACCTCGGCGCACAGCGTGGCGACCTCGGTTTCGTGCAGCCGCTCGGCGTTCTGGTGCAGTTGGCGCAGCTCGGGCGTGCTCAGGGAACTGATCTTTTCCCGGGTCCACATCGCAACCCGGCCGCGTCCCAGGATCCGCATCGCTAATACCGCTTTCCGGAAACGAACTCGACCTTGAGGCGCGCAACCTGACGCCTCACGGCGTCGATATCGGCGCGCGCCTGTTCCGCCTCCCGCATCAGGGTTTCGTTCGCAGGATCGCCGCCGGCCGCCTGGCGCGAAATCCGCGCCTGCAGTTCCTGGTAGCGCGTGGCCGCCGCGTTCCATCGCTGCACCAGCAGCTGTTCCTGTTCCCGCCACACCTTGCGCTTGTCCATGGGCTGTCCCCGGTAAAAAAACAAAAAAGCCCGGTCCTCCGGGCTTTTTTCGATCACGCCGCCGCGCTCATGCGGCCGGCCGGATGTCGGTTCTCTGTGCGAGCAGTTTGCCCGCGTAGTATACCGCCGTGGCTGCGGTTAGTCCATGAATACTCACGCTTAGTTTACACGGGCGGCCGGGACGCCGGCACACTCTCGTAGGCGTCGCGCAGCTCCCGCTTCAGCACCTTGCCGATTGCGCTGCGCGGCAGGTTGGCGGCAAGTTGCAGGTCGGCCAGCCGCTGGATCCTGTTGACACGGGAATTGGTCCATTCGAGCAGCGCCCGCGCGCTTGCGCGGGCACCCGGTTTGAGCACGACAAACGCAACCGGTGTTTCGCCCCATTGGTCCGAAGGCACGCCGACCACCGCGACATCGGCCACTTCGGCGTGCCCGCGCATGACCGTCTCGAGGTCGCTCGGGTAGACGTTGTAGCCGCCCGTGATGATCATGTCCTTCCTGCGATCGGTCAGCACGAGAAAGCCGTCGGCGTCAAAGCGGCCGAGGTCACCGCTGCGGATAAAACGCTCACCCGCGGGCGAGTACCACTCGGCTTCGCGCGTTCTTTCCGGCTGGTTGTGGTAGCCGTTCATCATGATCGGCGAGCGCCCGACGACTTCGCCCAATGCACCCGGTGGGACCTCGCGGCCCTGCTCGTCGATCAGGCGCACGTCGTGCCCCTGCGCGGGTTTGCCTACCGTGTGCAGCTTGCCGGGGTGTTCGTGCGCAACCAGGATGCAGGTGCCGCCGCCTTCGGTCAGGCCGTAGAACTCGACCAGCCCGCCCGGCCAGCGCGCCAGGACGTCGGCCTTCAACGCGGCGCGGAATGGCGCGCTGGTGCAGAACTTGTAGCGAAAGCTCTGCAGGTCGTAGCGGCCGAACTCGGGCAGCGCCATGATGCGCTGGTATTGAACCGGCACGAGCATGGTGTGGGTCGCGTGGTGCCGCTCGGCGAGCGCCAGGTAGGCGGCCGCGTCGAACTTGCCCATCAGCACTGCGGTGCCGCCGGCGCTGAGCGCAGGAAAGAAGCACACCAACGTGGTGTTGGAGTACAGCGGCGTGGCGAGCAGCGTCACGGTGTCGCGGCCGTAGCCGTAGATCGCGGCGCGCTGCACGTGGCCCCCGCGCATGGCATGCGATTGCACGATGCCTTTGGGAACCCCCGTGGTGCCGGAGGAGTAGATGATGTTGAACGCCCAGTGCGGCTGCACGGCGATCGCCACCGGGGCGGTGCCATCGGCCGCCAGCCAGTGCCGCAGTGGTGCGCCCGCGGCAGAGCCGTCCAGCGCGAGGCACCGCGCCTTGAGTCGCGTGGCCACCGGCGCGAGCGCCTGTGCGACGCTCTCGTCCAGGAACAGGAGCCTCGCACCGGCATCGGTTGCCATGTCAGCGATTTCGCTCGGGGTGCACGACGGCGCCAGCGGCGCCACGGCGATGCCGGCGCGCAGGGCTCCCAGGAAGACCGCGGCGTACTCGAGCGATGTGCCGGCGCAGATCGCGATCGCATCCTGCGGCGCGAGCCCATCGCGCTGAAGCGCGGCAGCCACGCGGTCCATCAGCGCGTCGAGCGCGCCGTAACTCAGCTCGCGGCCGTCCTGCCGCAACGCAGCGTGCGCGGGGTCGCGCGCGGCGTGGCTGCGGATGAGATCGGAAAGCGTGTCTGCGCCGGCGGGCGAATTCATCGTGAGCGGGCAGTCGTGACGCGCGAATGATAAACCGGGGCGCGGCGGCGTACGCGCGGTGCTAAGCTCGCGCGCATTCGATTCCGCGAGGAGCCGCCGCCATGGCGCACGAATGTTTCGAGGTCTCGGTCGAGGGCCAGGTAGCACACCTGCGGCTGTCGCGCCCCGAGCGGCGCAACGCGATGACGCTGGGGTTCTGGCGCGAGTTGCCGCAGGCGGTGCACGAGCTCGATGCGCGCGGCGGCGTGCGCGCGCTGGTGATCTCGTCGAGCGGGCCGCACTTCAGCGCCGGAATGGATCTGGCGGTGTTCGCAGGCGGCGATCCGCTCGGCACCGCTACGGTGGCGGCGCGGGCGCGCTTTCGCGCCAAGCTCGAGGAGCTGCAGCAGAGTTTTCACGCGCTGGCCGAAGCGCGCTTTCCGGTGATCGCGGCGGTGCAGGGCGGTTGCATCGGCGGCGGCGTCGACCTCGTCACCGCCTGCTGCCTGCGCTATGCGACGCACGACGCGTTCTTCGTCATCCAGGAGATCAACCTCGGCATGCTGGCCGACGTCGGCACTTTCAACCGGCTGCCGAAGCAGCTTCCCGAAGGCGTGGTGCGCGAACTGGGCTATACGGGGGAGCGCCTTGGCGCGGAGCGCGCCGAGCGGCTCGGATTCGTGAACGCGCTGTTCGAGAGCCACGACACGCTTGTCGCGGGCGCCCTTGCCATCGCGCGGCGCATTGCTTCCAGGGCACCGGTCGCGGTGGCAGCGACCAAGCGGATGATCTCGTACACGCGCGATCATTCCGTCGCCGAGAGTTTCGAATACCTGAATGCGCTGCAGCCGGGAATCTTCAGCATCGAGGACATCCAGCGCTCGGTCGCCGCGGCAGGAGGCGGTGCCCCGGCGGCATACGCCGATCTGCCGCCTAGGTGACCACCATACCCTCGCGAGCAGGTGGACACCGTGCTGTGCACGCATTTGCACGTCGACCACGTCGGATGGAACACGATGCGGGTGGATGGCCGCTGGGTGCCCACGTTTCCGAACGCGCGTTACCTCTTCGGCCGCAGCGAATGGGAGCACTGGTCGCGGGAGTTGCCGGGACCGGACCGCGACGCGCGGGACGACTCGGTGCGTCCGGTGCTCGACTCCGGTCTCGCCGACCTGGTGGCAACGAACCACCGCATAACCGGCGAGGTGTCTCTGCAGCCGACCCCGGGCCACACGCCGGGCCACGTCAGCGTGTGCATCGCCTCGCGCGGCGAGGCGGCGGTCATCACGGGAGATCTCATGCACCATCCAGTGCAGTGCGCAGAGCCCGACTGGGCCAACCGCTTCGACGTCGATCCTCACGCCGCGCGCCGCACGCGGCGCGCTTTCCTGGAGCGCTGCTCGAACCGGTCGGTACTGGTGCTCGGCACCCATTTCGCCACCCCGACCGGCGGGCACATCGTGCGCGATGGCGCGGTGTGGCGCTTTCAGACCGGATCCAGCTCGGGGTAGCGGCGGAAGATCCCCTGCTGGTTGAAAGGAATGCGCCGCGACGATGCAAGATACGTGGCCAGGCGCGGGCGCAAAGCTGCGCGATCATGCAGCGCCATCACTCGGGGATACCCGCGCTCCAGCCTTGCCATCGCGCGCGGAAATGCGTAGCGCAGCCCCTCGACCATCTGGAACAGCGACAGATCGGCGTAGCAGACCCTCTTCCCGAGTAGATAGCCGCCCGGGTTGCGTCGCAAGACCGTCTCGAAATAGTCCAGGAATTTCGGCAGCCGCTCGCCGATGAAATTCGCGGCACGCCGCTTCGCCTCGTGTTTCTGCTGCTCGTAGTGCAGGCTGCCCGCGACCGGGTGATGCGTGTCGTGCGCTTCGCCGAGCCAGTCGGCGATCGTCAGCTGCAGCTGGTGCACCCAGAGCCGGTCGGTCTCGCGTTTCGGCGCCAGCCGCAGGCGCGGGCCGAGAAACAGCAGGATGTTCGCGGTCTGCCCGATTACCTGCTTGCCCGCGCGCAGGAATGGCGCTGCGAACGGCGCTCGCGCCACGGAACGGCTTCGCAGCAACCGCTCCAGCGCAGCCGCGCCGCGCGGCCGGCGCGCAACGTCGACGTAGTCGGCGCCGGCGTCCTCGAGCGCAAGGCGGATGAATTCGCCGCGCCCCTGGATGTCCGGCCAGTAATGGAGCTCGTAGCGCATGACGCCGAACTTAGGCGAGTCCGCGAAACCTGGCAACGGTGCTGCGTGTTGGCGAGAGGGAAGCTGCCGCTAGCGCTCGTCCGTGGCCTGGGGAAACGACATGCCGTGCGGCAAGTCTTCGTGCGGCGGCGGAGCCGCATCGCCGGTCGTGCGCGGCGGGGTACCCTTCTTGGGGCGCCCCGGGCGATAGACCACCTGATAGGGCACCAGCGGCGGAACGATCGGCGGCTTCTCCATCGATACGCAATCGGCCTCCGAGGGCACGCTGGCCATCGTCCCGATGCGCCTGCCGTCGACAAACACGGTGTAGCGGAACATCTGCGCAGCGTGCGGAATCGGCTGCGCGACGATTTCGTACCTGCCGATCGTGTAACGCCTGCGCACGGCTACAGGGTTCCTCATTCCGTCGCCCTGCCGCGCGCAACCGGTGCGCCCGCTTTGCCTTTCGGCTTCTGCCGGCGCACCACGCCGTGCCCTCTCGGGCGCGCGCCGAGCAACTCGTTGCAGAGCGCCGCGATTTCCGTCTCCTGCAGCCGCTGCGCGTTCGCGAGCAGCTGCCGCAGCTCGAGCGTGCTCAAGGTGTCGATCTTTTCCCTGCTCCAGTGCGCGATTCGGCCGCGTGCCAGGATTTGCATGGTGAGTCCCCCGATGAAACAAAAAAAGCCCGGAAGTCCGGGCCTTTTTCAGCCTGCCTGCCTCATTACAGCGGCTTGACGTTGGTGGCGTTCGGACCCTTCGCGCCCTGGCCCACGTCGAACTGCACCTTGTCGTTTTCCTTCAGCGACTTGAAGCCGCCGGCCTGGATGGCAGAAAAGTGAACGAAGAGGTCTTTGCCGCCGTCGTCAGGCGTGATGAATCCAAAACCCTTGGCGTCGTTGAACCATTTCACGGTACCGGTACTCATGTCTGTGTCCTCGATCTGAATGAAAGAAAAGGGCGATCTGCCCTGCGGAAAATCAAGGAAGAGAAAATCTACCTGATGAGCACAGCGCGAACGCTACCGCCTGACCGGCCTTTTCACTGCTTGAGAATCCTGCCCGGTCGTTTATACAGGTATTACGACACTCCGTCAATCAAATCAAACGCTTGGCGCGCCAGTGCTACCGGCTCCACGAATCCCTCAAAGTCACCGCGCGATTGAATTGCAGCGCGCCGGGCGCCGAATCCGGCCCGTCGACCACGAAATAGCCGTGCCGCTCGAACTGCACGCATTCGCCCGCCTGCGCATTGCGCAGGGCGGGCTCGAGTTTCGCCGTGATCATCTTCTTCGAATCCGGATTGAGATCGAGCAGGAAATCCCGCTCGCCGCCACCGGGGTTCGGTACCTTGAACAGGCGGTCGTAGAGCCCGACTGCGGCGGCGCCGGCGTGCTTGACGCTCACCCAGTGGATGTTGCCCTTCACTTTGTACTGGTCCGCGCCGGGCGTTCCCGAGCGCGAATCTTCGAACAGCCTGCAGCGAACCGTTTCTGTCGCGACGTCGTACCCGATGCACTCCACGACGTAGGCATAGCGCAGGCGCACCCGATTGCCCGGAAACAACCGGAAGTAGCCCTTGGGCGGCGTTGCCATGAAGTCCTCGCGCTCGATCCACAGTTCCCTCGCAAACGGCACCTGGCGCCTGCCCCAGTCGGGTTTCTGCGGATGATTGGGAACGTCCACCTGTTCTTCGCGATCATCGGGATAGTTCTCGATCACCAGTTTCACCGGGTCGAGCACCGCCATGCGGCGCGGCGCGACCTCGTTCAGGTGCTCGCGCATGCAGTCCTCGAGCACCGCAAGATCGATCAGCTGGTTCGCCTTCGAGACGCCGATGCGTTCCGCGAAGCGGCGCAACCCTTCGGCGGTGTAGCCGCGCCGGCGCGCGCCCATGAGTGTCGGCATGCGCGGATCATCCCAGCCCTCGACATGGCCTTCCTGGACCAACTGGACCAGCTTGCGCTTGGACAACACGACGTAGGTGAGGTTGAGGCGCGCGAACTCGATCTGCTGCGGCAGCGGCCGCTTGAGCAGGCCGCCCTCGGCGAGGCGCTCGAGCAGCCAGTCGTAGAACGGCCGCTGGTCCTCGAACTCGAGCGTGCACACCGAGTGCGTGACGTGCTCGAGCGCGTCCTCGATCGGATGCGCGTAGGTGTACATCGGGTAGAGGCACCACGTGTCGCCGGTACGATGGTGCGTTGCTTTCTTGATGCGGTAAATCACCGGATCGCGCAGGTTGATGTTGGGCGAGGCCATGTCGATCCTGGCGCGCAGCACGTGCGCGCCGTCGGCGTGTTTCCCGTCCCTCATCTCGCGCAACAGGCGCAGGTTCTCCGCCGGGGAGCGGATGCGACAGGGGCTGTCCCGGCCGGGCTCGGAAAACGTGCCGCGGCTGGCGCGCATCTCCTCGGCGGACTGGCTGTCGACGTAGGCGTGGCCGGACTCGACCAGATACTCGGCGGCGCGATACATGAAGTCGAAGTAGTCGCTCGCGTAGAGCGCCGCGCCGCCGAAGTCGAATCCCAGCCATTTCACCGCATCGATGATCGAATCGACGTACTCCTGCTCCTCCTTCTCCGGGTTGGTGTCGTCAAAGCGCAGGTTGCAGCGTCCGCCATAGTCTTTCGCCAGCCCGAAGTTGAGGCAGATCGACTTGGCATGGCCGAAATGCAGGTAACCGTTCGGCTCGGGCGGAAAACGCGTGCAAATGCGCTTGTGCTTGCCCGAGGCGAGGTCGGCCTCGATGATCTGGCGGATGAAATTGGAGCTGGACGGCGGCTGCGGGCTCCGGGAAGGCTTGGCCATTTAGAATGGGCGTTATGATTCGGCAGGATTTTACTCTGACCCCGTTGCCGAACCCCGCATGAAAGCCGTCGGCCTGTACCGCTATCTTCCGATCGACCATCCCGATGCGCTGCTCGATCTCGACGTCGAGACGCCCGTCGCCGAGGCGCGCGAGCTGCTGGTCGAGGTGAAGGCCGTTTCGGTGAACCCGCTGGACACGAAGCAGCGCGCGCCGAAGGACACCGCGGAAACGACACCGCGCATCCTCGGCTGGGATGCCGCAGGCGTGGTGCGGGCAGCGGGGCCGGAAGCGACCCTGTTCAGTCCGGGCGACGAGGTCTACTACGCCGGCAGCATCGTGCGCCCGGGCGCGAACTGCGAGTTTCACCTCGTCGACGAGCGCATCGTCGGCAGGAAACCGGCGACGCTGTCGTTTGCCGAGGCGGCCGCGCTGCCGCTCACCACGATCACTGCCTGGGAGCTGATGTTCGAGCGCATGGGAATCTCGAAATCCGGTGCGCATGCCGGACGCTCGTTGCTGATTCTGGGCGGCGCGGGCGGCGTCGGCTCGATCGCGATCCAGCTCGCGAAACGACTGGCAAAACTGAAGGTGATTGCAACCGCCTCGAGACCCGAGTCGACGGCGTGGGTCAGGTCGCTCGGCGCCGATGCCACGATCGATCACACGCGAGCGCTGCCCGAGCAGTTGCAGGCGCTCGGCGAGCCGGAGGTCGACTACGTGGTGTGCTTCAGCGACACCGACCGCTACTTCGCGGAGTTTCCCAGGCTGGTCAAGCCGCAGGGCCGCATCGGCTCGATCGTGCGCAACGCGCGGCCCGTGGATCTCGCGCTGCTGCAGCCGAAGAGCCTCGCCTTTTCGTGGGAAGGCATGTTCACGCGCTCGAGCTTCGGCACTGCCGACATGATCGCGCAGCACGAACTGCTCTGCGAAGCCGCGGCGCTCGTCGAGGTGGAGCTGCTGCGCTCCACGCTGAAGGAAAATCTGGGCAGCATCAATGCCGCCAACCTGAAGCGGGCGCACCAGCGGCTCGAACAGGGGCACGTGGTCGGCAAGCTGGTGCTGGAAGGGTTCTAGGAGGTCGCAGGCTTGAACTCGCGAAGGGCGTTGCTCGCTGCGATCGGCGTCAGCCTCGCGGCACCGCGTGCCGCCTGGGCGCAGCCGGCGCGCCAGGCGCGGGTGGTGGTCCTGTTCGCCGGCGATGCCGAGGACGACGAGCCGGCGGTGCGGCCGTTTTTCGACGAGATGCACCGCCTCGGGTGGGTGGAAGACCGCAACATCGCCTATGAACGCCTTTCCGGTCGCGGCATGCGGGATTACCTGGAACAGCTGGTGTCCGTTGCCGCCGATCGCGGGCCGGATCTGATCTTTGCGACCAGCGCCAGTATTGCGCTGGCGGCGATCAAGGTGACCGACAAGCTGCCGGTCGTGTTCACGACGACTTCGGACCCGGTGACGAGCGGACTGGTGGCGTCGCTGGCGCGGCCGGGGCGCAATGCCACCGGCGTGCAACGGGCGTCCGGCAACGTGGTTGCAAGGCGGTTTGCTCTGCTCAAGGAGGCGCGGCCGGGCGTGGGACGAATTGGATACCTCCTCGATCGCCGTGCCCCCGACTACGAACGCCAGAAGCAGGCACACCAGGACGCCGCGCAACGCGCCAAATTGGAACTTTCGCTGGCGGAGTTCACGAACTACGAGGCAGTGGCCAAGCTTCTCGCCGGCTTCCGGCGCGATGGCGTCACGGTGGTGGTGGTGGGCTCCTCGCTGACGCTGTTTGCGCGCCGGCGCGACATCGGAATGTTCGCGGCGCGCAACGGGCTCGCGCTGGTCGCACACCGCGTCGAATGGGCCGACGCCGGCGCGCTGCTGACCTATGGCGCCGATATCGCCGATTCGCTGCGGCGTGGCGCCCGGATTGCGAGCCGCATCCTGAAGGGAGCGCAGCCCGCCGCGATTGCCGTCGAGCAGTCGGAAAAGTTCGAGTTGGTGCTCAACCTCAAGACAGCGGGCGCGCTCGGACTGACGCTGCCGGCGGCGCTGCTGAAGCGCGCCCACCGCGTTATCGACTAGGATGTCCCGAAGAATTTCCCGCGCCCGGGGACACGTTGAAGCGTTTCGAAAATGCGCTCGCGCAGCGCTGAGCGCTCAGGCGACCGCGTAGACCTCGACTTCCGCTGAGCGGCCTTTCACCCGCACCGCGGGCAGGGCCGAAAGGTCGAACCCGCTGCCGAGGCGTTGCCGCGTGGCTCCGCTGACGAGAACGTCGGTGCCGAGCTGCTTGTTGAGCGACTGGATGCGCGAGGCGAGATTCACTGCATCGCCCACCAGCGCGTACGATAGACGCTCGCCGCTGCCGATGTTGCCGGCGAGCACGGTACCGGTATGGATTCCGATGCCATGCCGAAGGGCGATCTTGCCGGCCGCGCGCCGTGCCGCGTTCCAGGCTTCGAGCCGGCGACGCATCTCGAGCGCCGCGCGCAGCGCCGAATCGGCGTGCTGCGGATCCGCGATCGGAGCCCCGAACACGGCCTCGATCTCGTCGCCGATGAACTGCAGCACCAGGCCGCGATGCGCCCGGATTGCGCCGTCCATCTCGGTAAAGTAGGCGTTGAGGTCGGCCACCACTTCGGTCGCGGGCGTCGATTCGACCCAGGGCGTGAAGTCGCGCAGGTCCGCGAAGAGGACCGTAACCTCGCGCAGCGCCCCGGCCAGAGGCACGCGTCCGGCGAGGATCTCGTCGCGCACTTCCGGACTGATGTACTTGCCGAAGGTTTCCCGGATCACCTCGCGTTCGCGCAGTCCGGCGACCATGCGGTTGAATCCTTCGGCAAACGCGCCGATCTCGTCGTTCGACAGCACCGCGCAGCGTGTATCGAGCGCACCGCGCTCGACGCGGGCCATGGCGGCCTGCAGCTCGCTCAAGGGACGCGCAACGCTCGCCGCGAGCGCGGTCGCGAGCCGAAGCGACAACAGCAGGCCGGCGGCGGCGAGCAGGCTGACGACCAGGATCAGGTTGTGGATGATCTCTTCGGCGGTCGCGGGATCGGCCGAGAGCAAGGCGCGCGCACGGGTGAGCGCCGCAACCGCGAGCACCGCGAGCGGCAGCAGGCCGATGAGCAGGAACACGACCAGCATGCGCGTGCGTACGCGCAAGCGCGGCACCGGAATCGGGCTCAGGACGCCGTCGGGAAAAAAGCGCGGCAGTTCGTCGCGCCACAGCCGCTCGACGCGGAAAAACACGAGCGCCGTGACCATGGTGCCGGAGACGAACAGGATGCCGAAGATCTGCCGCAGCGCCCGCCCGGCAACGAAGCTGTCGCTGAGCAGCGGCCGCAGCACGCCGAAAACGAGCGACGCCAGCATCCAGGCGGCGAACGAGAGCAGCGCGAAGAAGCCGGGGACGAGCAACGCACGCCGGCGCAACTCGTCGCCGTCGGTTCCCGCCGGCGGCGTTCCGCTGAATCTCAGCACGGCCCGCGCCCAACCGCCGCTGGACGCGAAGCCGACGGCGACGATCGCGGCCGAAGCGAACACGAAGAACAGCAGGTCGTCGCGCTCGACGCGGCCGACGCCCTCGTGCGCTGCCGGGTCGAGGAGCTGGAAATAAAGGAAAGTGAGGACCGCACCCGCAAGATTCCCGAGCACGACATCAGCCAGGACCCGTCTGCCGATGCTCCGCATATGCCCCATGGCGACGCAAAGGCTAACACTCCCGGGCGATTAAGATACGGGCCATGTGGCGCCTGGCCATCGTTCTCAACGCGCGCTTCGCCCACCAGTGGGGCCGCACCGCGCTGTCGATTGCCGGGATTGCGCTCGGCGTAGCGCTCGGCTTTGCCGTCAGCCTGATCAATCGCGCGGCGGTGGAGGAGCTGGGCGCCGGCGTGCGCTCGCTGGCCGGCGAAGCCGATCTGGTGGTGCGCGGCGGCCGCAGCGGATTCGACGAGGCGCTCTACGTGCAGCTCGCGAAATTCGACGGCGTGGCGGCGGCGAGTCCTGTGCTTGAGGCCGAAGCCGGTCTCGCCGCGGGCGAGCGCACCATTCGCCTGGTTGGGATCGATGCGCTGCGCGCGGCGCGAATGCAGCCGGCCCTGTTCGCCGACGATCCGGCGCGGCGCATCGAGCTGCTGCGGCCGGATGTCGTTTTCCTTTCGGCAGCGGCGTCCGATCGGCTGGCGCTCGGCGCCGGAGAAAAGCTGCGCATCGTGGCCGGGCTCGACATCGTAGAGCTGGAGATCGCGGGCGTGCTGCCGGCGTCGGCCTTGCGCGGCGCCGCCGCGCTCACCGACGTCGCCACGGCGCAATGGCGCCTCGACCGGATCGGGCAACTCAACCGGGTCGATCTGCGCCTCGCGCCAGGCATCGATCGCGAGGCGCTGCGCGAGCGCATCGCGGCGATGCTGCCGGCCGGCACGTTGGTGAGCACGGTGGAGATGGCCGAGGACAGCGGCGCGGCGTTGTCGCGCGCGTATCGCGTCAACCTGAACGTGCTGGCGCTGGTGGCGCTTCTCACGGGCGGTTTTCTCGTCTTTTCGGCGCAGGCGCTCGAGGTGACGCGCCGGCGCGGCGAGCATGCCCTGCTGCGCGTGCTCGGGCTCGAGCGGCGCGGCGTGACGCGGCTGGTGCTGGTCGAGGCGGCGGCGATCGGCGTGCTCGGCAGTGCGACGGGTCTCGCCCTCGGCTATGCGCTCGCCGGCGCGGCGCTGCGCTTTGCGGGCGCGGATCTCGGCGCGGGCATGTTTCGCGGCGTCGCGCCCGCGCTGAGTTTTCCCGCTGGGAGCGCGATCGCCTATCTCGCCGCGGGCGTCGCCATCGCGGCCGGCGGGGCGCTGTTGCCCGCGCTCGATGCCGCGCGCACGGCGCCGGCGCAGGCGCTCAAGGCCGGCGACGAGCAGCGTCTGTTCGCGCGCGCGACGGGGTTGCGGCCGGGGGCGGCGCTGCTGGCGGCCGGCGCCGTGCTGGCGCAATTCGGGCCGCTCGATGGCATTCCGCTGTTCGGCTATCTCTCGATTGCCTGCCTGCTCGTAGGCGGCATTCTGCTCATGCCGTGGCTGTCGCAGGCGGCGCTCGCGCGCCTCCCGCTCACGGCGCGCGTACCGTATGCGCTCGCGCTCGCGCAATTGCGTGCCGCGCCCGGACAGGCGATGGTCAGTCTCGCGGCGATCGTGGCGAGCTTTTCGCTCATGGTGGCGATGGCGATCATGGTGGCTTCGCTGCGCAGTTCGGTCGAGCAGTGGCTCGACGCGGTCCTGCCGGCTGACCTGTACGTCAGGACCACGCATGCCGGCGAGACCGCCTGGCTCGAGCCGGAACTCGAGGTGCGCGTGAAAGCGCTGCCGCAAGTGCAGCGCGCGGAGTTCCTCCGCAGCGGACGCATCACGCTCGACGCGAGGCGCCCGCCGATCGCGCTCATGGCGCGCGACCTGACGCGCGAGGGGACGGCGCTCGTGTTTCCGCTCGTGGGCGCTCGCCACCAACGCAGGCGCGATGATCCGCCGCCGGCCTGGGTCTCGGAGGCGGTAGCGGACCTGTACGGCTACGCACCCGGTGAGCGCATCGCGCTGCCGGTCGGCGGCCGCAATCACCCGTTCGTGGTTGCCGGCGTCTGGCGCGACTATCTCAGGCAGCACGGCGCGATCGTCCTGGAGCGTGCGCTCTACGTAGAGCTGACCGGCGACCGGCGCAGCAACGACGCCACGCTCTGGCTGGCGCCCGGAGCGAGCGTAGCGGACACGATGCAGGCGCTGCGCGCGCTGCCGGGCGGCGAATTGCTCGAGATGGCGGCGCCCGGGGAGATCCGCGACATTTCGCTGCGGCTGTTCGACCGCACCTTTGCCGTGACCTATGCGCTCGAGGCGGTCGCCGTGCTGGTCGGCCTGTTCGGCCTTTCATCGAGCGTCGCCGCGATCGTGCTGTCGCGGCGCCGCGAATTCGGCATGCTGCGCCACCTCGGCATGACGCGCGCGCAGATCAACTCGATGCTCGCCGCCGAGGGCGGGTTGCTGGCCCTGCTCGGCGTGGCGGCGGGGCTGGTACTGGGCGCCCTCATCAGCCTGGTGCTGGTGTATGTAGTCAACCGCCAATCGTTCAACTGGGGCATGGAACTGCATCTGCCCTACGGCCTGCTGGCGGGATTGTCGCTGCTGCTCATAGGATTGGCGTTGCTCACCGCCTACGTCTCCGGCCGCGAAGCCACCGGCATGGCGCCCGTGCGCGCGGTCAAGGAGGACTGGTGAGGCGCCGCGAGTTCCTTGCCGCGATCGGGGCGATGACGCTCGAGGTGCGCTACCCGGCGGTCGAGCCGCGGCGCGGCCTGAGCTTTCCGCGCGATCACGGCGCGCATCCCGAATACCGCAGCGAGTGGTGGTACCTGACGGGCTGGTTGCATACCGCGCGCAGCGAGCCACTCGGCTTCCAGGTGACCTTCTTCCGCGCCCGGCCGCCGTTCGACAGTGCCAATCCGAGCCGCCAAGCGCCGCGGCAGATCCTCCTCGCGCACGCGGCGCTGGCCGACCCGGTGTTCGGGCGCCTGCGCCACGACCAGCGCGCAGCGCGCGTAGCGCTCGGACTCGCGGGCGCGAGCGAGGAGACCACCGCGGTGTGGCTCGACGACTGGCGCCTGGCGCTGGAGGGCGGGCGTTATCGCACGCGCCTTGCGGCGCGGGATTTTTCGCTCGAACTGGAGCTCGAGGCGAGCGACCCGCCGCTCGAACAAGGCGAGGCAGGATACAGCCGCAAGGGCCGGCGCGCCGGCGAAGCAAGCTACTACTACAGCCGACCGCGGCTCGCCGCGCGCGGCGCCGTGGACCGCGGCGACGGCAGCGAGCCGGTGTCGGGCAGCGCTTGGCTCGACCACGAATGGTCGAGCACCCTGATGGCGCCGGAGGCCGCGGGCTGGGACTGGGTCGGAATCGAACTCGCCGATGGCGGCGCGCTGATGGCGTTTCGCATGCGCGACCGGCAGGGCGCGGCGCATTACGCCGGCGGCACCTTGCTCGGTGCGCAAGGGCATCGGCGCGTCTTCGCACCGGGCGAAATCGCATTCGAACCCCGGCGCCGCTGGCGCTCGCCGCGCACCGGGGTCGAATATCCGGTGGCGATGCGCGTGACCGCGGGGAGCGAGAGTTGGGAACTCGCGCCGCTCATGGACGATCAGGAACTCGACGCGCGCGCCAGCACCGGCACGATCTACTGGGAAGGCGCAGTGCGCGCACTGCAGCGCGGCCGCGAAGCCGGGCGCGGGTACCTCGAACTCACCGGCTACTGGAAGCCCGTGAGGCTTTGAAGGTGGACAACCCTACGCCGGTGAGGATCAACGCAATGCCGGCGAAGTGGTACCAGCGCGGAGTTTCGCCGAGAAACAGCGCCGCGAGCCCGACCCCGATCGCGGGCATCAGATGCATCGTGGCGCCGGCCCGCGCCGCGCCCAGCCGCGTCACGACGTAACTCCAGCCGGCGTAGGCGAGCAGCAGCGAACCGATGGCGGAATAGAGCACGCCGAGCGCACCCATCGGGGTCAGGGCAAGTTTCGCGCTGCCGGCGAATTCCCAGGCGATCCAGGGAAGCATGAAAACGAGGCCCGCCGCGCACAGCAGCGTGAGGTACTGCGGCGTGTCGAGTGCGTCGCGCCTCAGGCGCAGCACCACCGTGTACGAGCCCCACATCGCCATCGAGAGGAGCGCGAGCAGGTCGCCGCGGTTGAAGGAAGGCGTGACCAGTTCGCCCTGCATGCCGATGACCGCGACGCCGACGAACGAGATCAGTACCCCGAGCCATTGCCGCGACGCGATGCGTTCTCCCAGCAGCGGCCGCGCCAGCAGGAGAATGAACACGGGCGCCGTAGAGAGGTAGAGCACGGCGCTGGTCGCGGTGGTGTAGTGCAGGCCGAGCCATTGGCAGGCGAGGTGCAGGCCGCCGCCGGTGAAGCCGAGCGCGGCGAGCACCTGCCAGTCGCGGCGCGTGAAGCTGCCGAGCGGTTCGCGCAAGCCGCGCCAGCAAAACGGCGCCAGGAGCGCGATCACGATCACCAGCCGGCCCGCGGTGGCAATCCCCGGCGAGATATCGTCGCGCACCGCGCGCGCCACGACCCAGTTCCCCGACCAGAGGACCAGCGTGGCGAGCAGGACGAGGTACGCGGTGAAACGCATCGCGGGCGATTATCACCTGCGTGCTAACCTGCGCCGATGCCTTTTCTCACTGCCGCCCGCCGGTCGCTCGAGTACGAATGGATCGAGGGCGCGGAGCCGGCGCTGGTCTTCCTGCACGAAGGGCTCGGCTCGATCCGGCAGTGGCGCGACTTTCCCGCGCGCGCAGCGCAGGCGAGCGGCTGCCGCGCGCTCGTGTACAACCGCTACGGCTATGGCTTCTCGGATGTGCTCGCCGAGCCGCGCCTCGGCGTGCGCTTCATGCACGACGAGGCGCTCGAGTCGCTGCCGCAGGTGCTGGCCGCGCTCGGCATCGAGGCGCCGGTCCTGGTCGGGCATTCGGACGGCGCTTCGATCGCGCTGATTCATGCCGGCGCGGGCCATCCGGTACGCGGCCTCGCTTTGCTGGCGCCGCACGTGTTCGTCGAGGATATCTGCATTCGCAGCATCGTCCGGGCAAAACACACCTTCGAATCGAGCGACATCCGCGAACGGCTGGGAAAGTACCATCGCGACCCGGCGAAGACCTTCTACCTGTGGAACGACGTCTGGCTCGATCCCGAGTTCCGGCGCTGGAACATCGAGGAATGCCTGCCGCGGATTCGCGCGCCGGTGCTCGCGATCCAGGGCGCAGACGACGAGTACGGCACGATGGCCCAGCTGGAGGCGATCCAGCGCCAGGTGCCGGCCCGCTGCGAGCTGCTCGAGCTGCCGCGCTGCGGCCATTCGCCGCAGCGCGACCAACCCGAGGCGGTGCTCGCCGCCCTGACGCGCTTCATCGGTTCGCTCGGCTGAAATGACGGCGCACGCCCTGCGGCGGGATGCCCGGGTGATCGGGCTGGTGGCACTGGCACACGGCCTGTCGCACTTCTACCAGATCGCGACCGCGGTGCTGTTTCCGCTCATCCGCGAAGATCTGGGCGTGTCCTACGCCGCGCTCGGCGCGACCATCGCGCTCTACTACGTCGTGTCCGGGGTCTGCCAGACGCTGGCCGGGTTTGCCGTGGACCGCTTCGGTGCGCGCCGTGTCTTGTTCGGCGGCCTGGCGCTCTGCGTCGCGGGCGCGCTGCTCGCCGGGCTGGCGCGCGATTACGAAGCGCTGCTGGCTGCGGCGCTCATCGGCGGACTGGGCAACAGTGTTTTTCATCCATCGGATTTCGCGATCCTGAATGCACGCGTCAATCCGGGCCGCCTCGGTTACGCTTTCAGCTGGCACGGCATTGCGGGCTTTCTCGGTTATGCAGCGGCGCCCGGGTTCAGCGCCGGCATGGCGAGCGCATTCGGTTGGCGCAGTGCGCTCCTTGCCGCGGCAGCGCTCGGCGCGGTGGTGACCGCGTTCGTCATCACGCAGCGCGCCGCGCTCTACGTGGAGCCCGCCGACGCGCGCCGCGGCGCTGGCGGGCTGGCCGCCGACGTGCAGGTACTGATGTCGACCCCGGTGCTGATGTGCTTCGGCTACTTTCTCTTCATCGCGGTCGGCTTCATCGCCATCCAGACCTTCGGGGTCGCGACCCTGATCGCGCTCTACGGGGCGAGCGCAGCCCTCGCTTCGGCCGCGCTCACCGCATACCTCCTTGGTGCCGCGGCCGGCATTTTCACCGGCGGCTTCATCGCGGCGCGCTTTCAGCGCCACGATCGGGTGGCGGTGAGCGGCATGCTGGTGAGCGCGGCATTCATGTTCGTGCTCGCCGCCGCGTGGCTGCCGGCGGCGATGCTCGCGCCGCTGCTGGCGGCTGCGGGTTTTGCGAGCGGCATCACCAACCCTTCGCGCGACCTGATCGTGCGCACGACCACGCCGCCGGGGGCGACCGGCAAGGTTTACGGCTTCGTCTACTCCGGGCTCGACGTCGGCTCGATGGTCACGCCGGTGTTTTTCGGCTGGCTGCTCGACGAGGGACGCGCGTCGGCGGTTTTCTACTCGGTCGTGGTGGCGCTCATGCTCACCGTTCTTACGGTGATCAATCTGCCGGTGCGTTGGTCGCGGTAGTCACAGCATGGGATTCAAGATCGGCATCGACGTCGGCGGCACGTTCACCGATTTCCTGCTCATGGCACGGGGCGGCCGCACATCGGTGCACAAGGAGCTGTCCACCCCGGCCGATCCGTCGAATGCCGTTATGGCGGGGCTCGCCGCGCTCGCGCAGCGGCAGTCGATTCCGTTCGAGCGCTTCGTTCGCGAGATCGAGCGCATCGTGCACGGCACGACGGTCACCACCAATGCCGTGCTCACCGGAAATGCGGCGCGCACGGGACTGCTCACCACGCGCGGGTTTCGCGACGCCCTGCAGATGCGCCGGGGCGTGCGCGAGGAGATGTACGACAACCGCTATCACCCGCCCGCGCCCATCGTCCCGCGCTACCTGCGTCTCCCGGTGACTGAGCGGGTGGACGCCGGGGGCGCGATCGTCGCGCCGCTCGCCGCCGCCGACGTCGCCGCGGCGATCGAGCGCTTCCGCAGCGGCGGTGTCGAAGCCGTCGCCATCTGCTTTCTGCACTCGCATGCGAACCGCAGGAACGAAGCCGAAGCGGCGCGGCTGGTGCGCGAGGCGCTGCCGGAGGTTTATGTTTCGGTGTCCTCGGAGGTCCTGCCCCAGGTGCGTTTCTACGAGCGCACCAGCACCACCGTGCTGAACGCGGGGGTCGGGCCGATTCTGTCGCGCTACCTGCGCAGCCTCACGCGCAAACTGGACGAGTTGCGCTACCGTGGCACGCTTCTCATCATGCAGTCCAACGGCGGCGTTGCCTCGCCGCAGGCTGTGGCGCGGCTGGCCGCGATGACGCTGCTCTCCGGGCCCGCGGCTGCGCCGGCGGCGGGGCTCGCCTGCATGGCGGCGCAGCGCGAGCGGAGCTTCATCACGGTGGACATGGGGGGCACCAGCTTCGACGCCGCCCTGGTGAGGAATGGCGCGCCCGCGGTCACGACCTCGGGCACGGTCAATCGTTACGCGCTTGCGCTGCCCTCGATGGAAATCAACACGGTCGGCGCCGGCGGTGGCTCGATCGCGTCGATCGACGACGGCGGTCTGCTGCACATGGGCCCGCAGAGCGCGGGAGCGGATCCCGGACCGGCGTGCTACGGCCGCGGGGGGGTGGAGCCCACGTGCACGGATGCGAATCTGGTGCTCGGTTACCTCTGCGCGGAGTTTTTCGCCGGCGGACGCATCCGGCTCGACGTGCGCGCCGCCGAGCGCGCCATCCGGGACCGCATCGCGAAGCCGCTCGGCATGGATATCGTCGAAGCCGCGCATGGCATGTATCACGTCATCAACGTGAACATGGCTTCCGCCATCCGCGAGATCTCGGTGCAGAAAGGGTACGACCCGCGCGAGTTCCCGCTGATCTGCGCGGGCGGCGCCGGTCCCATACACGGCGCCGCGATAGCCGCCGAGCTCGGCATCCGGCGCATCCTGATGCCGCGCGAATCCTCGATTTTCTGCGCCTCGGGAATGCTGCGCACGGACCTCAAGCACGACTACGTCCGGAGTTGCGCCGGCGCCTTGCCGGCCGGCGGCGGCGACAGCGGGCGGATCCACGAACTCCTGCGCGAGATGCAGGCCGAGGCGCGCGTCACGCTGAAAGGGGAGGGAATTGCGCTCCGGCGCCAGCGCCTTCGATGCAGCATGGACCTGCGCTATCTCGGCCAGTACCACGAGGTGAACGTCGAGGTGCCGGAGCAGGCCGTTCGCAAGTCCGACTGGAATGCGGTCCGCCGGCGCTTTCACGAGCAGCACGACCGGCTCTACGGCTATTCGCTGCGCGAGGAGGGCACCACCGTGGAGCTCCTCAACCTGCGGCTCGGCGCAATCGGCCTCACGGCCAAACCGAGGCTCGAGCGCCGGGCGCGCGCGAGCGCAAGCCCGCGCCACGCCTTGAAGGGCACGCGCCTCGCCTACCTGCCCGGCGATCGGAAGTTCGGCAAGGTGCCGGTCTACGATGGCGACCGGCTCGGCCATGGCAACCGTCTCGCGGGCCCCGCCATTCTCGAGAGCGTAAACACGAGCATTGTCGTGCCCAGGGGATACCGGGCCGAGTACGATGCGCTCGGCAACTGCATTCTGACGACATGAAGAAGACAAAACCGGATCCGATCCAGGTCTCGGTGCTGCAGCGGCGGCTGAAGTCGATCACCGAGGAAATGGGGCTCACGCTCCTGCGTACGACGCGCTCGCCCATCCTGAACGAGGCGCGCGACTTCGTCACCGGCCTGTACGACGCGAAGGGCCAGATGCTCGAGCAGACCGAGTACATCCCGGTGCTCGCGTTCGCGCTGCAGCCGGCGTGCGAGAACGTGCTGCGCTTTTTCGGCGACGACATTCATCCCGGCGACGTCATCCTGCACAACGACGTCTTCAGCGGCGGCAACCAGAACAACGACGTCGCCGTGTTCAAGCCGATCTTCCACGGCAGGAAACTGGTCGCATGGGCCGCGTGCAAGGGCCACCAGGCGGACATCGGCGGCGCGGTGCGCGGCGGGTACAACCCGGAGGCGCGCGAAGTCTGGCAGGAGGCGCTGCGCATTCCGGCGGTCAAGATCCACGAACGCGGCAAGCTGCGGCGGGATGTCTGGAACCTCATCTTCGCCAACATCCGGCTGCGGATCGTCGAGGAGGACATCAAGGCGCAGATCGGGGGCTGCACGGTAGGCGAGCGCGGCTTCAAGCAGCTCATTGCGCGCTTCGGCGAACGCAAGCTGGCGGGGTTGATCGGGCATCTTTTCGACAGCGCGGAAAAGATGGTGCGCAAGGAAATCCAGGCCATACCGGATGGCCTTTACCGCGGCGAGTCGTGGGCGTTTTACGACGGCGTGACCGACGGCACGAAGATGAAGATCAACCTTGCGGTGACCATCAGGGGCGAGGCGGTCACCTTCGACTTTTCCGGTTCCTCGGCGCAGACGCCGGGCTTCGTCAACGCGCCGTACTCGGCGACTGCGTCGGCGCTGCTGCTCACGTTCCTCATGCTGATCAAGCCCGACATCCCGCACAACGCCGGGATCCTGCGGCCGATCCGCATCGTGAACCCCGAGGGCTCGTTCCTGAACGCCCGCTTTCCGGCGGCGACGACATTCGGCAACTCGATCACCGGGCCGACCTCGGACGCGATCTTCCGGGCCTTTTCCCTGGCGCTGCCGAAGATGGTGACCGCCGGCTGGAACCGCTTTCTCGGCTTCGCGGTCTCGGGACACGACCCGCGCCACAACGCACCGTATGTCGACATTCTCTTCCTCTCCCTGAAGGGCGGCTCGGGCGGTACCTGGATGGCCGATGGCTACGACCACATCGGCCTCATCAACTGCGCGGGCGGGATTCTCGCGCAGGACTACGAGATGTTCGAGATCCACGATCCGCATTTCCTCATCAAGCACGAGTACCTCACCGACTCCGCCGGCGCGGGGCGCTGGCGGGGCGGGCTGGGCGTGGAGACCGAGTTCGTCATGCGCGGCGAGGACGCCACCGGCGTGGCGTTCGGCGACGGCGTCGAGGAAGAGGCGCGGGCTTTCGGTTTTTTCGGCGGCAAGCCCGGCTGGAAGAACGCGATCACGCTGAAGTTCCCTGACGGGAAGGAGCGCCCGGTGAAGACCAAGGAGATCGTGCGCGGCATTCCGGCCGGTACGGTGTTTCGACAGCTTGCCGGCGGCGGTGGCGGCTACGGCGAGCCGTTTGAGCGACCGATCGATCGCGTGCTCGAAGACGTGCGCAACGGTGTGATCAGCGCCGAAGCCGCGCGCCGCGATTACGGGGTCGCGATCGATCCGGATTCTCTCGTTTTGCAAAAAGACGCGACCGAGGCGATCCGAAAGGCGAAAGCATGATGCGGCCCTGGAACGATCCCGTCAGCACCGAGGCGTATTCCGATCCGCGTGCCGAATTCCGCCAGCCGGTCCATGGCGACTGAGCGGCTCCTCTGGAACGAGCGTATCGAGCGCATGTCGCGGGACGAGCTGCACGCGCTGCAGCTCGAGCGGCTGAAGCGCCAGGTTGCCTACAACTACGCCGGCTCGCCGTATTATCGCGAAAGGATGGATGTCGCCGGCATTGCGCCTGCCGACATCCGCAGCTTCGAGGACTTTGCCCGGGTGCCGTTGATGGACAAGGACGAGCACCGCAGGATCCAGGAGCGCTCACTTGCGGAACACGGCACGCCGTTCGCTTTGCTTGCCTGCGCCCCTGCGGAGAAGATCGTCCGCGTGAGCGCGACCTCCGGCACCACCGGCATGCCGACGCTTTACACGGTCACGGCGCACGACGTAGGCGTGGTGAACGAAATGCACGCCCGAAAATACTGGCGGGCCGGCATCCGTCCGGGGCAGGTGATGATCCAGGCGGTGTCGCTCTCCATGTTCACGGGCGGCCTGCCGCTCTCGCAGGGCATCCAGCACCTCGGCGCCTGCGTGGTGCCGGTTGGCATCGAGGGCGGCACGCGACGCGTGCTCGATTTCAGCGCGCTCACGCGGCCCGATGCGCTCATCGCGACCCCTTCGTTCGGGCAGTACCTGATCGACGAATGCGCGAAGCACACCGGCAAGCCGGCGCGCGAGCTCGGCTTTCGCCGGTTCTTCTGCGTCGGCGAGCCCGGCGGCGGCAACCCGGCGGTGCGGCGAAAGCTTGCCGACGGCTTCGGCGCCAAGGTCTTCGATCATACCGGCGGCGGGCACGCGTTCCACGGCATTTCCTGCGACGAGCCGCCCGAGGAATACAAGGGCATGCACTTCGTGTCCGAGGACCACTGCCTGCTCGAACTCGTCGACCCGCAGACGCGCAAGCCGGTCGAGATCGCCGAGGGCGCGGTCGGCGAGATGGTGTTTACCTTCCTCGACTGGGAGGGCGGCCCCTTCATGCGCTACGCGCTCGGCGACTTGCTGCAGGTGTGGACCAGGCCCTGCGCGTGCGGCATGCCGGGCATCCGCTTCAAGATCGTCGGACGCACCGACGACATGCTGATCGTGAAGGGCGTGAACATCTATCCCGAGGCGATCCGCCGCGTGCTGCTGGAGTTTGCGCCGCGTGTCACCGGACACTTCAGGATCCGGCTGCAGAGGCCCGGCCCGGCGGTGGAGCCGCCGCTCAGACTGCGGGTCGAATGCGGCGAGGAAAACGTCAAGGAGCTCGAAGAGGAATTGATGGCGCGATTCCGCGCCGAGCTTCGCATCGCGCCGTCCATCGAGTGGCT